>Ga0164296_1005549_pt1 | contig 10991 bp, 10 predicted proteins | sample GEODES057metaG_FD_113533 | JGI IMG/M metagenome (GOLD analysis project Ga0164296, IMG submission 113533) | Dystrophic lake water microbial communities from Trout Bog Lake, Wisconsin, USA - GEODES057 metaG | ecosystem: Environmental > Aquatic > Freshwater > Lake | place: USA: Trout Bog Lake... | reverse complement strand
GATGATCTCCTCATCCGGGCGCCCAATCCAGTCAATGTCTGAACCCGCCACCGGGCTGCATGGCGCAAAGATGAGCTCCAGCATGGAGCGCTCATCGCTGGCGTACTCCTTGCAGCAGGTGCTCATGTCCGCGTACACGCTCAGCAGCGGCGACCGGCTGAATGTCAAGTGGTCTGCGGAATTGAGCTTGCGGTCGAACCACATGTGGAGGTTGATCACAGGAATGCCCTCCAGCTCATCCAGCTGTGCAAAGAATGGCATGTCGCGCCACTGCTGCGGCAGCATCAGCTTGAACGGATCCACCGGCATGGCAGACACGTAGTAGTCCGCAGTCAGGAGCTCACCCTCGGCGCCATCCTTGCCGGCAAGGCGAAGGCCAGCGACTGAGCCGTCCGCATTGAGCTCGAATCTGCGCAGCGGGGTGGACAGGCGCACTTGGCCGCCGCGCTGCTCGATGTACTGCCGCATGGGCTCGCACAGCCGCTGCGGCTGGTTGCCGTCCAGGAAGGCCATTTGCAGGCCGTTGGTCTCGTTGAGGAAGCGGTTCATGGCAGTCAACACAACGGTCATGCTCAACTTGTCGGGGTCGATGAAATCAAGCGCCTTTGCCATGGCAATGAACACCTCGTCATTGATGCGCGGCGGGAGGCCCTTCTCCAACATCCAGTCAGTGACGCTCAGCTCGTCCTGTTGGTCGATGTAACTGGAGAGGCGCAGAACGCGCGTGTGTGTGTGAGTATGCGTGTCAAGCCAGCACGCGTGTACATGACTGGTGGTGAGAAGTATCAGTCAGACGATCACGCACTCTTGGCCACCCAGCAACATGGGCACCAGCGGTGGTGCAGTCTGCAGTTTCTCGGGCCAGGTCAACATCTTCTGGTTCCTGTGATAAGAAAAGGGGACACATTCAAGTCAGTGCGATGTGCGGGATGATGCAAGAGCTGCCTTAGTGCGCCTTGGCATGCACACGCACGTCAGGATGGACCACAAGAAGTTGAATGGCGCGGGCACTCCAGGCGGGAAGTCGAAGCGCGTGAACTCGCCCGGCAGCTGCGTGGGCGTGTCACAAAAGTAGAGCTGGTCAGTCAGGCGCGACGCGCGGGTGTTTGCAAACAAGCAGAGAGCCACTGTTCGCTGCACGCGCCTGCTGCATGGCGAAAATCATGGCGTGCTGCTTCCACTGCAGTCTGTCTTCGATGCCCAGCTCCGCGAACAGGTTCATCACGTTCGGGTAGGCGCCAAAGAAGATGTGCAAGCCAGTCTCGATCCAGTCCCCATCCTTGTCTTGCCACGCGCTCACCTTGCCGCCCAGCACGTCCGCCCGCTCCACTATCACCGGCTTGTGTCCCGCGTCCACCAGGTACTTGGCGCAAGACAGGCCGGCAAGGCCGCCGCCGACGATGGCGACTCGCTTGGACTGGCCTCCACTGGCCGCACCCAAGCTCTGCAGCTTCTTCGTCAGCGCCGCCGACTCGCTGTGTGCACGAGCAGCGCGTGGAGCAGACAGGGCAGTGCATGCACAAGTGGTGGGTCAGTGTCTCGGAACTCAAGGCGCTGCGGGAGCGAAGCACACGGAGCTCGGCCGTGCCAGCCACCAGGCTGTGGCTCTCTGGCTAAGGTCTCTGCTTTTCACTCCCCCCCGCGCCCAGACGGGCCGGACACCAAGCCCGGCTTCTCTCCTGACACACACGCACCGGTAGTTGGGCGTCTCAAGGTCCGGCTTCGGGAAATCGCGAGCCCGGACGGTTCGCTCTATGCTGCGGCGAGGCACAGCGCCGCGTGTCGTGCGCAGAGGCGCGGCGTCGCCACGCAGGGTGGCGCGCTGCGTCCCGCATGGCGCGCTGCTTGCATGGCATTCCAGCATGGCTCAAGCGTCGGGTGCGTCGCTGTGCAGACCAGGCAGGGGTAGCTTACCCCTGTGGACCAGCGAGAGCCGCGTCGCTGAGCTCGTGCGAGCATGGCACCAAGGAAATCAGGCGGGGGCACACCCGGAGAAGCGCTGCGACGCCGAGGACGCTCTGGTGGCCCAGCTGTGGGGTCCGACGACGACGAGGCTCCCCAGGCTGGAGGCCTCCAGCCCGTGACGCAGGGGAATAACATTCGTAGCGCAAGCCCGCCGTCGCGGTCGCCTCAGCATGGTGCTCACGGGCGCGCAAGCTTAGGCGGGGCTGGTCCTGCAGGGGGCACACCGCCGCCTGTGACGCTTCTCGCTGAGCAGCCACTGTCAGAGCGGATCAAGTCACTGCGGACGCGCACACGGAGTACGCTACTCATGGTGGCCGGCTATATCGCTGTCCTCTACGCAGGCCACGTCGTCGTGTGCATGTTTATCGTCTGCGTCCAGGTGCGCGTCCCAGAGGAGGGACCACACGCGGCCTCAGGGCGGACTGCCCCACCTGCGCGTAAGGAGCGGCGCGCGGAGTCGCGCGCGATGCTGTGCAAGCCGTGAGCGTGTCGTCACCGCGTGCGTGCGCTGTCCACAGTGCAGCACTGACATGCAGCATTCCCTCAACCTCCTGCCGTGTGCTCGCAGGCGGCTATTGTGTCCGAGCTCTTCATTCTGGCCGCGCAGAAGAACATCGAGAAGGGGCTGCCTGGCTTCCGGTCGCAGCAGTGGTATTTCTTCGTCTGTGCAGCAGTGTTTGTCTACGGCCGCTTGCTGAAGAACAACTTCCTCATGGAGGTTGCTGAAAACCCGGGCCTGCCGGGTATTATCGGCGCGTGCACTCATCCGGTGTCGACTGCCAGGGCATCAAGGCCTTGGAACACACACGAGTGACAAGAGGCACGACACACGTCCCCTGCGCTCCCCTGCAGGCTGGTCCGTTCGCCACCATACGTTCGTCAGCTACGCGCTGTACACCATCGGCTTCCTCCTCTTTGTGACGGGGCTGAAGAAGCAGACCTTGCTGTATCAGGCGCGTTCCCACTCGTAGCACCCACTGGTTGCGTTGATAGCCTCTAATTATCCCCTCCCTGCACACAGTTCGGGCAGTTTGCGTGGACGCACATGATTCTGCTCATCGTATTGGGGCAGAGCAGTTTCTTCGCGGCGAACATCATGGAGGGCCTCATCTGGTTCGTGCTGCCTTCCCACTTGGTCATCATCAACGACATCATGGCCTACCTGTTCGGCTTCTTCTTCGGCCGCACGCCACTCATCAAGCTGAGCCCCAAGAAGACGTGGGAGGGGTTCCTGGGCGCGCTTGTCACCACGCTCGCGGTGTCGTGGCATCTGAGCAGGTACCTGGCGCAATACCAATGGCTCGTCTGCCCGCGCAAGGACCTGACCATCCGCACATGGGTACACTGCGAGCCCGCAAACACCTTCAAGGCACTGCCCGCTGCTGAGACGCTAGACCCGCTGCCTGCACCCCTGCGCAACTTTGTGCTTCGGCGCCTATCACCCGACGCCACACTGCTGCCTCTGCAACTGCACGCGCTTGCGTTCGCCTTCTTCGCTGCGGTCATTGCGCCGTTCGGGGGCTTCTTTGCGAGCGGGTTCAAGAGAGCGCTGCGGGTCAAGGATTTTGGGGCCACCATTCCGGGGCATGGGGGTATCACCGACCGCATGGACTGCCAGCTCGTCATGGCGGTGTTCTCCTACATCTACATCGAGGGCATCGTCGGCTTGGGAGACGTGTCTGTCAGCCTGCTTGTGGAGAAAGCACAGCGGCTGTCCACTGCTGACAAGCTGGAGTTGTATAAGTTGCTGGGACAAATGCTTGGGAAACCGTATCAGTAAAAATAAAACGGAAGTGTTGTCACAGAGATGCGGCCGTGGCGCCGTTTTGCGCCATGATTGCGGCAATGAAGTCGTCAATCTCGCTCTTGATGTCGCTGCTCGCGGCTAACCCGGTGATGAAGCGCTTTGGGATGCGGCTCTCGCCCAGCGCCGCTCCCATGATGGCGCCCAGCGCGCTGCCGCGGTGGCAGTTCTCGCCCCCGAGGTTGGTGTTTGCAACCACCGCATCTTCAAAGCTCTCGCCATGAGCTGCCGCCAGGTACAGCACGCTGGGCAGACTGTCCGTGATGTAGCACGCAGTGCTGAACATGCGGCCCACCACAGCGCCGTCATTGCCCGCAGCGCGGCGTACCAGAGCAGGCAGGTCCATGCTCAACTGCTTCCCAGCCGCCTGGATGGCCTCCGCTGGCGGGACCTGACCCTTGACGAGCGTTGAGAGCAGCGAAGCAAACAGCTCCGCGCGCTGAGCCAGCAAATCACTGTCGTGCGTCGTGCGCAAATGGGTGACCACTGTCTGCCTCATCAGCTGCTCCCCCTTCCACATGGAGGCCAGCACCACAGGCGGCAGCATGACGAAGCCGCCAATAGTGGGCGTGTTGTGGCCTTCCTTGCCTGCGCACTTCTCAGGCGAGATGCCCGCCGCCCAGTTCTGGAAGAAATCTCGGTGGAAGGACTCGGCGTACGTGACGTTGTGCGACCCCGGCGTCGTCATGGACTGCACGCAGTCCTTCAGGAAACGCGAGCTGCTGCACGTCCCCGTCTCGGCCGTGATGCCCCGAGTCACGAGGCGGGCACACACTGCGTTCAGCGTGTTCTCCCCTGCCGCCATGCCCTGGTGGTAGTGCACATTCTGCTTGCCCCAGAACTCGTGCTTTCCGTGGTTGATGACATCGCCAATGATGCGGCCCCGCTGGTCACCGCGGCCGTGGCCACCTGTGTTGCTGACGCTCATGATAGAGCTTGGATGAATTTTCTTGGGCGGCGCATACTCCTTGATGCGGCCAAAGTCGAGCGCAATACGCCCCGGGTCGTAGTACCTGCCAGTGTTGTGTTTGCTTGCGTTAGGGCAAGGGCACACGTGCTGCAGCGAGCACCACCAACACAGCACTCACCAGTGCACAGGCATGCTCAAGGCGTCAGCTATGTAGACGCCCCACAGCGCTCCACGCATCCTGTCAATGACACCAGCGTCCAGGGCGAGCGTGGAAGCGGCCATGGGTGAGGTTGGAGAGTGTTCTTCTGCCTGAGGCTGAGCAGAAGTTGCTGCTCTAGGACGCGCGAGGCACGACGCAACGAGCGTGACGCCACACACGATAGCTGCGAGCTTCGGTTTGCCGAGCTGGCTGCTAAAGGACGCTGGGAGTCCGCCAACGGGCATGCAACTGCCGTAGGCAAGACAACTAGTTGCGCACTTGACGGCGTCAAGTTGACGCGTCATCGATCAGATTGCATTGAGCGCGCCCCCGCCGGTGCAGCTCTATGAGTGATGACGATGACGAGATGCAGGCGCTGCGTGCCGCCAGGCGCAACGCTTTAGGAGAGCAAGGAGCTGAGAGACTGGAGGCTTTGAGGAGGCGGGCAGCTGCTGCTGCTGCGTCTCGGAACGAGGACTACTTCGCTGATGCACCAAGGAACGACGCACGTGATGCGCCTGAACCCACGATCGGCCCGCCGCGGCCGAGCACGGCAGTTGACGTTGATGATGACGAAGAAGTGCGCTGTCCAACCCTCTTTCTACAACGCAAGTAGTACCTGACGCTTGTGTTCGTGATGCAGGCGCCGACAGTGGTCGCCCCGTCTGAGGCAGACGCGTTAGAAAGCGACCGCGCGTTGCGTCTGGCCATGCACTTGCCACTGTCGTTCGGCCAGAAGCCAAAAGCGGCGACAGCGGCAGCTGAAGACGTGACCCGTGCGCATGCAGACCTGCTGCGTCGCGCCGCTGACGATTCAGAAGGCGAGGACGAGGACGGCAGAGGGCAGCAGGGCGCCGGCCAGCCTCCAACTGCTGAGAACGACCCGTGGCACTTGCCCGTGACGCACGAAGCCGTGCTCCACGGCCACAGTCGATTGACGTCGTGCGTGGACATTGAGCACACTGGCACGCGGCTCGTCACCGGCGGCCACGATAGCCGGGTGCTACTCTACGACTTTGCGGGCATGAAGCGCGACCTGCAGCCGTTCCGCTCGCTGGAGCCGTGTGGCGCGCACCACATACGTGCTGTGTCCTGGTCGCCCAGCGGCGACGCGTTCCTGGTCGTTCCAGCGAGTGCCGAGCCCAAGGTTATTGACCGCGATGGGCGCGAGATGGGCTACTTCGTCCGCGGTGATATGTACATCCGCGACTGCCGCCACACGAAGGGACACATCATGGCATGCACCTCGGGGCAGTGGCATCCGCACGACCGGAACACTGTCCTCACGGCCAGCGAGGACGGCACCCTTCGGCTGTGGGACATAACGCACGTGAGCTCTCAAGGCGGCGCTGCTGGTAGCAAGTGCCAGACAGCAGTCATCAAGCCTGTGAGCAGTAAGCCCGGGCGGGTGGCTGTCACCGCGTGCTGCTGGTCACCTGATGGTCATATCGTTGCTGGTGCTATCTCTGATGGCAGCCTCCAGCTGTGGAGCGCAACCAGCAACTTCGCCAGCGCAGCTGTGGGTCAAGTCTTGCCGCCGAAGGCGCAGGGCGTGTCACAGCAGACGTGGCGCTACTCGACGCGGCCGCTGGGCGTCGCGAAGCAAGCCCACCAGGGGGGCGAGGACGGAAGCGTGACTTGTCTGCGCTTCAAGCGTGATGGCCGCACGCTTGCTGCTCGCTCAGGTGACGGCACCATCAAGCTGTGGGATGTGCGCAATCTTGGCGCCGGGCCGCTGGCGCAGCTGAGCGGTCTGCCGGCTATGTGTCCACAGGCTGGCCTGGTGTGGAGTCCTGACGAGAGCCTGCTGCTCGCCAGCGTGTGCGCATCTACGGAAGCGAAACCAGTGCGTCACGGCGCGGTGGTGGTGTGCGAAGCCGCAAGCCTGAAGCCGGTGCGCACGCTGCCTGTGCCAGGATCCGGGGGCCCCGGCGGTGGCGTGGCTGGCCTAGTATGGCATCCGCGTCTCAACCAGATCTTCGTCGCCGCCGGTAGCGCTGCGGGTGACACATGCGGCGTGCGAGTTTGGTATGATCCAGACTTCTCTGAGCGCGGCATCTTGTCAGCAGTTGCGCGCGCCGTGAAGCCCCGGGATGCTGCCGAGGCCGTCCTTGCTGAAACGCTCGTACCTCAGGTGTACGAGCCGCCGTCGCGGGTGGGTGGCGGACGCAAACGGCAGCGCGAGGAGCAGGAGAAGAGGGATAGAGAGCGCCATGTTCCCCAGCAACCAAGTGGCACATATGGCGCCGGTGGACGCGTTGGGGGTGGCACTGGCGGCACGCTGCTGACGCAGCACCTGCTGCGCCAGAGCGGCAAGTTGTTCGATCCTGACAACGAGGGCGACATACGCGAGCGGTTGCTTGCGCATCCTTCTGAGCCCAAGTTTGTGGACCAAGCATACGCTGAAACGCAGCCCAAGAAGATCTACGCGGACGTGGAGGCGGAGCAGAAAGACGGGGAACAAGAGGAGTACCAGTGATAGAAGTGTCGAATTTTCACGCGTCGCCCATTGCCGTTCCTTTATGTGCCCCTTTCCCCTGTTCATGCCTCCTTGTAACTGGACTTGCGGCGGCGGCGCGCAAGCTCGGAAGCGTTCCGTTGGCGACCCAGGAACTTCAGGACCTCATCGATCAGGATGACCGGCACCGAGAGGCCGACAACGAGGCCCCACTCCGGAGCGCTGAGCGGCACAATCTGGAAGATGTTGGACAGCCAGGGCACGTAAAGGATGAGGCAGTGCACGCTGATGCTGAAGGCGATGGCGATGAGCAGGTAAGGATTCACCCATGGCGGCATGTGCAGCAGCGACCCATCCTCCGACAGGGCGTTTAGGGCGTTCAGCATCTCGATGACGACCAGCACGGAGAGGCTGAGCGTCGATGCCTTGGCCTTGCCCTCAGGCTTGAAGTAATCACACGGGTGGCTAAAGCTGTGCACGCCGCCGTAGGCATCCGTCCACGGATTCACCTTGAAGCCCTTCCACTCCTCGCAATGCGTCCAGTGCGTCAGCTGGTGGAACGTCACCGTGCTGTGGCCGTCACGAGAGAGGTCGAGGCCCATGAAGTGGGTGTGGGTGAACCAGATGCCAAAGGCACCAACCGTGGCGGCGCCCACGTACGTGCCGATGATCATGTAGCGGAACAGCGTCCACGTCGTGATGAGCGCGTCGTCCGCCCGACGGGGAGGCTTGCTCATGACGCCCAAATCAGGGGGGTTGAAGCCCAGGGCGGTGGCGGGAGGGCCGTCAGTAACCAGGTTCACCCACAGCAGCTGCACGGGGACCATGCCCTCAGGCATGCCCAACGCGCCAGTCAGGAAGATGCTGGCCACCTCGCCGATGTTGCTGCTGATCATGTACCTGGAGTCATGCGAAAAAGCAGCGGTGGGATATGTAAGCGCATCGTCAAGGCAAAGTTGCCGCCAAGCCCAAACTGTCACCCTCCAGGGATCAGGTTTAAAAAGCTCGATTAGGTGCATCCACATCGCGGGGCCAGATTGGCCGCGCACTCAGCGTTGGATTCTAATGGATTCGTCAACTCCCCCCCTACCACAGCACAGCGCGCGCATGCTTCGCTCCCCCAGCCCCAACGCACCGGATGAAGGCCTTCATGTTCATGTAGATGCCACGGCCCTCCTCGACCGCAGACACGATGGTGCTGAAGTTGTCGTCCGCAAGCACCATGTCGCTCGCCTCCTTGGCCACTTCAGTGCCGGTGATTCCCATGGCGATGCCGATGTTGGCCAGCTTCAGCGCGGGCGCGTCGTTGACGCCGTCGCCGGTCATGGCCACAACCTCGCCCTGCTCCTTGAGCAGGCGCACAATGTCCTGCTTGTGCCGCGGCTCCGCGCGACTGACGACACGACCACCGCCGCTGGAGATGAGGAACTTCTTCTGAGCCTCGTACGAGAGGCTGCTGAACTCGCGGCCAGTCAGGCTGCGCACGGTCTTGGTGTCTTCGTTGCCGTCAAACACGCCAATCTCCGTGCAGATGGCCTCAGCCGTGAGCTTGTTGTCGCCAGTGATGACAATCACGCGGATGCCCTGATGTTGGATGCATCGCAACCACAAGATGCGTCAGTGAGCCCCACAGACAGCTGGTAGAGACCTGATGAGGAGCACAAAACACACCGCGCTCTGGCACGCCTCCATGGCGGGCCTAACCTCCGGCCGGGGCGGGTCACGCAGACCCGCCAGGCCCACAAAGATGAGGTCCGACTCGATGCCCTCTGCGGAGTCGAAAGCGTGGGGGTTAATTGACGAGACATGCACAGAGAACAGCTGACGCACAAACCACGCGCACCATATTGCTCCGGCTGCTGCAGGGTGCGGTGCGCCGGGTGGTTCTCGCCATCGTAAGAGGCCAGCTCCCCCAGGGCGGCCCCCTCCTTGATGGCCAAGCCCAGCACACGCAGGGCGCCCCCAGCCATGCTGGCCGCCTGCTGCAGGATCGCGTCACGTGAGGCCTTGGTGAGCGGCACGACGGTGCCGTCCGCAGTCATGGCCTGCGAGCAGCGCTCCACCAGGTGCTCCGTGGCGCCCTTCACCATCAACCGGTTGGTGCCCTTACCAGAAGCAGGGCACACCAGCACGCTCATGCTCTTCCGCCCGCGGTCGAACTCAAGCACCGCCAGGCGGCGCTCCAGGGCGCAATAAGCGTCACACACAGCCTGCGCGCCTGCGGCACGGTCCTTGGCGCGCGCAGCCGCTGCAGCCTTCTGAGCTGCTGGCGTTGGCCCTCCAATCTTCTCCACCAGCACCTTCAGCGCGCCCTCCGTCGGCTCGCCCATGCACGCGTAGGCGCCCTTCTCGGCGCGCCACTCGATGTTGGCGTCGTTGCAGAGCGCGCAGACGGAGGCGCACGCCTTGACGGCTGCATCCAGGGCGAGCAGGCCCACGACGCCGCCCTCCTCCGGGTTGTACGTGGATCCCTGCACATCCAGGATGCGCAGATCCGAGGCCTGCTTGGGCGCGGCAGCCTTCAGGGTGACGAGCTTGACAGCGGACATTTGGTTGGTGGTCAGCGTCCCAGTCTTGTCTCTGCAAATGACGGTGGTGCAGCCCAGCGTCTCGACGGAGGCGAGCTTGCGCACGATGGCGTTCTTCTTGGCCATGCTCCGCGTGCCGAGCGCGAGGCAGGTGGTGATGACAGCAGGCAGGCCCTCCGGGATGGCAGCCACTGCCAGAGCCACTGCAATCTTGAAGTAGTACGTGCACTTGCTGATGCTGAACGTCACGGTCTTTGGGTCCGGGATCCAGCTGGTGTTGTTGTTCAGTGTCTGCCACGTGACGAAGGAGTGGTAGTTGGTGAGCCAGACCAGAATGCAGATGAGCGTAATGACCTTGGTCAACATGTCGCCGAACTCGTCCAGCTTCTTCTTCAGCGGCGTGTCCTCCTCCTCGCCCGCCGCCTCGGTGATGCTTGCCTGGATCTTGCCGATCTGGGTTTCCATGCCGATGCTGTTGACGATGCCCACACACTGCCCGTTGCTGATGGTGGTGCCCGCGAACAGCATGCACTCCTGCGCCTGCAGCTCCGCGTCCGCGTCGCACAGGTGGTCCGCAGCCTTGGTCACAGCCATGGACTCGCCCGTCAGGGAGGCCTGCTCCACCCGCACAGTGGCAGTCTTCAGGCGGGCAACGCGCACGTCAGCCGGCACCTGGGCAGACGTGACCCAAATCCATGTCAGCAGATGAAGGCGACGAAGACAGAAAAGCTTGCACGGACGCAGGTCGTAGCCCGTGGAACAGGCCTTGTGGGGCGGATGTGCTCTGCCTGCGTTGTTACCGCACCTTGTCGCCCACGCGAAGCTCGACGACGTCTCCAGGGACGAGCTCACGGGCGTGGAGGTCCGAAACCTGTGGAGCGTGCGTGGTGGGGGCCACTGTTAGCCGCGTTGCAAAGCCACAGAAGACACTATTTCCATGGAGCTTCATCCAGGCCTGCGCGCACCAGTTTGCCGTCGCGGAACGTCTTGGCCGTCTCCGACTGCAGCTCCTTCAGTGCCTCTAACGCGCTCTCAGCGTTGTTCTCCTGCCGTGCAACGCGGCAGACAGGAGGGCGAGGCCAGGTGTGTCAGCGCCCCTTTGGGTGACGGTTTGCAGGGGCCCCAAG
>Ga0164296_1005548_pt1 | contig 10994 bp, 9 predicted proteins | sample GEODES057metaG_FD_113533 | JGI IMG/M metagenome (GOLD analysis project Ga0164296, IMG submission 113533) | Dystrophic lake water microbial communities from Trout Bog Lake, Wisconsin, USA - GEODES057 metaG | ecosystem: Environmental > Aquatic > Freshwater > Lake | place: USA: Trout Bog Lake... | reverse complement strand
GGTTCGGGACATTCGGCTAACATCAAGTCGCACCACTACTTCGGTGGGCTGCCCGAGGACTTGGACTTCGAATTCGGCGAGCCGCTACGCGATCTGTTCAAGGACGAGGTGCGTGCGGTGGGCGAAGAGCTCGGCCTTCCCGAAAGCCTGGTGTGGCGCCAACCCTTCCCAGGACCCGGCTTGGCCGTGCGCATCGTCGGCGAGGTGACGAGGGAGCGGGCCGAGATCCTTCGCAACGCCGATGCCGTCGTGGTCGACGAGATCAAGAAGGCCGGCCTCTATCGTTCGCTCTGGCAGTCGTTCGCCGTGCTCCCTGCAGTGCGGACCGTCGGCGTGATGGGCGATGGGCGTACGTATGCCTATCCGATCATCATCCGTGCGGTGACGTCTGACGATGCCATGACGGCAGACTGGGCGCGCCTTCCCTACGACTTGCTCGAGCAGATTGCGAATCGACTCATCAACGAAGTCGATGGTGTCAACCGAGTTGCACTCGACATCACGTCGAAGCCGCCGGGCACCATCGAGTGGGAGTGAGGCAGTTCGAACCCCACGCCGAGGATCTGCCAGGCCTGGCAGACGAGCGTGTCGACGTGCGGGAACAACGCTTTGCCGATCCGGATGAGCTCCTCGAGGGCTTAACCGAACCCCAGCGCGCGGCCGTCGTCCACCGCGGCTCGCCGTTGCTCGTGATCGCAGGTGCGGGATCAGGCAAGACGCGCGTGCTTACTCGCCGCATCGCGCACTTGATGGCCACGGGCGATGCCAAGGCGTTCGAGATCTTGGCCATCACCTTCACCAACAAGGCCGCCGACGAGATGCGTTCGCGTGTCGTTGACTTGGTCGGGCCCGTAGCGAACCGGATGTGGGTGGCTACCTTCCACTCGGCGTGCGTGCGGATCTTGCGGGCCACCGCCACGCGCGTGGGCTACGAACCGCAGTTCACGATCTACGACGCCAGCGACTCGTTGCGACTCTTCGAGCTCGTCATGGACGACCTCAACATCGACAAGAAGCGCCTCCCGCCCCGCTCCGTGGCCTCGGTGGTCAGCCAAGCCAAAGCCGAAGTCCTGACCCCTGAAGAGTTTTCCAACGACGTGTTGGGGGCTGCCGATCCATTCCGTCGCCGCATCGGACAGATCTATACCGAGTACCAGCGTCGCTTGCGAGCGGCCAACGCCATGGACTTCGACGACCTCTTGATGGTCACGGTCCAGCTCTTCCGCAACTGTCCCGACGTCCTCGAGTCCTACCAAGAGCGGTTCCGCTACATCTTGGTCGACGAGTTCCAGGACACCAACCGGGCACAGAACGAGCTCGTCCTGCTGCTCGGACAACGGTTCCGCAACGTCTGCGTCGTCGGGGACTCCGATCAATCGATCTATCGGTTCCGGGCAGCCGACATCCGCAACATCTTGGACTTCGAGACGACCTTCCCAGATGCGACCACGATCTTGCTCGAACAGAACTTCCGGTCCACCCAGAACATCTTGGATGCGGCAAATGCCGTGATCTCTCACAACACGGGCCGCAAGGACAAGCGCCTCTTCACCGAGGGCGAGGCTGGACCATCGATCAAGCGCTACCGAGCCGAAGACGAACACGACGAAGCAGCCTGGATCGCCACCGAGATCCGTCGCCTCGAAGCGAGCGAAGGTCTGAGCTTCGGCGACGTGGCGATCTTCTATCGCACCAATGCGCAAAGTCGCGTGATCGAAGAAGAGCTCGTGCGGGCGCGCATCCCCTACAAGGTCATCGGCGGCACTCGCTTCTACGACCGCAAGGAGGTCAAGGACATCTTGGCCTACGTCCGCTTGGCCGTGAACCCTCGGGACGAGGTTTCTGCTCGCCGCATCATCAACGTTCCCAAGCGGGGCATCGGAGCAACCTCGATCACCAAGTTGGGGGAGTATGCGGCGCGCACGGGCCTCTCGTTCGGCGACGCAGCCAGCGACGCTGCCGACGCTGGATTGACGGCCAAGGCGCTCCGAGGAGCCACGGCGTTCGCCGAGTTGATGGGGCGACTGCGCCACGATGCACCCGAGAGTCCGCCTGGCGTCTTCATCGAGCGGATCTTGGAAGAGACGGGCTATCGGGCCGAGCTCGAAGCCGAACGAACCCACGAGGCAGAAGGCAGGCTCGAGAACTTGGCCGAACTCGTGGGCGTCGCTGCCACGTACGAGACGTTGGACGACTTCTTGAACACGGTGGCGTTGGTCGCCGACTCTGACGAGCTTGGCGAAGAGACGAGCCGCGTGAGCCTGATGACGCTGCACATCGCCAAGGGCCTCGAATATCCAGCCGTGTTCTTGATCGGACTCGAAGATGGGATCTTCCCGCACTTCCGATCGCTCGGCGACCCCGCAGAGCTCGAAGAAGAACGACGGTTGGCCTACGTGGGATTGACGCGCGCACGCCGGCACCTGACCGTGAGCCACGCCTGGGTGCGGAGCATCTGGGGTCAGACCCAGCACAACATCCCGAGTCGCTTCTTGGGAGAGATTCCCGCTGAGCTCTTCGACGACGTGAACTCGTCTGCTGCCCCCCGACTCTCTGATCCCTTCGGCCACGACGACAACGACTCGTGGTTCGAGCGACCCCGCGACGATGGTGGCCGGGTGTTTGGAGCCGCACGGCCCCTTGGTCCACCAACGTCGAGTGGCGCGCACCTCTTGGAGTTGGCGGCCGGTGATCGCGTGGTCCACGATCGCTGGGGAGAGGGAACGGTCTTGTCCGCGACGGGAAGTGGGGATCGCTCGACTGCGGTCGTGCGCTTTGCCGGCGTCGGCGACAAGACGTTGATGCTGTCCATGGCGCCCCTGAAGAAGGCCTGAGTGCGGGGGCCTCGTGCCCCCAGCTGACGAGAGCCAAGTGAAAGAATGGATCCCCGATGCCTAGTTCGAGGCCGCCCTCTGGCCCCCCGCCAAATCAACCGAACGGTCGGCGACGCCCCGTCGCATCTTCTTCTCGACCTCCTCAGCGGTCCCAACCCAGATCACAGGCAGGCACGCAAGGGTCGAACCGGCAACCACCGCAGTCTCGCCAGTCTCGCCAACAAGTCCAGAAGAAGTCTCGAGCCAAGGTCTACCGGCGCCGCCGCATCGTGGCTGCCGTGCTCGCCGTCTTCCTGATCTTCTTCGGGTGGCTGGCGTTCTCGCTTGGCTCGGCGCTCACCAATCCTTCCTACGGCGTCTCGGCCTCAGCCCGGTTTGCCGAATGGGGCCGACAGCACGGCATCGGAGGCATGATCACCTGGTTCGAGAAGGAGTGGTACGCACACCACCAGCCGCCCAAGGGCGGCAAGCCCCCCGTGGGAGCGTTCGATGCCAAGGCGCACGCTGGCACCGGCATCACGGCGTCGTGTCCGAACGCACTTCCCATGCCGTCGACGATCGTGTCGCCGGCCTCGCCACAGCTCCCTGGAGAAGGGACGTGGCACGCCGCAGGTCGCCTCGTGGCGAGCTGCTCGGCACTCTACGAAGCCTTCGTGCGCCCCGACGCAGTGCACACGAGCTACGTCGTCGGCGTGGTGTGGATGGATACGAAGTTGCTGTCGCCAACCCTCTACTCGGGCTCGCAGATCCCTGGCGGGGGTCCCTACACGAACACCGCTCCCATCAAGCCGAGCGCAGCGATGACCTTGGTCAGTGCGTTCAATGCAGGATTCCGCATGCAAGACGCCAACGGCGGCTACTACACCGACGGCAAAGAAGTGCTTCCCTTGGTTCCCGGCGCCGCCTCTGCCGTGATCTACAAGAACGGCACGATGAACATCGGCGCGTGGGGGAGCGACGTGAAGATGACGCCTGACGTCGTCGCGGTGCGCCAGAACCTCGACTTGATCGTCAACAACGCCAAGCCCGTGCCGGGCCTCACCGAGTCAGACAACACTCGCTGGGGCGCCACCCTCGGAGGTTCCGCCTACGTCTGGCGCTCGGCCATGGGGATCACCGCCAACGGTGCCCTCGTCTACGTGGCCGGTCCGGGCATGTCGATCACCGCACTGGCCGACATCTTGGTCCGTGCTGGTGCCATCCGTGGGATGGAGCTCGACATCAACGCCGACTGGGTGCAGTACTCGATCTACTCGCCGCCGGTCGGCCAGCCGGCGTCTCCTGCCAATGGCGTGCCGTTGATGTCGTCGATGGCAGCAGGCTCGGCCGGGCCCTCTCGCTACTTCCAGACGTGGTGGGTCCGCGACTTCTTCACCATGTCGGCCAAGTACCCGGCGAATGGAACCATGTCGTCACCATCGCCCACGACGTCGACCACTTCGAAGAAGAACTAGGGCAGCTCAGCCTGGCATCTTGCGCCAGATCATGGCGGGCAGGTTCTTCAAGATGAAGAACACGCCTTGGAGCACAGGCGGCGACCAGATGACGTCGGACGACGAACTCAAGCCCTTCACGATGGTGTCGGCTGCTTGGTCGATGTCCGTCGTGAACGGTGCTTCGCTCAAGCCTTCGGTCATCTTGGAGCGCACGAAGCCGGGCCGGATCGCTTGGACCTTGATCCCCGAGCTCCGCACGGAGTCGCCGTACCCGAGGGTGAAGGCGTCGAGGCCGGCCTTCGTCGAGCCGTAGGCGAAGTTGGCGCGCCGTACGCGCACGCCGGCCACCGACGAGAACACGGCAACGTGGCCTGTGCCTTGGGCCAAGAGCTTGGGCCGCAGTGCCGTCATTGCCGCAACGGGCCACGTCAGGTTGACGTCGAACAGCTTGGTCGTCGCCACGGGATCGTCGTCGAAGTCGTCTTGGTTGCCCAAGATCCCCACGGCGATGAGGACGAGGTCGATCGTGCCACCGGCTTTGGCGAAGGCGTCGTCGATGACGCCCGGTGCCGTCGAGGGATCGCTTGCGTCGAACGTCATCGTCTCGACGGTGCTCGCACCCTTCTCCTTGAGGGAACTGGCCACTGCGTCGAGCCGTGCCTGGTCGCGGCCGGCCAAGATCACCGTCGAGGTGCGTTGCGCCACGAGGCGCTCAACGACGGCGACGGCGATGTCCGACGTTCCACCGAGGACGAGGACGCTCTGGGGTTGGCCGAAGGCATTGCGCATGGTTGTTCTCCTCTTGGATTTGCTTGCTAGATCTCGAGACGGCGAGCCAGGTCTGAGTTCAACCGATGCTCTGGGTCGACTCTGGCCCGCACGGCTTCAAGCTTGTCGATCTGCGGGTACATCGTCCTGAGCAGCTCGGCCGAGAGGCGCGAGTCCTTGGCCAAGTAGAGCCGCCCGCCGGCGTCGGCGACGAGCCCATCGAGTTCGTCCAAGACGCCAGGGAGCTGTGGGGGGCCGATGGGCACGTCGAGGGCCAAGGTCCAGCCCTTCATCGGGAACGAGAGCGGTCCGGGATCGCCGGGGCCGAAGCGCTTCAAGACGGCCAAGAACGACGGCACGTTGGCACCCGAGAGCCGTTCGATGGCGTGGCGCACGACGTCGCCGTGGGCGTCGTCGACGACGAACTGGTACTGCAAGAAGCCTCGGTGTCCATGGAGGCGGTTCCACCACGCCACCCCATCCAAGGGATGGAAGAACGTTCCCAAGCTCTGGATCTCTCCGTCGCGCTTCTTCGGGGCCTTGCGGAACCACGCTTCGTTGAACGCCTTGATGGACAGCTGGTTCAACAGTCCCGAGGGTGGGGTGATCGGCACCGTCAACTTCGTCGCCCCAGGGGCTACGAGCGGGCGGGTGGCACTTCGGCCTTCGAGCATCTCGCGCGTGGCGTGGTCGCCACGCGTCAAGACGCCGCGTCCCATCTTCGGGCCCTTCGTCATGCAGTCGACCCAGGCCACCGAGTAGCGGTAGTCGTCGTCGCCCGTGATCATGGCCTCCATGATCGAGTCCAAGTTCTCGAACCGCTCGGTGTCGACCGTGACGTAGCTCGTCTCGATCGGGATCATCCTGAGCGTGGCCTTGGTCACCACACCGGTCAGGCCCATCCCCCCAGCGGTCGCCCAGAAGAGGTCTGGATCCGATTCAGGGGATACCTCGACGGTTCCCGCAGGGGTGACCAGGGTCATCGCCATGATGTGGTTCATGAAGCTGCCATCGACGTGGTGGTTCTTGCCGTGGATGTCGGCGGCGATGGCGCCACCGATGGTCACTTGGCGCGTGCCGGGGGTGACGGGCACGAACCACCCCGAGGGGATGGCGGTGGCCAGAAGCTCGTCGAGGCTCACCCCTGCGCCGACTTCGACCAAGCCAGTTGCCGGGTCGATCGGCGAGAGGTGCCAGAGGCCCCGATTGTCGAGCACGGTGCCACCAGCGCACTGTGCTGCGTCGCCGTAGCTCCTCCCGAGGCCGCGCGCGATGACGTCGCCTGTGCTGGCGGCGAGATCGTCCACGACTTCGTCGAGGCTGCGCGGGCGCTCCACGGTGGCCAGCGACGGCGCAGTGTTGCCCCATCCGGTCAAGAGTTCTTGGTGCGCCATCAGCCGTAGACCCCGACGACGACGAGGACGATCCAGGCCAAGCCGGTCACCTGCAAGATGCGATCGTGGTAGGCGAGCTCGTCAGGTGCACCACCTTCGCCACGATCCAAGAGCCACAAGACGTGCAGCGCTGCGATGACAACGGGGACCACCGTGAGCTGGATCCAGATCTCTCGGCCTTGTGCTCGTGCAACCAATCCAGTCTTCTCGAAGGTCCAGAGGCAGTAGGCGGCGATCGAGATGGTGGCCGTCAAGGTCACCACCGATTGGAGGAAGGTCCGCGAGTACTGGGCAAGCACGGCACGCTTCTCGCCGCCGGAGCCATCGGCCTTGGGTAGTTCGGCCAAGCGCTTGCCGGCGACCAAGAACAGCGCGCCGAACGAGATGACGATGACGAACCAGACCGAGAGCGGCGTGTGGGTCGCCGAACCACCACCGATGGCACGCAGGACGAAGCCCGAGGCAACGCACACCAACTCGATGACCGCCACCGTCTTGAGCCAATAGGTATAGGACAAGGTGATCGCGACGTAGGCCACGAGCACGATGCCGAGCTGCCACGACGCTGCTACGGCACCGAGCACGATCCCGCCAACCAACAAGACGATGGCGATGCCGATGGCTAGTGCCGGCGAGATGAGCCCCGCAGCGATCGGCCGGTGGCGCTTCTTCGGGTGGGCCCGGTCGCTCTCGACGTCCTTCAAGTCGTTCAAGAGGTACGTTCCCGAGGCCGCCAGGCAGAACGCCACGAAGGCCACGATGGTCTTGGCCAGCACGGTGCCGTGGAAGAGGGTTCCCGCCGCAGCCGGGGCGATGAAGACCAAGACGTTCTTGAGCCACTGCTTGGGGCGAAGGGCGTTGACGTAGGCGAAAACACGGCCGCCTGCACCCAGTTGTGGGGGCTGAGAGGCCGAAATCGGGGGGTTTCCGCCGGGCGGAACCAGGGATGTGCCGTCGTCAGGAATGCCCTAAACCTACCAGCCAGCCTTTCCCGATTGGGTGCGAGGGGCCCTCTGGGGCGTATCATCGGGGCCCGTGGAGCGTACGTACCGAGTCGTAGTGGCCAAGCCGGGTCTCGATGGCCACGACCGTGGTGCCAAGGTCATCGCGAGAGCATTGCGCGACGAAGGATTCGAGGTCGTCTACACCGGCCTGCACCAGACGCCCGAACAAGTCGTCCAAGCGGTGATCCAAGAAGACGCAGACGCCCTTGGTCTCTCCCTGCTCTCGGGTGCGCACTTGACCCTCGTGCCACGGATCATCGAGTTGCTCAGCCAAGCTGGGCGCGACGACGTCCTCGTCATCGTCGGCGGCATCATCCCCGAAGGGGACATCCCCCAGCTCGAAGCAGCCGGCGTCGCCAAAGTCTTCACGCCCGGTGCCTCGTTGCCCGAGATCGGCCAGTGGTTGGCTGCCGCGCTCGACGAACGGCACCACGCATCGGCGTCGTGACGCCCCCTCACTCCAAGACAGAAAGGTAGAGACGTGGATCTCTTCGAATACCAGGGCAAGCAGTACTTCGCCCGTTACGGCATCCCGGTCTCGCCGGGCGGAGAAGCCGACACGGTCGACGAGGCGGTGGCCGTCGCCGAAGGCCTCGAGTACCCCGTCGTCGTCAAAGCACAAGTGCGCGTCGGGGGACGAGGCAAGGCCGGCGGCATCAAGCTGGCCGAGAACGTCGACGAGGTACGCGAGCACGCGAGCAACATCCTCGGGATGGACATCAAGGGACACACGGTCCACCGCCTGTGGATCGAACGCTCGAGCGACATCGCCAAGGAGTACTACGTCAGCTTTACGCTCGATCGTCCCAACAAGGTCTACATCGGCATGATGTCGAAGGAAGGCGGCGTCGACATCGAAGAGGTGGCAGAGACCAACCCTGATGCCATCGTCAAGCTCTCGATCAACCCCTTGGACGGCCTCGACGAAGCGACGGCACTTAAGTGGGTCAACGATGCCGGCATCGATGAACCCGCACAGGCACAAGCCGCGTCGCTGATCGCCAAGCTCTACACCTGCTACGTCGAAGGCGACTGCGACTTGGCCGAGATCAACCCCTTGATCTGGACGACCGACGGGATCGTCCGTGCCTTGGACGCCAAGGTCACCTTGGACTCGAATGCGTCGTATCGCCACCCCGAGTGGGAGGTCTGGGAGTCCACGGACACCGAAGACCCACGCGAAGCGATGGCCAAGGAGAAGGGCCTCAACTACATCGGCCTCTCGGGCACGGTCGGGATCATCGCCAACGGGGCGGGCCTCGCCATGTCGACGCTGGACGTCGTGAACCAAGTCGGTGGCAGCGCCGCCAACTTTCTCGACATCGGTGGTGGTGCCAATGCCGACGTCATGGCAGCAGCCCTCGAAGTCGTCAACTCCGACCCTGAGGTCCGCGCCATCTTCGTCAACATCTTCGGAGGGATCACCAAGGTCGACGACGTCGCCAACGGAGTCCTCGAAGCGCTGCAGCGCGTCGAGATCACCTCGCCGATCGTGCTGCGGCTCGACGGCACCAACGCCGAAGAAGGCCGGGCAATCTTGAAGGACCACCTGAACGACTCCTTGGTGGCCGAGCCCACCATGCTCGATGCAGCCCGCAAGGCTGTCGAACTCGCCAACGCCAACACGAAGGGACGATGAGATGAGCATCTTCGTCGATGAGAACACCAAAGTCGTCGTCCAGGGCTTGACCGGTGGTCAAGGCCGCTTCCACGGCGTGCGCAACCGCGACTACGGCACCAAGGTGGTGGCCGGCACGTCACCGAACAAGGCCGGCACCGACGTCGAGGGCATCCCCGTCTACGCCAACGTCGCCGAAGCCGTTGCGGCAACGGGCGCGACCGCGTCGTTCGTCGTCGTACCGCCAGCGGGTGCCACCGCCGCGATCCTCGAAGCCGCAGAAGCCGGCATCGAGTTCATCGTCTGCATCACCGAGGGCATCCCGGCCCACGACGAGGCGCGTTGCTACAACACGTTGAAGCGAGACTTCCCGAACACTCGGCTCTTGGGTCCGAACTGCCCGGGCATCATCTCGCCGGGCAAGTGCAACATCGGCATCACCTCAGGTGACATCGCGCTGCCGGGCGGGCCCGTCGGCATCGTCTCTCGTTCGGGAACCTTGACCTACCAAGCACTCCACGAGCTCTCCCAGCAAGGCGTGGGGCAGACGACGTGCGTCGGCATCGGCGGCGACCCGGTTCCTGGCACCAACTTCATCGACTGCCTCGAAGCGTTCGAAGCAGACCCCGAGACCAAGGCCGTGATGATGATCGGCGAGATCGGTGGAAGCGAAGAAGAGCGTGCCGCCGACTACATCGCCAAGCACATGACCAAGCCGGTGGTCTCCTACGTTGCAGGGGTGACCGCACCTCCGGGACGCAAGATGGGCCACGCAGGGGCAATCATCTCGGGGAGCCAAGGCACCGCGCAGGCAAAGATGGAGGCGCTCGCCGCCGCTGGTGTCCAGGTTGCATTGAACCCCACCGAAGCGGGCGAACTGATGGTGGCAATCGTCAAGAACCTCTGAGAGGTCGTCGGTCTCGGTTGCTAGGTTGGTCCTCGTGAGGATCGCCGTACTCGTCTCAGGTAGCGGCACCATCCTCGAAGCGATCCTGGACGCAGGGATCCCGGTCTCCTGCGTGCTCTCGGATCGGCCGTGCCGGGGCCTCGAGGTTGCCGACTCCTATGGCGTCGACGCTGTCTTGATCGATCGAGCGGCCTTCGGAGGCTTTGGGGAAGGCTTCGAACGAGAGTCGTTCACCGATGCGGTGACCAATGCCTTGGATGAACACCGGATCGACCTCGTGGCGATGGCGGGCTTCGGGACGGTCCTTGGGGCGTCGATCCACAATGCCTATGCCGGGCGGATCTTGAACACCCACCCGGCGCTCTTGCCGCTGTTCCCTGGGTGGCACGCCGTGGCTGATGCGCTCGCTGCCGACGTCGGCGTCACCGGCTGCACGGTCCACTTGGCCACCATCGAGATGGACGCCGGGCCGATCTTGGCGCAAGCCGAGGTGCCGGTCTTCTCCGACGACACCGAAGCAACGCTCCACGAACGCATCAAGGAAGTCGAACGCACCCTCTATCCCGATGCCATCGCCACTGCGGCCGACGCCCTGAGTGCGGGCATCCCGATCGAACGATTCTTCAACAACAAGGAGGCAGCACGGTGAGAGCACTGCTCAGCGTGTACGACAAGGACGGCTTGCTCGACTTTGCACGAGGGTTGGAAGCCCTCGGGGTCGAGCTGATCGCATCGGGACAGACGTCGGCGGCGCTCTCAGAAGCGAGCATCGCACACAGTTCGGTCGAATCCATTACGGGGAGCCCCGAGATGCTCGGCGGTCGAGTCAAAACGCTGCACCCGAAGATCCACGGTGGCATCTTGGCCGATCGTTCGAAAGAGCAACACCTCAAGGACCTCGAAGAAAACGACATCACGGCGATCGACTTGGTCGTCTGCAACCTCTATCCCTTCTCTTCGGATCCTTCAGTCGAGTTGATCGACGTCGGAGGACCGACGATGGTGCGTGCCGCAGCCAAGAACTTCGCGCATG
>Ga0164296_1005547_pt1 | contig 10996 bp, 7 predicted proteins | sample GEODES057metaG_FD_113533 | JGI IMG/M metagenome (GOLD analysis project Ga0164296, IMG submission 113533) | Dystrophic lake water microbial communities from Trout Bog Lake, Wisconsin, USA - GEODES057 metaG | ecosystem: Environmental > Aquatic > Freshwater > Lake | place: USA: Trout Bog Lake... | reverse complement strand
GTAGGTCGTCCAACTCGCATTTTATAAACTATTTTAATATGTCAGTTAAAAGGTTATTTCAAAATAGCTTTTTAGCCGATAGATTAGAAGTAGACGGACAGTCTAGGCTCCGTCCGGTGTTTCGCCGGACACGTACACTACAAAGGCACTCGCCGCTGGGCACCATCGAAAGAAAGGTCCCAGTTTCTTGTTCGAGTGCCTCTCCAGAAAATGGGTCCTTTCTTTCGCTAGCACCTCTCGACGAGGGCAATGGGTTATTAAGTAGACTGTCCGTCTATAATCTTCAGGAAACGGCGTCATGAGTTTACTTCAAGAAGTAACTTCTATTTTCGCGGACGATGCCAACTCTTGGAGTTCTATCGTTAAATTGGCCTCCTATGTCGAGTGGGATGATTGGACCATTGGCCGAAAAAATGCCGCTAAAATTCAAAACAAAATCTCATCGCTTGCCGATGAGATTTTGGCGATAGCTGGTCAGCATGTATTATCGATTGAGCATGTTGCTAAAAATGCCATAGCATTAGCTAACGCGGATAATATCCCGGTCGCTTATTTGGTCGTAAAAAAATTATTTAACGATAAGAAATTGAGCGGAGATGAAAGCATTTGGTTTGAGAGCTTTCCTTGGCTAACTCCATTTGGAGAATTTTTAGTCGGTTACGTATCTGGTCAATTTAATCCTAATATTTCGGTTTTCGGAGAGATTTTAACCGTTTCTATTAAAACCGACGCAGAGGAAAATATACTTCGAAATGCCCTTCGGTGTATTTCACCTGCTTTTAGTTCATCGTCAAAACTGTTTCGGGAGGTTTTAGCTGTTGATAGCCTTAAGCAAGCAACACCGTCGATATTAATTCAGGCAATTGAAAAGGAAACAAAAGATATTGACTTAAAGGCTGATCTAAAGCTTAGCGATCTGCATAAGTTTCCAGTTGAATGGCAAAAGACAATTTTATCAAAATTAGATTTATCTAAGCGTTTTTTGACAGCTGGTTCTTTACAAAAGTTATCAACGAAGCCACAGGATATTCCCGAAACGCCGCAATCGCTGCATAACGCTCAACTTATAAAAGAACTATCAGCTGGTCTAGCCAAGCTTGAAATCGGAGGAAAATTATTAAAATATATATTTACAAGTACCGGCCTCACTAAAAAGCTTGATAGTGATTTCGATTGGTCAGTTCTTCCTAATACAGATAAACAGATTAGCTTAAAATTTTCAGAAGACGTTGCTGACAATTTAAAAATCTTTCTTCATCTAACAGATTTTAAAACATTTTCTGCGAATCTAGCTGCCATTGTCATCTCTTCAATGCCAGCACATTCAGGCGAAGAGCTCAAACTTTATGAAAAAACTCTTCATCGCTTATTAAGTTTGACTGAACGCCGCGTCTTGTATTTCTCGGTTAAAACCGCTCGAGGAGACGCTCAACAATTCTTAATCAATTTTATTGTTAGAGAGCAGAATTTATTGGCCTACAGAAAGCTAGCCGCTGATGCTTTTTTCTCTAATAAGTTTGAAGATTTCAATAATATTGATAGTTTAATACTCGTATTACCTTTGTCCGATCAAAAACAGAGATCTTGGGCTTTTAGCCAAATTTTTGATATGGCTACTTCAAGTTTGGAGCTGCTGATTAAATCAGAGTTATATCAATTGTTTTATCTTGAACGGATGAAAGAAGGCCTAATTCGCAAATACTGTGTATCAGATGATGCATTTTCTACATATGATAAATTAAATATTGGAGCCGATATAGTTGAGGCTCTTCTTGAGAATAGAACGAAAATACCCAAGAGGCCTTCTGGTCGTTTTATACTTTCACAGGTTGTGCGTTTTTCTCCTGCTCTTTCGGGGAAGATTTTTAGCACGCGTGGGATCCAGCTGGATATTTTCAAGAACATTCTACTTTTGTCCAATTTTAAGGATATGGCTGCTGAGGTACAAATCGAGATCTTCAAATTACGAGGAGCTCGAGGGAAGCCAGCTCTTCAGCATGCAATTGACAAAAAGCTCATTCCGAAGCCGTTCTTAAGATGGGTTGAGAAACAAGCGCACTTAAAAGCTTTGGTCATTGCTCATTCGCCAAATTCGTTACCAAATTATAATGCGTCTTTAGCTGAGTTATTAGCATCAACCGTGAGCAGGCCAGACAATCTGGCCCTTAGGATTTCTCAAGCATCCCAAGCTGAATTAATTCTGGCACTACCAGAAGCTTTAGAATTACTCGGCGAAAAGTCTCGGGTGGCTGCAGCGCTGGAGCTAGCGGTTTATTCGGATATCTCAGCTCTTCCGCTGTTCATGCGATTGGTTAAAAGACTTGCTCCGCCTTATACAAAGGAAAGTCTTGGTAAAAGATACGATGATTTATATGTCACCTATGAGCTTCCTAAGCGTTCTGGTGGAATGAGATTAATCTCTGCTCCAGCTGTCGTCTTGAAAACAGCTCAGAGGGCGTTATTAAAACTTTTATACTCAGAAGGTTTTTCCGACCAAGCAATGGGTTTTGTGCCAGGGAGGAGCACGCGAGACAATGCAGCTGTTCATGTTGGCAGAAATATAGTTGTTAACGCAGATATAAAGGGATTTTTCCCGTCGACGGGCTATAAACTAGTTTATTCCCTCTCTCGTAAATTATGTAATGAATCATTATCACCGTTAGCATGCCGTCTTTTTGCTGAAATTTGTTGTCATAACGGTCATTTGGCAACGGGTGCGCCAACCAGCCCTGCTGTTTCAAATTTAATCTTGCGCGGTGTTGACAAGGCGCTAAGTGGAATTGCAGGGAAACTTGATGTTTCTTACACGAGATATGCCGATGATCTTACATTTTCGGGCGATAGCGCTTCTGTCTGGATGCTAAGGCCGGTTATTGAGCATCTTAGGCGGCTTGGTTATGAGCTGGATCCAAAAAAGACAAATATATTTAGAAAAGGCCGAAGGCAGACAGTTACCGGTGCTGTAGTTAATGAAAAAGTGAACTTAGCCCGCCCATTGAGAAAAATCCTTAGGGCTGCGGTTGACCATCGTATTCACGGAAAAGAGCCATTCTTTCAAGGTAAGCCGATGACTGATGCGGCTCTGAACGGCTATCTTTCATACCTTAAAATGCTCTCACCTGAGAGTGCTGAGCCACTCTTGGCTAAACTAAGAGAGGTTCCTTCATGGCCATATTAGCGATGGATCATCAGGTATTACATGGGTCGGGGGCTCGAATGGATGTCTTATCCGATGACCAGGTAGATTTAGTAATTACTAGCCCGCCATATTTTTCGGAAATAACGCAAGCTAGGTTGGAGCAGCCACGCTCTGAGCAAAAGCAAATACGAGAAGTTGAAATCGAGTTATATGTCTTTGCTGGTGGGCTCAGGCCGGTATTTAAAGAAATTTACCGTGTCATTAAGCCGGGCCGTGCGTTGGTGATCCAATCTAAAGACATTAGATATGGGGACTGCCTCATTCCGCTATCGGATCAACATTTATCGGTCGCAGTTTCTTGCGGATTCCAATTAGTTACCCGGTTTAATTGGGTGCCTATTTTCTCTCACATTAGACGCAGACCGCAATTTTTAACTCAGAAACGAGTAGGTCAATTTCGGGTAGAAGATGGTGAAATATTTTTAGTCCTAGCTAAATCGTCTACCTTAGAAGTTCGCGGTAAGATTTCTGATGTGACTTTTGAATTTAAAGACTTAGCAGCGCCTGTGTGGAGAATGCCGTTTCGTAGGCGTAAAGACGATCATAGTCATGTCAGCCCAAGGCCCGTGATTAAAACACTGATTGGTCTTTTGAGTGAAATTAACGACCTCGTAGTTGACCCATTTGCCGGTTACGGAACAATCATCGAGCAGGCTAAAAACCTTCAACGTTCGGCAATCGGATGGGATATTGACGCTGACTGTGTCGCGGAAGCGAATAGGAGACTTGCATGACACATGGCCCATTACCAGCCATCTTACTCGCCGCTATTGATCACCCAGATAAATCGTTTCGTGCCCAATTATGGAACAATTTAGATAAATGGCTGATTGATCAATCGCCAATTTTTGACGATGCAGAGGCTGCATCAATTATTGATGCTCAGAGAGGGACTTTTCTCGAACCGTTTAGATTAGAAAATGGTGCTAAGAAGGTTGGCATATTTCTTACGCGGCTTGCTTTATCTAAGAAAGTTTCCACGTCTCGGTTTCGATTAGTTAGCGAAGATACGATTGGTAATTCCGGTGGTTTGATTATTACGCGGCAATTAAGGAATTTCTATTCTGAAAGATACGTGCACGGTAAAAATAGACTGGTCACGAGCGACATTCATTTTTTTGCACCAACCATGAAAGTAGATGGTCCGTTCAAGGTAAGAGACAAAAAAAAACTATTTGCGACAATGTCCTCCGACGACAAAGGACTATATGTCGACGTATCACACGAATTACTAATTCATGTAGGTTGGCAGACTTGGCGTGACCAAAATGAGTTAAAGGAGTTGATGACTAACATTAATGCTAACAGCCGTATTGGTGGAAAAGGCGCAACCTTTAATTCAATTGGATTAAGTTTTGAATTTGGAAAAAACGGGTTTCGAATAGCTGCAAAAAGCCCTGAAGCTTTGATTAGGTTTAGTAGCTACGTAGTCCAAGGGCAATCGATCCATCTCTCGGGAGCGCGTAAATTCGGGATGTCGATCGAATTACCTAAAAAAGCTGAAGGTAAGGCACCCATAAACGTGGTTGCTCAAGACGATTTTGCCGATCAATGGATGAATACTAAGAAATTTGGGTCACCAGATCTCACGATCGAAGAGATAAAAAAAATATCCGATTGGTCTTTCCAGCACGCAGCTTGGCTAAACTAGATAAAGCAAAGGTACTCACTTGACCCCGACTCGTATCAAAGAAATTCTTGAAAAGCTTTTGGTTGGAACTTGGCCTGTATTCATCTGGGGAGCACCGGGAGTTGGCAAAAGCTCACTTGTTCGCGAAGTCGCAATTGCTAAGAAATTGCCCGTTATTGATATAAGGGCTCCGCTATTGGATCCTACGGACATTCGGGGAGTGCCCCATATTGTGGATGGTAAAGCTATATGGTCGCCGCCTTCGTTCTTACCACGTGAAGGCGAGGGAATTTTATTCTTTGACGAGCTGAATGCTGCACCCCCATTAGTCCAGGCTAGCCTTTACCAGTTAACTCTGGATCGAGCTGTTGGTGAATATCGTTTACCAGATGGTTGGCGTATTGTTGCTGCGGGTAACAGAGCTCAAGATGCCTCGATTGTCCATCGTATGCCTGCCGCTCTGTCAAACCGGTTTGTTCATCTAGATTTTGAAGTCAGCGTTGATGATTGGCGTGGATGGGCAATTAAGCAAGGCATCAACCCTTTGATCACAGGCTTTATAGGAACCCGCCCAGAGCTTTTATTTAATATGAGCAAATCGGATAGAGGATTTCCCACGCCACGCAGCTGGCACATGCTTTCTGACGCTTTAAAAAGCTTTGGTGACATCAGCAAATCCCTCGATCTTGTAATCGGTATAGTAGGTGAGGGCGCTGCGGTTGAGTTTTTAGGTTATACCTCAAACGCTATCAGTGAAGAGACGATTAAAAAGATTATAGCCAACCCGGATACTGCCAAGCTTCCAACGGGAGTAGCAGATCAATATGCTTTGATTTCATATTTTGCCTACAAAGCCGACGATGCCAAGATTCGAAAAGCTGCGGGATCTATTCTAAGCCGTCTGCCGCCTGAGCTTAGTGTGTTGTTGGCCCGAGATATGATGCGTGCTAATGCAAAATTTACGATTGAAAAGGCTTATCTGGAATTTGCCTCTAAACATCACGAATTTATCCAATGAGTAATGAACTACCGGCCTCGATATCTCGAGCTCGTATTCAATTAATGCTTCGTCATACGTACCTAGCGTCTGCAGCTGCAAGGCTTAAATTTAGAATGACTGAAGAGCCATGGTGCAAAACAATGGCGACAGATGGCTTTAATATTTTTATCAATTATAAATTCACGTTAAAGCTCACCGAAGATGAGATCATTGGCGTATTTGCACACGAAATCATGCACTGTGTTCTTGGTCACATAGATCGCCGGGGTAATCGAAATCCTGAGATTTGGAATATCGCGATAGATTATGCAACTAATCTCATGTTGTTTGATGCTGGCGTAGTCTTGCCTAAAACAGGCCTGTTAGATAACGCGTATAAAGGTATGACAGCTGAAGATATTTATTCTGTAGTCTCAGCGCTTCCAAAGTCACAACTTGAAAAGCTTATTTTGAAGGTAGAATCTGGTATTGGTTCAGGAAATAAAAACAATCTCAATCAGGCAGACGACACTAATTTTACCGACATTCACTTAGACGTAGGTGACCTTAAAGGGCAGTGGGCTCGTGTCGAAGAGTTTCCAACCGATGCCGAACGACTTCGAATGAGGCGGTCTTGGCAAGAAGATTTAAAATCAAAACTACCTGGTACGATATCTGGCTCTAACGCGGAAGAAATTACAAAAGCCGGTCATCAGGAAGTTAATTGGAGGGACTTCTTTTCTAAATTCGTAACGGGTTTAAGGCGTGACGATTACAGACTATTCCCAGCTAATAAGAAGCATATTTGGCGTCAGATCTATCTTCCGTCTTTTGGAAGTCCAGGTCCAGATCATATCGTCGTTGTAATAGATACGTCTGGGTCGATGGATACAAAAATACTCGGAAAGGTAATTACAGAAATTGATGCCGCGAGACAGATGTGCGAATGTAAGCTTACAATTTTACAGTGCGATATTGCTGTTACAAGCGTTGAGACGTTCGAGCCATCGGAGCTCCTACAGCAAGACTTTAATACGATGAAAATGTTAGGTAGGGGTGGTACGTCGTTTAAAGAACCATTCAAATGGGTTGATAACTACGTGAATGAGGGGCATCCGAGTCCAGATGCTCTGATTTATATGACCGATGGTTATGGCGATTTTCCAAACGATCCACCAGTATATCCTTGTTTATGGATCGTACCTGAAAGCGGTAGTAAGGTTTTTCCGTTTGGCGATATGGTTAGGGTTGCTGTTGAAAGTTGAATTGCTTACCAAAATCATAAATCTATTATATAATAAAAAGATCAGAATATATTTGGTTTTTCTTTTGTTTGAGTAATGTAAATGAACAATAATTTTGATGAGAAAAATGATTTGGCAACTGCCGATAATTTCTTTAAGTTACATGGTTTAACGTCCTTAGGCTTTAGTAAAGATGAAAGAAGAGCAAGCAAGACGCCAGACCGTAGACTTTTAAAAGAAAATCAAACTGTGGCGTATGTTGAGGTGAAATCACCCCAGTATGACAATTGGTTGGATAATAAAATTGAAATAGCGTTGCCTATGAAAATTGTTGGTGGTTCTAAAAGCGACCCTGTTTTTAGTCGTCTTACGAGACATATTGATAAGGCAACGCAGCAATTTGATGCAGTTAACCATTTTCGAAATATTCCCAATATCCTGATGTTCATAAATCATAATAGTCATTCGCACTGGGGTGATCTTCATGAGGTATTAACAGGACATTTTGTTGACAATAATGGTAACTTGCACGCCACAATGCTCAACATTTCAGAGGGAAAAATACGAGATTCAAAACAGAAAATTGATTGTTATATTTGGTATGAAAAAAAATATGAGGCTATTACAGCTTTTTTATTTTCCAATGAAAGTGCAAAAAATTGCTTAGATGTTTGTAATTTACTTGGTTTAGATTTTAGTAAAATAAATGGATAAATGTTTTTTTACCAACTGTGTGACATTAATTCCTTCACCGAAATGGGATCCAGCACCAACGGTGAAGTTTCCCAATCGGCATCCTCCACTTTACTGTATTTCGTATCAAACGGGTTCTTAGTTGCGGCAGTTCGATCGATCAAAAGATTCGCTGATTGCTCATCATTCATCGCGACCTGAACCCAAACGTCTTCCAACGTGTCTGGAATTTGCCCGAACAAGCCATGTATGGCTTCCAACCTGTCGGCCAATACTTGGTGCACCCTATCCTCAACAGAGTCACGGTAGCGAAGATTTGCAATCCAAATTTCGCTTCGGGATTGGCCAATACGCTGTATGCGACCCTTACGCTGCTCAAGACGTGTAGGATTCCATGGCAAGTCAATGTTGATAAGAGTTCCTAGCCTTTGCAGATTGAGTCCTTCCGAGGCTGCATCGGTTCCTAGCAAGAGTTTCATCTCGCCCGAGCGAACCCACCCTTTTAGCTGGTTGCGTTCGCATCTATGAAACTTACCACCTCGCCAAAATCCAGACCGGTTGCTGCCTGCATAAAGCCCGATGTCGATGCCGGCAAACTCGTCACGTTTGGATATCTCGTCACCAACCCAACGTACCGTGTCATAGTACTGCGAGAACATAATGCAGCCGAAATCCAACCAAGGGCGTTGAGCACCATTCATCGCGCCACTAAGATACCCAATGACGGCATCTAGTTTGGGGTCGTTATTACCACCCTGTTTTAGAAGATCGAGACACCGCTGAAGTGCCGTGATTTCTGCGGGCGTGAAATTCTTAAAATCGCTCGCACCCGCGGACGGACGACTGTTTACAGTTGCTGCATCTTCTTCCAGCTCATCATCTACTTCATCATCCAGAAAATCCAGATCGGCCCCCAGAAGCTTGGTGAGAGTTCTACGGCCGGCCTCCATCGAGCTTCCCAAGCGACGCAATAGCAGTGTTTTGAAGAAGCCTGCCCCCTTTACCCGTTGCTGAAGCAGCCGTGAAAACTCTTCGGCTTCTTGGTATGCGTCCCGAAGATACCCTCCGAGCACTAGAGCATCGTTATCGTTTTCCCCGAACAATTTCACACTAACTTTAGGCAAGAAATATTCGCCCGTGGCAGGGTTAATTGTTGCCTCGAGATACGCACGGGTCCGCCGCACGATGCACCTGAGCAACGGGTTGAAGGTTTCCCCATAACGTGGAAGCAGATCGTTTTGGAGTTGAACCCGACGAATGGCTACGGGAAGTCGTTCAAGGCTTTCCGGCTGGAATTGCCAGCGGGTATCGTCTGCCTTTAGACTGCGTCGAATCCGATCAAAAGCCGTATCTTCGAAGCGTGACGGGAGCGGATCCATCACATAAGTCCATCCCAACCGATCGTCGTCCATGGGGACAGCCTCAACGCCGGTGGCAATGTCTAGACAGTGACTGGCTCGAAACCAAGGACTACTCTGTGTCCAGCCGCCCAAAACCCCATCATTGCCGTGCGAAAGGATATGTAACAGATCCCAGGCCTCAACAGGATGCAGTTGAACTGGCGTAGCCGTTGCCAATAACATGCTTTTGGTCTTGGGGCCGATTTGTCGCAGGAAGGCCATCAGCTTATTTGGCTCGGCCTTTTCATCGATTTCTTCGGCCCTAGCGTCAACCTTTGGAACTTTACGTCGTCGCGCCCGATGAGACTCGTCGACTATGACGCAGGCATATTGCCGGCTAAGAAGTTGAGTGATAACGTCAGCTTGCCCGCGCACAACAAGTCCCTGGGAAACGAGACCAATTCGTCTTGGACATTTGCCAAGAGACTTTGGTCCATCGGAGGGATATTCCACATCATTTTCATCGACCCATGCGCGGCCGTTCCATCGGGCTGACGGAAGTTGCAGCAATTCCATCAATTCGTCTTGCCACTGTTGAAGGAGCGGCTTTGGCGCAAGGACCAGGATTGGTCCCCCAGTCGGATCGTCAAGCGCGATAAGGAGTGCCGCCATCGCAAGCTGGATGGTCTTGCCCAGACCCACTTGATCAGCGAGGACAAGCCGCGCTCCCCCAAGCCGGTGTCGTTCCAGCGCCAATCGAGCAAAATACTTCTGGTGCGGCCAAAGACCTTGTTCTCGGCGATAGACAGGTGTCTCTACTGCAGCCGCAGCCGCTACCACCGTTGGGTCGGGTATGGTCTTTAACTGGGTCGGTTCGATGACTGTTCGTTTTATGATGCGCTGTAAATCCTGCGCGATGAAGGGGCAGCAAGCCAGGTCGACTGCGCGCGGGTCGTTCCAAAGTGCATCGAACTCCTCCTGAACCCAGGCGACGGTCTCGGCGTCATCCGCCTCCCAGAGTAGTTCATAATTCAACTTCCAGGCTGATGCGCTTTCGTTAACGCTCCCAAGAAATGCACTTGCCGTTCCGTCCGAACGCCGGACAACGCCCGCTTTGCCGTGGATCAGGCCGAATGCGGTATCGGGAAGGACCCGAACCTCTATCCGATTGTTGACAAGTGCGTCGTAGAGCGCCTCATACCTTGGAAGTGCCAAAGGCGGCGCATCCTCAGGCTTGCCCGAGCACCAGCTTCTCCTTAGTGCCCCTTGCGCGGCTGCAGCAGTGCTCAGATCCTGCGGATCCAAATCCGAATTGCAGATAATCCGAATAGGTCCGCTGACCTTAGCAATAGCCTCCCCAGCTACCTCGAACAGGCTTGACCGGAAGTAGCCGGCGATCCGGTCATAGGAAACTGCACCATCTAAGCGCTTTGCTAGGACCGTGTGATCAAGCCGGGTTCGGCGACTGGAATGGCGTTCCAACATCAGGCGTGATCATTTCTTAGGCGGCCAGCAAGGATTCGCGCCGCTTCAGAATCTGCGGCCCACTCTCCCATATCCTCAGCATTCCCAAGAGCTGAAATCCATTCTAGCAGGCCCACAAAGCTTTCGCGCTTGCCCCAATATGCCTGACCAAACGTATCCCGAAGATATTGACGACCCATCTCGGGGCTATTGTCCGCCGCTGTGGTCTCTCGAATAGCAAACAGGAGGTGACGAAGTGGCGATGACGCAAAGGGATGAGTGGCGGAATTCGCGCGGCCGCGGCGCATAATAGCATCATCTCCGCCACCAACTGGGGCAAGGCCGGCCGATGCAAGGCCACTAGGGGTATACATGCGCGCGCCGTTTGCTTTATCACTTTTGAGAAGCGGTTTGATGTCGGTGACACCAAATCCGCGTGCCAGCTCC
>Ga0164296_1005545_pt1 | contig 11000 bp, 12 predicted proteins | sample GEODES057metaG_FD_113533 | JGI IMG/M metagenome (GOLD analysis project Ga0164296, IMG submission 113533) | Dystrophic lake water microbial communities from Trout Bog Lake, Wisconsin, USA - GEODES057 metaG | ecosystem: Environmental > Aquatic > Freshwater > Lake | place: USA: Trout Bog Lake... | reverse complement strand
TGGAGTACACCCAAAGTGGTGACCTGGTCACGCTCAAAGAAGTGCTGGCCGACGGAAAACGGGCACTGGTCCTCGGCCACGCAGACGAGGAATTGGTGGTGCGATTGTCAGGGCCGTTGCAGGCGGAGCGGCTTCGGTCCGGTGATGCCTTGCTCCTGGACTCTCGGTCGGGTTATGTGTACGAGAAGATTCCCAAGGCGGAGGTCGAGGAACTGGTACTTGAAGAGGTTCCAGACATTGACTATGAGGATATTGGCGGACTCGGCGATCAGATCGAACTCATCCGGGATGCCGTGGAACTTCCGTACCTGCATCCCGATCTCTACACCGAGCATCACCTCGCCGCACCCAAGGGGATCTTGCTGTATGGCCCACCAGGCTGCGGCAAGACTTTGATCGCCAAGGCGGTGGCAAATTCCCTGGCGAAGAAGGTTGCAGAGCGCACTGGTACCGAACAGGGCAAGAGTTATTTCCTGAACATCAAAGGACCGGAACTGTTGAACAAGTACGTCGGAGAGACCGAGCGGCACATCCGCTTGGTGTTCCAGCGCGCGCGCGAGAAGGCGAGCGAAGGCACTCCGGTGATCGTGTTCTTCGACGAGATGGACTCGTTGTTTCGCACGCGGGGCACGGGCGTGTCATCTGATGTGGAGAACACGATTGTTCCGCAGCTGCTGAGCGAGATCGATGGCGTGGAGAGCCTGCAGAACGTGATCGTGATCGGGGCTTCCAATCGCGAGGACATGATTGACCCGGCGATCTTGCGCCCGGGGCGGTTGGACGTCAAGATCAAAATCGAACGTCCCGACGCAGAGGCTGCTCGGGAGATTTTCAGCAAATACCTGACTGCGGATTTGCCTCTGCATCCTGAGGATCTGTCTGAGCACGGTGGTGACCCAGCAGCAACGTGTTCGGCGATGATCCAGCGCGGTGTTGAATGCATGTACGCCGAGAGTGAGGAAAATCGATTCCTGGAGGTCACCTACGCCAATGGCGACAAGGAGATCTTGTACTTCAAGGATTTCAACTCGGGGGCAATGATCGAGAACATCGTGTCCCGAGCCAAGAAGTCCGCGATCAAGCAGTACCTGGCCACGGGAGAAAAAGGCATTCGAGTGGCGCACGTCCTGGATGCCTGCCTGGATGAGTTCCGCGAGAATGAGGATTTGCCGAACACCACCAATCCCGATGACTGGGCACGTATTTCGGGCAAGAAGGGTGAGCGAATCACGTTTATTCGCACACTGGTGAAGGGCAAAGCCGGGAGCGAACCGGGAAGATCGATCGCCAATATCAACAACACCGGCCAGTATCTGTAAGCCCATGTTGACCCCGTGATCCAGGAGCGTGCATGAGCGTTCATCGCGTTATGGGTATTGAGACTGAGTTCGGAATCAGCACGCCGGGTCACTCGACGATGAATGCCATGGCGGCATCCAATGTCATCGTCAATGCATACGCGGCGGCACACATGCCACTTGGGCGTCGCATGAATAGTTGGGACTTTCTCCGAGAATCCCCGCTTCGCGATGCCCGAGGCTTTGATTTGTCTCGCTCGGAGGCCGACCCGTCGCAGCTCACCGATCAGGACATCGGCCTCGCCAACGTGGTGTTGACCAATGGGGCCCGCCTGTACGTCGACCACGCCCATCCGGAGTACTCGGCGCCGGAGACCACCACACCGCGTGATGCGACATTGTGGGATCGCGCAGGTGTTGCCGTGATGGCAGAAGCTGTGGAACAGGTCCAGTCGGCCCCCGACGGTGTGCCGATGGTTCTGTACAAGAACAACACCGATAACAAGGGAGCCTCTTACGGCTGCCATGAGAACTACCTGATGGCCCGACAGACCCCGTTCGCCGAGATTGTTCGTTTGCTGACGCCGTTCCTGATCTCACGGCAGATCTTCACTGGGGCGGGGCGGCTGGGCAAAGGCCAGCACGGGCAAGTGCTGGAGTTCCAGCTCACCCAACGCGCCGACTTCTTCGAAGTGGAAGTGGGGCTGGAAACCACGATGAAGCGTCCCATCATCAACACTCGCGATGAGCCGCACGCAGACCCGGAGAAGTTTCGGCGGCTCCATGTGATTACCGGGGATTCCAATATGTCCGACAGCGCAACGCTGCTCAAATTGGGTACGACGTCGCTGATGCTGGCCATGATCGAGGCTGGTGTGCTGAACGATCGACATTGGTACCCGCAGAGGCCGGTTACTGCCATGCATCAAGTGAGTTACGACCTGGATTTCACGTGGCAGATTCCACTGGCGTTCGGAAGGTCCATGTCGGCGCTGCAGATGCAGTCCGACATGCTCGAAGCGGCGCGAGCGTTTTGCGGCAATGCTCCAGATCCGGAGACCGCCGAAATCCTCGCTCTGTGGGAAGCGGCGCTGATATGCATCCAGGACGGCCCGGCAGCATGTGCAGCCACGATGGACTGGGCTGCCAAATACGGATTGATGCAGTCGTATCGGCATCGAGATCAATTGAACTGGGATGCGCCGCAACTGCAGGCCATTGATCTGCAGTACGCCGATATCCGGCCGAACAAGGGCCTTGCCTTCCATTTGGAGAGAACAGGCCGCCTGAAGCGGCTGTTCAGCGATGCGCAGGTGGAGGATGCGCGCGTGCATCCACCGACAGGCACGCGGGCGTTTTTTCGCGGCGAATGCGTTGCCCGGTACCCCACGGAGGTCGCGGCCGCATCATGGGACTCGGTCGTGTTCGACATCCACGGCCAGGAGGCCCTGTCGCGAGTGCCCACGCCCGATCCACTTCGAGGCACGCAGGCGCACGTCGGGCACATCCTCGATGCAGCACCGGACGCTGAGGCCTTGTTGCGCGCGCTCGGCAGCCAGGGCAGATAGCCTGGGGTCATGTCGGCCCAAGAGAACGCACGCCAGTCACACAAGCCCTCCACATCAGAGCCAGTCGAGCAGCAGACCACTTCGGTAACGTCGAATACGGCGGCCTTGGATGCAGATGTCGATTCGATCCTTGACGAGATCGATGCCGTGCTGGAGGAGAATGCGGAGGACTTCGTGAAGTCATTCGTGCAAAAGGGCGGGCAATGACCGCCGGGCGCCTGCCTGATCCCTATCTGATGGCAGGCACTTCGTCATTCGCCGAATTCGCGCGGACACTGTCGCCGGAGGTTCTGCCGAGACTGCCAGAAGCCCAGCTCGCGCCGCACGGCACGACCATTGTTGCCCTGCGCGGGGAATTTGGGATCGTGATGGCCGGTGATCGACGCGCGACGATGGGAAACGTAATCGCTCAAAGGGACATCGAGAAGGTCTTTGCTGCCGACGAGCATTCAGTGATTGGTATCGCCGGCACAGCTGGCATCGCCGTTGAGCTGGTGCGACTGTTCCAAGTGGAGCTTGAGCACTACGAGAAGATTGAGGGGGTGGCGCTGAGCCTGGATGGAAAGGCCAATCGACTGGCAGCTTTGATCCGGGCGAACCTGCCGATGGCCATGCAGGGGTTGGCCGTGGTGCCGTTGTTTGCCGGCTTTGACCACGGCAGTCAGCGCGGCCGCATATTCTCCTACGACCTCACCGGGGGACGCTATGAGGAACATGATTTCTATGCAGTGGGGTCTGGGTCGATGTTTGCTCGAGGATCCCTCAAGAAGCTGTACGACCCATCCTTGACCACCGAGCAAGCATTGATTGCTGCATTGGAGGCGCTGTACGACGCAGCGGACGATGACAGCGCCACGGCTGGGCCGGATCTCACGCGCGGCATCTATCCAGTGCTGACCGCGGTTGACGCAGCCGGCGTGCGAATCCTGCAGGATCAGCAAGTTGCCGCGCTGGTGGCGACCATGATGGACCAGCGAAGGCAGCGACCAGATGGTCCTCGGGCAAGCCTTGGAGGTACCCGATGAGCGTGCCATTTTATGTATCACCAGAACAGGTGATGAAGGACAAGGCTGACTTCGCACGAAAGGGGATCGCACGGGGTCGATCTGTGATCGTGCTGCAGTACGAGGGCGGTATCGTGTTCGTGGCCGAAAATCCCTCGCGGGTTCTGCACAAGATTTCCGAGATTTACGATCGGATCGGCTTCGCGGCTGTAGGAAAATTCAATGAATTTGAGAATTTGCGCGTTGCGGGTGTCCGGCTCGCTGATATGCGCGGCTATGCATACGACCGAAAGGACGTGAGCGGACGTTCACTTGCCAACGCCTACGCCCAAACCCTCGGAACCATCTTTACCGAAATGCCCAAGCCGTACGAGGTGGAAATCGTTGTGGCCGAGGTAGGGCACACCAGTGAGGAAGATCAGCTCTATCGACTTAGTTTCGATGGGTCAGTTGCTGACGAGAGCGGGTTTGTTGCCATGGGTGGATCGGCTGAGGCCATGTCCGAGGGGCTCAGGTCTCAGTGGAAGCCAGGCATGGATCTCACCTCAGTCCTCAAGCTCGCAGTTGCGATGTTGGGGTCGTTTGGCGCTGAGACTCATCGAGAGTTGCCTGCTGGTCAGGTCGAAGCCGCGATCCTTGATCGTGCTCGACCGCGTCGGACGTTCGTACGACTGAGCCCTTCGCGGGTCACTGAGTTGCTGGCGTAGGCATGGACCGACGCATCTTCGGACTTGAGACCGAGTTTGGCGTCACGTGCACGTTCAAGGGTCAGCGACGGCTGTCACCAGACGAGGTGGCGCGCTACTTGTTCCGTCGAGTCGTGAGCTGGGGGAGAAGTTCGAATGTCTTCTTGACCAACGGTTCCCGGCTGTATCTGGATGTCGGATCCCACCCGGAATATGCCACGGCCGAGTGCGATCGCATCGATGAACTGTTGGCACACGATCGGGCCGGTGAGCGAATCCTGTCCGACTTGGTTCGAGATGCTGAAGAGCGCTTGGCCGATGAAGGTGTCGATGGAGACATCTACCTGTTCAAGAACAACACCGATTCTGCTGGCAACTCCTATGGCTGTCACGAGAACTACCTCATCGAACGACACGACGACTTCATCAAACTCGCCGATCGGCTCATTCCCTTCCTCATCTCCCGGCAGCTTCTGTGCGGAGCGGGAAAGGTTGTTCAGACTGCTCGCGGTGCCACATATTGCCTGTCGCAGCGCGCCGATCACATCTGGGAAGGCCTGTCCAGCGCGACCACGCGTTCGCGGCCGATCATCAATACCCGCGATGAACCTCATGCTGATGCTGATGCGTATCGGCGACTGCACGTCATCGTTGGGGACTCAAACATGAGCGAGATGTCCACCCTGCTCAAGGTAGGCGCTGCTGACCTCGTGCTGCAGATGCTTGAGTCAGGGGTGGTGATGAGAGATATGGCCTTCGAAAACCCCATTCGCGCGATTCGTGAATTCAGTCATGATCTCTCCGGCACCGTAGCGGTGCCGCTGGCAACTGGGCGACAGCTGTCCGCGCTCGACATGCAGCGGGAGTATTTCCAGAAGGTCAGTGACTTCGCCGACCGAGGTGGACTTCGTGAGCATCCGATCCACGCGCGGGTACTGGAGCTCTGGGAGCGATCCCTGATGGCTCTTGAACGCCAGGACCTGACCCTGGTCGAACGGGACTTGGACTGGGTCATCAAGTTGCGGCTTCTCCAGCGATACATGTACAAGCACGACTTGACGATGGAATCGGCCCGTGTCGCCCAACTGGATCTGGCCTACCACGACATCAATCCGCGCCGAGGTCTGTTTTACCTGGCGCAAGCAGGGGGAGCGGTGAATAGGGTCAGCACGGATGAGCAGATCACCATGGCCATGACTGTGCCCCCGCAGACGACGCGGGCCAAGCTTCGCGGGGATTTCATTGCCAAAGCCCAAGAGCGAAAGCGGGATTACACGGTGGACTGGGTTCACCTGAAACTCAACGACCAGGGGCAGCGAACCGTGTTGTGTAAGGATCCGTTCGCGTTCACCGATGACCGTGTGGACCGCCTCCTTGCCACCATGTGAGCAGCGGTTAGGCTCTGACCGTGAAAATCACCACCGTTGCCTTAGCCCTTGCCATCCCCGCCCTGGCGCTGACTGCCTGCTCGAGTTCCAGCACCACTTCAGGTGCCAGTCCAGTTGCCAGTTCGCCAGCGAGCGCGACTGCAAGCCTGCCGTCAAGCGCTGTGGCCAGTGCGCCGTCAAGTGCCATGGCCAGTGCCGTGGCACCGTCCGCAGCGTCCACCACTGCGGCAAGTACGCCATCGAAAGCCACTTCCTCAGGATCGGGGTTCCAGTCCGATTGCGCCAAGATCGTTCCTGCAACCACCGTGAATTCCATTCCGAGCGGCCCATCGCTGGACAAGGTCACCGTTTTGCTCAATGGCACGAAGGCTCCGAGCGTGATTGTTGCAGCGAATGCAGGAAACGTCGCAAAACTGGATACCTTGGACCTCACGCACGGTCACGGGGCTGCGATCGCGCCCACTGACATGGTTACCGTCGACTACTGCGGAGTCGGCATGGTGTCGCACAATGTCTTCGACTCCTCGTGGGCGCGCGGACAGCAGGCGAGTTTCGCACTGAACCAGGTGATTTCCGGATGGACCGAGGGGCTTACCGGCATGAAGGTCGGTGGAACACGCCTTCTGGTGATCCCAGGATCGCTGGCCTACGGGGCGAACCCCCCTACTTCGGCTATTGGGCCGAACGAAACCCTGATCTTCGTCGTGACCGCCGCAGCCGCGAATCCGGCTGGGTCGGCCGGCTGATTCGGACATCACAACTCAAGGGAGCACTATGAGCGGCAAGCCTGAAATCGAATTCATCGAAGGCCCGGCGCCTATCGAGCTGGTCATCACCGATCTCATTGTCGGTGATGGGGCCGAGGCCACACCTGGCGCTCGCGTTGACGTGCACTATGTCGGCGTGGACTTTGAGACCGGTGAGCAATTCGATGCCTCCTGGGATCGGGGTGAGTCCATTACCTTCCCGCTCGCGGGTCTGATCGCCGGCTGGCAAGAGGGGATTCCGGGGATGAAGGTCGGTGGCCGGCGCCAGCTGGTGATTCCACCAGCCTTGGCATACGGAGAGTCCGGCGGGCATCGACTTGCCGGCCGCACGTTGGTTTTCATCATTGACCTGCTCGCTGTCGCCTAGAGCTCAGCGGCTATACGTCGATGGCCGAGCAAAGAGTCGATCGCACTGAGAGACTGCTCAACTTGGTGTTTGCCCTGATGGCAAGCCGTGTGCCGATGCACCGCTCAGTCATTGCCGCGACAGTCCCCGGATACGCCCCTGATGCCAACCCAGCGGCGCTGGAGCGCATGTTCGAGCGGGACAAGGACGAACTACGGTCCATGGGTATCCCGGTGGAAACAGTCCTGGATGCAAACGGTGATGTCGCAGGGTATGTGATCAAACCTGAGACGTACTCAATGGTTGACGTCAGTTTTACAGCGGCTGAGATAGCCGCCGTGACCGTCGCGGCCAACACATGGGGACAGGCGGCACTGGCGTCGAAGGCGCTGACGGCGGTGCGAAAGTTGGAGGCGCTGCAGGCTGATGTTCCGTCAGTTCCGTTGAGCGACAGCATGGCTCTTCTCAACCCGTCCGATGCGCACCTGATGCCGCTGCTGTCGGCACTGCGCTCTCGGTCTTCGGTGCAGTTCAGGTATCAGGCTCCAGGAGCGGAACCCGTTGAGCGGTCGCTGGAACCGTGGGGTGTCATGGTCCGTGATGGCGCCTGGTATGCCGCCGGCTTTGACACTCAGCGGCAAGCCCCACGGGTATTTCGCCTGTCCCGAATGCTGTCTGCACCGCAGATGACCGGGCCGGCCACCCAGCCACGGCCTGAACTGCTGGATGTCAATGCCCTCCTTGAATCTGCGGCCGGGCCCGATGAGCAGATCACTGCAACCGTCCGGGCAACTCCGCGACGGGCGGCCGAGATGCGAACGCACGCCAACGTCGATGCCCAGGTCGAACAGTTCACCGTTCAATATCGATCGGTTGCCGAGCTCGTAGCAGCTGTTTTGGGAGCTGGGCAATGGGTGCAGGTTTTGGAGCCAGCAGTGGTGGTTGAGCAGGTGCAGGCTGCGCTTGAGCGCATTCTCGAGACCCACACGGTGGGTGCGTGATGGCGCCGACTTCGGCTGACCGCTTGTCGAGGCTCTTAGCCCTGGTGCCCTGGTTGGCATCCCATGACGGGATCACGATTCAGCAGGCAGCCGATCACTTCGGGATTTCAGAGCAGCAGTTGGAGAAGGATCTTTGGCTCCTGGTGGTGTGCGGATTGCCAGGGTATGGACCGGACCAACTGGTGGATATCGATTTCTGGGACGACGAACGAATCCACGTGCTCGATCCGCAAACGATCGGACGGCCACTTCGCATGTCAGCGGAGGAGAGCTGGGCGCTACTGCTTGGCTTACGCGCGCTAGAGCAGGTTCCGGGCACTCACGATCGCTCAGCGGTGGTGTCCGCGATCAGCAAACTCGAGATCGCCTTGGATTCCGAGGTTCGGATCGCCTCGGTCAGCGTGAACTCAAAGGTGCATGATCATGTGCTCGCTGCAGTGGAGCAGGCGTTATCCACAGGGGCAGATCTCAGCATCGAGTATGCCTCGGCCACCCATGATGAGGTCACACTTCGGCAGATTCATCCTGTGCAGATCCACACCACAGATGGCCGCTCCTCCCTGGAGGCGTTCTGCCATCTGGCCGGAGCTCGTCGGACATTTCGGCTGGATCGGATACGCGCAGCTGAAGTCGTTCCGGCAGACGGCCAGGTTCAGGCTGACGTACCACAGAGGGCTGTCACGCATAAGGCTCGACTTCGTATCGCTGATAGTGCTGCATGGGTGGCTGACGTGTGCGGAGCCGTCTTGCTCGAGCCAGTGGAACATGCCCACGCGGAATATGAGTTGGAGTATGCCGATCCTGCCTGGGTGATATCCCTTGTGCTCGCTCGTGGTGGCCAAATCCAGGTCCTCGAACCCAAGGAACTGCGTCAGGAAGTGGCTGAGGCCGCCCAGGCAGCGCTGAGGGCGTACGCTGAGGCCTAGGAGTACCGACGGAAGGCAAAATCGTGGAGTTACCTCGTGGCGCGGAGATTTGGATCCTGATCCTGGTCGTGGTGGTGCTGTTTGGCGCCAAGCGCCTCCCTGACGCCGCACGTGGCCTGGGGCGATCGATCCGGATCCTCAAGACTGAGACCAAGGGTGTCGTCGGGGAAGATGACTCCAAGACAGTTTCCTCGGAGGCCAGCCCGGTAGCAACTGAGCAACCCTCTACGGAGAAATCCGAGAACTAGTCGTTCGTGGTTACAGTGAAGTCGCAGAAATCCGCTGAGAAGAGCGCTTCCTCCTCGGCAGCGATGCCGCTGTTCGATCACTTGCGCGAGTTGCGCAATCGCCTATTTAAGTCGGCGATCGCGGTCGTCATAGGCATGGTGATCGGCTGGATTTACTACGATCGCATTTTCAATTGGCTGTCCGCACCTATCACGTCAATCATCGCAAAAGCACAAGCCCAAGGGCATGTGGTGACTCTGGCGATGACTGGTGTCACCGATCCGCTCATCCTGCAGATGCAGATCGCAGCGATCGCCGGCTTGATCCTGTCCAGCCCCATTTGGCTGTACCAACTGTGGCGATTCATCACTCCCGGCCTGCACAAGCACGAGCGTCGATGGGCTGTGGGCTTCGTGTGTGCGGCGCTTCCGCTGTTCTTTCTTGGCGTCACATTGGCCTACATCGTGCTTCCCATGGGCTTGAACGTCCTGTTCGGTTTCACCCCTGCGCATGTTGCGAACATCATCGCAGTTGACAAGTACCTGTCGTTCTTCGTGCATATGCTGGTCATCTTCGGCGTGGGATTTCTGGTGCCACTCATCTTGGTCATCTTGAATTTCGCCGGACTGCTCAGTGGCGCCAAGCTGTTGTCCTGGTGGCGCTGGATCGTCTTCCTCACGTTCTTGTTTGCCGCGGCAGCCACCCCATCGGGCGACCCGATCAATATGACCTTGTTGGCGCTGCCAATCCTGCTTTTGCTATCCGTTGCCGTCATCATCTGCCTGATCAACGATCGACGGCGTCGTCGTCGGAACCCGATGGATATTGACTATTCCAAGCTTGCCGACGACGAAATCAGCCCTCTTCCAGAACCAATGAGTGAGGATCTCGACCTGCACTAGGTGGAAATCTCCACACACGCCCACCGCATCCCATCCTCGGACGTTGACGGGCCTAGATTGGTCCCATGACCTCGGCCGCTGAGCGTTACGCCGCAGCGAAGGCCCGGCGACAGTCAACCTCTCCGCGCGTGCAGGAGTTCTCCGCCAGTTACGCCTTTGGCCTTGACCCATTCCAGACTCGAGCGTGCAAGGCTCTTGAGTCCGGGCAAAGCGTCCTCGTGGCCGCCCCGACCGGGTCGGGCAAGACCGTCGTCGGGGAATTCGCGATCGAACTGGCCCTACAGGCGGGGACCAAATGCTTTTACACCACTCCCATCAAGGCGTTGAGCAATCAGAAGTACCACGATTTGATACGCCGACATGGTGCTGAGAACATCGGCTTGCTCACCGGTGATAACTCCGTCAATTCCGAGGCACCGGTGGTGGTGATGACCACAGAGGTGCTCCGCAACATGCTCTATGCGGGTTCAAGCACGCTCAATGAACTGTCCTACGTTGTGATGGATGAGGTGCATTACCTTGCCGACCGATTCCGAGGGGCAGTTTGGGAGGAGGTCATCATTCACCTGCCCGAACGGGTGACTGTGGTGGCCCTGTCGGCAACAGTGTCCAATGCCGAGGAGTTCGGCGCCTGGTTGGCCACTGTTCGCGGGGATACCGAAATTATCGTCGAAGAACATCGTCCGGTGCCGTTGTGGCAACATGTCATAGCCGGTCACAACATGCTCGATCTGTTTGTGGATGACGACCAAACTGTCGTCAATCCAGACTTGGTGCGGCTTGGTAGGGATGAGGCGCAGCGAGCGAAGATGAGCAAGTACGGCACATCGAAGGGACGTTCGCATCGCCGAGGTATGAATGTTCCGTACCGAACGGACGTCGTGGA
>Ga0164296_1005544_pt1 | contig 11001 bp, 14 predicted proteins | sample GEODES057metaG_FD_113533 | JGI IMG/M metagenome (GOLD analysis project Ga0164296, IMG submission 113533) | Dystrophic lake water microbial communities from Trout Bog Lake, Wisconsin, USA - GEODES057 metaG | ecosystem: Environmental > Aquatic > Freshwater > Lake | place: USA: Trout Bog Lake... | reverse complement strand
TTTTCATTTGGGTCGATTAATGCTTGAAAGGTCGTTTAAGATAGCATATGGCATAAAGTATAATTGTAATACCCACCACTGGTTCAAGTCAAACCATTTGGCTAATAGTTTATCCAATACTGGTGGTACAATATACATTATCGTTGTGCCATTTGGAAACGTTTTTCCAAATCTTGTCTGCGATCCAAATGAACCGCTTTGTTTTTACCAGGATCAACGGTTTGAGTCGCGGCAGTTACGTTGTGTTGACCACGACGTTTTAAATCTGGCTCAACTCTATTTTTCCAAAACCATAAACTTGTGCGTAGTGCTATTTCAGGTTTGGCAACTAGGTCGGGATTTTGAACCAATCTGTCATCACCAAATATGTCTCTAGAGGCCGCAGTATAGTTCCAACGTCCTGTAAGCATAATAAACCCGCGCCCTTTAAAACGTGGACCGTCTCCGGGCTTGACGTTACCTAAATTTTTACGTCCTTCATATTGCTTGCCTGAACTATCTTCAACTAATTTAGTAAACATAGCACTTTCATGCGCACATGTGGCCAAGAATGCCATTAAGTATGCACCAGTTATGTGTTCTGCTTCAGCAAACTTCTTTAAAATTGGTTCTAGCGGGGATTTAGTTACAGGAATGTATTCGTGTTTAGTAGGTGCAACACCTTTCGCTTGCTGTGATGCAGGATGTGCCGGTGCCTTTGGATTAGCAGCTTGAACTGTTGTGGTGGCTGCAGTTGCTAACTTTTCTTTTGCGTCATTTAAAAACTGAATAATAATGCCAAGTTTGTCATCTTCCACTGGCGCAAGTGGCATGTTATTTTGTTTACTATAGTGTGTAACAAAATCATCTAGTTCGTCGGCTTTGGCACCTGCAACACCTGCGGCTGCCGCAGCACCTGCACCAATTTTTCTTAGTACATCGCGCCTAGTATCTTCGTTAATAATATCATAAAGGAACATCTAGTATTTAGCTAGATGTATTATTACGGTAGTAGTAGTTCTTTGTGATTGCGGATGCTAAAACCGACAGTTCGACGCCTAAATCTTGTGAAATTTTAGCCAATGCGGCGGTATCTTTGGGGAAACAGGCACCGCCAAAGCCACGTGCACCATCTGGCCCGGGTACTTGCCAATGTGTATTACCTAGTCTAGTGTCTGCTTTGGCTATATCAGTTAATGTTGACCAATCTAATCCAATGGCATTGGCTAGATCATAATACTCGTTATTCATTATGACTTTCATTGCCAAGAACGTATTAGCCATATACTTAAAGAATGCCGCTTCACCTATAGTACAAAATTCAATGTCACCATCAAATTGTATTTTACTATTAACGATTACGTCTTTAACTTCATCAGTAATACGTCTTTTACAACCAATAACTATTTTATTTGGCATTAGATAATCATTAATTGCATTGGCCTGTGTTAAAAATTCAGGAACATGTGCTAGTTTTAGTCCTGATGACTCTTCTAGTTCTTGATATACTAAAGGACTTGCAGTACTTTTAGCAATGACAATGCCTTTGTAACCTTTTAACTGATTAATAACTGATTGTAGTATACTAGTATCGCAAGCACCGTTGTCGGATTGTGGTGTGGGCACGCAAACAAACACAGCATCACATTGTGTTGTTATATCAATTATCGAAACAGATTGCTCAGGATATGCAGGATCACTGATTAAAACTTCATCGTAGCTTGCTGCTACTGCTTTACCAACGTAACCGTAACCAATAATACCTACCTTCATCGAATACTCCATAATTGAACTAATATTTATTTTGCTAAAGTCAGACTGTCTTTAAAAATACGCCAACAATTTTCCCAACTCCAACGATGACTGGCCTGTTCTACTTGTGTTCTATCCATCATTATACACTGATCCACTGCGGCACGCAAGCCCACAGATTCTGAAACCATAAATCCAGTTATGCCTTGATCTACAACATCCTTGGGTCCTGCAACATCATAGGCTGCCACTGGAGTTCCGCAGGCCATGGCTTCGATCATCACAATACCAAAGGTGTCCCACTTTGACGGAAATACAAATACGTCGGCCATGGTTGAAAAACGATTAGCAACTATAGCCTTGAAAAAAGCCTTTTCTGTCTGTTAACTCTGTTATCTCACAGCCTCAGTGTGCTTGTGTTTGAAACTTTTCTTGAGAAGTTTAAACCATAGCTTTTCGGCCTTATTGAGTTTTAAAATTAATTTTCTTACTTTCATGGTGTTACCCTCCTGGAAAGTTATTTGTTAGCTAGTGGATTGTCAATAGCTTTTTGTATTTTACTGTCTACATCTCTATTGAGTTTTTCTAACTTGGTGTCTGTAGCAGATTTCATCTTATCCATATCTGTACGCACTTTATCTAAGTCATCACGTACATCTTTGCGCATAGCACGAATTTCTGCGTCAGTTTCACGCATTGCTTCTTTAGTACTACGCTCAACAGTTTCTGTTATAGATTCATTACGGCGAATATCGCCTTTTAAATCGTTTTTAATGTCGCGAGTATAATCATTGGTTTTGCCCATTGTTTCTTCAATGACTGCTAACCGCTTGTCATATTCGCTCAAGTCTGGTGCAGAATATTCAGCAATCTTTTTCTTCATATTCATGTAGTCTTGATACACTTGGAAGCATCCATATAATCCACCCAATAATGAACTGGCTAAAGTAAATGCCACCATTAGTTTTGCCGGAGTAAATTCGTATCCGCCAATACTGATAACAGTATCCTTACTAGCATACTTCTTTACTGCCGCTTCGGCTTCGTCAATCTTTTCATCAACGCTCTTAATTTCTTCTGACATGTTATTCTCCTATTTTATATTGCATGTCCAACATTTGTTGATACACACGATCGCTTGCCATTTGTCGTAATGCTTGAACATTGTCAACTGTTGTTTGATTACGATAAATTTCTTTGGACTCATAAAAAGCCGCATCTTTTAATGCCACACTATATGCGTCAAACCCACGTGGTTGTACAGCCATTGCTTCTAGTGTAACTCCCACCGACAACTCATTTGGTTGTACATTTCTATTAACTGTTTCTGTACGTTGTTCTTGTGTGGAACTTTGTAGTTCAACGCGACCCATCATAACATCATTTAACGGATTACCCGGACGACCTAGCCCACCAAATCCCAATGGAGTTGATTGTACTTCAACATCTAACGATCGGTCAGTCTTGGCAGTTACAATAGGTGTATATTGTTGTATAGTCACAGGTTGTGTTTGTTGTATTGATGCCGTTAACCCTAATCCAGAACCACCTGAGCTCATTGGTGTTAACCCAAAGAATCCGCTACTGTTGTTATTACTTTTATTAGATGATGTATTTGTAGTTGGTTGTTGTATTTGTACTTGTGTTTGTTGTGTATTACTTACTGTAACTACTGCTTGTGCAACTGGAGAACTGCCTACAATAACTGAACTGGCCGCTGATGACTGTGTAGGCTGTGAATTGGTTACGGCCATTGCGTTTATAGAAGCAATTGCAGTAGTAGCAGTTTCTTGTGATTGTGCGGTAGACGCACTGACCACTGCTTGAGCATTTTGTACTGCCGCTTTTTGTGTTGCTTGTTCACGTGCTTGTGCTTGTTTTAATGCTTGTGAAGCAGTAGCAGATGGTCCTATCTTAGGACTGATTTGTCCTGGTTGTGTATTAGAAGGAGTTGTTGCAGTAACTACTGTAGTTGACGATTGTGTGGTAGTAGCAGGCGCCGAAGTTGTAGCACTTGCTTGACTATCTTTAACTGCCTGTGGTACATTATCTTGTGCAGTGACTGTACCTGTACTAGACACATCAGCACCACCTACATTAACCGTTGTTACACTGGTCATTGTGGGATTACTTGATGTTTGGCCAATTGGCGGAGTCACTGTAGTTGAACTGGTAGTTAATGTGGTTTGACCAGTTTGACTGACAGTTACATTATTAGATGACGAGTTAGTGGCAGTAGGAACTGTTGGTGTTGTGGTAGGAGTGCCTGGACCGGGCAAAGAAGGGGCACTGGTATAATTCAGTGATACATTAACATCACGCACTCTCGGTCCATAATATCCTGCCCAGAATCGATTGTCTTTGCCAGTAAACGATACATCAAGACTGCTTACAGATGACAAACCATAACTGGTGGTAAAATTTTGTGTGCCTGAGAATGTCTGTAAATTGATATTAGTATTGTTATAATTATAACTGTAACTTTCCAGAGTTTGTCCATTGGCACCTTGTAGACTAACGTTGCCAGTTAATGTCCCTTGAGTGGCGCCTTCGTTGTCGATGATCCAAGAATAATTGTAACCGTTGAGTTTAATGCCAGAACCAGCATTAGCCAATGCAGTATTGATACCAATTATTTGCGAAGCGGTACTGTACCCCCAAGAAAATCGAATGGTATTAGTATCTTGATTCATTGCAGGTGCGGGACCGCCCCAACAGCACTGACTTACTCCGGCATTGTTGGTATATGTTATTCCGTTCCACCCGGTTGGACTAATCAAGTTGCCAGTGCTAGAAACAACGCCAGTAGTAGGGTCTACAGTTTGGGCTTTAGAAGTGGAACAGTTTAAAAACAACCATGCCAAGCAAAGCGCCAAGGCCAATATTTTTCTTAGTATCATCTTCTTTTGCCTCTTGAGGTTTTGGTAGTTTGTCTGGATTATCGTCCCACTCTGCTTTGGCTTGAGCACCAATCTTGCCTTCATAAGGGCAAGGTGTGCCGGCTTGTGCCATAGCATCAAAAACACGACGGTCTTGACATAGTGTAGCAACTGCGGCTACTTTCATTCCCATGTCATACAAACGTCCTGCTAATTTCAATCTTTCACAATTCATATCGCGAACTGTGCCGCCTGTGCTTACGCCAAAGATCTGTGTTTGTACTGATCCACTTGTACCAGTTGTACATAGGTCATTGTTACCACCTGACATCATAGCAGGTGCTACCGCAGTTGGCGGAGGTTGGATAACACGTTGTGTGATATCACTACTGTTAATATTGTTATTGGTCATACTACCGCTTTGAATGTTTTGGTTAACAGCAGTGGTTTGATTAATGTTATTATTATTGTTTGTGGCTGTACTAGTATTAACATTATTATTGTTATTAGTCATTGTACCAGTGTTGACATTGTTATTGTTGTATGTCATTGTGCCAGTATTAACATTGTTGTTATTATTAGTATTGGTACTTGTTGAAGTGGACGTATTTTGATTAATATTAGTCATTGTCCCATACTGATAATTAGTGTTGGTGTTATTACTAGTTGATGTACTTACGTTATTATTGTTGTTTGTGTAAGTAACAGATCCTGACAAATTATTGTTGTTATTGTTGGTTACTGTACCACTTTGTACGTTATTGTTGGTGTATGTAACGCTACCACTCATAACATTATTATTGTTATTGTTGTTGGTTACTGTACCACTTTGCACGTTGTTATTGTTGTTGGTATACGTAACGCTACCGGCCATGGTATTAACATTGTTGTTGTTGTTGGTTACTGTACCACTTTGTATGTTATTGTTTGTATTAACGTTAGTAGTCCCACCGCTTAATGCGGTGTTATTATTGTTAGTAATAGTACCACTGTTAACGTTATTAGTATTGACTGTACTTACACTATTGCTAGTGCTGTTAGTATCAACTAAACTAGATGAACTGTAACCGCCCAATGCGGTACTTTGATTTATTATTGTAGGTGATGTTTGCGCCGTCGCAGCAAAGGCAATCAACGCAGACACACCAATCATTATTATTTTTTTTATCATTTGATTGCTCCTGTAGTTAGTGAATCTACTAATCTATTTACGCTACAGGTTGCAAAAATTATACTGCACTGTTATTTTTTTTACGGTGTAAAATTTTTTACAGCAATAGGTGTTGGAAAATTTACACCTACTTTTTATCTTTGGTTGGATGAAAACTATTGATTTGGCGCTGACTATCCCTGACGTTAAGGGTGCAGGAGGTTTTTAGTTCTAAATTGTTTATTTTTTCACACTCATTGGCACTTAATGTGGCTCTAGCAATGCATAAATGATGACGATTTGGCTCGTGTATTTGATTGCATTGATCTATGTCACCAGCAAATGCAGATGGAAATAACATCAAAATTACAAGTATGTAATACATATAGTATTTACATACAACCAAAATAAAAGGCTCCGAAGAGCCTTTTAGTTAAGTTAGCAAAAACTTATGCCGGAATGTAATCAATTCCGCTAGTGGACAATACACCAGTTGTTGCAGGAGCAACACCAACCAATCCAATTGTTTGTTGGAATGTAGTAATGTGTGCAGCTGCGGCTAGCATAGCGCCTTCAGTAGTAGCACCAGTTGCCAACTGAGTTACATAAGGCAGTGCCTGTGCAGGAGTAGGAGCAGTTCCTACTACATTAGTATAAACAAAGTTTACAAAACTTGCATAATCACTTCCGCCTGCAGCAGTTGTGAATACACTGGACCCGGCAATAACTGCAGCAACCTGAGCACTTGTCTGCCCGGCATCTTCCATCTTGATACCAAGACCTTCGTATGTGGTATTAACTGTTCCGCCAAGTCCGGCTTTCAATAATGCATAAACATCACCGGCAGTTCCTGTAATATCAAATGCAGTTGCTTTGTCTGTGAATGTAACACGCTCGTGATTTTCCAATTTGAAGCTTACGGTTGTGTCTAATGCAGATGTTACTAAAATAGCTTTGTTTGTGAGATCATTTGCCACGGTGTAGTCTGTGCTCTTGTCATTGAACACATAGTTGTCAATGCCGGTAGTACCAGTTACATCAATGATGGTGTCAATGATACCGTTACCAATTGCACCTGTGCCAGACGTAGCAAAGCCAGTGATTTTACCGCCTGTGCCAATGCCAGTAACGATTACTACATCGTTATTAGCAGGAGCTGCACCACCGAGAGCAGTACCAGCAATAGTTACCGTATCACCGAGAGCATATCCTGTTCCTGCATTTGCGGATTCAACTGCGGTTGAGTATACGCCATTTGTTTTTGTTACATCAAATTTTGCACCTGTACCTGCACCACTGGTTGTGCCTGTTACTGCGGTATAAGTTGCGTTGATTGGGACTACCCCAATTGTTACTGTTGTTGTCATTTATTTTCCTTTGAATTATTCAATACTGTTTAGTATATAGTATTTATACTAGTAGGTCAAATATTTTTTAACCATAAAAAAGAGCCTTTCGGCTCTTAGTGTTGGTTACGAGTTCCAACATCCACTCTATCGGTGTGGCCGGTTTTATTTGAAAATCAATTCAATTTATGCTTGGCCCACTCGTCGCGGATTTTGCCTTTGACCTTGTCAGGCAACACAAGATAATCTAAATCTGTTGCAATTTTGTCACCGTGTAAGAATGCCCAATCAAAAAACTTAACCACTGGGTCAGTCTTAGCAGATCCTTTGTATACAACAACAAATGTTGCTGATGTGATTGGCCAACCATCACGATTGTTCAAGTCCACTGCCATGTTGGGCACGGACCAATCAGCTGACTTGCTGGCTTCAGCAAAACTCATATCGTTGGGATACACAATTGTGCCCTTGCGATTTTTCATTACCACAAAATTCATCTTGGCTTGCTTAACATAAGCATACTCTACGTAGCCAATTGAGCCAGGTAGTTGTTGAACGTATGCCGCAACTCCGGGATTGCCTTTGCCAGCGACAATACTTTCTTTAGCAAAGATAACTGTTTTACCAGCGCCTACATTTTTCTTAAATTCTTCATTTACTTTACAGAGATAATCTGTAAATACCGCAGTTGTTCCCGAAGCATCACTACGCACAACCACAGTGATTGCTTGATCCGGCAATGCAACGCCGGTATTCAATTTGGCAATTGCAGGGTCATTCCATTTGGTAATTTTGCGTTGGAAAATATCTGCTAGTGTTGGCCCATCTAGTAATAGTTTTCCGGTATCAATGCCCTTGACATTGATTACCGGAACAACACCGCCGATTGCCACTGGAAATTGATAATAATTACGTGCATTAATTTCATCTGCAGGTACAGGATCATCTGTGCCAGCAAAGTCCACAGTCTTTGCTTCAATTTGTTTCATACCAGCACCTGAACCCACTGGTTGATAATTGATAGCAACACCTGTTTCTTTGTTGTATTCTGCTGCCCATTTTGAATATAATGGACCTGCAAAACTAGAACCTGCCCCAGTTACTTGCGCCTGACTTGATATTGCCAATGTGGCTAATAAAATTGCTAGAAGTTTTTTCATTGATTTTCCTTTGTGTTATATTACTATTTAAACACAAATATGTTACAGTTTTATTACAAACCCATTACAAATCAAATATTTTTGCCCAAATTGATTAGATGAGCACGATTGCCTACTCCTACTACACAAGCTGCTGAATCGTTATACTGAATCATGGTCCAGGTGCGTGTTTGATTATTAACCATTAGTATGTATTTAGAAGTTTCATCTGTCCCATTCCAAAAAGGAATTTCATTGTACTCGCTAGACACGTATTCTATCACAGTTTTAAGATCACTGCAAACAACAGGTTTTTCAGTTTTAAATGTTTGGGCGTTGGCTACAAGACTGGTTAGGGCTAATAGGAACGCTATTGATCGCCACATAGCCACTCCTTAAAACTGTATTTAGTGACCAGGCCAGGCGAACCAAGTATATTTTTGTAATTGACGTATTGCTTCGTCTTCTGTGACTATAGAATCTCTTGCGACTATCTCAACAAATGATACCCAATCTTCTGCAGGATCTTCCTTGCCCTGCGACCATTGTTGGTACATTTCATGTAGATGATATTCTATCATTTCTTGGGTTCTTTGGGGATTCTAGTGGGTTTTGTTGCTTCTTTAGTTTCTTTAAGTAAACGTTCTGCTGCGGGACTATGACGATGAGATGACAAACTAGGGGGTTCTTTTGCTATAGGTCTGCGTCTAAACCAACTCACCAGCATCTCCTTGTTTTAACTATTTAACAAGGTCAGCGTACTCCGGAAAAGTAGCAGAAAATGATTCATTGCGCCATTTGTCTACTCGGTTGTTAATATGTTTAAATTGGTTTGCGGGATCAGGATCAGTAGGGTCATCTCGTAGCATAAACTGTATCATGTTAGTCCATAAATCTACTAGCGTATCACTATTTGCTATTGTTTTTAACCATGTGATATGATCTGTTATAATAGCAGTTAATCGTGTTTTATGATGTGCAGGCAATGTTTGTATGTTCAAATGATTTGGCTTAATCAATGGTGCCACATGAAAGTTATTAGCAGGAATACTAAATTTATCTATCCAACTGCGTTGCATGCGAATTAAACTTTCGGCATTGGCCAAATTAAGTGTAGATGTAATGCGAACTCGAACCTTGGGACAGGTAGCCCGTAGTTGTGCCATATTGTTTTCTACATCAGACCATACCGTACCATGTCTCCAGTATTCTGCGGCAGCACCTTCACCATCAATGCTGGCACCGACTTGCACATTTGAAAACTTTTTCCAGTAATCTAAAATATTCTTATCTTTAAATTTTAAATTTGTAAAATTTGTATTGTAATACATTTCAGAATTTACGTTATTGGTGGCAAGCAATTCATCTAGTATTAGATAATGTTCGGCCATAATCAGTGGCTCGCCACCAGCAAAATAAATTTTTTCAGCAGACCCTAAATATTTTTTAATTTCATTTAATGAATTAATTTTTTCAGTCTGCGTCAGATTTACATAATTAGCACCAAATTGTTCTCGTTCTTCTTGTGCAATCGAACTACTATAATATCCCGAACAAGAACGACATTTTAAATTACAAATATTGTTTAATCTAATATCAATGTAGTAAGGAGTAAATGATATAAAAGAGCCGTCAAGTGCAGTTTGATCTGCTAACTCTGAGTATCTAGCCCACTCTCTATTACTGTTAATTCTATAACTGTCTGCACCATTCTTTTCATTTGTGTAGCAGTACACACATTCTGGACTTTCTACACCATTGAGCATGTTTAATCTCAATTGTCGTGTACGATCTGAATTCATAATACTCTGTATAGAGTCGTCTTTGATATTGCCCAATGGCATATCTGACCTTGACACACAACATGGTAACATGTTACCTATAGGGTCAATGTGTGCATGCACCCAAGGAAGTATGCAAAATGCATTATTGGTTGAGTTTGGCACGTTCTATCATTTCTTCATAAAAACTATCTAATTCGCCGCCAAATCTACCCAATAACATTTTAGCTAATGGCAACATTTTTGAATAGTTGCGTTCAGTCAATGCTCGAATAAATTCTTTGTGCAATTCAACATTAGCCGATAGTATGGTTATCTCATTTATAACTTTTTCTGCCGGAACAACACAAAATGTTTTTACCATATCATCATGTACCGCAAATGTTTCTAATTCTAATACCGTCTGGCTTGATGATAGCCTATCTGCTGCTTCTTGACTCCATATGATTTGCATTATTGTTTCCGAATTCCTAATTTTCGATATATTTGTTGTACTGCAACTGCTTGGCTCACACAATCCTCTAACGCATTGTGCAATCCTACTTTACCTTTTTCCCTTGGGTCGCCGTGTACACCAAATAAGGTGCGACTATCACGTATTTGCCAAAATTGCCAGGGAGTTGGCCAACCATACTGCCTGTAGATATTTTCTAAAATAGCAATATCAAATACAGGACCTTGTGCCCATATGTTATTTACACCTACTAAGAATCGGTTTAATTGTTTGTACATTTCTTCAACACTGACACGGCCCTCTAATCCCAATGCTTCTTCACGCACATCTTCAGCTTGGTTCATCCACCATTGTAGTGTATCTTCTTGAACATCACGCCCTTGAGCAATTTGCTCATCAGCATCTATACGTAGGTATAAACCGGGACCGGGCTCTTTAAGTGAGTAAGGGTCAAATTTAACTGCGCCCAACGTGAGTACTGTACAAGTCGGTAAAGTTCCTAGTGTTTCTAAATCAAGCAT
>Ga0164296_1005538_pt1 | contig 11010 bp, 13 predicted proteins | sample GEODES057metaG_FD_113533 | JGI IMG/M metagenome (GOLD analysis project Ga0164296, IMG submission 113533) | Dystrophic lake water microbial communities from Trout Bog Lake, Wisconsin, USA - GEODES057 metaG | ecosystem: Environmental > Aquatic > Freshwater > Lake | place: USA: Trout Bog Lake... | reverse complement strand
TAGCTTTCCATTACCCCAGTACGTTTCAGATCCCTGAGCATTGCTATTGTTACCCGTAGGAATTGGTGCCTGGCCGAGACCTTTGTACTCCGGCTTCTCGCCATTTCTAGCATCCGCAGCGTTGTCCTCTTGTTTCATGAAGGTAATGAGCTGAGGCGAGTCGGCCTTGTTACCCTTAGCGGCATCGAGCTGCTTGTCATACACGTCATTGTCTTCACCAGCAGGCTTGGGCTTAGAAGGCTTGCGGTCACCCTTTGTTGGGTCATTCTCTGTTGGGTCGTGTGGGTCTGGGCCGATTCCTTCAGCAATATCTTTTGCACGGTCTGTGTCAGGATATGTTGGCTGTACCTTAGGCTTTGTCGGCTCAGGCTTTGGAGCGACTGGGTGCTTCTTGAGGTCAGACTTGGCTGCATTGGCAGCACCGTTACCTCCACCGTCCACAACATCAGCAACACCCTTACCAACGGCGTTAATACCTTGAGCGATGTCATTGTTGACGCTGCCAACAGCATTAGCAACGCCGTTTGCTACATCGTCAACGATTGAAGATGCTGTGCGGAAGTTAGTTGGTGTGAACTGCTCTTCTGCTCTCGATATCTTTCTCATTTTTGTTCCTTTGTCATATCGGGTATTGTCTTGTTGTGTCTCGTAAGCTGCATCTGGTGGATACCATCAGCGTCTTTGTCGAGCACTTCGCCGGTCTCTTCGTCCCTGTTAGCACTCATGACCGCTTGGATGTGCTTGCAGGCGGCGCAGTCTGGACTCTGAGAACATGGCGTCAATTGGCTATAATCTATACCGCTTGGACCAACAGATGCGGTTTTCGAAGTTATTCTATCTATAATATACTGCAGATCCCAGCTCATATTAACCTATTCTCGGTGTGTTCGGTGTAAATCTACCCTGTGCTTGCAGGATTTGGTTGATGGCAACGTCAACCGATGTTCTAGCGTCAGCGACTGCACTGTGGTCACCCTGTTGCACTCGGTACAGATCCGATTGGGTGTCTTTGTATTTTCTGCCGCCTCTGCGCGCACTAATAGCTTGTACAGCAGGCGTTGCGTCACTCAATGGTCTACGGAATGTTTCACCTGATAGAAGCTGCCGGTGACGGATAACGTCAAGGTATCTAGCTTTTCTTGGGTCAAACCCACTAGTTTCGATTGGTTCACCCGTCAATCGTTCGTAGTGGTGTTTCAGCATGGCGATGTCAAAGCCTCTTACGTTTGCGCCAGCAATCACTGCACCGTTGCGTACCGCTTCTCCCAGTGCACGTGCTGTACGAGCGATCGCAGTTCTCATATCTGTTGCTGGCTGGTAGGTTGTGAAGCTCATGCCTGTCTTACCCGCTGGAGTATCGGCAGTTCTTGGAAGCTTAGTGGCGGAGAGCAGGTGCTCACCGTCATAAGATTTTTCTAGCTTATCACGAGTGAAGCCGTGCGTCTTGATAGCGAACTGGTCTGGGTCTGACTCCATGACACGCAACGTACGCTCACTGGGCATAGCGAGATAGCTTTGGATACCACTCTCATCAAGGTGGCCACCATAGTAAGGCACGATACCAAAGCTAATTGGCTCGTGGATGCTCATATCCTTATAGTCTCTCGGCAGACCCTTGGTTTCTTTACGGTATACTGCGTCAAGGTCTGGGAAGATCCAGTCTCTGCGGTTGTATTCCTCTGCTGAACGTGGGCAAAGACGAACAGGCATACCAGCGGTGGTCTTATTGCCTTCTTCATCTGTCTGCTCAAACTGGTGGTCTGGGCATTCGCATCTCTTCGGTGGTGCGAACAAACCAGTTGTTTCGGTGTCGAATCCTACGATATGCTCTGGAATAGAAGTGAATACACCGTGATCGGTTGAGGCTAGTCTACTATTAAACATTAGTCTTCCTCATACATATCAGGATCATAGCCACTTGGGAAGAACCGTGCACTGCCCGCATGCATCAAAGCATTTAGCTTACGCCGTTGGCTGGTAAACTCCCTTAGATCAGTGGTCGTTGCGAAGATCGAGCGATGGTGTCTTTGCAATGCTTCAATATTGTCGTAGTAGTTCAAATTACGTTCGCCATTACTACGTGGAGTGCTGTCACCATGAAGCAAAGCTGCTGGATCGTGAAGCGTCATACCCATGTTTTTCTTAAGACGTGGTTCAACCTTGGCAAGCTCACTCATAATCCATTCATTGGCACGCTGACGGTTAGGCTGTGAACGGTATGGTGGCTTAAAGTGAGTTGAGTTCCTTAACACCACGTGGTGTAGAAAGAGCTCACCAATTGCTTGTTCGTATTGATTAGGCGTAAGCTGCTTACCTGTCATGAGATCTGGATAGTCCAGGTTTCTTTGACGGTTTGCCTGTATGGTTTCGTGGTCACGCTGTCTAGCTAACTTAGCATGCTCAATAGCACGGGTGTGGCTACCATTTTCAGCGTTCAAACCTACTTCGTAGTCTTCGTATGGCAGCTGGTGCTCTTCGGCCACTTGCTTAAGCTGTTGATGTGTGATGCCCTTATTTCGCAAGCGTCGAATGGTGGCCTTGTCGTGAGTCTCTGGGTCAATGTCCAGATTGCGGAGTTCTTCGTACTCTTCTGGAGTAGGATCGATATCACCGCGCCTCTCTGTGCGACGATATATCTTAAGGTCCTCAGGCGTCTCAACGATATAGCCAAGGCCAGAAGCTGGTTGTTGCAGCGTAGGCTTTTGCATCGTTGATAGTGGCGTTGTATCCTGTGGAACGGTTACAGTCACAGGCTCTGTGCCCAGCCACTTCATGATTCTGTCAGTGCGGAATGACTTGATAGCGTCTTGCTTATCGACGTCGAATGCTCTAACGAATGTTGTGCCAGGTGCATCTCCTGGGCCAAGCTGTACAGGTGCTAACGTACGCTCGAGTGCCGTCTCAGGTGGTTGACCCTTCTTCGTAGGCTTCTGATACACCACACGAATCTGGTGCTTGTCTTCGATTGCCTTTTGAATGAGTGGGTGGAACTGAGATCCCTCACCTTCAGTTGGTGCTTGCCATGCTGGAGGTAAGTTAGTTGGCGCAAGCGATCTACTCGGTGAGGAAGATGGTGGCGTTCTAGTAGCATCAAGTGAATCAGCGGGTGGCTCTACTTCGCTAGGACGAGACCCGACTACACCACGGATATGTACAGCATTTCTTCTCTGACTGTTGGTTCCATTGGTGAAGTTTTTCCATTGACCTTCATGGTATGCTCTCAACCACTGATCGCCAAGACCATCTATATTAATTGCGTTATCACCAGTGTCTTCCATCAAAGCACGAGGTGTAATAGTGATTTGCTTGACGCTACTTGGATAGTCATTGGTTCGCTCTAATGCATCTAAGTCGGTAACAAGAACATCTAGGTCATGTTTATTCTTAATGGCATGATCAAACTGTTCGCGTTCTTCTCGTATTCTGTTGAGCCGTGCTTCAGCATCTTCTGCCTGCTGTTCTGCTTTTTTGAATGTTCTGCCCGACCAACGAAAACGCATAATAGCCTACTGACCAGGGAGAATGAGCTTCTTATTGCTCATGCCAAGTGCCTTGCGCTTAGCGTTGTAGTAATCGTCGGCTACACCCATACCAGTTTCGTAACGGTTCTGCTCGGGGTTGTATTCAGATCCATCAAGACGACCAACGATGGTAATGGTAGGTGGCTCTGGGCGGTTCTGGCCATTAGCCTGCATCAGACCAGGCATAACCCAGTCAACGATGACCTGAAAACCGAGAGCAGCGAACTTCTCATCTGCTTCATTGCGAAGAGACGTGAGGTTCTCGAAGCTACCCTTACGGTTGCCGTACTTGTACTGGAGTTCCTGGAGGAGCTTCCATACACCCATGAGTTCTGATTCCATCAGCTCAATAGGCTGTTCCTTACCGAGTGCTTCTTCCTCAGCCTTCTGTTGGGCAAGGTAAGCGTTGACCTGTGCAATCTGCTCAGGCGTCTGCTTCACATCTTCTGGTCGGATACCACCAATTTGATTCGGATCTGTAATAGCCATGCTAATCTTTCTTAGTCGTTGAACGCGTTGTCAGCAGCTTGCTGGCGTCGACGGTCATCCTGGTTAGACTTGCATTCTACTTCATCTTTGCACTTTTTGCCACACTTTGTGCAAGGAAGCTTCGAGCTGTCAGCAGCGTAACGCTCCGAGAAGCTAGCTGTGTGCTTGCCACCAATACCGAACTGGCCTCTCGCCCAGTTCTTGATCTTTTCTCTGTTCTTCACCAAGCCAACAGTTGCGGCAGCATCAGCACCCAGACCTGTGAGGTTGATGTGTGAACCAGTGTTGTTCACAATGTAGTCTTGCAACTGCGTATCAGCAAGGCTTTCACCATAAGGGTAGTTCATTTCTTGCTCTAGCTTAACGTGGTCCTGCAGTTGTTCCAGGACCTTGCGCTTACCATCGAACTTGTCGCTAATGGGATTAACCATATCCTTAACGAGCTGCTGCCCTCTTTGGATAGCCCAGTCTCCACCGTGTTGCACTGCGTGCGTAATCGCATCGAAACCCTGCTGCAATAAGCTGTGGTCTACGTGAGCTTCCTTTTCGTAACGTGAATTAAATTGTGGCATATTGTTTTCCTTTGATGATGTTCTAAACTTCTCGCCCCTTGCGGACTCGAGTTTCTTTACGACACCCTGGTGTTCATCGTACAAAGCATCCAATGCTTGGTCTCTGGACATACCAGGGTAGGCTTTCTCCAGTGCTTTAGCGTACGAAGCGTTATAGTTGACTAGACCTCTAGTGCGCATGCCTTCGTCAGGAGCAGCAATCCTATTTTCTTCTGGGATACGGTTGCCTTCGTTGTCATGCGTTGGCTGTACTTCATAGGCGCGCTGAGCCTTTACGTATTCCTTGTGTGCTCCAAGGTCAGGCATCATGCCAGCCTTCTGGAACAGGTAAGCATCCTCACGGTTGATGTGCATCAAGTCGCTGATATCTTGCTTGTGCCAACCGTCACAGGTGCCTCTAGCATCGTCGTCATCGCCGTGGCTCTCGTGGCTACAGTTGACAGCAGGCCCTTGGCCAGGTCGCAGGTGGTTCTCCCACTGAGCAATAATCTCTGGTCGATCGGTGTCATATTCCTTTGGCAGCGACATCCAGTTACGGCGTGGATGTGTGAATCTGCCCTCGTAATCTGCATTCCGTCTATCAGGGTCATAAGTAAGCTGGTTAGGCATCGTCTTGCGCTCAAGCTCGTAGTTCGGCCCCTTACCATAACCAGTAATGTTCGGTGACTCAACGATACGCTGAGGGGCTCTGGTGTTATCCGTGCTGTTCGGAAGAACATAGTCTTCGAGCGACCCCTCTTCCTTCATCTGTTGAGCAATGTCTTTTGCCTTCTGCGCTTCTTGTGGAGTAACAGGTTGGCGTACATAACGGTCTGCAAGTTCTTCGAATGGGAATTCAGTCTCTAGCTTCTGTCGAATTTCTCCACTGACTGGTGTTGGTGGAACATCGGGGCGTCTGCTGAATTGCCATCCTGGTGTCAAGCCTTCGAAGCCACGATACAGGTTATCAAAACGTGTAGCGGTCTCGTCAGAAATGACTGGCGTATTCTTTAGGTATGCGTATGGATCGAGTCCAGTGCCGTGATCTCTTTCGCTGTGCTTGTTCCAAGCAGAAAGAATCTTGTTTCCTTCTTCAAAGTGCTCAGGTGCAACAGGAAGAACTACTGGCTTCTTTCTAGTCCATGAGTCCATCATGCGGGAGAAGATGCCTCTAACACCTAGGTTAGCAAACTCTCTGTCTGCCTCAGGGATTGATTGGTTCTTATTCGTCATTTCAGAATAGAACTTGTGCGCCTGACCCTTAAGCGAGGTGAGGTACTGCTGGCATGTGCCGCAGTGGCTTTCTGAGTAATTCTCAGTTGGACGGTAGTCAGCTGGATTGCCAACAATGTCGTTCATTGCACCCATGGCAGTCTCACGACCACGGATGTAATCTTGGCCGAGCTCTCTATCCTCAATGCCAAAGTCTCTGTGCGTAAGGCCAGCACCGTCAACGTGTGAAAGGATGTGACGCTCCACCTCTTGGCCAGGGTTACCAGTGACAGGGTTGATGCGCTTCATCTGACCAAGCAGGTTGATGGCATCGTTATCACCATTCTCGCCTCTGCTCATGAGACCAAGGATTGCCTTCATAACCTTACGGTGACCCTTACGACGCTCTTGGATGCCACCACGCTCCATGCTTGACTTGACTTCCTGGCCTTCTGGACCAAGCAGTACGTCAAAGCAGTTGCAATCCTTGTGATCAGGGATCATTGATGCATCGATAGGTTCAGCTGCGAATGTAGATGCTTCTCGTTTAAATAGCTTAAGCAGTTCCATTAGTATTGCCTCGTATCGTTGCCTACGCCAGGGAAGAAGTCCCTGTGTCTACCGCCGCCGAGCTTGAACGAATCCTTGTAGTCTTTCTCGTAGCTTTTGCGTAGCTTATTGCCAATCACTCTTAACGTTGTACCAAAAATGTCGTGGTCCAGGCGGCATTTGTTGAACTTGGGGTCATCCTGTGTAGCGACGTCGCCACCCTTGCTGTCCTGGTGGGCAGCCCAGCTACCAAGTACGGTGATGAGGTTCTTCATGTGGAGCTGACGCATGCCATCGGTTCCATTGAAAATACCCTTGATAGCATTGGCCAGTTCATGCTGGTGGCTAGAACAGTCAGTGCAGTCGGAGCACTCCTTACCATCACAGTGGTTGATCTTAACATCTGGGTCACCAAAGTCCGGGATGTCAGTGTCTTCCATAGTCTGTTGCGGCTTCTTCTTCTTAAGGAAGTTCGTAATCGTTTCACCGCTTGCTCGTGTGGAGAAGCAAGGGGTAATTGTTCCACCGCCAGGGAGGATTTGCTTGTCATGGGTCTGGGCGATGTTGATCAACGCTTGAAGGTGTTCGTTCAAAGCAGATGAAAAATTAGGAGAGTTGCTAATCTGAACTGTTCTGTTCTGAGCATTCCGTGTCATGGTTAGCTTAGGGAAGGCTTCCGTACCGAGCTTGACAACGGAACGGGCGTTCTTAGCAAGGTTGTCGTACAAACCGAAAAGGCTGGAGCTAGATAGTCTACGAAGACGTGCAGCAAGGTCTGCCTTACGCTCTGGTTCTGAAGCTTGATCGGTGATGTTCTTCACCTGAGCCAAGCTATTGGTTAGATCCTCGCGCTTCTTTCGATAATCTTCCCCAGACTTGAGGATTTCTTCCTGGTCTTCGATCATTGGTCAAGTGCTCTTCTCGAAGGACCGTATGGTGTTCTGTCCAGGTTCTCTACGCAACCGCCGAGGGCGAACTGCTTGTGCTGGTAGTTGGTTCCGGTGGGTGACATGGGGTCATCAACAATCTCTGCTTGTCTGACATCCATAAGATTGCCACACTTCTGGCATTCCAGCGAGTGGCTACTACCAGCCTTGCTACCTCTACCACGCCACTTCAATACAAAGTTTCGGGTTCCCAGAATCATTGGGTTACCGTGGTAATCTTCATCACTAACAGGAATGTTGGCAGCACTGGGGCTACCTTGTCTGTCCCACGCACCGAGCATCTTCTTCACGGCTTCTACAAGAGGGTCAATAGCAATCATGCGCTCACGGATACGTGGATCTGGGTGGGCTGGGTCACCGTTCCAACCAATGGCGTCTGGATATGACTTAACCTTGAAATGTTCCTGGGGTTGAGCGGTCTCTGTTAACTCTTCTCTACGCCAAGGCTGTGGTTTTCTGCTCATATATACCTCTGCTAGCTACAGTAACTATTGCGATTTACTGCCGCTTTTACATAAAACTAAGGGAATTTATAGGTCGTCTTCGAGGTCTTCGTCGATGTATTCAGCTTCCAGCTCGATAGCCCTAGGCTTTTTAGCCTTCTTGCTCGTACCATTCTGGTATTCTTCGATACGATTAAACAATGCTTCCTTCATGCTGTCGGGTAGCACCTCGCGGATAGCCATAAGGATCATGTCGAGCTGCTGAACGAGCTCTTCTGGACGGTAATCTTCCTGTCCTTCCTTCTCCAGCTTGCTTAGCATGTCCATAGCGTGCATGGTCTGGGTAAGGGTAGGCTTGTCATAGCCCAAGGCAATGCCTTCAAAGCCCTTGGCCACAATGATTTCATAGAAAGCTTCGGCAGTAAGCAGTCGATCACCAGCGTCTAGGATGCTGCGGTTCTTTTCTCTAGCTCGCTTCTCTACAATCTCACGGACCAGACGCTTCTCAAACGGCAAGTGCTTCTTCTGGTGGTTGCGGATATTCTCGTAGTTGATGCGTTCCTTGCCCTCGATACCTAGCTTATCCTGGATGGGCTCAATCGCCTGGAGGACTTCACGGTATGTCTTGGGGAACAGAAGCAATGAGTCGATGATGTTCTTCAGCTCATCGCTGGTGGAACAGATCTTGCAATTGGGTGATGAGCTATAGAGGTACAGCTCACCGTCGATCTCTTCACTGAGCAACTCCTGTGTGGTAGGAGTTAGCTTAGCTAGGTCTTTAAACTCCCGGGTTCGGCGGTCCATCTTCGGCCTTTCTTCCTGTCAATAGGGTATTCTTATCGACGTAGGTTCTACTGAAGATACCCTGTCGGGGTGGCACTTCATCCCAGCTATCGAGCTTAGACTGAACCTCTCTACGGCGTCTACGCTCCAGCTGGTAGTCACTGAGGAATCCCGTGTCTCTAGCTGCTTCATTGCCTTGCTCAATGCGAATAGCATCGCGATGATCTAGCAACATACGGTGGGCAAACCACTCAAGCTTCTGACTGTAGTTGAGTTCGTCCCAGTTCTTGGGTAACTTATCGGAGTATTCGGCCTCAAGATTGTCGAATACTTCCTGTGGGCTTAGTCGTTCTCCGACTTCCACACGGTCTCGCACAAGGTCTTCAGCGCCTTGCGCTTGTACATCCCGACCTGAGATGACCACTTCGTGAATCCCATGATCCTCGCTACTTCCACTTCCTTGCGGTTCTCTAGACATGACAGTACCACCGCTTGTTTCTGACGAGGAGGAAGGCGGTCTATTCCTTTCAGGATATCGTAGATGTTGACAGTAACGCCGTTGTTTAGCTTCAGATCTGGGTTACCGCTAGTTAAATAGACCTCGTACCATTCCCAATAGTGATTCAAGAGTCGCTCGAGCACTTGCCAGGTGATCTTCCCTTGGATTACTTCTTGCTTACGGCTCTTGCGCTTTGGGGCCGGTTCGGTCATTTGTTAACTTCTTCGATATATCTGCTGTTGAATGTATCGTTGCGTAGCTTTTAGGCTCTGCACCTTGTCATTGATCATTCTCCAGGCGGCGTATTGTACAAAATAAAACTGCCTGTCTTCGCGAGTTTCCATCTTGGCAACTGCTTCCAGGTCTTTTTGGGTACCCCCGGTTGGTTTGCGCCAAGCGTTCCAGTACTTGTCATCTAGCATATAATAAGAATATTGCGCTTTCAAGTATCTGCGCGTTACTTCTTCCTCAATAGCAGTGATAGCACTCTGGAGGTTCAGGAATAACCTATCTGCCTCATCGTCGTTCATACTCTTATCTGTATTGAACCGTGCGATAATTACTTCAGCAGGGTCAATATATTCTCTCATGAATTCATCGACAACACGTTCGATTGTATCGAGCATAGCCAGATCTTCTGGCTTAGTCTTCCATGTGAAGGCTCGTACAGCGAACTCATGCAGCTCACCGAACTTATCGTCGTGGCTTACACCAAGTTCTGGCTCAGTCAAGCCCTCGAGTCCACGGTTGATTCCCTTACTAAAGCTCATTTCTTTCCTGTTCCTTAAATATGATATAATCTATCGGTTAAATAGAGAATACATGGTTTACTACGAATTATTCTGCACATAGGCAGAATAGAGATCAACCCATTGCTCCAGAGTCATTACTACGTATGCTTCTTTCACGTTGCGGTTACGACGCTTGATCACACTGATACCGAACTTCTTCTTGGCATTCTTTTGCTCGACCAGGGCCTCATCCATGATAGTGGACAGCTCGATCTTCTTCCAGTTCTTAGCCTCTACAACAGTATCCTTGACACCGTTGATGTCACCCTTGTCCAGAGTAGCTCCTGCACCGTAGCGACGTTCCACTTCTGCAAAGCCACGCTCGTTGAAGTACTTAGCAACGTCGAGCTCCCACTTGCTACCCTTGGCCTTATTAGGGTTGGTCATCGTTCACCCCATCACACCAGTGATCCCATTCGGCGTCGGCAACAGACCCCTTATAACCGTCATCGTATCCACGTTCGTAATTTATTGCCGCTTGAAAGTTTGCTTGGTCTACTTCGTCCAGCACCTTGATTACGTCGCAGGGGTACCTTTCATACAAACAGTAAGAACATTGATTCTTTTCGTCCTGGCTGTGCTTCTCTCGTAGGGCTTGGCGTTCTTCAGCGTTCATGGTTGTCCAACCACACATAGAATAGAGTAAGGCAGATGATAGGGACAAAAACCAGGAAAAGCTCCCATGGTTTGTTTGCGGTGAAGAAACACAACATAGATACCACAGAGATCATAAACAATACTGGTGGCCAAATGCTACTTTTCATCTTTGTTCCAATAGTGACAAATTTTACGGGCAGGACAACCTAAGAATACTTCATCCGTAGGCCCATTGCAACAATGCTTAAGCTCAGATGGGTCATTCTTACCAATGGCCACACGAACACGGTCCCACTTATCATACAGCTTATCCAGGGCTTCCTGGTCCTTCTTGACCTCGATCGTCTTGATCTTGTGAGGGTAAGCCTTCTGAATAAATAGCAAAGCCATGCGGTCAGGCGCACCAGGGCAGTTGTCCTGATACACTCTGAGCTGCATGGCGTATTGCTCGCTCGCTTCCTTGGGAAGCTGGTTGGTGCTCTTGATGTCTACAAGAAACTTATCGCCATCAGGCGTTACAAGCTCCAGCACATCTACGGCCCCAGCAATCATCCGTTCCTCGTTGCGGAACTTCACCTCTACCTTGTCCAACGTGGTAAATCCCAGGTGTATAAGCAGATTCTGAAGC
>Ga0164296_1005535_pt1 | contig 11012 bp, 9 predicted proteins | sample GEODES057metaG_FD_113533 | JGI IMG/M metagenome (GOLD analysis project Ga0164296, IMG submission 113533) | Dystrophic lake water microbial communities from Trout Bog Lake, Wisconsin, USA - GEODES057 metaG | ecosystem: Environmental > Aquatic > Freshwater > Lake | place: USA: Trout Bog Lake... | reverse complement strand
GGGGTCGTCGTAACAGCAAAGGTCGCCGTCTTTGCCCCGCGCGGAACGATCACCGTTTTTGGCACAAACGCGGACGCACTGCTCGAACTGATTGAAATCGTGGTACCAGAAGATCCCGCCTTGGTCGAGAGGGTCACCGTGCATGTCGTGGCACTCCCCCCTGTAACTGCTACCGGCGACAAAGCAAGCTTGGTCAGGGTCTGACCAACGGCGACTTTGGAGATGCCCAGCAGCATCAGAGCTACTAACAAACATGAGTGAAAGAAATGGGCTAGACGCATTTTCGCTTTCCGGTGGGCATGTGATGACGAGGAGTTCTGACGTCAGGTTAGGACGCCAATTTCACTATACAGCGATTTGCAGAGTGAAGTTCTGTACCCTGCCGAGTTCTAATTAATAAGAAATTGTCGGTATGCAATATCCCTTAGCCCGACGGATTTACATTTTTCCAGTTCTGAGGCGTTGACGTCTCGGCGCAGGCAGCGGAACGTCGCCTTGCTTCAAGCTAACGTGACCAATTCCCGATCAGGCTCTTAGCGGTCGGCAATGACATGAAGGGCTTCGACTGTCACCAGCGCTTCTTCCTGGGTAATGCCATAGACGAGAACACCAGGCAGGGTAGGCACATCGGCTATTCAACGACTGTCAGTCACTTGTTCGACCTCAAGTTAGTAGTCCATCAGTTCTTCTACCAAAGAAATTAGAATGAAGAACCTGGTCTGCGCGACACGATTCGTCCCGATTCGCTTCGTTCACTTGCCCTTTCCCGACTTCAGTTGCGCGTACGACTGCTTCTCAGGGCAGGCGGTGAGATATTCAACTTTCATCCTATGGAGACCGTAGTGACATCGGCCGCACGATTTAGAGTCCATGGACGTCTCTGTGAGCCTCCGGTAGTCTCTGCATCTTGAGAGCCTTTTGAGCGACCAGACATAATCAAGACGTGGGAACATCGCCGCGAGATTATGTTCTAAATATGGAACAATATAGAAGCGATGCAACGTCCTAGAGGAACGTGGACCAACTTTGACGACGAGATTCTCGTTGCCGAAATGCGGACAATCCCACAGCCTGATCGAGGACTACTGTTCTTTGCGATGCAACGTTTCGCACAAGGTGATGAAGCTGGCTTTACTTTGAAGGACTATGGCGGCGACTTATTCATGCTGAAGAAGAAGGGCCGGTCAGGCCGGAGTCTGTTCTTCACTTACGACGAGGCGGATAGGACAAAGCTAGTATTGCTCTTGGCTTACAAGAAAGAGTCCGATGAGGCGCCAGATAGCCTCATTCGCGCTGCTCGGGAGAGACGTGGGCGTTACATTGAGAAACAAAGGGAAGAGTGAGTTTGCCAGGCCAATTGCGCTGGAGGGAACAACAGAAATGAAAGGACGCAGGGATCAACTTAACCAAGGCAATTTCGCCGACGATCGGCAAAATGCGGACGATGGGCTCGCTCTACTTATTCGGGACAGCATTGACAACGATCCCGGATTTGTCGATGTATGGGCGCCACTTGCTTTGCTGAGCAAGCTGATCGATGAGCGAATTCGATTGGGTCTTTCACAGGCTGAAGTAGCATGCAGAATGGGGGTTGCTCGTTCTGCTGTTGCGAAGCTAGAAAACGATCCAGACGGCGTCGCTTTCGCTCGAATCCTTTCGTATTCCCGCGCCTTGGGCGTCGAACTCGTGCCAAAAACCGGCCGAGTAAGGCCGAAAGCAGGGCGAGCAGGACGTGGGCGGCCAGTTACGTCGATCGCTGCTAGTCCGCGATAAGCTTAATAGGAATGGTCCGCAGCGAATATCGCCATTTGGTCGAAACATGGGAATCGGATAGGGGTAAGGTTTTGGCCTAAGCACTGGTCGGGGCGACACGATCCGTCCCGATTCGCTTCGTTCATTGCCCATTGGAGGGTGTTGTTTTGCTCCAAACGATTTGCGACCTAAAGCAGAGTAGAAAGGTTGAATGGGCAGGCCGCAAAAACCTCTGTCTTGCGAACAGAATCTGGTCGGGGCGACACGATTCGAACGTGCGACCTCTTCCACCCCATGGAAGCGCGCTACCAAACTGCGCCACGCCCCGCCGACCGGGAATAATCATACCTTCTGACCATCTGAATTCGCATCGCCTGTGATTCCGGGGCCAGTCATCAAAGCCGCTTGCCGAATGGCCAAATCATTCTAGGCCAATAGATCCGTTTGTCTGGCTTTGGACACGCAGTGCGAAAAGACTCAAAGTAACATAAAACGGATGGGCAGTTGCCGCATGAAAATCCGCTCGAGAGCCTTTACTCTTATTGAGTTACTGGTGGTGATCGCGATTATTTCCGTGCTCGCAGCCATTCTTTTCCCCGTCTTTTCACGAGCCAAGGAAGCTGCAAAGAAAACACACTGTCTCTCCAACTCAAAACAGCTGACGTTGGGCGTTGTGATGTACACCGGGGACGTGGACGATGTCTTGCCACCGGTCGCGTATCCAACCAACTCAACTCTTTGGGTTGATCTGATCCAGCCCTATGTCGGGAATAAGCAGGTACGGATATGTCCCGATGACCAAGGAGACACGATCTCATACGGACTCAATTCTCTCGTCTTTGTCGACCTGTTCGGACTACCTCAAGGCGCCCAACCGACTTTCCCAACCCTTGGTGATTTTGCCTTTCCATCCGAAACGATCATGGTTTCCGAGTTAGGCACTGCCGATGATCTCGTAACACCTAAGCCGGGAACCTACAAAGTCGTCGTGCCTGACGATGACATCAATGATGTATATGATGCCCGTCCGATCTTCCGACATTTTGGTCGGAACAACTTGGGCTACTTTGACGGCCATGCTCAATCTTGGCTTAAGGAGCAGTTCTATACTGGCTGGAGTCCAGCTGACTATTGGTGGTGTACCGATAGAACCAATACCGACACTTGCCAGACGTCATCCTAACAGCCTCGGCATCGGGGTTCGTCCACGTGCAATCGCCTTCTGAAAATCCAGACCGGATTCATGTTCTCGACTGCGATTCACTGGCACGAGACTAAGCGGTTGGATAAATTATCGGAAACACTTGACCAAATCCCATAGATTTACACTAACATGATCCACGGTGATAGTGCCATTCAAACGTGAGTTCATTGGTGAAGCCCTCGGAACGTTTCTTCTGGTGCTTTTCGGTTGCGGTTCTGTTGCCGTAACAGTCCTCTTTTCCGCTCACCAAGGGCTGATGCAAGTTGCGTTGGCTTGGGGAATCGGGGTGACATTAGCAATTTACGTCACCAGGCACTTATCAAGCGCTCACCTGAATCCGGCGGTCAGCGTGGCAATGGTGGTGACAGGAAGGCTGCCAAAAGCCAAGCTTCCAACGTATTTGATCGCTCAGTTCTTGGGAGCAATCCTTGGTGGATTGGTTCTCTTCCTCCTCTTTGGCCCATCCATTCAAAGCTATGAACTCGCGCATGGAATCATGCGAGGATCTCCGGCCTCTGTGAAGACGGCGATGATTTTCGGAGAGTTCTATCCCAATCCGGGCACCAAGGCACTTGTCTCCATGCCTTTAGCCATGGGAGTAGAAAGCTTTGGGACATTCTTGCTGGTGCTCATGATATTTGGTTTGACCGAATCAAGTAACTCGGGTCGTCCAGACGGAACGCTGGCGCCGGTTTTTATCGGAGCAACCGTATCATCGATCATATGTTTGTTGGCCCCACTCACTCAGGCTGGCCTGAATCCTGCCCGAGACCTTGGGCCACGCTTGGTTACTTGGATGATGGGCTGGGGTCAAGCCGCATTTCCTGATCGTACAGGAGGAGTATTTCTGGTTTATGTGCTTGCTCCTGTCCTGGGAGCTATATTAGCTGGACTATTTTTTGTTAATGTACTTGAGCCCGCAATGGAAGACATCAAGCAAGATCCGACCCTGTCGGTCATAGATACTCAAGATGGAAGGTTTGTTATGAATTCAAGACTCATTCTCGTTGGCGGTTTTCTCGGTGCAGGCAAAACCACCTTGTTGGCTGAAGCGGCGAGGCACCTTGCCACCACCGGTCAACGTGTCGGACTCATTACCAACGATCAAGCTCCCGAACTGGTCGATACGGCATTTTTGTCACAGGGTAATTCGAATGTTGAAGAGGTTAGTGGAAGCTGCTTCTGCTGTAATTTCCCAGGGTTGCTGGGAGCAATGAACAAACTTCAGACCAACGCTCATGCAGATGTATTGATCGCCGAGCCAGTTGGAAGCTGCACCGATCTTTCTGCAACCATTATTCAGCCATTAAGAGACCATCATCTCGGAGAGGTCACTGTGGCCCCACTTTCCGTGCTGACCGACCCATTCCGCCTGGAAGATATCCTTCACGGGGGTCACGGGGGTCTCCATCCCAGTGCCGCTTACATCTTCAGGAAGCAGATGGAAGAAGCAGACATCCTCGTCATCAGCAAAGCAGATCTTGTGTCGCCTGAGAAGTTGAACGCCCTCAAGTCTCAAGTAACCAAAGAGCTACCTCTTGCAACCGTCTTCTGCGTGAGTGCCAAGACTGGGGCGGGCCTCCAAGAATGGCTCGATGCCGTCATGTTAAGAACAGATGCTGGACAACAAATTGCCGAGGTGGATTACGACACCTACGCTGAAGGTGAAGCGGTCCTCGGCTGGCTCAATGCCACTTTCGAGCTGACTGGGCAAGCAATTGAGTGGCATCCATTCGCATCCGACTTTTTACGGTCACTGAGTGAGAGACTCGACGCCGGCGATATCTCTGTGGGTCACGTCAAACTCATGATTGAGGATGGAGATCGAACCGTATCTGGCAATATCACAGGACGCATTGAAACGGTTAGCGTTAGAGGTCAGGAGTTCGCAAGTTCGAAAGCCAAGATGACCTTAAATGCGCGCGTGGAGATGAGCCCTGCGGCGGTCGAGCAAATTGTTCGCGAGACCCTTGATCAGGTCATGGGTGATCGGATCCAAGCCACAACACTTGCGTGGCGATGCCTCAGTCCAGGCAGACCGATGCCAACTTATCGATACGATCGGTTGATCGCGATCAAGTAGTCATTCCTCGAATCAGTTAGTCAAGTAAGCGTCAGCGTCATCTGAGGCATTATCACGCAGAAGTTCTATCCAGTCCCTTTGATCGTCAAAGGGACAGAGCATTTGCACATGAGAGCTTTACGAAGCCTGATCTGACAGTGTTCTCCACCCTAGTCACTGGATTTGCGAATCTTGCGCTTGTCTTGATTGATGAATCTCTGGTCCTCAGCGATGAGCCGATTGGTCTGGTCCAGCTTGCGATAGTTCTTGTATTTGATACATCGGCGCCGAATAACCTGGAGCCTCTGAATATCAGCCTTTGCGGCTTTTACATCCATTCGGGTGTGGCGCTTTGACTGTGCGATTGCCGGGATCGAAGAGGCGATGCAGACTGCCAAGAGTGCTATCGAACCCAATTTAAGAAAATAAAACTTCATCATCCCGGATGGGATCAAATCCCTGCCCCAAAAGTTCCACATTATTCAAAACTTGCGAAAATTCATCCTGAATCCTAGGGTTGCGACTTGGGGATCAGTTTGCCAGTAGGCAGTTTCCTCCATTCGGCGTAGTCTTTCTCAGTAATTCGCTCAAACACGCTGATCGTGATCCAGCCGTTGTCATCAAGCCGGTAGAACTGAATCGTCTCACGACCGCGAGTAGCTTCCCACTGTCCCTGCGGTCCCGATAGTCTCTTATATGAGGGTTGAAAAGCAGAGCATCGGTTATGAGATGCAATCCAAGTTCTGAGCTCTTCATCATCTTCGGTGTCGGGCTTATAGATCCTAACCGTTAGTGAGTCTTTAGCCAGCCCCGGTAAGAAACCCAACGTGGCGTGAGGGACATTCAAATGGGTTGGTAGCAGCAGTTGCTTCCCGTAAGTTTGGTTGTAAGCACTCCAGCGTTGTGTATGCCGAAACTGTTCATAGCCCTCACCAAAGCAGAGCGCGAGAATCACCGTAAACAGAATCTGAACAACAAACGCCCTTTTCCCGAGTTTTTTAGTCGACAGCATCTTCCCCCTGCGAAACTTCAGCCGGTTCCTCTATCTTAACAGACTCAATAATTCGCTGCACTTCATTCTCCGGAACGACCATCCCCATCTGAACCGCTACATCCCGGAGGGCGTTCAACCGCTTGACCAGCGAAGGGTGACTCGCAATCGACTCATGAAACTTAGTCAGTGTATGGGGCGATGCGTTCAGCAAGTGAATCTTAGCCAGCGCCTCCGCAACGTCCGTAAAGTTCCCGATCGCCTCCAAAGCAAACTTATCCGCCGCAAACTCAGCCTTCCTCTGGAAAGGTGATCGAACGACCAACAAGAGTGGCAGGAAAAGCACCGGTGAAGTCAGAATTCGACTGGCATCAATGATCGCTGGAGGAAGTTTCGAGTTTCTAATCCAAATTTCACCTCCAAGAAGCACTCCCCAAATAACCAAACTGAGGGCCATTAGGAACGGAACATGACGTCCCTTCAGATGCCCCAGCTCATGTGCGATTACGCAACGCCGATCTTGGTCGGACAATTTCTCACGCGCTCCCTTGGTCAGAACCACCGTGCCATCGACCCGGGCAAAGGCATTAGTAGTCTCTGTCTCAGTCATTACGATCAAGCGACGCAGCTTCATCTTGGCCTGCCCTGCGAGAGTAAGTGCCGCGTCATAGTCGATGTCACCAGGCCCCAACTTCACAGTGGACTTCTGTCCTTTCTTTCGAGAAGTGAGAAGCAAGACAATCAGTGGGCTTGGAATGATGCAGATCAGCGTCCAACGGAGAACTTCTGGAGGAATACCGTACAGGAGATTTGGTGCCTGGATTTGGATGATCAAAAACACAACCATCAATGCGATAGGAATCATCAAGTAACGAAGTGGCTTCATGGCCCTACCTGTAGGCGTCTGTTCCCCCTGCTTTCTGCGGACCCGGCGAGCGATGGCTCCAATGGCGATCAAAACAACAACCGGAAGAAACAGCCATATCTCCATGGAAGGAGTAAGGTTGGGAAGCCAATTGAAAGCATCTTCCAATCCTGATCGTAACGAGACCAAGAGCACCAGTAAGATCATTGGAAGTATGGGTGCCAGTCGGGCAAACTTCTTCGAATTCAGCTTGTCGTATTGGGCTTGAGATTCTTGAAGAGTCTTCGGTTTGGCGGGGACAGTCACTACAGGATCGGTGGGCCCTTTGATGATCGGTTTGAAAACGCTCCACGTCACCGTGCCTAACGCAAAAATTACGACACCACCGAATAGCATTCCAGCAGCGAGACCATACCAATGACGGTCGGCATTAACCTCAACCGTATCGCCTGGAGAAACATCCTTCGGCCACAGGAGTCTGATTCCAAGGACGTCATCCCCCTTGAAACCAATGTTATATAGATCACTTCCTTTGATTACCACGCCTGTCGGCTGAGGCAAATCCCAATCTCTGATCGAGTCCAGTACCTTACCGAGTGGGATAGAAGAATGAGAGTGGTTCCCCTTCTGGTCAATGTAGGCGTTAAATTCCAGATCAAATGATCCAATGACGCGGCCCCGCTTCACCCGAACATAAGTTTTGGTCAAGCCAAGTCGACTCAACATTTCCATGACTTTAGGTTTCAGCCCATCAAGTCGACTTTTTTCAAGCACGATTGTGACGTCTGCATTGTGGAAATCACCGCTGGCAATCACCAGAGAACCATCAGGTTCATCGACTGTTGGGTTTGGGAATACACCCGGAAAAACGTTTACCGCTTTGCGAATGGCAATGATGAACGGATTGGGGTTTCCCATTTCTTCATGTATCTGCTGAGCGAAGAGGCTACTCAACATGCCGAACAAGAGGGCCAAAACCATCACCCCTCTGATATAGCCTAATGAGGCAGGACTGCAATCGGCACGAACGTTCATGGACTGAATCTAGGACGCATTATTAGCCAGATTCTGCTCAAGTTTTGGATTGATCAAATTCTGAGTAATTCGAGTTAAAGCTGAGGCAAAGTCTCCCTATGCCTTGCCCGTCAGCATCGCATAAACGAGGTAAATGGCGGCCGAACCCATCATGACCACGGTTAACCCACTAAGGAAATTTGACCAACGCCCATTGGTTCGGAGACCCATGATCTTCCGGTTATTGCAGATCATCAGCAAGACGACAATAAGCGGAGGAGCAACGATTCCGTTAAGGGCGGCGGAATAGACCAAGGCTTTCATTGGGCTGACAAACCCGACAAAGTTCATCAAGCATCCCACGATAATCATCGCACCGACCGTCATGTAAAAGCGCTTTGCTCGCCCATACCGTCGATACAGGCCTGAACGCCATCCCAGTGATTCCGCAACTGCGTAGGCGGCTGACCCCGCCAAAGTAGGGATCGCCAATAGGCCAGTTCCAATCATACATGTCGCAAAGATCCAGTAAGCGGCGGCTCCCAATGGCTTCAACGCTTTGGCAGCATCCTGCCCCGTATCAATGTGAGTCATGCCACTGGCATGAAGCGTTCCAGCCGCCGCAACAACAATGAAAAGCGCGACCAGTTGCGACACGATCATGCCAGTCATAGTATCGGCGCGGATGTTTCTGATCTCACGATTCGTTACTGCTGAAGTTCTAAAGCCCGGTTCATCAGCTACCCGTTCGACGATCTCCTCCTCCATCGTTTGACTGGCCTGCCAAAAGAACAGATAAGGGGAAATGGTCGTCCCCAAGAAGGCAACGATACCTAGGATCGTTTCAGTTTTGAGGTCAAAGTGCGGTACGACCAGTCCAGTGGCGATCGCCCTCCAATCGTTCTTGACCCCAGGCATGAAAACGACCACGACATATCCCAAAAGCGACAGGCACAGCCATTTGAGGACCTTGGCATACAAGCGATAGGGGATTAGGATCTGAGACGTGACCAGAATTCCTGTTAAGCAAATTAGCCCCATCCAAAAAGGCAAACCGAACAGCATGTTGATGGATGCGGCCATCACATTCAGGTCTGCATAGACGTTAAATACATTGGCGCAAACCAAAAGGCTGATGCAGGAGATCAGGAGCCATCTCGGGTAGTTGGCCTTGATCACCGCAGCCAATCCGTCGCCTGTGATTGCAGCCACTCGGCCACACATCTCCTGAACTGCCACCATCAGTGGGATACACAGAGGTACCAACCACAATAGGAGATATCCAAAAAGCGCTCCATTGGCAGAGTAAGTGCCGATACCAGATGGATCGTCATCAGCAGCTCCTGTAACGATTCCTGGACCAGCCGCCCGATACCAGGGAAGCTCGGGTTCCCCCTCTACCAAGTCGGCTCTTGCACATGCTAAATCTTCGAAGTCTTGGACCAGGTTTTCTCGTCGTTCACGTTTCATGGGCGCCGATTCCTGTGCCACCAGCTTTCGGATTGATGGGCACAAGGCAGCCGGAGCGTAATCCCATCCTCGCCGATATAGCTTGTCTTGCCTTTTGTGTCCACATAAGCACAGACAACCTCTAGTCAGTTATGGCTGGCACAAATCAGCTCGTATGGTCGAGAGTCTGAGGTGATCGATTTGGACAAGAGTATAGAACCAATAATCCGAAGCCTTATTTCTTTGTCTCCGCTTCCACCGTGATCACTTCAGATCCAATTGCTCGAACTTTCGACTGTGGGACCACTGTCTCTTGTGACCCGATCCCAAACACACCTTCAGTTCGCACGACAAATTCTTGGACATGCCCTTTGCTATTCATAGTGAAGTCAGCGATGTGGCCCAGCATGTTTCCCTGCCCATCGACAACGGATAACTTCCGCAGGTCGTGAGTAGTTCGACTATCCGGTACCAGACTGCGCCCAGCATTCCAATCCACCAGCGTGTAGGACTCAATCATGATCGCATCCGGACCATTCTTCCCGATACTGCTGAACGGCAATAGGCCTTCTCCGCGCTCACCATTGACGACCAACGAGCTGAAATCCAAATCATGAAAGATCAAGTCCTTCACCTTTCCGATTACAGCTCCGTCCGTCATGCTAATCACGGTCTTGTTCAAAAAGTCTTTGTCTCTCATATTTCCTTCTAGCAACAATGCAATGGGTCACCTTGCTCAGGCACCTCAAATCAAGTTTCACCCAGCAATCCCCCTCGAACACAGTCTGCTATTTCACCGTCATCGAAAAGCTGTCTATCAGATGAGGAGGCTGGCCTCAATCCAATCTCGCTACTGAAAGGTGGCAGTACAGGACGCCATGTGCACAATTCCTAAGCACATGCTCGTTTAATTGCGGTTGCGAAAGCAATAAATGCTACCAGTAAAAACTCATGGTCCCATAGGCAAGGTGGCCCGAGTCCCATTGCGGCAGGATTACAATGACCTCATCGTTCGAACTTCTGTTTGAAACCCCACGAAACTTTTGGCAAGTTGGGAATGTTCAGACCGGTCCAAACAGGGTCAATGCGACTTGCTAAGTCAAAAACACAAGGAGCACTGACTAAGCATGAAGCGAACTATAAGAAATGTTCTTTCAGCAGTCCTGACCGCCGCCATCGTTCTACCGGCTGCCGCTCAGGATAACTTCCCGGACGTTCCAAGCAATCACTGGGCTTTTGAAGCCCTTGCCCGAATGAAGAAGGATGGCCTTCTCGTCGGATACCCCGACGGTCTTTTCCGGGGTGGACGCCCCGCATCTCGATACGAGTTGGCTGTCGCAATGAACGCAGTCTATCGGAACTTAAAAAGCATCACAGATGGTTTGGATGCTCAGATAAGAGCCCTCAATGACAAGTTGAGCGGAGTAGCTTCGACAACTGATATTCAGAACCTCCGTGATGCCCTCGCAGCACTTCAAATCGAAGTCAACGGCATGAAGAACTACGGCGAAGACATCGCAAATCTCAAGAAGATGTGCGAGGCATTCCAACGAGAGCTACAGTCGCTTGGTGTTGACGTCGAGGCGATGAAGAAGGATCTCATCGATATCAATGCTCGACTTACCAAAGTTGAGCACCAGAAGCCAGCCGTCAACATCAGCGGAGATGTCAACCT
>Ga0164296_1005534_pt1 | contig 11013 bp, 9 predicted proteins | sample GEODES057metaG_FD_113533 | JGI IMG/M metagenome (GOLD analysis project Ga0164296, IMG submission 113533) | Dystrophic lake water microbial communities from Trout Bog Lake, Wisconsin, USA - GEODES057 metaG | ecosystem: Environmental > Aquatic > Freshwater > Lake | place: USA: Trout Bog Lake... | reverse complement strand
AGGAGCCCCTCGGCACGGGTGCCGACGGAAAGCCCGTCTTCCTCAAGGACATCTGGCCCACGCTCTCCGAGGTCCGCGACCTCCTGCAGTCCGCGCTCAAGCCCGAGGTCTACCGCAGGCTCTACACGGACTTCGCCGCGCAGAACCCGAAGTGGAACGAGATCCCGTCCTCGGCCGGCGACACCTACGCCTTCGACGCGAAGTCGACCTACATCCAGGAGCCCCCGTTCTTCTCGGACTTCTCCATGCAGCCGGGTGCCATCGCCGAGCTCAAGGGCGCAAGGGCGCTTGGCGTCTTCGGCGACTCGGTAACGACCGACCACATCTCGCCGGCCGGCTCGATCAAGAAGTCCTCCCCGGCGGGCAAGTTCCTCCTCGATAACGGCGTCGCCTTCGAGGATTTCAACAGCTACGGCTCGCGCCGCGGAAACGACCGCGTGATGACCCGCGGAACGTTCGCGAACGTCCGCATCAAGAACCTCATGCTCGGGGGCGAGGAGGGCGGCAACACGCTGCTCCAGCCCGAGGGGACGAAGCTCTCCATCTTTGACGCGGCCGCGGAGTACAGGCGCCGCGGCGTCCCCCTGGTCATCATCGCCGGCCAGGAGTACGGAACGGGATCCTCCCGCGACTGGGCCGCAAAGGGCACCAACCTCCTCGGGGTGAAGGCCGTCGTGGCCCAGAGCTTCGAGCGCATCCACAGGAGCAACCTGGTCGGCATGGGCGTCCTTCCCCTGCAGTTCAAGGAGGGGACGACCGCGGCGACACTCGGGCTCGACGGCTCTGAGACCTACGCGGTCCTCGGACTCGGCCACGCCCTCAAGCCCCAGCAGGACCTCACCCTTCGCATCACGCGAAAGGGGGGCGAAAACCTCGATGTTCCGGTACGCTGCCGGATAGACACCCCTATCGAGATCGACTACTACCAGCACGGCGGGATCCTCCCCTACGTCCTCCGGCAAATCCTGGCCAAAGCGTGATTCCTGAAACGGCAAAGCCGGTGTACCTGGTCGACCCGTCGTCCGACCCGGTCGTGGTCCGGATCGAGGGCCGGGCGAGCTTCCTGAACAGCGCCTGCCTGCGAGACTTCGTGGCGCAGATGATGAAGGCGGGAAGGACCAAGTTCGTCGTCGATTTCCTCAGGTGCACCAGCATGGACTCGACCTTCCTCGGGGTCCTTGCCGGATTCGCCCTGGAGCTGCGCAAGTGCACCCCGAAGGGGAGCCTTGTCCTCACCCGCATGGGCCAGCGAAACCTCGAGCTCGTGAGGAACCTGGGGCTGCACAAGCTGCTCACGGTGGACATCAGCGAGGGCGCGGCGGGCGCCGAGGCGTGCAACACGCCGCTCGTGTGCGGGGACCGCGGCGAGCTGGAGAACGCGCGCCTCGTCCTCGAGGCGCACGAGAACCTGGTGGCGGCCGACGAGACCAACCGCGGCAAGTTCCAGGACGTACTCGTTTTCATGAAGAACCGCGTTGAGCAGGGCTGAAGTCTCCTGTTCACTGCCCTGATCGGCCGCCCGTCTAGTCGGGGGCCCCTCCATGCTTTTCTTCACACTCACGAGCCTGCTCCTGGTCGCCGCGGTCCTTGGCGCCGCGCTCCTGCGCCAGAGGCGCCAGATGGACAGGCTAGAGGAGCAGAGGGCGCGGGCGGTCGCCGACCGCCAGCGTGCGCTCGACTTCATGCACCTGATGGCCGAGGCGCTGGGGGAGGGCCTCTCCCGCCAGGAGCTGCACCAGCGGATCGTGCACGCCTCTATCCTCGTCACGGGGGCCCTGAGCGCCTGCATCTTCGAGCGGACGACGGCCGACACGATGAGGGGCGTCGCCGTCGAGGGCCTGTTCCCGCCGCACCGGCCGCTGCCCGACCATGTGAAGGGCAAGCTGACGACCCGCGCCAAGTTCATCGAGCAGGTGCTCAAGTCCGAGGAGTTTCCCGTCGGCGAGGGCATAGCGGGCCGCGTCGCCCAGACCGGCCGCGGCGAGCTGATCGCGGATGCGGCCAGCGACCCGAAGATCGTCAAGCACGACGACCCGAACCTCCTTGTCCGCAGCGTGATCGCCGTGCCCATGCGCTTCAGGGACCGCTTCTTCGGCGTCCTGGTCGTGGCCAACCCCGTCGACAACACGCTCTTCTCGGAGCTTGAGCTCTCGCTCATGCAGTCGCTGGCCGAGCAGGCCGCGCTCGCGCTCCACAACGCCGAGTTCCTGAACCTCCAGATCGAGAGGAAGCAGCTCGACCTGGACCTCTCGATCGCGAGCGGCATCCAGAAGATGCTCCTGCCGTCGCAGTCGACGGTGTTCGCCGGCCTGGACTTTGACGCGCGCTACGCCCCAGCCCAGCGGGTGGGGGGCGACCTCTTCGACATCATCGTCCTGTCGCCGACAAGGCTCGGGATCGTCGTTGCGGACGTCTCGGGCAAGGGGATCGGCGCCTCGCTCTACATGGCCGTCTGCCGGACTAACCTCCGCCAGATCGCCCCGCGGCACGAGTCCCCGTCCTCGGCCCTTGTGGAGCTCAACCGCGCCATGGGCGCCGACATCAAGGGCGAGATCTACGTGACGGTCCTCTACGCGATAATCGACATCGAGAACGACCGGGTGACGTTCTCCAGGGCGGGCCACGAGCTCCCGCTCTTCGCGCGCCGCGACCCGGCAACCGGCGCCTACCTGACGCACCTGGTGCGGTCGGAGGGCATGCCGGTCGGGCTGGTTCCCGACGAGCTCTTCGCCTCCGCGGTGGAGGACAAGGTCGAGCCGTTCGGCAAGGGCGACACGTTCGTCCTGTACACCGACGGAGTGACCGAGGCGCCGAACGAGGAGGACAAGGAGTACTCGAGCGCGCGGCTGGCGGACGTCGTCCGCTCGCTCCACTCCCGCTCTGCCCGCGAGATCAACGACGGCGTCCTTGAGAGCGTCCGCAGGTTCTCCGGCACGGTGGGCCAGCGCGACGACCTCACGCTGGTGACCGTTAAGCGGTCCTAGTCCCAAGGGGCCCGCTGTCCACCCATGGCGGAACCGAAGACGATCCTGGTGGTTGGGGGCGGGGCGGCAGGCTTCTTCGCCGCGATCACGTGCGCCGAGGCGGATCCGTCCGCGCAGGTTCGCCTCGTCGAGGCGACGGCCCACACCCTTTCCAAGGTTCGGATATCCGGCGGGGGGCGCTGCAACGTGACCCACGCCTGCTTCGAGCCGCGGGAGCTTTCGAAGCGCTACCCGCGGGGCGCCCGAGAGCTCATCGGGCCCTTCAGCCGCTTCGGACCCACGGAGACCGTGGCCTGGTTCAGGGACCGGGGCGTCGAGCTCAAGGTCGAGGCGGACGGCCGGATGTTCCCCGTTACCGACGATTCCGGGACCATCGCCGGGTGCCTGGAGGCCGCGGCGCGGGCCGCCGGCGTGCGTCTCTCTACCGGCTGTGGCCTGAGGTCGCTGGAGGCGCTCGGCGCCTCGGGGGGCGCCCGCCTGCGCGCCGAGCTCTCGTCAGGCGAGCGGGTCGACGCCCGATCGGTTCTCCTCGCCACCGGGGGCGTCAAGGGCGGCTCCGGGCCGTCCGTGGCGGCATCGATGGGCCACACGGTCGTGCCACCGGTCCCGTCGCTCTTCACCTTCAACATCGATGATCCCCGCCTCAGGGACCTCGGGGGAGTCTCCGCCGCGCAGGCGCAGGTGACGGCGAAGGGGACCCGCCTCAGGGAGGCAGGCCCGGTCCTGATCACGCACTGGGGACTCTCGGGGCCGGCCGTCCTCAGGCTCTCCGCCTGGGGGGCGAGGGAGCTCCACGCCCTGGGCTATCGCTTCACGCTCGGGGTGAACTGGTGCGCGGGCCTCACGGGCGACGCGGCCCTTCGCCGGCTCGAGGAGGACCGCGCGGCTCACCCGAAGAGGAGGGTGGAGACCTCCAACCCGCTCGATATCCCGGCCCGGCTCTGGGACCGCCTGGTTGATGCGGCGGGGATCGTCTCGGAGGCTTCCTGGGCCGGCGTGTCCAACGAGGCCCTCCGGAGGCTTTCGCTGCAGGCGACCGCGTCGGAGTTCGATGTCTCGGGGAAGAGCATGAACAAGGAGGAGTTCGTCACCTGCGGGGGCGTTGCCCTCGCTGAGGTGAACATGGCGACCATGGAGAGCCGCAGGGTGCCGGGCCTCTACTTTGCCGGGGAGGTGCTCGACATCGACGGGGTCACCGGCGGTTTCAACTTCCAGGCGGCCTGGACGACCGGTTGGCAGGCCGGCCAGGCGATGGCGGCGAGCTAGGCCTGCGCCTTGGCCTTCGGCCGGGTGAGGTAGAGCACCAGGAAGATGACGAAGAGGACGACCGGCAGCGCGGCCACGCGTCCCAGCATCTCGAGGCCGGCGGAGGCCTGGATCTTCATCCAGCTGATGGCCAGGTCGCTGCCGTCGGGGGCGGCGGAGAGGGCCTGGATGGTCTGGCCGGCGGGTATCCGCTGGGCGATGCCGTCGTCGAAGTACTTGCCGAGGACCGGCAGGATGAAGCTGACGCTCAGCATCCCGCAGCCGCCCATGATGGCCAGGCCCATGGCCCCCGTGCTCGGGAAGCGCTCGTTGACGAATCCGAGCATCGTCGGCCAGAAGAAGCAGACGCCGAGGGCGAAGATGGTGGCGCCGGCGAAGAGGACGACCCCGGCGGAGTGGCTCATGGCGTAGAGGCCGAGCCCGCTCAGGATGCTGCTCACCAGGAGCATGCCCAGCGGCGAGAGCTTGTGGACGAAGGTGCCGGCCCAGGAGCGGCCGACCGCCATCAGCCCGTTGATCCAGGCGAGCACAAGGATGCCGGGGACACCGGCGCTCGTCAGGATGTTCGGGATCCAGGTGGTGCTCCCGAGCTCGGTGGAGGCCGTCATGAACATGCAGGCGACCATGAGCAGGAAGAGCGGGTGGAGGCACGCCTTCAGCATCGAGCCGTAGGAGATGCCCTGCTGGACGCGCTCGGTCTTCGGGAAGGTCTGTCCGACGAAGAGGAAGCCGTAGATCGCCAGCGGGATGAGCATCGTCGCGAACTCGGTCTTCCAGCCGAACCCGACCTTCTCAAGCAGGTAGGCCAGGACGCCGCCAATCACGATGCCGCCGGGAAACCAGACGTGGAAGTGGTTGAGCTTGGTCGTCTTGTCGTTCGGGAAGAGCGTCGTCACGAGCGGGTTGCACGCCGCCTCGACCGAGCCGTTGGCGATGCCGAAGATCAGGGTGCCCACGTAGAGGCTCCAGAAGTTCCAGGCGAAGATCGTCAGGACGATGCCCGCAAGGTGCCCGACGAACGCAAACGCCATGATCCGCCCGAGTCCCATCGCGTCGCACAGGGGACCTCCGAAGAGCATCGCGAGGGTGAATCCCCAGAAGGCGGTGCCGTTGACCAGGCCGACCTGCTCGTGTGAGAGGCTGAACTGGGCGGCCCAGGGCCCGACGGCCCCGGCCCTGAGGGCGAAGCTCATTGCCGTGACGACCAGCGCGACGCGGCTGGCTAGGAAGAGGCGTTTTGCGTCCATGGATACTCGTTTAGGGTTTGAGGCCGAGGGTGGCCAGGTAGGTGAGGCTGGGGGGGATGTTGTTCACCGGGTCCGAGGTCTCGTCCTCGATGAAGAAGGTGTTGGCGCCGACGCTCAGGCCCTTGCTGATGATGGCGGGCCAGTCCATGCGGCCTTGGCCGACGATGACGTTGTCCTCGACCGGGGCCCCGCCCGAGTAGCCGACGGCGGTGGCGCCCTTGCGCATGTCCTTCACGTGAAACATCTTGAAGCGGTCCGGGTACTTGGAGAGAAGCGCCACCGGGTCCTGGCCCGCGGCCACCACCCAGAAGACGTCCATCTCGACGAAGACGAGCTTCGGGTCGGTCTCCTTCAGGAGCACGTCGAAGGCCGAGCTGCCGTCCGCCTCGGGCTTGAACTCGTAGCCGTGGGTGTGGAAGCCGAAGCCGATGCCCGCCGCCTTGAGGGCGGCGCCGAACTTGTTGAAGTTCTTGGCGGCGACGTGCGCGTCCTCGATGGTGAAGTCGCCCTTGTGCGGGATCCAGGCCACGATCACGTTGGAAACGCCGAGGGTCTTGGCCTCGGCGATCACGCTGTCCGGCTCGGAGACGAGGCGATCATAGGAAAAATGCCCGCAGGCGATCTTGATGCCGTGCGCGTCGGCCTGCGCCCGGAACTCCGCGGGCGTCATCTTGTAGGTGCCCGCCGACTCGACGACGGTGAAACCCATCTTCCTGACGAGCGCCATGCCGTCCGGAACGCTTGCCTCCATCTCGTGCCGCAGGCTCCAGAGCTGGAGGCCGACGGGATTGGGCTCTGCGGCGAACGCAGTGGCGGAGAGCAACGCTAGGGCGGCAATGAGCTTCGATTTCATTTTCGTGTGGGGTCTGACGAATCCCGCGCGGAGGGGTGGCGCGGGCGCCCGCCAACAGGCAGGCGCGTCCGCAAATCTGGTGGGATTCGCGAAATGTACAAGTCAAGAAGCTCGCCGATGGCGTCTTGCCACCGGGCCGCTCCGATCCAAGGTTTAGCGGAGCATGCCAGCCACCGCCGCACCCAAAGCCGCCCGCTTCTCAGTTCCCGACGCGACGGGTCACTTCGGCCCCTACGGCGGGATCTTCGTCCCCGAGACGCTCATGGCCGCGCTCGAGGAGCTCGAGCGCGTCTACGCCGAGGTGCGCACGGACCCCGCGTTCCAGAAGGAGCTCAGGCGCCACCTGGCGGTGTTCGCCGGGCGCCCGACGCCCCTTTACCTGGCCGAGCGCCTCACCGCGCACTGCGGGGGCGCCAAGATCTACCTGAAGCGCGAGGACCTCCTCCACACGGGGGCGCACAAGATCAACAACGCGATCGGGCAGGCGCTCCTGGCCCTGCGCATGGGCAAGAAGCGGGTGATCGCCGAGACCGGCGCGGGCCAGCACGGGGTCGCCACGGCCTCCGTCTGCGCCAAGTTCGGGCTCGAGTGCGTGGTCTACATGGGGGCGGTCGACATGGAGCGGCAGGCCCTCAACGTCTTCCGGATGCGGCTGATGGGCGCGGAGGTCCGCAGCGTGGACGCGGGCCAGAAGACGCTGAAGGAGGCGATCAACGAGGCGATGCGCGACTGGGTCACCAACGTCCGGACGACCCACTACATCCTCGGGACCGCCTACGGGGCGAAGCCCTATCCCGAGATGGTGCGCGACTTCCACAAGGTGATAGGAGCCGAGGCCAAGGAGCAGATCCTGGCGCTCGAGGGCCGGCTGCCCGACGAGCTCGTCGCCTGCGTCGGCGGCGGCAGCAACGCGATGGGCCTCTTCTTCGAGTTCCTCGACGAGCCCTCGGTGAGGATGACCGGGGTGGAGGCGGGCGGGCGCGGCATCGCCAGGGGCGACCACGCCGCGCGCTTCGCGGGGGGCAAGCTCGGCGTCCTGCAGGGCTGCAAGACCTACATCCTCCAGGACCCGGACGGCCAGATCGAGCTCACGCACTCGGTCTCGGCGGGCCTGGACTATGCCGCCGTGGGTCCCGAGCACGCCTACTACCGCGACAAGGGCCGCATCGACTACGCCTACGCGACCGACGACGAGGTGCTCGAGGCCTTCCAGCTCTGCTCGAGGCTCGAGGGGATCATCCCCGCGCTCGAGAGCACGCACGCGCTCGTCCACGGCATGAAGCGGGCCCGGGCGCTGGGGCCGAAGGGCGTCGTGATCGTGAACCTGAGCGGCCGGGGCGACAAGGACGTGCAGCAGGTCGCCAAGCTGATCGGCGAGAAGCTATGAGGAGCATGACCGGATACGGCCGCGCGAGCGCGGCGCTCTCCGGGGGCACGCTCACCGTCCAGGTGAGCTCGGTGAACCGGAAGAGCCTGGACCTTTCCGTGAAGCTTCCAGAGGAGTGGGAGAGCCTCGAGGCGGAGATCGGCGAGCGGGTGAGGCGAGTCGCCTCCCGGGGCAAGGTCCACGTGGACGTCGAGTTCCTGGCGGGCAAGGGCAGGGAGGACGCCTCCTGGAGCGACGAGGCGTTGGGCGCCGTCCTGGACAGGCTCGCCGCCCTCGCCGACAACCGCCGCATCCCCTTCGAGCCCACGGCCGAGCTGCTCTGGCAGGTCGCCAGCTCCCAGAGGACCACGGCCGGCGTGCCGGCCGCCGAGGCGGTGCGCGCGGAGGTGGCCCGCTGCGTGGACGAGGCGCTCGGGGCCTTCGCCGCGATGCGCGGAAAGGAGGGCGAGACCCTCCTGGCGGACTTCACCGCGCGCGTGGGCCTTTGCCGCAGGGCGATCGATTCGGTGGCGCAGAGGGCCCCGGCCGTGGCGCCTTCCTACCGGGCGCTACTCCTGAAGCGCCTTCGCGACGCCGGGCTCGAGCTCGACGTCGGCGACGAGAGGGTGCTCCGCGAGATCGCGCTGTTCGCCGACCGCTGCGACGTGAGCGAGGAGATCACCCGCTTTCGGAGCCACCTGGACCAGCTCTCGGCGCTCCTCGGGTCCGGCGAGGAGATCGGGCGCAAGGCCGACTTCATCCTGCAGGAGCTGGGGCGCGAGGCCAACACGATCGGGAGCAAGGCCAACGACCTGGAGATCGCCCGGAGCGTGATCGAGCTCAAGAACGAGCTCGAGCGCATCCGCGAGCAGATGGCCAACGTCGAGTAGGGGCCCCTAGACCAGGCTCTTCGGCGACATCAGAGAGTAGGCCGTGTAGAGGATCACCCCGCAGCAGATGGCCGAGTCGGCCACGTTGAACGTGGGGTAGATGTAGGAGCCGAAGTGGAAGTCGATGAAGTCGACCACGTGCCCGCGGGCGATGCGGTCGATCAGGTTGCCGGCGATCCCGCCGCACATGAGCCCGAAGCAGGCCTGGGTGCGCGGGGACTTCAGGCCGAGGTGGTTTCGCCCCAGGTAGATCGCCACCAGGGTGGCCGCGGCGAGCGAGGCCAGGAGGATGCTGCGGCCCGAGAGGACGCTCCACGCCGCCCCGGTGTTGCCGACGTGCACGATGTAGAGGAGGCGGGGGATCACCTTGATGGCGCCCGCGGCCTCCCCGTAGGTGTTCACGGGAAGCGTCGAGGCGATCCAGGCCTTGGTGGCCTGGTCGGCGGCGAGGATCGCCGCCGCTATGGTGATCAGCCGCCGGTACTTGACGACACGCCAGGAGAGGGAGACGCCTGGGTCGACGGACTGCATCACTCCTCTGCGCCGTCGTCCTGCGGGATGGAGCCGCCCTCTTCGCCGGCCTCGCCGAAGAGGCCCGCCTGGGTCCGCGAGTGGTGGCGGTGGCGCTCGATCTGCTTCTGGGCCTCGGCCGAGTAGCGGGTGAACGGAACGGCCAGCAGGCGCTCCTTGGAGATCGGCTTGGCGGTGATCTCGCAGATCCCGTAGGTGCCGTCCTTGATGCGCTTGATGGCGGCCTCGATCTCGGAGAGTGCCTCCTGCTCGTTGGACACCAGGCTGAGGGCGAAGTCGCGGTCGAAGGTGTCGGTCCCGGCGTCGGCCATGTGCTGGCCGTACGAGGAGAGGTCCCCCGCGTCGTCCTTCACGGACCGCTTGAGCGTCTCCTCGGAGTGGCGCTCGATGCCCTCGGTCAGGTGCTTGCGCAGGTCGACCAGGAGCTTGTGGAAGCGCTTGAACTTCTCGGGGACGCCGCGCTCCTCAATCACCTCCGCGGCCTTGGTCCGCTTGGGGTTGAATCCGAGGATGTCCGCCAGCGAGGCGGCCTTCACGTGGTTGTGCTTCACCGGCTTCTCGAGGGCGGCGCTGAGCGCCGCGGACGGCTTCGCCACGACCTTCGTGGTCTTGGCGGTCGACTCGGCCTTGGCGGTCACGGTCTTCGCGATCGCGCGGACCTCGTCGAGGCTGAATGCAATGGGCTTCGTCGCCGCCTTGCGGGCGAGGATGCTGTCGCGAAGCGCGGTTTTCTTGGATGGCTTTTCCATGGGGGGACGTTTGCTCTGTGCGGGGGCCGCCGGTTCGGCGGCCGCGTGGGCGTGCGCCTTCTTCGGTTCCGCCGCGTGAGCCTTCTTCTTAGACGGTTTGGTTTTTTTTGTCTTGTCCATGGGGAGTCTTGGGATGGTGGGTATACACTATAACCTTACATCGCCTCGGTGCAACGCGGGCAGACCGTTGCCTTGGGCGATTCGACGAGGGCTGGCACCCAGCGCCAGCACCTCGGGCACCGGGCGTGGCCAAGCTCAGCGCAGGTGCGTACACCGACGCTGAAGGGATCGCCTGGCTCGGCCGTCGCCTCCACTTTCACATCAGATACAATGAATATCTCCGGCAAAGAGCCGAGATTCTTCTGCAGGGCGTCCCGCATGGGGTCGCCGTCCGGGACATGCAGGGTGACGGCGGCGTCGAGCGACTTGCCGATCTTCCCGGCCGCCCTCAGGGGCTCCAGGGCCTCGTTCACCTTGGCGCGGAGCTTCAGGAGCGACCCGAAATCGGCGGACGCGGGTTCCTGGGCCTGCGGCGCCTCCGGCCAGTCCTCCAGGTGGAGGGAGCTACCCCCGAACTCCGTCCCGGTGCGGGCGTAGGACCATGCCTCGTCCGTCGTGAAGGGGATCACCGGGGCCAGCACCTTCACCAGGGTCTGGAAGATGAGGTGGATGGCCGTCTGCGAGGACCGCCTTAGCGGGTTGCGGGTCGCCAGGGTGTAGAGGCGATCCTTCAGGATGTCGTGGTAGGTGGCCGACAGCGTGACCGAGCAGAACTGGTTGCAGAGCTGGTAGACGCGGTGGAACTCGTAGGCGTCGTAGGCCGCCGTGCACGCGCGCGCCAGCTCCGCCGCCTGGTCGAGCGCCCAGAGGTCGAGCGCGTCCATGCGGTCCCTCGGGACCAGGTCCTTGGAGGGATCGAAGTCGAAGAGGTTGGCCAGCTGGAACCGGAACGTGTTGCGGATCAGCCGGTAGGTCTCCCCCACGTGCGAGAGGATCTCCTTGGAGATCGGGATGTCGTCCCGGAAGTCCTGGGAGGTGATCCAGAGGCGGATGACGTCCGCCCCGTACTCGCCCACGTACGCGTCGCTCGTCTGCGGCTTCTGGTAGGTCGAGCTCTTCGAGATCTT
>Ga0164296_1005530_pt1 | contig 11022 bp, 8 predicted proteins | sample GEODES057metaG_FD_113533 | JGI IMG/M metagenome (GOLD analysis project Ga0164296, IMG submission 113533) | Dystrophic lake water microbial communities from Trout Bog Lake, Wisconsin, USA - GEODES057 metaG | ecosystem: Environmental > Aquatic > Freshwater > Lake | place: USA: Trout Bog Lake... | reverse complement strand
GCGCCGATCAGGCCGGAGGAACCCGCGATCGCGATCACGGCAGTGCGACCAGCCGGAGTCACGTCGCTACAGCCCCAGGTCCGCCTCGAACGCCGCCTCTTCGAGGCGGTGCCGGATCGTGGTGAGGAAACGTCCCGCGTCGGCGCCGTCGATGAGGCGATGGTCGTAAGTCAGCGGGAGGTAGCAGACCGAGCGGACCCCGATCGATTCGTTGCCCGTCTCGTCGGCGACCACCCGCGGTCGTTTGACGATGGCGCCGGTGCCCAACATGGCGGCCTGCGGCGGCACCAGGATCGGGGTGTCGAACAGGGCGCCCTGGCTGCCGATGTTGGTGATGGTGAACGTGCCGCCGGACAACTCGTCGGGTTTGAGGTTGCCCGTGCGGGCGCGCTCGGCGATGTCGGCGATGGCCCGCGCCAGGCCGGCCAGCGACAGGTCGCCGGCGTTGTGGACGACGGGCGAGAGCAGCCCCTGTTCGGTGTCGACCGCGAAGCCGAGGTGCTCGGCGTCGTAGTAGGTGATCTCCTTGGTGTCCTCGTTGTAGCTGGCGTTGATGTTGGGGTGCGCCTTGAGGGCGTCGATGACGGCCCGGGCGATGAACGGCAGGTAGGTCAGGTTCACGCCCTCCCGTTCGGCGAACGCCGTCTTTGCCCGCGCTCGCAACCCGACGATCCTCGTCATATCGACCTCGTGGGTCTGGGTGAGTTGCGCGGTCGCCTGCAGGGATTCGCGGGTCTTGGCGGCGGTGATCTGGCGGATCCGGCTGGCCTTGGCGGTGGTGCCACGGAGGTGGCTCAGCGCGGGCGCGGCAGCGGCCGGGGCGGCCGCGGCGGGGGCCGATGCTGCGGCGGTCGCCGGGGCGGGTTGCTGCCCACGCTCGGCCGCGGCGAGCACGTCTTGCTTGCGGATCCGGCCGCCCACGCCGGTGCCGGTGAGCGTGGCGAGGTCGACGCCGTGCTCGGTGGCGAGTTTGCGCACCAGCGGTGTCACGTACGGTGTGCCGTCTCCCGCGGATGCCGCCGGCTGGACAGGAACCGCCGGCTGGACTGGCGCAGGCGCCGGCGCGGGCGCCGGCGGGGGTGTGGGGGCCGGCTGCGGTGTGGGGGCCGGCGGGAGCGCGGATTCGGTTTTGGGCGCGGGCGGTGCGGGCGGAGCGGGGGCGGCCGGGCTTGTGGCCGCTGCGGCACTCGAGCCGATGCGCGCCAACTCCCCGCCGACGGCCACCACGTCGTCCTCCTGGGCGGTGATGCTGACCAGCACACCGGCCACCGGGGATGGGATCTCGGTGTCCACCTTGTCGGTGGACACCTCCACGAGCGGGTCATCGACCCCGACCGAATCGCCGACCTTCTTCAGCCACCGTGTCACGGTGCCCTCGGTCACCGACTCGCCCAACTCCGGCATCCGTACTGACGTGACGTCGCCGCCGCCCGCCACCGGCGAGGGTGCCGCCGGCGGCGCCGCTGCGGCCTGGGCCTGCGGTTCGGGCTCGGGCTCGGGAGCGGGCTCAGGCTCCGGTGGGCTCGGCGCCGGTGCGGCCGCGGCTGCTGCCGCAGGTAATTCAGAGGCGTCGCCGATGATGGCGAGGTCCCCGCCCACCTCAACGGTGTCGTCCTCGCGGGCGATGATCTTCGTCAACACACCCGCTGCCGGCGAGGGGATTTCGGTGTCGACCTTGTCGGTCGAGACCTCGACGAGGGGCTCGTCGAGCGCCACCGTGTCGCCTTCCTGCTTGAGCCAACGGGTGACCGTCCCCTCGGTGACGCTCTCACCAAGTGCCGGCATCTGGACGGAGATGGCCATCTCGTTTGACTCCTCGAGCGATCGTGGGTCGGGGCACGACGAACGGTGCAAAACTATCCTGTCACCGCGCGCGCGACTGCGCCCGGTCAGGGCGCTGCTACCGTGTGGCCACCCAGTGAGATCGCGGAGGTCCGATGCCGGCAACTCACAATGAGCCCCACCACATGGTCGAGAGCGCGGACCGCACCCGCATCGCGGTCTACGAAGAGGGCAACCGCGACGGCCCGACCGTCGTCCTCGTACATGGCTTCCCCGATTCGCACGTGCTCTGGGACGGTGTGGTGCCGCTGCTGGCCGAGCGGTTCCGGGTCATCCGCTACGACAACCGAGGGGTCGGCGCGTCCTCGGCGCCCTCCGCGGTGTCGGCCTACCGGATGGAGCGCTTCGCCGACGACTTCGCCGCCGTCATCGCCGAGCCGACCGCTGACGGACCCGTGCACGTGCTCGCCCACGACTGGGGTTCGGTCGGCGTGTGGGAATACCTGAGCCGGCCCGGGGCCGCCGACCGGGTGGCGACCTTCACATCGGTGTCCGGCCCCAGCCAGGACCAACTCGCCGCGTACATCTTCGGCGGACTGCGCCGCCCGTGGCGCCCGCGAACCTTCATCCGGGCGCTCAGCCAGGCCCTGCGGCTGAGTTACATGGTGCTGTTCTCGATCCCGGTGCTGGCGCCGCTGGCCCTGCGGCTCGGGTTGTCGAATCCGGCGATCCGGCGCGCCGTCGTCGACCACATCCCCGCCGAGAAAATCCACCACTCCCGCGGAATGGCCGCAGACGCCGCCCGCTCGGTGAAGACCTATCCCGCCAACTACTTCCGGACCTTCGCACGCAAGCGCCCGATTCCCGTGATCGACGTGCCGGTGCAGCTCATCGTCAACACCGAAGACCCGTTCGTGCGGCCCCACGGCTACGAAGACACCGCGCGCTGGGTGCCTCGACTGTGGCGCCGCGACATCAAGGCCGGCCACTTCTCGCCGATGTCGCATCCGCAGGTGATGGCCGCCGCCGTCGGTGACTTCGCCGACATCGCTGCGGGCCGCCCGCCGAGCCGCGCCATGCTGCGCGCACAGATCGGTCGCCCGCGCGAGGAGTTCGGCGACACCCTGGTCGCGGTGACCGGCGCCGGCAGCGGGATCGGCCGCGAAACAGCGTTCGCGTTCGCGCGCCGGGGCGCCGAGGTGGTCGTCAGCGACATCGACGAGGCCGCCGTCAAGGAGACCGCTGCCCGGATCGCCTCAGGCGGCGGCACGGCCCACGCGTATGTAGTCGACGTGTCCGACGCCGAGGCGGTCGAGGCCTTCGCCGGCCGGGTCGCCGCCGACCACGGAGTCCCCGACATCGTCGTGAACAACGCCGGTATCGGGCATGCGGGAGCATTCTTCGATACCCCGGCCGAGGAGTTCGACCGCGTGCTCGACGTCAACCTCGGTGGCGTGGTCAACGGCTGCCGGTCCTTCGGGCGGCGCCTCGTCGAACGCGGCACCGGCGGGCATATCGTCAACGTCGCGTCGATGGCCGCCTACGCGCCCCTGCAGTCGATGAGCGCCTACTGCACCTCCAAGGCGGCGACCTACATGTTCTCCGACTGCCTGCGCGCGGAGCTCGGCGCCGCCGGGGTGGAGCTGACCACGATCTGCCCGGGTCTGATCAACACCAATATCGTTGCGGCCACCCGTATCGACGCGCCCACCGGCCGCGTCGGGCGGGTCGACGAGCGCCGCGGGCAGCTGCAGAGAATGTTCGCGCTGCGGCATTACGGGCCGGAGAAGGTGGCTGAGGCGATCGTCGGCGCTGTCCGGAAGAACACACCGATGCGCCCGGTGGCGCCGGAAGCCTATGCGCTTTATGCCGCGTCGCGGCTCGCGCCACAGGCGTTGCGCAGCACCGCGCGGTTGCGCGTGATCTGAACCGCGCTCGACCGGTGGCGGCTCACCCGTTCTGTGCGATGTCCTCGAGCACGGCGAACATCGTGCGGGTCGGCACCCCGGTGGCCCCCTTGGGCGTGTACCCCCACGGGCCGCCGCCGTTATAGGCGGGGCCCGCCACGTCGATGTGCGCCCAACTCACGCCGTCGGCGACGAACTCACGCAGGAAGACCCCGGCCACCAGCATGCCGGCGAAACGCTGACCGCTGACGTTGGACAGGTCGGCCACCGTCGACTTCAGGTCGTCCTTGAGGTCGTCGGGCAGCGGCATCGGCCAGCCGTTCTCTCCGACCCGCTGCGAGATGGCCGCGACGCGGTCGCGGAATTCCTCGCTGCCCATCACCCCGGGAATGCGCGCGCCCAGCGCGACGGTCTGCGCACCGGTCAGCGTCGACGTCTCGATCAGGTAGTCGGGGTTGTCCTCGCAGGCCCGCACGATCGCGTCAGCCAGGATGAGCCGGCCCTCGGCGTCGGTGTTCTGCACCTCGACCGTGATCCCGCCGTACTGCGTCAACACGTCACCCGGGCGCTGCGCCGTCGACGACGGCATGTTCTCGGCGATGGGCACCGTGGCGATCACGTCGATCGGCAGTTTGCGCTGCGCGGCCAGGACGACCGTCGCGATGACCGCCGCGGCACCGCCCATGTCCGAGGTCATGTGGTGCATTCCGGCCGCCGGCTTGATCGAGATGCCGCCGGTATCGAACGTGATGCCCTTGCCGACCAGCGCCACCGTCTTGGCCTTCTTGCCGGGCTTGGCGCCGCGGTAGGTCAGCCGCACCAGCCGCGGGGGACGCGAGGAGCCCTGGCCGACGCCGACCACCCCGCCGTATCCGGCTTTGCGCAGCGCTTTGTCGTCGAGCACCTCCACCTCGAGTCCGGCCGCCTCGCCCAAAGCCTTTGCCCGGGAGGCCAACTCAGCGGGGAACAGGTGACTCGGCGGAGTGTTGACCAGGTCGCGCGCCGTGTTGACCGCCGTCGCGACGGTCGCACCGTGCGCAGCCTGCACCTTGGCGTCCTTCGACGTGGTCAGCACGGTGACAGCGCGCAGCCCGTTGTCTTTCGGCGCGGTCTTCTCGCTGCGGAAGGAGGTGAAGCGGTAGGCGCCCAGGATCAACCCCTCCACGGCGGCTGCGCAATTGCCTTCTCCCGGCAGCTCGCCGAGCGTCATCAGCACGGTCTCGGAGCGGCCGAGCGCCCGCGCCGCCACACCGGCGGCGCGGCGGACCGCGTCGGAGGGCCACTCGGATCGCGGCTTGCCCAGGCCGACCGTGAGCACGCTGCCCACCGGCAATGACGGCACCGCCAGGCGGTGCACCTGATCGGTGCCGCCGGTGGCGTCCAACGCCAGCAGGGCGGCCTCAATCTCTGCGATCGTATCGGCGTCCAGGAACGGCGCGGCCGATTCAACTATGGCGCCCGGCTTGCCGTCGTCGTGGGCCGACACGACTGGCACGAGCAGCACCGCACCTTTGGCCCGTTTGGGCAGCGAGGTGGCGACGGAGACGGTGGGGGATCGGTAACCCGGGTCGATTGGCACGGTAGTCACCCTAGTCACCGCTGGTGGGCATCAGCCCGGCAGCGTCCCGCCGCGCAGATCGAACGCGGCCACCGGGTCGTCGAAACCCTTGAGCGTCAACGGGTCCAGCGCGATCGCGGACCAATCCGGCACTTTGTAGCGCAACGCGGATGTGGCCAGCACCTGCCCCGGTGCCGCGGCCGCGACGAGCCGGGCGGCCAGGTTGACCGGGTTGCCGAAGTAGTCGCCGCCGATGGCCAGAACCTCGCCGTAATCGAGACCGGCCCGCACGCGCAGCCCGGCGTCGCGCGCCGCGGGATGGGCGACCAGGTCGACCGCCGCCCGAACCAGGCGCTCAGGCGTCGGGCTCACCCACATCACCGCGTCACCGATGAACTTGATGACGCGCCCGCCGTCGGCATGCACGACATCGGTGACGACGGAACTGAACTCGATGAGCACCTCCGAGAGCTGCTCCGTTGTCAGCGTTTGGGTCAGCGCGGTGAAACCGGACAGGTCCGCAAACCCGACGCCCAACGTCACGCCCGCCCATCCGTCGGTCATGACGCCCTCGAAGTGGTTGCGGGCGCTCGTCAGGTGATGACGGTGAACGACGTCGAGCAGGGCTCCGATCCGGGGGACGAATTCGGCGACCAAGCGCCACGCCTGCGCCGTCGCGAGCTCGCCGCGGGTGTCGGTCATCAAAATGTCCGGCGTTCCCACGCGAATCAACGTCGACTCGGCCTCCGCCAGGCGGGCCATCGCGGCGCCGAGAATACGCAGCAGGCCGGATGCGCCGTCCTCGCCCAGGACCGGCTTGACGGCGACCCAGGTCGACAGGGCGTCGACGTCGGCCTGACTCAGCGCAGGCTCATCGGGTCCCGCGATGGTCAGGCCGAGCAGACCCCATGCGTGTGCCACGTCGTCGGGCGACAATCCGAGTTCGTCGGCCGCGCTCTGCAGGGTGTGCACCAGGCGGCCGGACGACTGCAGGACATCGCCGGCGAGACCGAACAGGCGGCCGCGGCGCTCGGCCTCGGCCATCTCCTCGAGGGTGAAGCCGAGGCCGAGCAGGTAGCGGATCAGGTCGGCCCGCTCGCGCGGGTTGGCGATGCCGGCGGCCTGCAGCTCGTCGAAATCCAGCTCGTCGGGCACGCTCACAGTGTGCCATCAATCGGCGCCGATTAGGGTTGGGCGCCGTGACCGACGAAGTGCAACACGGACCCCTGGAGGACCGCCACCGCGAACTGGGCGCGACGTTCGCCGAATTCGGCGGCTGGCTGATGCCGGTCGCCTACGCCGGCACCGTCGGCGAACACACCGCGACCCGCACCGCGGTCGGCCTGTTCGACGTCAGCCACCTCGGCAAGGCGCTGGTCCGCGGCCCCGGCGCGGCGCGATTCGTCAACTCGACGCTCACCAACGACCTCGACCGCATCGGCCCCGGCAAGGCTCAATATTCCCTGTGCTGCAACGAAGCCGGCGGGGTGATCGACGACCTCATCGCCTACTACGTGAGCGACGACGAAATCTTCCTGGTGCCCAACGCCGCCAACACCGCCGCGGTGGTGGCGGCGTTGCGGGCGGCGGCCCCGGCCGGCGTGGTGGTGACTGACGAGCACCGGTCCTACGCGGTGCTGGCCGTGCAGGGGCCGCGGTCAGCGGAGGTGCTCAGCGAGCTCGGCCTGCCGGCCGACATGGACTACATGGCCTACGCCGACGCGACCTACGCCGGGGTGCCCGTGCGCGTCTGCCGCACCGGCTACACCGGCGAACACGGCTATGAGCTGCTGCCGCCCTGGGAGTCCGCGGCGGTGGTATTCGACGCCCTGGCCGCGTCCGTCGCCGCGGCGGGGGGTCAGCCGGCCGGCTTGGGCGCCCGCGACACGCTGCGCACGGAGATGGGTTATCCGCTGCACGGGCACGAGCTGTCGCTCGACATCTCCCCGCTGCAGGCCCGCTGCGGCTGGGCGATCGGCTGGAAAAAGGGCGCGTTCTTCGGCCGCGAGGCGCTGCTGGCCGAAAAAGCGGCGGGACCGCGGCGGCTGCTGCGCGGGCTGCGGATGGTGGGCCGCGGCGTGCTGCGTCCCGAGTTGACGATCCTCGCCGGGGACCAGCCCGTCGGGATCACCACCTCGGGGACCTTCTCCCCGACGCTGCAGATCGGCATCGCGCTGGCGCTCATCGACACGGGCGCCGGCATCGACGACGGGCAGCACGTCACCGTCGACCTGCGCGGACGCGCCGTGGACTGCGAGGTGGTCAGCCTGCCGTTCGTCACCGCGAATACCCGCTAGTGGGTAATCGCGGCCCAAAACCGCGCGGCGGGCGGTTATAGACTCGTGCCCATGACCAGCGGCCCCCTCGAGTTCACGGTGTCGCGCTCGGCGAGTCCCGCGACGGCCGCCCAACGCGAGTCGATCCTGGCCGAGCCGGGTTTCGGCAAGTACTTCACCGACCACATGGTGTCGATCGACTACAGCGAATCCGACGGCTGGCACAACGCGCGCGTCATCCCCTACGGTCCGATCGAGCTGGACCCGTCGGCGATCGTGCTGCACTACGCCCAGGAAATCTTCGAGGGGCTCAAGGCCTATCGCTGGAACGACGGCTCCATCGTGGCGTTTCGCCCCGAGGCCAACGCGGCCAGGCTGCAATCCTCGGCGCGGCGGCTGGCGATGCCGGAGTTGCCCGACGAGCTGTTCATGGAATCGCTGAGTCAGCTCATCGCGGTCGACAGCACCTGGGTTCCCGCCGCCGGTGGCGAGGAGGCGCTGTATCTTCGGCCGTTCGTCATCGCGACCGAGCCCGGGCTCGGGGTGCGGCCGTCCACGCGCTACCGCTACCTGCTGATCGCCTCGCCGGCGGGTTCGTACTTCACCGGCGGTATCAGCCCCGTGACGGTCTGGGTGTCGACGCAGTACGTCCGGGCCAGCCCGGGCGGCACCGGCGCTGCCAAGTTCGGGGGCAACTACGCCGCCTCGCTGCTGGCCCAGGCGGAAGCCGCCGACAACGGATGCGACCAAGTGGTGTGGCTCGACGCCGCCGAGCGGCGCTTCGTCGAGGAGATGGGCGGGATGAACATCTTCTTCGTCTTCGGCAGCGGGGGTGCGGCGCGGCTCGTCACCCCGGAGCTGTCGGGCTCGCTGTTGCCAGGAATCACCCGGAACTCATTGTTGCAGTTGGCGATCGACGCCGGATTCTCCGTCGAGGAGCGTAAAATCGATATCGCCGAGTGGCAGAAGAAGGCCGCCTCAGGCGAGATCACCGAGGTGTTCGCCTGCGGCACCGCCGCCGTCATCACCCCCGTCGGGCATGTCCTCTACGGCGACAGCCAATTTGCCGTCGCCGACGGGCAACCGGGTGAGGTGACGATGGCTCTGCGCGACACTTTGACCGGGATCCAGCGGGGCACCTTCGCCGACACCCACGGCTGGATCACGCGGCTCGGCTAGCGGGCCGTCGAGCGTGAAGCCAGCCGCACGCTCGCGCCCGACTGTGAAGCCAGCCGCACGTTCGGCGGGGATGGGGCCAGGCGGGGATGGGGCCAGGCGCGCTCGGCTAGACGCGCACCAGCGCCGCGAGCGTCACCGCGCACACCGTCGTCGTCACCTCGATGGCCGCCCCCAACACGTCGCCGCTGATACCGCCGAAGCGGCGCACACAATGGGCGACCAGGCCCGCCCCGCAGCCCAGGGCGAGCAGCACCGCGACCGGGCCCTGCCACGGACGCGGACCCGCCAGGCACGCCACGGCGACCAGCGCTGCCGCCCAGGCCGCTGCGACGGACGCCGGCTGGCTGCCGGCCACCGCGGCACCCAGCGCACTGCCCTCGGCCGCCGGCACGGACCGGCGGCAGGCCAGTACCGCGGTGACGCGGCCGGCGGTCACGGCGACAGGGATTCCCGCGAGCCCCCCGATCCCCTCAGTCGCGCCCAACGCCGAGAACGCGATCCCCTGCAGCAGGATCGCCACGACGACAGCCGCCACACCGAACGGCCCCGTGGACCCGTCGCGCATCACCGCCAGCGCCCGCTGCGGGGGTCCGTAGCAGCCCAGCCCGTCGGCGGTGTCGGCCAGCCCGTCGATGTGCAGCCCACGGGTCGCCAGCAGCAGCACCACCACCGCCAGCATCCCGGGTAGGAGGCTGGACCGGCCGAACGCCACCTCGCCGCCCCACGTCACGCCCGCGGCGAGAGCGCCCAGGACGGCACCCACCAGCGGTAGAGAGGCCATGGCGCCGCGGCCCATCGCCGCGTGGGCCGACCGCGGCACGGGCAACACCGTCCCGAACGCGAAAGCGGTTGCCAGCGAACGAATCATGAGCGTCCAGGGGGATCGACGGCGCTCGCGACCCCCGCTTCGGTGAACGTCGCCATCGATGCCAGCGTGGCCACCGCGGCGCGCAGCACCGGCAGCGCGAGCGCGGCCCCCGATCCCTCGCCCAGCCGCATGCGCAGGTCCACAATCGGCTCCAAATCCAGGGCCGCACACGCCAGCGCGTGGCCGGGCTCGGTGGACCGGTGGCCGGCCTGCCACCACTGCCGGGCGCCCGGTGCCAGACGCTCCGCCGCCAGCGCTGCGGCCGTCACCGCCATGCCGTCCAGCACCAGCGGGGTGCGGCGCACCGCGGCCTGCGCAACGAACCCCGCCATCGCAGCAAGGTCTGCGGCGCCGCAGCAGCGCAGCAGCGCGACCGGATCGGGCAGCACGTGTCGCGCCCGGAACAGGGCATCGCGGATCGCGGCCGTCTTGCGCGCCCATCCGTCGTCGTCGATGCCGGTTCCGAGGCCGACGACCGTGACCGGCTCGGCGCTGGTCAGCGCCGCCACCAGAACCGCCGCCGCGGTGGTGTTGCCGATCCCCATGTCGCCGATCAGGAGCAGGTCGGCGCCGGCGTCGACCTCCTCGTCGGCGATGGCCCGCCCGGCGGTGAGCGCGGCGACGGTCTCGGCGTCGGTCAAGGCGTCTTCGACCCTGATGTCGCCGCTGCCGCGCCGCACCTTGTGGGCACCGATCCGGGGCGGGAGGACCCCCGGGTCCGCGTCGACGGCGATGTCCGCGATTCGCACGGTGGCTCCGGCGATCTCGGCCAAGGCGTTGATGGCGGCGCCGCCGGCGTTGATGTTGGCGACCATCTGGGCGGTCACCTCAGGCGGATACGCCGACACCCCGGCCTGCGCCACGCCATGGTCGCCGGCGAACACGACCACTCGGGCCCGGGTGAATTGCTCTGGTGGACAACGGCCCTGACACGCCGCCACCCACACGGACAGGTCCTCGAGCCGGCCGAGGGCGCCGCGCGGTTTGGTCAGCGCGTCCTGCCGGGCGCGGGCGGCGGCGGCGGCACCCGCGTCCGGCGGCGACACCGGCGCGAAGTCCATCAGGACCCCGGCTCCTTGAGGGGCTCCTTGAGGGGCTCCTTGAGGGGCTCCTTGATGGACCCCTTGATGGGCACAGCGTGCCCGGCGACCACCAGGACCACCCGGTCGCATACCTCGGCCAGACGCTGGTTGAGGCTGCCGAGTTCGTCGGCGAACCGGCGCCCCGACTCCGTCGCGGGCACGACGGAAAGCCCGACCTCGGGGCTGACCAGCGCCAGCGTGGTGCCGAACTCGCCCACCGCGGCCAGCATGTCAGCCACCGGCCCGGCCACCGAGCCGTCCTCCCACGCACCCATCCGGTCGAACGTCGCCGTCAGCCAGACCCCGACGTCGTCGACCAGGGTCGGGCAGTGCGGCGAATTCCTCAATTGCGCTGCTACGTCCTGGGTTT
>Ga0164296_1005524_pt1 | contig 11035 bp, 24 predicted proteins | sample GEODES057metaG_FD_113533 | JGI IMG/M metagenome (GOLD analysis project Ga0164296, IMG submission 113533) | Dystrophic lake water microbial communities from Trout Bog Lake, Wisconsin, USA - GEODES057 metaG | ecosystem: Environmental > Aquatic > Freshwater > Lake | place: USA: Trout Bog Lake... | reverse complement strand
GGCTAATCTTGCCGACGGTATTCTTCGACGTCTCGAACGAGACGCGGTAAATCTTGGCGGCGACTTCTCGGCCTTCGAGCCGCCGAAGTACGTCGGCTATGACCCCGACGGAAACCTCGTTCGACTCCCTCGGTGGAAACTGTCTATCCGTTGGATCGAATTCGAATGCGGTTGTCGAGCTGAACGCTTCTCGAAGTTGTCGGCCCCGACGAAACCGACCGACCCGATTATTTTCGACGGACTCCCCGAACAAGCAATTTACGACGGCGTATGCGATAAGCACATGCCACATATGAACAAACGTCTACACTTAGACGGATACGTGGACTTCCATCAGTGGCACCGTTCGCGTCGTCTTTTGTTGCTGGGGAAAAAATAATGCCAATGGAAAAAACAATTTTCGGTCCGTACATGGTCTATCGGTGCGGCCGTAAAAATTGCAACTGGAAAAGTCCTTACGTATTGTCTCGCCAGGCGGCCGACAAGTACGTAAAGAATCACAATGCCGACGCACATTTGAAAGCGAGCAAATAATGAACGAACAACAGAACGAAGGTCAGTCACTCCTAGACGGAATCAAAATCTGGGCAAAGGTCGGCGTCGAGCTCGGCGAGACAATGAAAAAGCAACAGGCCACTAACGAAGCGTTGTGGCGCAAACTCCAATTCTCGACGCCAGTCATCTACCGTAATCAGGTTTCGGGCGTCTGTCCGTCGACCGGTAACTTGCTTCTCAACCTCGGATCACCGGACCAGGGCTACCAGTGGCAGGTCCATGCAGTCGCGATCGGCGGTACGGACATCAATGTCACCGCCGCCGGTAAGTTCGGAATCTACATTTCCGGCTACGTCGGTAATAATGTCTCTCCCGGACTCGGCGCGTTGGTCGATGGTGCGGAGTGGGGAGAAGGCGTCGCCAGTATGCCATTTACGAATCAGTACGGTAGCGACCAGATGATCGTCAATGACTCCGAGAGTTATTACGTTGTTATTACCGGCGGCACCGCCGGGCAGACGTACATGGCGTCAATGTCGGCGACCGTTATAAACGTGGCGGCCACCCTGGGCAACACGTTTAACGTGCTCTAAAAAAACTTCATATTTAGTTTTCTTTACGTCGCTCGACGTGCTACTCTGTTTCTCCCAGCTCAACAGTGAGTATGGGAAAACAGAGAAAGAAGGCCCCTATGGGTGAAGTAGTAAGCATTAGCACGTTGGATTCGGAAACGGTTCTTAGCCTTTTCGAACGCGGTATCTCGAACGGTAAGTTCGTCTTCGCCGCCGCCGACCCCGAAGAAACCGCCCGTCGAATCGCCCTTCGCGACATAAACGCGTCGAGCGTCGACGAGCTTCTCGGTGGCGGTTCGGCCGAAGTGATCTCCGGGCGTAACTACCTGAACAAGCCCTTCACGCTCACCTCGGTTGAGTGGCAACGGAGCGACGACGCGTTCGACCAGGGACTTCCCTTTTACGCGGTCTGCCACATCATTACCCTCGACGGCGAAGCGAAGGTCCTTACGACCGGCGCGACAACCGTTGTCCGTAAGTTGGCGAAGATGGCCGTCGAAGGTTGGTTCCCGGTGCAGGTGAAAATCGTCAAGGGTCCAAAGACTGACGCCGGTTTCGAGCCTCTCGACTTGGTGAAGGCCGACTTCTAACGATGCCACGTAACCCGCAGATCGTCGCGAAGAAGAAGCTCGAAGCGGCAATTCTGGTCGACCGTCGAAGCGAGGCGGCACGAAAGAAGGCCCGGGAGAATCTGTACGCGGCGATGGTCGAAGCGGTGGAAGCGGGAATTACCCGATACGAAGTGGCGAAGATGGCGAACGTCTCGTCCCAGCGCGTCGGTCAGATTCCCGGTATGCCAGCCGGTAAGAACGCTCGTATTAGTTCACTCGCCCTTACCGGCAACGACTAATGGCCGTGTCTCGTCGATCCGTCGCCGCGTGGAACGGTCTTTCGGCCGCTCAACGTAAGCGGTATATCGGCGCGGCGCGTACCGGTACCCTCACCGGCCAAAAGATAACCGGCACTCCAAAGCAGGTCGAAGCGGCCGCTCGGAAGTATTACGTATCCGGTGGCAACCTGGGCGCGGCGCGTGGACACAAAGAAGTCCCGCGCCCGCCCCTTCGACTACGTGCTCCGAGCGACGCGACAAAGGCCGCCAGTAAGGGCAAGGCCACGAACGCCCAGCTCAAAGAATTAGAACGGTGGCAACGTGACTCGGCCCCGAAGTGGCTACGCGATTCTCGGTTATCTGAAGACACCGCCGCGATCCTCTCGAACGTGAATCTCCAGCCGCAAAACTGGCGTTCTATCGACGTTTATCGCCAGCCCGACGGTAGCGTCGTCATTTATATAAAAAGCAAAAAAGGCGGCCCCGACCGAAAGGTAACATTACCGGACGACACCTCTTTACGCGAAGTCCTGAGTCTCATCGAGACGCCCGGGCGACGTGGCGGCGGTGCCGGTGGCGGCGAAACTTTCGTTCGTACTTTCGGGTACGAACGAGCACCCGGCAACACAACACAAAAAGCAAACATTAGGCGCGTAGGTAACGCGCTCCCTAGACAGAGAAGGAAGTAAGAATGACCGTCCCCGAGCTCGACATTCACCAGGCGCGAGTCGATTATTTATCGGCCGCTATCGCGGAGATCAACGCAGTATGTAACACCGTCGAAAACACCGACGAAGCAAAGACGGACTTACTCCGTCAGGAAGCACAAGTTCGCGGAGAAGACGCCCAGGAACGATTCGAATACTTCGTAAAACTGGTCGAATCACACAAGGCGAGTAAGGCTAGTGAGAATTGACCCCCTCGGAAAATACGTCGCCCGAGACTTCGCCCTTCTTACCCCAGGCAATAAAAGCCTCTACGTCGAGACGAAGTACGGAAAACAGTTGTATCAGGGGAAGCGAGACGTCGGTAACGCGTTATCTCGGTTGGCCTCTTTTACTTGTTACGTTGCGGCGGGACTCCAAAGGCTAAAGGACACCACGTCGGCGAGCGAGTGGGTCCTTACAACATGGCGCGGTCGGGACGTGAAGATGACGCACGTCCCGACCGGCGTCACCGCTACATCGCTTCAGTCGAATCTCGTCGACGTCGACGATCCGTTTCTGGCCCTTAGTGAAACGCTCGAATGGGTGCGGTCTTTCGGTATCGCCCCGGCGAGTATTGCTTCGATGGCTTGGAAGCTTCTTCGTGCCAGTCTGAATGATTCAGTGACTATCGGTTTCGATCCGTCAATATCCGAGCGGGCCTTTTTCGGTGGCCGTCAAGAAATCTGGGAACCGGATACGTATTCTCACTGTAAATCGGTAGATATAAAAGCGGCGTATCCGTCGGCGATGGCGTCGGCCCCGATCGCATTGTCGCTTCGTTCAGTGTCGCCCGATACCGAGATAGACCCTATGGTGCCGGGACTCGTCGAAGCGAGTGTCTACGTTCCCTTAGAACTTCCCTACGCTCCGCTCCCGGTGCGCGTGGCAAAGGACGCTATTCAGTTCCAGTATCACGAAGTAACCGGTATATGGACGTGGCGCGAGCTCGACGCCGCGAAGAAGGTCGGGGCCGACGTGAAGGTTCTGAATGTCTGGGCACCACGTCGAACAATGGACCTTTTCTCGCCTTGGTGGGAATTGGCGCAGGAAGGCCGGTCGCTCCCGAATGGCGGCGACCGACTGGCAAAGGCGATCTCTAATTCGACGTGGGGACAGTTTTCGATGCGGGGCGAAGAACGCGGCGAGTTGTATTGGGCCGACGACAAAGGAAAAGAACCGTACGCCATCGACCTACCGTCTAGGAATCTCCCGCACCTTTACGCAATACACGTCGCCGCCGAGATAACGTCCCGGGTGCGCGTACAGACATTGTTAGAAGGAATGTACGGTGCCGGTGGACTCGCGATTCATGTCGACACCGACGGAATGATTATTCCCGCCGAAGCGACACTTCCAAAAAACGCGGGCGAAGGTTTCGGCCAGTGGCGAACAAAAGACATTATGAATCAACTCGAAGTTCGCGCTCCCCAGATGTATAGGTTCACTCGACCCGACGAACCGAATCGTTGGGAATACGTCGCGTCGGGACAGACACACGACCAGGCCGTCGCGACCTTCGGGCGTCACCCCGACACGATGACGAAGATTAGTTTCCTCTCACCGACCGACCACTGTCTCCCCTCGGCCAGTAGTCGAGACGTCGAAGGAATCGCCGACTCCCTCGCCGAGCTTCACCGGGTCGCTGTATGACGCCGCACTTTTCCGACGATCTCCACATGGACACGTGCGCGGGGCGTAACTGTAACACCCTCGAACTACGGTCCAATATGGCCAGAATCGAAGGTCGGCGCGGGTGGTTTTGCCAGCGTTGCCAGCGAATATGGAAACCGAAAAAAAAATAAAGAAATAGTGTTGCACTAACTAAACTTATGCTATTGTTTAGTTGTCGTAGTAAATAACAGAGAAAGGACTAACGACAATGAATAACACCACTAACCGACGCTGTATGGAAGTCAGTAAGAAGTTCGGCGAAACTATCTCGCTTCGCGTGACTTTCGATCTCGTCCGGGCGAACGACGATGACGCCTACGAAATCTGGCGTCGCCCTTCATCACCCGACGACGAGTACGTCCGTCTCGCCAGCGTCGCCGACGAGCTGTGGGGAAGCGACAACGAAAGTTTCATCGAAGCGTCTCGTCTGTTCGACTACCTGGCCGACATTTACCGTCAAATGGAATTCGAGATCAACTAATGAACATCGAACTCGAAATTATCCGTCTCGAACGGACCTACGAAGACGCCCTAAACAATGCGGGGCGTCTTTATGGGGACCTCGTTGTCCAGTTGTGTAAGGAACGAGACGTTCAGATCGAGCGTCTTCGTGTCATTGCCTCGCGAGTAAAGGAATTCGAAGTATGAACGTTTTAGAACACCTTGTTTTGTGGTTGGCCCTTTTTATGCTCGGCTACGAGACAAAGAAGCAACGAATCGACCACGTTGTCCGGGGCGAAGTGTCCCGCCAGCTTCGAGCACTTACCCGGGCTCGTACGTGGAAAGGAGACGACGAATGAGAAACGAATTCTCCGCGATCTGTGAGACGTGCGGTTTCGAAACCGTATGGACCGAGAATATGCCGACTGTAAAGATTCTCGCGTCGCACCACTCGCTCCGTCGACCCGGGCATATTCTTATCTACCGTACGCAAGTAATCGAAGGGTCGCCACGTGCCACTAAAAAAAGGTAAGTCAAAGAAGGCCATCGCCGCCAATATCCGCACCGAGAAGGCCTCCGGGAAGTCTCAAAAACAGGCCATCGCGATCGCCCTCAACGTCGCCGGTATCGGCAGGAAGAAGAAGAAAAAGTGACGCCCTCAGAACAAAAGGACCTACAAAAAATCATCGAGCGACTTCGCCACAATGTCGCCCAGGCAAAGGTAATGAATCGCACCGCTAACAATGTGTATTCGTGGGGACTGGCCGACGGCCTCGAAAGTGCCTACGACGTTATCGTGGCGTTTCGCGATAAGTGGCTAAGGGAAGGTCGCGAACAGTACGAAGAAGGGCGATAAGATAGTCGAAGACTGTCTTTTCTCTGTACGTCTTTCCCTGGGCGTTAGTCAGTCCAAAGGCCCCCGAGCGTCGATATCTCCGTGTCGAGCTCGGGGGCCTTTTTTATTGTTTTATATTGTTGCGAATTTCGTTTCTATCTGGTATCGTTCCCTTCGACTGGCGAATTAGTCAAAAGGAATAAACAATGCCGACGAAGCGTATCTTCGATCTCGTTGTTCTGTCCTCGCTACTTCTCCACCCCGCAGTAGGCCTTCTTCGTATGTCGGCCCGCCGTTGGTCCCGTGAGTCGAGCGGTTCGATGAGTGTCCTCGGTGACGCTCTGGTGGTAGGTCTGTAATGGCTACCGGACAGACATCAACCGCCCAGGAAGCGGGCCGCCCTCAGCCTCAGACTACGGTCGAAGGCACCGGTCCCTTCATTCGTAACTCTCAGGCCGGACGCGCTCCGATCTACAACGTGACTGGTGGTTCCTTCGGTGGTACCCTGACCCAGCCGCTCGTAGCTCGTCCCGGTTACTTCCGTAACTTCCGCGTTACGCACACGCTCACGACGACCGGTACCGTTGGCGGTACCGTCTCACTGAACGCCGACGCCCCATATAACCTGAATAGCCTTATACAATGCAAGGACGCGTTCGGCACACCTTTACTTGTTGGAGACGGCTTCTCTATCTCCAACCTTGTTCCGTTGTTCGGTGGTTCGTTCGGTATCAACAACGGTACGAACCTGGCGTCTAACTTGCCTTCGTACTCGGCCATTTCGACGACGACCGGTGCCGGTACATTCTCGTACGCGTTGCCTCTCGAATTCTCGAAGGCCTACGGCGTCTTGTCGGCCGCGAACGCGTCTCTGTTGCCTACGCTTCAGTTTAACTACAACAGTTTTACGAACGTGTTCGGTTCTGGTGCAACGACAAACGCCCCGACTATCGGAACCCAGATCGACACTGACTTTTACTGGCTCCCCGAAGGCACCGCCGGCGTCGAACCGCCAGGGCTCGGTACGACTCGACAGTGGCAGGTTGTACAGGCGAACCCGCCGGTTTCCGCTTCGGCGTCGACTCGTATCCAGTTCCCGCGTCTCGGTGGCTACCTCGACACGGTGATTACAATCATGCGCGACTCGACCGGTGCACGAACCGACGGTTTCTGGCCTTCACGTCTTCAGTGGTACGTCGACGGCGTTCCACTGGTCGACACGACGATGCCCGAGTTGTACGACGACATGGCGATTCAGTACGGCCTCGGTGCCGGTCTGAACTCGACCACACGTCCTACCGGCGTTATCGCGTTCTGTCGTAAGACGTCGCTTAATCAGCAGTCCCTCGGTCTGCTCGACACCGGCGAAGTCTTCCTCTCGACGAACCCAGCGACGTTGCTCGAACTGAACTTCGCACCCGCCGGTGCCGGTTCGAACTCGCCCGCAACCGCTTCGGTCCTGGTCGGTCAGGTCGTACCTACTGGTGCACTGATTACCGGTCTTCCCGAGCTGTAAAGGGTAAATGATGGCAGGACTTAATCTCTCCGTTGGCGCGGGTCTGGGCGGTACACAACCGACCCAGGCCCCGCAGTACGGATCGTCTCAGTCGTACATGTCCGGTATGGGGGCCACTGGTGCCGCCTTCGCCGGTCCCTCGACGAACCCGATCCCTACGCTCGGTCAGGCGATTAGTCCGACATATGGTTTCGGCCTGGCTGTATGGCTCGGTATCGGTGCTATCGCCGGACTTGTCGTTCTCCGTAACTCACTCCCTAACTAAAGAAAGGACTCCACCATGAACCGTTCTCCCTTGTTCTACGTGGCTGTCGGCGTCGCGGGCGTGTGGGCGTTCCACCGTTTCGTCAAGCCGCTTCCCGGAAAGTCGATGTAATTATGCTCGTAGTAGGCCTCGCTGTAACCTTCGTTGGCTATAGCGTGGCCTACTACGGCATTACACAGATTCAGTCCGGTAACTGGGGACTTCTCGATCTAACGATTCCAAGCCGTTGGACTCCCGAAGTCGCCGCTACCAAAAAAGATGGAGCTCAATAATGGCTAGTCCACTGTTGGCCCCCATTGTCGCCGAGACGGTACTTATTACCTATCGAGACATAAAGAACGGATCGAACGTCAATAACCCGATTCCTCACTTCCCGCTTCCGAGTCAGTATCTTTCGGTGGCCCTGGTCTTCGGTACGTTGTCGTTACTTCCAAAACAGTACGATCGCATTAGCTCGATATTCGGGTGGGGAATGGTTATTGCCACCGCCCTAAACGTATTTACCCCGGGTAAGACGGCCGTTACGACAAACACTGGGAAGACGCCTACCGTTGTCCCCCAGTCTGTATTATCCAATTTCCCGACGCTCAACGGCCTAACCGGGACCCTATAGAAAGAAGCTGTTATGAGTGGAATTATCGGACTCGCTACGTTGATTATCGGCGGCGTCATTGTCGCCGACATTCTTTCGCACCCCGCCGGGACCGCCGCCGCGTCATCAGGCGTTACCAAAATCTGGTCGAGCAGTCTGAACGGCCTTCTCGGTCAGACAACGAAGTAAGGTAGCGAACTATGCGGCACCAAATTAGGACTCTACAAGTCCCGACAAACTGGGGAACCGGCGCGTTCGTGGCCGTACCCGCCGCAGTCTCTACCGCCGAATTTAACGGTCAGAACATTGTTTCCGGTCAGCCTGGTAACAAGGCGGTCTATTCACCTCGACCCGCCGCTATCCACTCGACCGACATTGGCGGCCCCTACGTTCAGCCGTCGAGCGTTTCGCCGAACGCGTTTCTCCCTTCGATCTACACGGTGCGAGTGAATAACACGATGCTGTTTCGTGGATCGCTGTTTCGTAACGTCGCCCCAGTACCGGCGACCGCTATCGGTGCTGTTGTCCGTAATGGTTGGTTTAACCCGGTCATTGGTGGCAACCGCGTAACGCGAGCGGTGCGACCCTTTACCCAGTGGGCGACCTATAGCGGTGGAGCAAGTAACTAATGCCTACCGCCACCCAGGAACGAGTCGAACAAGCTCGGGAGTCGACCAATACCGAGAAGCCCGACGTCGAGCGTAAAGAACCGCCGACCAAGACGCCGACCGGTGGAGCAACGTCGGGTAAGTCGGGAGCCGTAAAGAAGGGCGAACCGACCAAGCACAAGCCGAAGCCCGAACCTAAAAAGTCCCCGGCAAAGAAGGACGTCGCCAAGAAGCCCGCACCAAAGAACGCGGCCGCCCAGACATTGGCCACCGGTGATCTGACGACGGTTCTTACCGACGAAGCGAACATCGCCACGACCGAATACGCCGCCGGTGAAGCGGCCCAGTCACAAGCAGACACCGCCGCCGCCGACGCCGCAAACGGTACTTCGACGTCAAGTACGACCTCGACGTCGAGCTCGGGCGGCCTATCGGGACTGTTGTCGAACATTACGTCGGGAAACGGCCGTACAATTCTGATCGCAGTCGCGGTCGGCGGTGCGGCGTGGTATCTTTACCGTCGTAACAAAGAAGGCAATTCACCATTCGGGAGTAAATAATGCGGCAATTTTTCGCTATTGGAACTGAACAGTTCGCACCGAATCAGGAATTTTTCCGCGTCACAAACGGCGGCGGTCGATGGGCGACGCAGGGAAACCCTGACGTTATTCATTCTGCCTGGAACGTAGACGCGAACGCCGACGGCACCGTCGATATTATCGCCACCGAAGCGGGCCTAAATGGTTGGTCGGACCTCGGTGGTAAAGGTGCCTACGACGTACGAGCGGGGCGTTGCTAATGGCGTGGTCGATGACTCGAACGATCGGGTACAACCTCAACACTCGCGGCGTAAATGAACCGGTGATTCGTCGCCCGGGCCTTCTCGGTGGTTTCGGCCCTCGACGCCCGAATGGTATCTACCGTCCCGGTACTGATTACGTCGAGCTTCTTATGGCACCGACGCCGACAAAGGGAGTCGGCGACCCCCGCGTTATGGGCCAGCGTCACAAGTACCAGCTCAACACAATGACCGTAACGGACTAGGCCTATGGAGTCGGCGGCCGTCACTCGTATTACGACGATCATTCTCCTTATCGGCGAGGCCTCGGGCGTCTTCGCCGGTTTCTGTCCGTCATGGTTCACGGTGGCGAGTCCCTTCTTTCACGAACAAGACGCGAAGGCCGGTAACGTCTCACGTATCCGAGCGGGCGAAGCGGCGGCAACTGGAATCGTTATCGCCACCGGTGCGGCCGTTTCGACCGCTCTAAAGGACCCGGTGCCATTCTGGGCCAGTGTCGCTATCTCGGGCGTCTTCATCGCCGGGTACGAGTACCAGATTCGAAACCCATCGACCGATTCAGGATCGAGCGGCGATACGTCAATATGGAACCGCCTAACGAAGAAGGCCTAACGTGCCAGGTGGAACTACCGAAGGACTCGCCGGACAAAATGTCGGCGGCCACCAGTCTTATTTTCCCGCGTGGGACTATCTCGTACTGGCCGCTCTCGGCAACAAGAATCCAAACGAATATCAGCTTCGAGCACTAAACATTCTCGCGAACGCCGAGGGCGTCCCTTACGATACCTATAACTGGCTCGATCTTGAGTCCGAATATTCGGGACAGTGGGCGACCCCGGGAGAAGCTCCATCGCTTCGCGTCTACCCAGGAAACCCAAACTGGCAAGAAGGTAAGGACCCGATCGCCTATGGAATCTGGTCACGTCCCGACGGAGCGAATTCGCCAGTCGTCATTAACAACTATCCGTCCCAGTCGGTTGGTATCTCGGCCCTCGTAAAGTTTCTCGACGCGAATCACCCAAACATCGTCGAAGTGCTCACGGCCGACAACCCGACCGGCCAAGAAGTGTTTAACGGTTTTATGAAAGACGGAGCATGGGGAACCCTTACCGGATCGTATAAGGGCGACTCCCAAGCACTCGAAGACGGACTCGTCAACAATAAATACACGCCCAGCAATAACGGCGGTCCTATGTCGACCAGTCTTACGGGTGCTGTTTCGGCGTCCCAAAACGCCCTACCCGGGAGCGGTGGCTACGGGTGCGGATCAAAGGGAGCGATTATCTCGTGGCCGTCATTCCTCGACGGCGGGACTATTTTTTCGTACTGTGAAGCGAAGGCCCTCGTCGGCGGTTTCCTGACGGCCTTAGGAATTGGCATCATGGCGGGCGGCATTACGATTCTGATCAAGAACAGTAGCGATCGCTTCGACCTTTCAGGACTAGCCGAGACGGTCGCGAAACCCGCGAAGTCACTTCCCAAAGTCCTACAGAATCGCACGTCGACGCCGACCGGAACCGTCCCGACACCAAAGCCTACGGCCGCACCAAAGGCCCCTAAAAAGGCCCCTACGCCGAGCAAAGCCCAGCAAAGGGTAATTGACCGAGACAAGCAACTGAAAGACGCAGAACGCGAAATCGCCGACTTCCGAGCAAAACAGAAAGAACGCTATCCCCAGCTCGGTAACAAGCCGCGTCCTACTGCC
>Ga0164296_1005522_pt1 | contig 11038 bp, 10 predicted proteins | sample GEODES057metaG_FD_113533 | JGI IMG/M metagenome (GOLD analysis project Ga0164296, IMG submission 113533) | Dystrophic lake water microbial communities from Trout Bog Lake, Wisconsin, USA - GEODES057 metaG | ecosystem: Environmental > Aquatic > Freshwater > Lake | place: USA: Trout Bog Lake... | reverse complement strand
TGGATGGGCACCCCATCCAACGTGAGTATATGATCCATGCCCTGTGGGCAAGCGGGTGCGGTGGCCACAAACAGCAAAAAAAGGTAAATCTCGTAAATTGTCTCTAGTACCGTCTCCAGTACCGTGTCTAGTACCTTGGTACCAGGGGACTGAATATCGGTAATATTATGCACGGTCATTGTATAGAAGGGAGCGATGAAATTCTCCACCCGGTTTATCCTTTTATTGCTGATAATATTATGTGTTTTAGCCGTGTTTCTCTATTCGCTAAATGGCCGGACCGTGGAGCAGGCCCACGAGGAGGCGGCCTCAGAGGCCTTCAATTCGTACAACACGGACACCTACAGCGTCCGGGAGGGTGGTGATCCGGGACCGTCCAATTGCCCCAACGTCTTGGTCAACAAGGGCGACATTATTTTCTTGTACAACACGACGCTGCCTGAAAACCAGCTGGTGCAAACGTTTAGAAACATGGACGAATACCAGACCTACGTGGCCCAGCAACAGGCCGCCGGCATCAACTGCCCCCTGCTGTACCTGCGTCAGGAAGTGAATACCCAAGGTCAGGAGGTGTACCGCGTCTACACGGAGGCCACGATGGGGCCTACTTCGGGAGCCACGACCGCGTCGCGGAGACCTCCGACGCCCGGAATACCCACGCCCGAACCGGCGCCCACCTCCTCCCCCTCTTCCGTGGTCGAGTGGCGCCAGCAGGGCCGCCCGCCCATGCCGCCGCCTTTCCTGGAATCGGTGCCGGTATGGGACCTGCACCACCAGCCGCCGCTCTACGTGGAAGGGGGGCTGCCCGCCTTGCCCATGGAGACCCGCCCTGACGGGGTGGAAGAGGCGAAAGACGCCAGCAAGGACACGGACCCGCGGTTCAACCAGACCGGACTCCACAGTTACGACCCCTACGGTCTCTACGTGGGACGATTCACCGACGTGGACGTGCTGCATAAAAAAACCGCGGACACGTCGGCGGGACTGTCCGCCAATGCCGCGGACCCCAACTGGGGCGGCGTGATTTATACTCAACAAATGGTGCGTGACCAACAGTATGCCGGTAGCGAAGTCCGGCGCGCGATTTACCCCCAGATGGGATTTGTCTGATTCCGTGACACGACCTGTACCTGGGTCTGGACCACTCGGTTCATGGCGTGAGGTGCCAAGCTCTTACCGTCTAAAAACACGGTGCGCAACGCTTCAAACCGGTACATCGTATAGAACGAATAAAACACCGCCATCACGTGCAGGACCTCGCCCACGATTTCCATGAGCGCGTTACCAAACCGCGGGCGCAACCAGGTATAAAAGATCGTGATGCCCACCAACCACACAATGTCGTATACGCTGAGCATGAGGTTCAGGGTATATGTTTTCTGTTGAAGGACCGTGCGCCAGTACGTCGTGTTCATGGTGATTCGGGGGATCCTATACTTGTCTTTGGGATGATGCCGGTCCGACGATTTCGGGCGATGTTTAAATCAATTTTTTGTCGGGCTCCTGGTAGTCACCCCCCAAAAAATTGCACAAGGCCGAATCTTTTGTCGGGCTCCTGGTAGTCACCCCCCAAAAAATTGCACAAGGCCGAATCTTTTGCCGGGCTCCTGGTAGTCACCCCCCCGCAGACGGAGCACCAGATGCAGCGTGGATTCCTTCTGAATGTTATAGTCCGAGAGCGTGCGGCCATCCTCCAGCTGCTTGCCCGCAAAGATCAGCCGCTGCTGGTCCGGTGGGATGCCTTCCTTGTCCTGGATTTTCTGCTTGATGGCGTCAATGGTGTCCGCCGCCTCCACCTCCAACGTGATGGTCTTGCCCGTGAGTGTCTTGACGAAAATCTGCATGATGCGGTCGTGCTTATATATATGCGCTGTTTTTATGTAGGTTTGAGTTCGCGTATGGCAACGGCGTGGTCCGGATAACACTGCATCTTGTCACTGATTCGGTTCAAGGTGTATTCTATGACGTCCTGTTGGGAGTCGGCCGAAGCGTGGTCCCTGTCCGTGATGTGGTTGTGCAAATGGGACAGCAGTTCCCATACGGATAGGTTCGGAAAGAACCCTTTGATACCTGCATCCTTCGTTAGGTGCCAATCGTCCACGGTCATACGATAATGTTTCAGCGCGTCCGCCAGGTCGTCATATACCGCTTCTATGGTCCACGTCATGGGACAGTACACGATAAAGTACCGTTTCCGGGTGTTCAACGAGAGACCATATCCTTTCAGCAACCACAAATCAAACCGACAACTGGGTCCAGTAGACATCCTTGCCCAAGACCGATATAGGATAATGTCCCGCAATATATAGGTCGTTTTACTCGTAGCGGCGTTCTTTCTTGGTGATGCGAACGAGCTCCGGGCGCGGGATATGTTTTCGTTGAAGCAATGGCAGGTATTTCTCGCGCATCTGATCCGTCCGGAATTCGCCGCACTCGTACACGACGACCGGGGGGCGGGAAGTCAAACACAATTCTTCGGTACGTTGCTGAAGGGACCGGTGGGCCTCCTTCATCGCTTCCACGTCACCCGGATCGTCGTCGCTGTCGTAGAGTGGGGAGCACGGCTCGGTGAAATACCCGCGTCGGGTCTCCACCTTCAGGGATTGTACACTGCCGTCGCTCAATTCCACCTCCAAATATATGTCAATGTAATAATCGCAGCCCATGGCAACAGGGGGTGATCCTATACTATTCCTTGGGGGTTTGCGTCTATTTCGGTTCCGGTCGCGGGCCCCGGCCGCGGGGGCCTAAATGTACGCGTATTCGGTATCCGGATAATTCAAGAGGGGGTAATTGGTGCGCAGGAAGGTGGCCAACTGCTTGCCGGAATGTTCCAGACCCCGGTGCGTGACGAACCACTCGCGGGGAGTATAGGGGGTCTCGGGATTGGTCAGGCGGTCCAGGGCCGTCTCAATGTCGTGTTCACTGGTGAAAAACTCGCCGGTGACGCCGGGGATCACATTGTGCCAGCCACCCACGATGTTCTTATTGACCAAGACGGGCATGTTGTAGAGCATGGCCTCGGTAATGACGCGGGGGCTGGCGTCGGACACATTGGGGGCAAACAGGAACCGGCATTTCTGCATCTCCTGCTGGAACTCGTGGAAAGGCAGAAAGGGCACCGTTTTCACGATGCCGGTGCACTTGTCGGTGAATTCGCAGTTGGTCCGGCCCACAATGACGCCGCGCAAATGGTACTTGGCGCACATAATTTCCAGGCAGCGTTTGGCCAAGTCCCAGCTGCGGATGTACCAGTTCCACCCCGGCTCGCATTTCTCGTTGTCGTCCAAGCACACATAGATGAAATCGTACTCCTTGGAGATGGCAGGGTCCGGTTTGTAGTGGTCCACGTTCTTGAGGTCGGCCTCGGTCAACATCAGCAGCGGCAGGCCTGAGTATTGGAGAGTGTACCCCGGATCGCGGAAACAGTGGATCCAGGTGCTGACCATGGACGGGTAGTCGTGCTTCCGCTCTTGGTGGTATTTGTCCTCGTACGGGTTATCAATCGGGTTGGGGAATTCCAAATAGCTGGAAATGCCCAGGAGACCCAGATGCGCGTCACGGTAGGATTCGTACAGGAGCTCGTGCTCCGCGCCACGGAAAGGCGCACTGATGGCAATCACGTTGAGTTTGCGACCCTGGTCGTCGTAAATGTTCTTGAAGGGGAATTCCACCGTGGGGACGGGGTCGCGGTCATCACCGGCGTTACCGAACCCTTCCAGATGTTGATGCAGTCGCGTGTACAGAGGGTGGTCCGGCCCGAACCCTTCCATGTGGAACGCCGCAGCGCCTAAATAGACCGCGACGGCCAGCAATACCATCAACACGACGCACTCCATCCATCGTGAGATTATCTTCATAAATGATGTATAGGATCCGTTCCGAAGATCATATACATTATGTGGAGATGGGGGGTGCGGTTGCGGTTGCGGAGGCGGGGGCAGGTGCGGGGGCGGGGTCCACCAAGAATTTGCGCACATTGGCCACCACGGCCGAACTCAGCTTGCGGGATTTGCCGGCGGACACGGTCGTGATGCCGTCCAGGCAATGGGGGTCGGCCTGCAGGGCGGCCATGAGCTGGGCCAGGGTACGGTAACGTTGCAAGATGGCCGTGGCACTGACGGCGCTGACGCTGGGGATCTGGCATAACACGATTTCGCCCCAGTTGTCGGGGGTGACATTGTCCTTCTTGACCTTTTTCACGACGGAACAGTAGGGGGGCGGGGTCGGGGCCGGGGCCGGGGCATCGGATCCATGGGTCGGGGTTGCGTCGTCGGTGACCGGTTCTCCCTCTTCACCTGCGGCGCCGGCGGAGCCGGCGTACCGCGGCACCTTGTTCTGCTGAGCATTCCGGTGGATTTTCGTCGTCACTGCCCACAACCACTGCGCCGTTTCCAGGACGGTGGCGGTCCGAAATACGCTAAAGCCCTTGTAATGGTTGAGGGAAAACGACGCACTGTACACGAGGTCGCGGTCCTTTTGCTGAGACAGCTGGCCCATGACACCTTCAATCACATACACAATGTTGTGGGGATGGAACCCGGAGGCGTGCACCAGACGATACGACTGCTCGTCGTACCGGGAATCGCGGATGCTGGACAACAGGTCCGCCAGTGTTTTACGTTCCACCAAGAGCGCGGGGCGGCCATCGGGATGTTCTATCAAGATATCGCCTAAAACCAGGACTTTCTTGGTCACTTGGATCACGGGCGTGGTCGGGGCCGCGGCCTGTCGGTGGTAGGCCACCAAATCCACCAGAGTACTGTACAAGGTATGTTCGCGTTCGTCCACGTAAATATGCATCGGACACTTAGACATGGAACACACCAAGTCTTTACGCCCCTTGCCCTTGCTGCACGCGGACCAAGATGTCTAAATCCAAAATCACATGTATAGGATCCTATACATGTCATTCATTCAGGGGGTGGGGTGGGGTGTGGGGGATTTACTGCATCATGGCGCCCGGGGAGTGCACCATGTTGACCGGCAGGTTCTGGTTCGGGAACCGCTTGAACCGGTTGGTGCGCATGTTGACCAGGCTCAAGAGACCGTTGCCGCTCTCCACGTACGCATTGTACACGGAATCCGGGATGTTGGCCGTGGGCGGAATGCCCGCCTTCTTGGACCCGCCGCCCTGATCTTTGTTCACTAAACTGCTCTGATAGCTCGCTTTCCAAGATCCAGAAAGAACCATGTTTTGCAAGTGGTTTATATATTTACCGCGCACAAAATAACGGGCGCCGAGTCACAAACCATATAGAAAATTGAATAGATATCCAGATAGTACTCTTGGTCCATCTACCCATTATCTCCCATGTCTGCTCTCATTACCACGTCTGGAGGAATCGCCTCCAACCGTTGTACAGAAGACCCGTCTCTCCGTGCCCCGGGGGGGTCCACGCATTTGCCGGCGGCCCTCTATGCGCAAAATGCTCCCAGTCTCCCCAATGTGCCTATGGGATACAAACGCCAGATGTACACCGACGACGACATCCGGATGGAGATGCGCCACGGCGTGGAAACCTACATCTATGATCCCTACAATTCCCTGAACCGCATGATTCCTAAATCCGAGGTGGAGGCCCTGTTGAAAAACTACGGCATTGACGTTCCCATCCAACACTACGAGTTTTACCGCCGGGCTTTCGTGCACCGGTCTTACACGCGTTCCCCCCTCTTGCAATTGCATCCGCCCAAGGATCTGGTCATCATGCCGCAGCCGGCCAACTGCTTGCCCTTGTATACCAAGTCCAACGAACGCCTGGAATTCGTGGGCGACGGGGTCCTGGAATGTATCACTAAATTCTACCTGTACCGGCGATTTCCCAAGGAGAACGAGGGGTTCATGACGGAGAAGAAAATCGCCCTGGTCAAGAACGAGTCCATTGGACGCATTGCCTACGAAATGGGACTGCATAAATGGTTTGTGCTGTCCAAGAATGCCGAGGAAAAGCAGACCCGCAACAACATGAAGAAGCTGGGCTGCCTGTTTGAGGCCTTTTTGGGGGCCATTTTCCTGGATTTCAACAAGATTCCGGTCAAGGACGAGGACGGCTGGTTTCAGAATGTGTTCTTGACCGGCCCCGGATTCCAGATGGCGCAAATCTTCCTGGAAAACGTGTTTGAGAAGCACGTCAACTGGATAGACCTGATCCGCAACGACGATAATTATAAGAACATTCTGCAGGTGCGGATTCAGAAGACATTCAAGGTCACCCCCGAGTACCTGGAGATACAGCCGTACCAACCGGAGACGGGGTACAGCATGGGCGTGTATTTGTGTTTAGGCCAAAGTGTGCACGGGCTGACCCACGAACACGCACTGCCGATAGAACGGTTTGCGTCGTTCCAGGCCATTCACGAGCACATGTCGGTGCACGGCAAAATCCTGGTCTTCCTGGGGCGAGGACAACATAAAATCAAGAAAAAGGCGGAACAAATTGCGTGCGAGGCGGCCGTGCGCACGACGCAACAGATGTGATTGGACGCACCGCGCTACGCATCTACCCCAAAAAATCACCAAATAGAGTATAGGTATTTGGCGATTTTTATTTGGTTCTACCATGGAAGCCATCTTGGATCGCCTAAAAGCGCGGAATTTCCCGAGCCGGCGGCTGAAAGAGGGTATCCGGGTCAACGTGGGGTTCCAAGACCGCCGTGCTGCCACCGACATGGACCGCGACGTCATCTTGGAACGCATCAACCGTGGTACGGTTCGCGGACATGTGGCCAAAGAGACGACCAAGATGGCCGAGACGGATCGCGATGCGGATACGCCTAAAGAACCGGCGACCGCCGAGGAATCCAAACCGGAGAAGCCAGAGGAACCGGTGGCTGCCGAGGAAGCCAAACCGGCGAAAACAGAGGGATCCAAGGCCGCCAAGAAATCGGTCAAGATGGTCTTGAAGCGAGATACCGCGACCGAGGAAACGCCTAAAGAGGAGGCGGCGGAAGAGAAGGGGGAGGCGGAGGCAGAGGTAGAAAAGACGTCTAAAGAAGGGGAGGGGGAGAAGGTAGAGGTAGAAAAGACGTCTAAAGAGGGGGAGGCAGAGGTAGAGAAGACGTCTAAAGAAGGGGAGGGGGCGGCCGCGCCACCCACGGTATCCAGGTCCGTGTTGCGCACGTCCCCCTACTACATGAGCAACCGCCAACGATTCTTGGAAACTGTCCACCGTCTCTTTGACCCCTACATGAAAGAGCTGGCCTCCAAGGAACAGGCCATTTCCTGTGGGAAACTCAAGACCATGGGCGACGAGGGCGCCGACCTGGAACTCTTGGTGCACCAACGGGTGGCCCGGGATTACCTCAACCTGTATTCCCCCTACCGCGGACTGCTCCTATACTACGGTTTGGGGTCGGGGAAGACGCTGGCCGCCATCACGATTGCCGAGGGCATGAAATCGCACAAGAAAATCGTGGTGATGACCCCGGCATCCCTCAAAATGAATTTTTTCACGGAACTCAAACGCGCCGGCGACCCCCTTTACAAGAAAAACCAGGCGTGGACGTTTGTTCGCACCGTCGGCCAGCCCGACCTGGAGGCCGAATTGTCCGACCGCCTGGCGTTGCCGCTGGATTATGTGCGAAAGAAGAAGGGGGCGTGGATGACCGCGGAAAGCGGTCAGGGCGTGTCCACCTCCCCGGCCCAGGCCACCGCCTTTGCCGATTTGTCCGAAGAAGACCAGAAAGCGGTGGACGACCAGTTGAACCAGATGATTCGGGCTAAATACCTGGATATCAACTACAATGCGCCCAATCTGAAACGGATTTTCGCCGATTTGACGGACAATTATACCAAGAATCCGTTTGACGGCGCGGTAGTCATCGTGGACGAGGCCCACAATTTGGTCAACCGCATCGTCAACCAATTGTCTAGGATGCCTAAACGGGCCACCGGCATCAAGGTGGCGGCGACCACCCCGGTCAGTTTGCTCCTATACGAATATTTGATGAGTGCCCAAGACGCCCGCGTCGTGTTCCTGTCGGGTACGCCCATCATCAACACGCCCAACGAGATTGCGGTGATGTACAACATGTTGCGTGGCTACATCAAAACCTGGACGTTCACGCTGGGGGTGGAAACGACGGCTAAAGTGACGACGGAGACCCTCTTGGCCATGTTCAAACGCGAGAACTTTGAGACCCTGGATTATGTGGAATACAGTCAGAACCGGTTGACCGTGACTCGCAACCCGTTTGGCTTTGTCAACAACACGACGGGGGTGTGCCGGCCGGGCCCGGTTACCGCCACCGCCTCCACCAAAATGGCTAAAGGGGGGCCGAAGGCCCCCGCGGCCAGGAAGACCAAGAAGGCCCCGGCCCCGACCCAGGAAGAAGGGGTCGGAACCACCGCCCCTGGAAAAACGACTAAAGGGGGGCCTTCGGCCCCGGGGGCCAGGAAGACCAAGAAGGCGACCGCCCCGGGCCCGGCCCAGGACCTCGGCCCCGACCCGGGCATGATGGACGTGGATCCTAATCCCCAAGAGGAGTATGTGATCCCCCCGCACCAACAGTACGTCGGTGACCGCGAGCCCCACCACGGCGGCGCGGGCCAGGAAGCCGTGGACCCCGCTTACCGGGGCGTGTGCTTGGACGAAACCGGCAACCTGGACGACGCCAAATTTGTGGCTAAAGTCAAGGACATCCTCCGACGCAACGGTCTCCAGGTCGTCGTGGCGCCGAAAGTGGATCTCTACAAATGCCTGCCGGACAACAAGGACGCCTTCTTGGACATGTTTGTGGACATGGACACGGGATCCATGAAACAGGCCGACGTCTTTGCCCGCCGCATCCTGGGACTCACCTCATACTTCCGTAGTCCCCAAGAGGGATTGTTGCCTAAACTGGTGGAAACGGACCAAGGCGACGTCTACGAATTGGTGAAAACCGACATGAGCGACTACCAACTGGAACGCTATTCCGCCGTCCGCATGGAGGAACAAAAGAAGGAATCCAATGCGCAAAAGATGAAAAAAAAGGGGGCGGCGGCCGCCCCCGGCCAAGAACTCTTCCGGGAATTCACCTCCACGTATCGGATCTACTCGCGCGCCTGTTGCAACTTTGCCTGGCCTGAACCGCCGGGGCGACCTTCCTCGGAGGTTTCTGCTAAAGAAGGCAAGGCCGAGACCGAGGAAACCGAACCGGAAACAGAAACGTCTAAAGTGGACCAAGAGGGAGGGGCCAGCGACGATGCATCTAAAGCCGCCGACGGCCAGGAACCAAACGCGGCCGACCAAGAGGTTGCTAAATATGGCAACCCTCCCGTCCTTCTTGGGTCCCCTTCAAAACATGGACAAGAGGAAACCTTGGACGGCGGTGCATCTAAAGCCGCCGCCGGCCAGGAATCAAACGCGCCGTTGTCGGAGGTTGCTAAATATGGCAACGCCCCCGGCCTTATTGGGTCTTCTTCAAAAAATGGAGAAGGGGGATCCCCGGACGACGATGCAACTAAAGCCGCCGCCGACCTGGAATCAAACGCGCCGTTGTCGGAGGCAACCGAACCGGAAATGTCTAAAGTGGACCAAGAAGGGGGGGGCGGCGAGGGGACGGTAGACAACGATTTAGTGGAAGGCGCGGACGACCAGGAAGGCGAGGAGGCCGCTAGCGCGGCCAGTATCCAGGCCGCCCTGTCCGCCATCGCCTCCCCCGACTATTTGGACCAAGAACATTTGCCTAAATACAGCCCCAAGTTCGCCGCCGTCTTGGACAATATTGTCAATGAGAAACATGTGGGTCTCCACCTAGTCTATTCCAGTTTCCGCACGTTGGAAGGCATCGGCATCCTCCGCCTCGTCTTGGACGTCCACGGTTTCCAGCCGTTTGCGCTCAAGAAACAGTCCGACGGGGAATGGGATCTGGCGGCCGACCTGGTGCCCTCTCAACCACGATATGTTCTCTATACCGGCACGGAATCCGAGGAGGAAAAGGAGATTATTCGCAACGTGTACAACGGGACGTGGGATCTGGTACCTCCCCGTATTACCAAGAAACTGGAAGCGTACGATACGGCGGGGAAGAAGAACACGATGGGCGACGTGATCCGCGTCCTGATGATTACCGCCGCGGGGGCCGAAGGCATCAACTTGAAAAACACGCGTTATGTGCACATCGTGGAACCCTACTGGAACATGGTACGGGTGGATCAAGTGGTCGGCCGCGCCCGCCGCATTTGCAGCCACGAGGACCTGCCGCCCGAACTGCGCACCGTCAAAGTCTTCATCTACCTGGCCGTCTTTAGCGAGGCCCAGAAGAAGGACCAGAAATATCTGAATTTGATGAACAGCGATCTCAGTCGCGCCGCCCCGCAACGGCCGGTCACCACGGACGAGACCCTCTACGAAATTTCGTTCCAGAAGCAACGTATCAGTCAACAGATTTTAGGCGTGGCCAAGACCAGTTCCGTGGATTGCGTGTTGTACGCGTCCGACAAGAAGGCCTGTTTCGGGGCCAACCGCGCGGCATCCCAAACCAACGATTTCATGTCGTATCCGTCCCTGGAAGACGACGCCCAGGTACAGACCAAGACGGTGGTGCGGAAACAGGCGGTGGCGTACCGCGACGTCACCGTACAAGGCGTCAAATATTACTACAACGAGGCCACCGGGGAACTCTTTGACCGGGCCACGTTTGCCGCCGCCGACCGGGGCCGGCTGCCGATGGAACCGGCGGGCAAACTGGTCAAAGAGGGCGCGCGTACCAAGATCGTCAAGTACCAAGGAGGCGCCCTGGGACCGGAATGGACGCCGGTCCCGGAATTTACCCCCAACGCCATGACGGGGATTCTCACGTCTCATCCCACGGTTTCCCCGGGAATGATGGATTCGCTCAATAGCATGGTGGGTACCACCAGCTACATGATGAACGGGGTCCTGACCAACGGCAGCAACGTCAACAGTATGTTTCATAGCAAATAGACCCCCCCCACCCCAAGACCGGGCATCATGTCCAATGGAATGTATAGGATTACGGGGGGGGTACGGGGGTCCGATCCCCCATCTTGGTACATTTAGGAAAAAGGGTCATAACCTGGCCCTTCTCC
>Ga0164296_1005518_pt1 | contig 11050 bp, 8 predicted proteins | sample GEODES057metaG_FD_113533 | JGI IMG/M metagenome (GOLD analysis project Ga0164296, IMG submission 113533) | Dystrophic lake water microbial communities from Trout Bog Lake, Wisconsin, USA - GEODES057 metaG | ecosystem: Environmental > Aquatic > Freshwater > Lake | place: USA: Trout Bog Lake... | reverse complement strand
CGCAAACAACGATGGCTCGCTCATGGAGCCCCTGCAGCAGCAGCTTGTCACTGCGTTCAAGTACGCGTCAACCACGCAACAAGTGAAGCCATCACCCGAGCAGGCGGCAATCCTTCAGCTCACCGCCAGCGTGTGCCACGACCCACACGCGCTGGAAGACATGCATGCCATCTGGGAAAACGACCGTGACGCAGTTCTGACTGGCACGCTGCGCTCCGCCGACGGTCACAGCTCAGTCAATCCGCTAGGCTTGCGTCTGCGCGTGACATTGGACAGCTTTGCGCACACGCAGCTGGGCGTTCAGATCTGGGCGCAGCAGCCAGCGAGCGCATTCAGTGCCGTATGCTTTGGCGCTGCCATCGTGGGTGCCACTGGAGAACGCACGCAACTGCCCGGATTCTGCAGCCGTGCCACAAACACGACATTGAAGTCCGTTGAAGACGCCAGCGGAGTCGAGCTGAACGTGGAGTTCGTGGGACTCAAGCTTGCGCTGTGCCCTTCTTGTAAGCTCATCGGACTTGGCCCGCGAGGCGCATTGTTCCGCCTATCCTATATCGGCAGCGCGACCATCGACAAGCCGTCCCTGGTGCTGCATCCGCCAAGCTGCGTGTTTTCGCTGCCGAAAGGCGCCGCCACGGCGGTTGCTGTTGAGGGCGTGTCCAGCACACTTCTTGCAGAAATGCCATCGCATAGCAGCACATGTGCAGCTGACGGCGCACGCTGCGACGCGAGCAACATTCTGCCCGGACTTCAGCTGCTCCGCACTGTGCCCCACTGCAACGCATCTGCTGTCGAGCTGCTGCAGCCAAGCGCGTCGATGCAGCAAGCCCGCGCCATCTTCGTGAGCGGAACACTGATACAGACCGCGGCTGCATCGCAGTGCCTGAACGGCATGAGCGTTCTTGTTGCCTTCAATCGGCGCGTGATCAACGGCACGATCTCCTACATCGCGCCTCCGGACGCGTTCGACATCACGTGCCTCGGCATGGGCGTCGCTGGGCTGGAGCAGAACCAGACGGACATCAACCGCCCGTGCACCGATCTCGTCACATTGCAAATGACTGCAGCTGGCGGAGTCATCATCTTCAAGGACATCCAGCTGTGCAGCAACGATTGTTGGCTGGTTGGCTTCGGCCCAAGTGGTAGCTTTGTGCGCATCCAGGCCAGTAGCGGACTGCGCATGGACACATCAGGCATGCGGCTGGAGGCGCCACGCTGCCCCGCGTAACTGCCGCACCCGAATATGGAAGGAGACAACCAATGTCAGCCAGCGCCAGCGTCGTGCCACCTGTAGCCATCGTCACCAAGCAGTTGTGCCAGATTGTTGTTGTAGGGCCGGTAGAACTCTTGCAGCATCGCTCTTGTTTTAGCGTGCATCTCAAAAGTGTCGTCTCCGCGTCGTGTGTTGCTGCGCTTTGCAGTCAGCATGCTTGCCCAGACGTCCGGCTCCGGATGCTGAAGGCGCAGATGGGCCAGCACTTTCCTAAGACTCGCCTCAGTCGCATTGCCGTACTCCTCGCTGCGCAGGACCAGGAGCTGCTCACGAGGAAAGGCGGCGAAGTAATCCGGCAGGAAGAGCGCGTAGAAGCCCTTGGTGAGCTGCTCTGCACGAGCGTAGCCCCGCTGCCTGCACTCCAACGGTGTTGCGCCTGCATCACATGACTGTCGGAATGCCTCCAGCTGCGCAGTCGCGAACGCGTGGAAGCCGTCAGCAGAGGCGCCGTGGATGACGGCGTAGTGGCGGTAGTACAGAAAGGCGCTCAGCAGGCGTTCCGTGGGGTTGCGCAGAATTGCAACCATGCGCAAGCCGGGCTGCAGGGCTGCCAGTACTTGCGGTAGCGTCACCCCTCCTGCCAGCTGCCTGCTGCTGCGCACACCGATGCCGGAGAAGGTGAGCGTGTTGCTGCTTGCATCTCCCACTACCACATGGCCCGGGTCTCGCTGGATAGCAACTGCTGAGATGTCATACAAACGGAGGTACCAGTCGAAGGTGTGGCCTTCATCCCAGAAGTGCGGCCCCTTGTTGTGACTGCCAGTCACGTGCGGGTGCAGTGCCAAGCGGCGGTACAGGTCCGTGGTGCCGCACTTGCTCACGCCAATTATGTGGAACGCTGGGATGCACCACAATCCGCTTGCGTTGCGCCTACAACGTGGGGGACGTGAGTCAGGCGATGCTGCAGTCCTCACGAGGAGCTGAGGATGTGACGCACCAGCAGGGGTTGGTGAATTCTGGGAGGGGGAAGCCAGAGGCCGGTACTGTGTCAAACACGTCTCCGCCAGCGTCCACAATGTGCTGCGCCGCGGCGCCCCCAATGCGCGCGACCCATGCAGCGCGATTGGAGGCATTGCCGTGATGCTCAGGAGCGTGTGCAGCTGGGACTGCGGCAGGCTCCTCCGGCCTCACCGCTGGCTTCTCAGCCTCCACATCAACCAGAGATCGGTGCCCGTCCGGCGCGCATTCATACTTGCTGCGCTGCTTGTCCGTCAGGATGACGGCGCAGCATGGCGGATGCGGTGGGAACCCGGATGCACTGCGCAGCAGGCCGGTTGCGTTCTTGTGGTTTGTCCTGAGCAACGCGCCCTCAAAGCCTGCAAATGTGCAACGTGGCACGCGTCACGAATGAGAAAGAACGGGCTATGGTCTCCAATCTTACGTGGGCGTACCATGCTCGCGGAGCAGTTGCGCCTGCTTGACCACCACCTGAGCGTATCGCTGCGCGCGCCCGGTCAGCATCTCCGCATTCGCCGTCGACTCCGCCGCCCACTTAATAGCCGGGAGAAAGAACCTGTCAATGACGCCGTCCACACCCATGGCGGCGAGGCTGTCGACGCAGGTCCGCACACCAGACGGCAAGTCCTTTCCGATGGCTCCCCCAGCAACATGGCATCGATAGTCTAGCGTGTTCTGGGGCCAGTGGTGCGACACCAGGTTCTTGCTGCGGTCATACATGTACTCGTTGCCCACGCGGTTGCGCTCGAATGACAGAGTGGAGGCGAAGAACAGTGAGTCCAGGCCCTCCTCCATGGCCGCATCCCGGCTGTCGATGAGCTTAAAACCGCCACTATCGTCCAAAAATACATTCTCTGCGTGCCGGTCACCTTGCAGGAAGAGCAGGTCGAACAGGACGGCATCGCGAACTGCAGTGTGCGGCACCGACGCCAGCAAGCGGAGCAGATCAGCGCTGGGCAGCTTGATGGTCAGCATCTCCAAACTTGCGCCCCGGGCGTACTCCGCCATCACAGCGTGAGCCTCGTACAGCTTCTCGCCCGTGAGGGGCACGACTCCACGCACATGGGCCAGCCACTCTCTGATGCTCACATGCCCCAGCTGACACTCATCCGCCAGCGCCGACAGCGCATGGCCCACCACCAGCTCGTTGGCAAGGTAGTGCGCGCCGCCTTTGTACAGCGCCTTGAGCTGGCTGATTTTGCCAGCTGAGACCATGCTGGAGACGATGCCATGCACCTTGAGCACTGTCTGCGTGCCATTTGTATCCGTGGCCAGGAATATGCTGGCGCCCGTGTTGCCGGGGTGCATGCGCACGCTGCCCACCGACAACCGAGGTAGCGGCACGGTGAGGTTCAGCATCTGCAGCTGGTGTGTGCAGCCAACGCAGCGCGGGCACTGGCCCACACTATTCCACACTCCTTGCGGCGGTGCCACCGCTGAGGCGTCAAGCACGCAGTCGGAGCACGTGGCGCACTCCCACCAGCTGGGCAGTCCTGCAACTGGAGTAGCTCCAGCACCAGTTCGCTCCGCGCCGGCCACTCCCGAGGACAGAAGCAACGTCAACAGCAGCGCCACGGCCCGTGGCGCCATGAGCTGCTGTGCTGCAGGCAGGCTCTGCCTGCTGAGGGACTCAGTACAGGGGGCAGCAGTGACTCACTGCTTATCCCACGACGCTGCGCGTCCCCTTCCCCGCAGAGAATGCAGCCAAGTTGCATACTGCATGGTAGCCGCGTCGCTCACTAGAGCTTCGCACACGCTGTCGCCCCAAGGATGCTGAGGCGCAGTTATGGGCCCCTCCACCGCACTTGCAGCCCCAACGCACGGTGCGGTAGCGGCGGCGGAGCACTCGCAAGATGATGCTTCGACAAGTAACCTGGCGAAGGGCCGTACACGTGTATCACCACTCCACGGTGGCAGTGGCAATGATACTTTGCAGTGCTTCGCCCGCTCCATCATGCAGCTCGGCGTGCCTCAAACGCAGGGCAGCGGTGGCGGCGGCGCTGGCCCTGGCCATGGCCAGGGCGACAAGAACCGTTCGCGGCCCCGCCAGCACGGCGGCACGCAGCGCCCTACCCCTGAAGGAGGCCAGCAGCCGCGCGCAGGCATCCCAGCGCCGCGCATGCAGGGCGTCAATGCTGCCGGTGGGGCCGCGGGCGTGCCACGAGATGCGTCGCTGGCGCCGTCCTCAGCTGAGGAAGGCCCCGCCAAGAAGCCGCGCCGCAAGCGTGCTGGCGGTCGTGGAGACGGCCAAGGCAAGGCTGGCGGCAGCGTCGGCGGCGAGGAGCCCATGTCGGGCGTGGCTCCGCACGCGCAGGTCCCTGCGCGTGCTGTGCATCGCGTGACGGCTGGCGCAGGTGCCGCTGGCGCAGTGGACCCTCCCCTGCCTCCCAAAGCCGTGGTTGACCAGACGTTCATGACGTCCACCACCTTCCGCTCCCTCGGCCTACACCCGGCCACGCAGCAGGTGCGCGCGTGTCGGAGGCTCGCGCCCCAGTGCGTGTGCACACAACTGTTGGTTGTGACAGTGACCTAAAGGGTCTCTTCTTCTCCCGCCCCGGCGTCCACGCACACTGTGTCTGGCGCCCTCAACTTACTCTCCCCACACCCGTGTCGCTCGCGCACAGGCGCTGGACGCGGTGCTGCGGTACGAGTACCTGACCAAGGTGCAGGAGGCCTCCATGCCTGCATGCCTCTCAGGAGTGGACGTGCTCGCCCGCGCCAAGACAGGCACCGGCAAAACACTCGGCTTCCTCATCCCGAGCATCGAGCGCCTTGCTCGCACGCCTGGCGGCGTGCAGTCCGGCGCGGTGCACGTCCTCGTGCTGTCGCCCACTCGTGAGTTGGCACTGCAGATCGCGAAGGAGGCGGCGGCGCTGCTGACGCACCACTCCGGGCTGGGCGTGCAGTGCGTGTACGGCGGCACCAATATGCGCAGCGAGCAGACGCGGCTGGGCAGCAGCCGGTGCGATGTGCTGGTGGCTACCCCAGGGCGCCTGGTGGACCACATTCAGAACACGCCGGGACTGGTGCAGCGCCTGTCGCATGTGCGCGTCTTCGTCATGGACGAGGCTGACCAGCTGCTGGACATGGGGTTCAAGGACGCGGTGGACACCATCTGCGGGGCGCTGCCGGCTGGGCGCCAGACACTTCTCTTCAGCGCCACGGTGCCGCCGTCGGTGCGCGGCATCGCCCAGAAGGCGCTGCGTCGGGACCACGTGTTTGTGGACACCGTCGGCGACGACAGCCCGCACACGGCCGCGCAAGTGAAGCAGTGCTATGTGGTTGCTCCCTTCGAAGGCCAGATCCCCATGCTGGTGCACCTCGTGCGCGCCGCCGCGGTCACGGACGGCCACAAGGTGCTGTGCTTCTTCCCCACCGCCCGCCAGGCGCAGTTCCACGCGGAGCTGCTCAACGCGATGGGCACGCCGGTGCTTGAGATCCACAGCCGCATGAGCCAGGCGCAGCGGGAGCGCGCCAGCGCCGCATTCAGGGCGGCACGCAACGCGATCATGATGAGCAGCGACGTGTCTGCCCGCGGAGTGGACTACCCGGACGTGAGTGCCGTCATCCAGGTGGGGGCGCCCTCTGACCGGAGCCAGTACATCCACCGCGTCGGGCGCACCGCCCGCGCGGGGAAGGCTGGCGACGGCATGCTTCTGCTGGCGCCGCATGAGGCACAGCACACGCTGGCGGAGCTGCGCGATCTGCCGCTGGTTCAGCTCGAGGCTCCGCCACCAGCACAGCACCTGCTCACTGATGTCGCTCGCGGCCTCGCGCATGTGGACTCCAAGTCCAGCGCGCAGTGCTACGGCGCTTGGCTGGGCCTGCACAACGGCATGCTGCGCAAGCTGGGCTGGTCTAAGGAGGAGCTGGTGCAGTGGGCAAATGCCTATGGCCGCACGCTGGGTCTCGCTTCGCCGCCCGCGTTGCCTGCAAAGACCGTCGGCAAGATGGGACTGCGAGGAGTAGCAGGCCTTGTGGTGGAAAAAGGGCCGAGCGGCAGCGGCGGTGGGGGCGGGGGCGGTCGGGGAGGCGGGCGCGGGGCGGGCGGTGGTAGGGGTCAACGCCCGGGCGCGTTCTAAGTACGCATTGACAATTTACGATTTGTAAGCCACTACTGATGATGGCATCGCTAGGCATGGCAGCATATGTCAATATGTCAGTAGGAGTCCTAGTCGAATGCGCTTCTCGCCTTGCGGTCAGAATTCCTTCGCTTGCGCGGCACCCAGGGAATGAGCGGTACCAGACCTGCCGCGGCATCTGGGCCGTAGTCGAGTAGCAGCTCCGCGCCAGCCGGTACAGCGTGCAAGAGGCTCACACATGCCCAGCGTTGGCCACTGCAAGCATCCATCCGCACAAGCAGCTGGCAGTTGGGGCGCTCCGCAATGCCGGCGTAATGGTTAATGTACCGGGCCTCGTTGCCGCACGAGGCCGCGTCCACATCGAGGCCCCCACCGAGAGAGACCACAAGTCTGCTGTCACTTGCTTGAGCTGTTCGCAGGATGCCGCCATAAGACATCAAACACGTGGTCGCCTGCAGGGCTGTGCGGGCAAATACGCCATACTGGCCGCGACACGGGTGTGCTTCAACATCTGAGGGGATGCGCTTGATCACCACCCGGGGCTCTCGTAGTTTGGGCCACACTGCAGGATGCAGCTCGCCCGCAACCGTGCCCGAGGTGAATGGCACGTGATCCGGCCACTCTGCGGGTGCGCCCACATGGAGCGCACTAGCATCCGATAAGAGCGGCTGCGAACTCAACCGAACAGTGGGCTCCTGCGCTTGGCCGCTTACTAATGGTGCCGTGGCACGGACAAACACCTGGCCCAGATCAGCAGAGGTGGTGCGATGCACAAAACCCGTCGGCCAGCAGGGCACAGGGCGGAAGCCGAGGCGCTGCCACACGGTCGCTGCTCGCTTGTCTGTGCGCGCAGTCGCAAGACACATGAGCGAGATGCCATGGCGTGCTGCATGCTGCGCCACCGCTGTCAGCAATGCACGCATGCACCCGCCCTGGCGAGCCTCTGGATCAGTGGCCGCCACCAAGACTTGTGTTGCAATCTTATGTGCATCCCCACACAGCACCATGGCGGAGAGCACCCGCGCGGGCTGCTCCGTGGGCGTCAACACGCAGACGGTCTTGTGAATACTATCCGCCTCGTCCGGCAGGAAACCCAGCGATCTGGACACGAGCTCGGTAGATAGCGCCATCTGCAGAATGCGCTTGGCGCCGTGCATCAATGCAGAGTAGGTTGCAAAGTCGTCCACCGGAGGGACGCATCTGCCAGACACTGCCCCGAAAGCGCGTGGTGTGCTCGCGTATGGAGGCAGCAACTGCAAGCTGTACGGCGTCTCATCTTCGATGCCGCCTTCTAGCTCGTCGTCAAACGTTGGCCCACTGTCGTCTGATGATGCTAACATGCTGTGACCCCTGCGATGGAGGCACGGCAAGCAGAAGAAACACGCGCCGCCACTCTGCCCAGCCCCGCTCACGACTGTCCGTGTGACAGATGAGCAGGCGGTGTGCTGGGAGCAGCCGACCAACAACGTTATCAGTGCTTCCTGTTGAGTGGCGATTAACACATTAGACAAACGCACCATCCATGCGCTGCAGCTACTGCATGCCAGCCAGACGTCGCTCCAGCGCCGCCGTTTCCGTGAAATAGCGCGCCTTGTCGGGGGCTCTGTCAGGCTACACAGGGCACACACTGGCAACACGCAGTCTGCCTTGTGGCTGCGCTCATACGACAGCAGCCTGGACGTGTAGACGGACTTGACTGTCGTCACGTCGGCTTCGCCCAGGCTATCCCGTGCGCCAGCAGCTAGCGCCGCCCAGGACCAGTCGATGAGGAATGAGCCATTGATAACACCGCCCATGGCACACACGGAGCGGTATAATGCGCACACGCCACTGTTCCCAAGCTGAATCGACGAGTCGGAGAGCGCAGCGTTGGCGCTCATAGGGCCTGTGGTGAGGACAGACGATAGTTGATGTCTGTCACTAGACACGCTGCCTCCCAGCGCCCGTGCGACCCCAGCACGCACCAGATCCAGAGGCAGTCTGTAGAGCTACTAAATGGTGTCGCAAGTCAGCTGTCAACTCCTCGTCAGAGCACTCACTCAGCGCTGGACGAGGCTTCTGCAGCTTGTGCTCGACGCTTTGCTCTTTCCTGCCGCCGCCATCGCCGGCGCTCCGGGGCGGCATGGCAAGGCAAGACTGAATGCAGCACGCACGAAGAGTCTAGAGTGAAAAGTCCTGTCTCTGGAGAAGGGTAGCTCCCAGCACAAGCACTCACGTGTGCGCACACATAGAAATGTCTAGTGTCTACGCTATTTCTTCGCTTTCTTTGAGGGCTTCTCATCGCCATCGTCTCCGCCACCGCCGTGGGCGGCCTTGTGTGCTGCGTACGCCTTAGCATGCTTGTCCATGTTCGCTTTGCTTGCCGTCTCATGGTCCACAATGGGCGCAGGATAGTCCTTGCCGATGATGCACCCCGCGGCGCGCTGCACATCGAGGGGCGCCTTCCACGGCTCGTAGATGTACTTGTCCGGCATCTTGGCGAGCACAGGCAAAAAGTGGCGCACGTACGCGCCTTTGGGGTCGTACTTCTTTGGGAAGGCCACTGGGCTGTAAACGCGGAAGTACTGGTAGAAAAAGGCTGAGGCAGAGAGCCACAGCCAGTTGCCAATGTTCAGCGCCGGGTCAGCGTCCAGCAGCAGGCGGTCGAACACGCGCACGCCCTCCTCCCACGACTGGTACAGATCCCCGCGCGTGAGGAAGCACGCCACGCAGTGGCGCGCCAGGTGGTGCATCCAGCCTTGCGTGCGCAGCTGCGTCATGGCTGCATCTATCCACGGGAAGCCAGTGCGCGCGTTTTCCCACGCGGCGATGAGCGCCTCGTCCCTCGCCCATGGGATTTGGCGACTCACTTTGTTGCCCACCATGCGCTCATAGTTGGGCGTGCCGGTAGCCACCGCGTAGTAGAACTCACGCCATAGGAGCTGGCCCATGAGAGAGGTGGGAGGCTGCGTATGCATCTTCAGAGACTTCTCAAGCTCACGCAGGCGACGAGCAAAGAGTCGACTGCTGAGGCATCCAAACTTGAGGTAGGGTGACAGCCCAGTTGTGGATGGCACCAGCAGCGGCGCTCCGCTGGATGGTCCGGCGCCATCGCTCTGCTTGGCTCCCTTGGCCGCCTCGAATGGGTTGCTGGGCACAGCTGTACGAGAAAGTGGCAAGATTCGCTGCGTCGGGTCCGTCTGCGGCTTGTCGAATGCTGCCACCCACTGCGTCCGCGCTAAGTGAGCCTCCAGCATGCGCAGCGCCTGCGTCTCGCCGCCGACGAAGGCGACCGCAGCATCGCTGTCCATGGGAGGGTAGCCCAGGGCCTCCGCCTCAGGGATGCCGTGGCTGAACCCGCTCAGCGCCTCCGCATTGGGCAGAGGGCTGGGCAGCACTGCAGGCGCATCGGCGACAGGCTGCAGGGGGCCGCCCATCTTGTCAATCACTTTCAGGAAAGCGGTATACGTCAAAGGCGGAGAGCCCTTGTTCGCGGCGATGACTGCGCGCGGGTCGTACATGGTGTGCCCCACTGGCGTGACGACCTCGCAGTTCACGGCCTGCGCCGCCTGGCGTGCCGCGTCGTCACGCGCCTGCGCGTACGGCTCCCAGTCCCTGGTGCGTGGTGTGTGAAGTGAACCGTCAGGCGTGCGTTTCGCACCCTGAACCCGCGCAGCAACGCACCACTCGAAGCACATGCGCTTTGCGCTCCACGCTTTCAGCGCCCGGGGAAGCACCTCCTCCGGTTTGCCTGGCCGAGCAGTGAAAAGTGTGAGGCCACACCCTCTGTGTGCTGCTGACCGTCCACCGCCACCCCCGCGTCGCGCTTCGCTCAACCACGCCGGTGGCGCACCGTGGAGGACGATGAGCCTGCTGCTCCTGGCCCGCAGACTGGCGTCCAGGTCACTGAGACTCTCCAGGAGGAAGCGCATGCGGGCGCCACCCACGTTCTGAGGCCTCAGGAAGTGCGGGTCCAAGATGAACAGCGGCATGACTGCGGTTGCACCATCCAGCGCAGCTAGCAGTGCGGGGTTGTCGTGCAGGCGCAGGCCCTTGCGGAACCAAACAACGGTGTTGCCACCCATCTGCGGTGCCGCGTGGCAAGCGCAGCTTGACACGTGGATGACTCGCTTCCAGCGACTCAGAGCAAGCACGGAACAGCGTAGCGTCGCCAGCCTCACCGTGGACGGCGGCGACGAAGACGACAGCGACCAGGCGAGGCGCTAAACGTGGGTTGGCAGGCCACGGAGGCAGTGAAGCGCCCGTTCGCACTGCAGCAGCCATGGAGGGCGGCATGTCTCGCCGCGTCCATGACGCGGCGTCTGCAGCAGACAGCGGCGAGGGCGTGTCTTTGGGGGTGTGTGAAGAGCCTGGTGAAGAGCCTCTGGTGTACGCTGAAACGCACGACTGACGCTCACGTGTCGCTCACGACGACAGACCACCATCATGGCAGTGTCATACGACGGCGGCGTGGTCCTGGGCGCAGACTCGCGCACGTCCACAGGTGTGTCCGCCAGCCGAACAACGCCAGCAACAGACAGGCCTGAGCAAAGGCGCACGCGCACGTGCCTGTGCCGCATCCCGTGCCACCCAGCGTGTGCTGCGCCCTTGAGCATGCGTGACGCCTCTTCTTGTCCGCCCGCCTGGCCTCAGGCTCGTATGTAGCCAACCGCGTGGCTGACAAGATCAGCAACCTGTGTGAGAACGTCTACATCTGCCGCTCCGGCTCGGTGCGGCTCGGTCGGCGGTGCTATCGAGG
>Ga0164296_1005516_pt1 | contig 11051 bp, 12 predicted proteins | sample GEODES057metaG_FD_113533 | JGI IMG/M metagenome (GOLD analysis project Ga0164296, IMG submission 113533) | Dystrophic lake water microbial communities from Trout Bog Lake, Wisconsin, USA - GEODES057 metaG | ecosystem: Environmental > Aquatic > Freshwater > Lake | place: USA: Trout Bog Lake... | reverse complement strand
GGCACAGGAAGCATCGGGATATTTTGTAGCAAAGGGGCAAAAAAGATTGTTGGGGTAGAATTGATAGAGGATGCGATAAAAGATGCGAAGGAAAATGCAGCGTTAAACAACATAAATCACTCTTTTTTCACAGCAGGCGATGTGATTAATATTTGTGACGATGCTTTTTTCGAAACCCACGGCAAACCTGATGTTATTATTACTGATCCCCCACGTGCTGGGATGCACGACAAACTGGTAAAGAAACTGTTGGATATTGCAGCCCCGTTGATAGTGTATGTAAGTTGCAACCCTGCCACACAAGCGCGCGATTTGGCTTTGCTGGACGAGAAATATATTGTAACAAAGATTCAACCTGTAGATATGTTCCCACACACGCATCATATAGAAAATGTGGTGCAGTTGAAATTGAGGAAAGAAATAATTTAGATATAAAATTATGAATGAATTTAGGCCTAGTAGGTTTGAGGTATTACCCTTAGTTATAAAAAACCTCCTGATAATAAATGTGCTGGTTTTTATTGCACAGAACACAGTTGTCAAACAATATGGCATCCCTATGGACAACTTGTTTGCCTTGCATACTTGGAAGAGTCCCCTTTTTCAACCATGGCAATTGATTACTTATATGTTCATGCACAATGACATCATGCACATATTCGGGAATATGTTTGGCTTGTGGATGTTTGGTGCAGTGCTGGAAAACCTTTGGGGACCAAAACGCTTCTTGACTTTCTATATTATATGTGGTTTGGGAGCGGCATTGTTGCATTTGTTGTTTTTAAATTACGAAGTGGCCCAAATAACCAATCAATACATCGATTTGGTGGCAATGCACGAGAGTAATAAGCCGGGCATTGTAGAGGCAATGGTATCTTTTGCAAAGCATCACAACATTGTGTTGAACCCCGATTATGTGAGTTATCTAGTTGCAAACCCGAATGACTATGAAGCAGTCGGAAGATTATTGTCCGCACTGTCAGATAGTTATAAAGAAACGCTGAACACACCTACAATAGGGGCCAGTGGTGCAATATTTGGTGTATTGGCGGCATTTGTATATCTATTTCCAAACACTTATTTGTATTTATACTTCTTTTTTCCAGTCAAAGCAAAATGGGCAGGGCTTGCTTTCTTTGCTTATGAATTATTTTTTGCAATAAAAAACTCTGCTGGTGATAATGTAGCTCGTTGGGCACACGTTGGGGGTGCAATCGTTGGGTTGATAATTGTAATGACTTGGAACAAAACCAATAAGAAGACGTTCTATTGATATTTTTTACAAACGCATAACTATCTAGCTTTTACCTTTACAAAAATTTCATAACAGTGGGCACCAGAGATTATAACAATAAAAGAATACCATTATTAGGGGCTGAAAACAATGCGCTTACTTGGCTAATTATTATCAATGGCACTGTTTTTATCTTGCTCAATTTCATTAAGATTGTTTATTTCTTCTCCGAAGTACCACAAGATTTATTTCAGCACCAAATACTAGATTGGTTCGCTTTACCTGCATCATTAGAAAAGCTTAGTACTAGACCTTGGGTTTTGTTTACTTATATGTTCAGTCATCTTGGTGTTTGGCAACTGATAAGTAGTTTGTTATGGCTATGGGGCTTTGGTTATATTTTACAGGATCTGACAGGCAACAGAAAGTTGATTCCGCTTTATTTATACGGTGGTTTTGTTGGAGCAGTATTCTTTTTGTTGACTAATAATATTTTCCCTGTATTGACCCAAGAAATTGATGTAATGCCCCCGATGATGGGCGCAAGTGCAGCATTGATGGCTGTAGCCGTCGGCACAACCACATTGGCACCTGGCTATAGAATATTTCCAATGATAAATGGAGGAATACCTCTTTGGGTACTGACTCTAATATTTGTGCTGATTGATTATGCAACCATTGCTAGTTCTAGTGCGGGCATGGCAGTAGCGCATCTTGCTGGTGGGGCGATGGGTTTTGTTTTCATAAAACAATTAGGAAAAGGAAACGATTTAGGGCAATGGATGATTGACTTTTGGAATTGGTTAGACAACCTATTCAATCCCGAAAAGAAGAATTATGATAAGCCTCAAAAAGACAAATTATTCTATAAAACAACTGAACCTCCTTATAAAAAGGTAGCAAACGTAACGCAACAAAGACTGGATGCTATCCTTGATAAAATTAACCAAGAAGGCTATCACATGCTGACAGATGAGGAAAAATCATTCCTTAAAAAAGCAAGCAAAGAAGAATTATAGTTGCTCAATGATGAAGTCCTATCCTTTTTTAAAGTTTTCATTAATTACCAGCATTTTTGTTGTCACAATATTGTATATCCTAAGTTGTCTCACACCTTGGATTAGCCCGCTATATTTCAAAGGCTTCACTTACCTAGCCTTACTTTCACCTTGGTTACTTTTAGGAATGTTGGTAGTGCTTTTGTTAAGTAGCTTTTTTTTTAGAACGTATAGTTTGTTCTTTCTATTAATGATACTATTTGGTTATAAAAACATATTTTCAACAATCGGTTTCCACTATCCTAAACATTTTCAGCAGGAAAAAGAATCAAACAAAATCCGATTGCTCTCATGGAATGTTGATGATTTTCTAAATTCTGAAAAAAGGTTTGATTCATCCAATTCACCAAGAAGAAATATTTTAAATTTTATCAAATCGGTTAATGCAGATGTCATGTGTTTTCAGGATTTTTCTAGTTATGAAGAGAACAGACTTCTTGCTTCAAATATTAAATATCTGGTTGACACTTTGAAGTACAACTATTATTATTTCTCAGTGGATGATCCTTATGAAAAAGAACTCTATCCTCGTAAGTATGGCACTGCCATTTTTTCAAAATACCCGATTGTTGATAGCGGGCGATTTGCTTACAATTGGAAACATTTTCCTGAACACCTTATGTATGCAACTTTAAACATTAATCATCATCCAATAAGAGTTTATAACACGCATCTCCGCTCAATGATGCTACATAAATTTGGGAGGGATAGCACAGAAGACTACTCATTTGTGCAGGATGATACTACTATTATTTTTCACGGACACAGATACCAAAAATTACTTTATTATGATTCTGTACACATACAACAAGCTAAATTAATCAAGGAACAATTAAATAAAAGCCCATTGCCTTTTATTTTCTGTGCAGACTTAAATTCTGTTCCTTCAAGCTATGTTTATCAGCGTATACGCAAAGATTTGAATGATGCTTTCATACAAAATGGGACTGGATGGAGCGGCACATACTCTGAGCTTTCCCCAACATTACGCATAGATGTTGTATTGATGAGCAATGAACTAAATTCAACACAATATTATTCCCCGCGAATTCAAAATGCCTCCGACCACTACCCTATCGTGACAGATATTGCCATACATTAAAACTTTTCGGTAACTTTAGTGCGTGGCTAAAAGAAGCATCCCCCATAAAATTGCTAAGTTTATAATACAGGTACTGACTATTTGTGTGGGTAGTTGTTTTTTATTGACTTGTTTAATTCCATATTTAAGTCCTGAAAAGTTTTGGTGGGTGGGTTTTGTCGGTTTGGCTGCACCTTATACAATAACTATTTTAATATTCTCAATTGTTTTCTGGCTTTTCGTAAAACCTTTTTGGGCAATCGCACTAACTGTATTATTGGCTATCGGTTACCAACAATTAAATGTAGTTTTTGCCTTTCATTTTAAAAATGAGTTCCACCAATCTAAGGATACAGGTAATATTCGGATTATCGATTGGAACTTGAGGGGATTTAATGGTCTTTCTTCTGATAAGGATTCCAAGAAAATGGTTCGTACTGAATTAGCAGAAAGTATTTTAAAATTGAATCCTGATATCATTTGCCTACAGGAATTCAATCATTCTTACAACAACATCATTCACCCAAATGAAGAGGCAAACAACATTGGGCTGTTTACAAAAACACATCATTATTACTATTTTTCAAAAGATTATAAAACGGCAAATGGTTATGCAGCAGGCAGCATTATCTTTTCAAAGTTTCCTATCATTGACACTGGAAGGTTGAAGTTTCCAAAAGGAGAGAGTGCTTTGTTTGCAGACGTTGTAAATGGTTCAGATACCATACGCATCTTTACTACTCACTTACAATCTTTTAAATTTAAGAAGAATGATTATGAGAATATAGATAAGGTTGAAAAGAATGACAGTGCCTTGCCTGCCTCAAAAAATGTATTTGCCAAGATGAAACCTGCCTTTAGAAGGAGGGCTGCTCAGGCAAATCTTTTGAAAAAATGGCTAGATGAATGCCCTTACCCAAGTATTATAACTGGCGACTTTAATGATGTTCCCAATAGTTATGCTTATTTTACCATTAGAGGTGATAGGCAAGATGCTTTTCTTGAAAAATCTTTTGGAATAGGAAGAACCTTTATTACGCTCGCCCCTACTTTAAGGATCGATTACATCCTACCCGACAAATCTTTTAAAGTAAATCAATTTGAATTGGAGGACGAAGGTCTTAGTGATCATTTTATGTTGGTAACAGACGTAAGCAAGATAGTAGATAGTAGATATTAGTTATTAGTCCGATAAAATAACTAATATCTACTATCTTGCTTATACCGCTCCAGTAAATTGTTTCAAAAAGCGTACATCATTTTGGCTATATAAACGCAAATCATTTACTTGATATTTAAGTTGACAGATTCGCTCTACCCCCATTCCAAATGCAAAGCCAGTATATTTGTTACTATCAATACCAAAATTCTCCAACACTTTTGGATGAACCATTCCACTCCCCAATATTTCTACCCAACCTGTGTGCTTACAAACATTACAACCTTTGCTGTCACAAATCAAGCAACTTATATCCATCTCGGCACTTGGCTCAGTAAAAGGAAAATAAGAAGGACGGAATCGCACCTGTACTCCCTTACCAAACATCTCCTGCACAAAGAAATAAAGTGTCTGCTTCAAATCGGCAAAGCTCACATTCTCATCAATATACAATCCTTCTATCTGGTGAAAAAAACAATGCGCCCTAGCACTAATCGTCTCATTTCTATAAACCCTACCCGGACAAATAACCCGTATCGGTGGCTTCTGTGTTTCCATCACCCTCGCCTGAACGCTGCTAGTATGTGTACGCAATAGCCAAGCTGGGTTTTGATTAATGTAAAAAGTATCCTGCATATCCCTTGCAGGGTGATCTTCTGGAAGATTCATCGCTCCGAAATTATGCCAGTCATCTTCTATTTCAGGCCCTTCTGCTATGGCGAAACCCAGTGTTTTAAAGATGGAAACAATCTGATTCCGAACAATTGTCAATGGATGACGAGTACCTACTGGAACAAAACTACCCGGTAAACTCCAATCAAAAGCTTTGTCGGCAGACTGGTCTGCACCACCTAAAGCCACTTGCAAAGCTTCAAATTTTGCTTCTACAAATTGTTTAAATTCATTCAATACTTGCCCAAACTCTCTTTTATTTTCGTTGGGTACATTCTTCATTTCACCCATTACTGTTTTTAAGAGTCCCTTTGTACCCAAGTATTGTATGCGGAATGCTTCAACTGCTTCTACTGTGTTTGCTTGTACTTCTGCAATTTCCTGTTTGTAATTCTCTATTTGTTGCAACAATTCTTCCATCGGGCGAAGATAATTGAATAACCTTATCATACACAGTTTAGGAACTCATAGGTTGTGAAGACAGAGATAAAGGTTGTAAAAAAGGCTAATCCCTTCGTTTTAGATACCCACTTAAACTTTTAACGTACACGTTGAGACTTGCAACTTGTACGTTGGCGACTGTAACGTACAAGTTAGGTCTTGTAACTTGTACGTTGGAAGCTGCAACTTGTACGTTAGGACTTTTAGCGTGTACGTTGGCGGTTGTAACGTACACGTTGAAGCTTGTAACTTGTACGTTAGAAGCTGTAACTTGTACGCTAGGGCTTGCAACTTGTACGCTGAAAAGGGCAAAGCAGCTTGCAATACTTAATATTCAACAATGACAATATGGGTTATTAATGACATCTCACTACTGATTATCTTTACCCTTTTCTTAAATGTATGGCAAACACAAACCACTGGGCAGTCTTTTTATCCAACAATGCCAACAAGCATTCCTTCGTTAATAAATTGATTAATGGAAAAGCTAACGAGCATTTTGAAGTATTTAATACGTTGAAGGGAGTATTATTCTCCTCCATTTCCCTCAATGAATTTATAGAAGAAGAAGCAAGGCACGAGGAATGGGTGGTATCGAAACAATACAATAGAGGCATCCGAAACCTATCTAGTGGCGAACAAAAGAAGGCACTACTCTCCTATTTACTTAGCCAAAGTCCTGATTTTATTATATTGGATAATCCGTTTGACAATCTGGATGTAGGTGGTCAAGCTTCTTTGCTTGAGAAGATTACAGCCTTATCAACAACCATTTCTGTTATACAATTGATTAATCGGAATAGAGATTTGTTGCCTTTTATAATTAATGCCGTAAAAATAGAAGAAGAAAAGATTTTGGATATTGATGATGTGAAAACTTATTTGTCAAATCATAAAAGTGATAATCTTTTACAGGAAGATAAGAGCGTTCCTCCTCCTATTAAAGAGTATGTTTTGGAGAATAAAGAGTTGGTTTGTTTCAAGAATGTAACCGTCAGTTATGAAGAAAGAGTGATAGTACAGGATATTAATTGGACTATAAACCGAGGCGAATTTTGGCAATTGGTTGGTCCCAATGGAAGTGGCAAAACAACTTTGCTAACAATGATAAATGGAGATAACCCAAAAGCATTTAATCAAGACCTGACTTTATTTGGCAAAAAAAAAGGAACAGGAGAAACTGTTTGGGAGATAAAACAAAAGGTTGGATACCTCACTCCTTCAATGACAGACCTATTCAATACACGTCATACTGTTGAAGAAATGATTGTGTCCGGATTCTTGGATTCCATAGGTTTGTATAAAAAACCAAGTGACATACAATTAAGATTAGCCAACGAATGGTTGGATTTGATAGAGATGCCTCATCTTAAAAACAAACCATTTTGCACTTTGTCATTAGGGCAACAAAGATTGGCATTGGTAGCAAGGGCAATGGTAAAACATCCTCCATTGTTGATATTGGACGAAGCTATGTCTGGTTTAGACGACCATAACGCAGCAATCGTTATATCGTTGATAAACAAAATAGCCGCAGAAAGCAAAACAACAATCCTATTCGTATCCCACCGAATTGAAGAAGGTCTTTCGCCAAACAATATTTTCGAATTGGTACCCACAGAAAGCGGCTCAATTGGAAAGGTAAAAGTCGCCACAAAGACACAAAGGCTCTAAGTCGCACCAAAAAGAAAGAAGACACAAAGCTATTTCATATATTTTCTCTTATTTATTTCGTGAATCGGGAGGAACGAAAATCGCAAGTCAGTGACCCCAAACTTGCGACTCTCGATTCTCGTTCTCCTGATTTCTTTGTGCTTCTTTCTGTCTTTGTGCCTTTGTGGCAATTAGGTTGGGAATTAAAAAACCCCGAATAAATTAATATTCAGGGTTCAATTTTATGTAGAAAACTAAAATTACTTGATTTCTACTTCAGCACCAGCTTCTTTCAACTTAGCTGCGATATCATCAGCTTCTGCTTTTGCAGCACCTTCCTTAATTGGCTTAGGAGCAGCATCTACTAAATCTTTAGCTTCTTTCAATCCTAAACCAGTTAATTCCTTAACGATTTTAACGATTTGAAGTTTGTTTGGACCAGCATTAGTCAAAACAACATCAAATGCTGTTTTTTCTTCAACTATTGGAGCAGCAGCACCAGCAGCAGGACCAGCAGCAACTGCAACTGCAGCAGCAGCAGGCTCAATGCCATACTCATCTTTCAAAATTTTTGCTAACTCGTTAACTTCTTTAACTGTTAGGCTTACTAGTTGTTCTGCGAACGCTTTTAAATCTGCCATAATTGTAAATTTTTACCGTCTTCATCGTTTCTCTAAAGAACTCCGACGGATTTGTTTAAAAAAATTTGCCTTTAATTGTTTCTCCCTCAGGCCTGGGATTTTATCTTTTATTCTACGTAATACTTATTACTTAGAACGTATAACTTGCTTATGCTGCTACTTCCCTGTCTTCCAAAGCTTTCAGTAAGCTTGCCAATTTGTTTCCAGCATTCAAGCCGCTGATAACATTCTTGGCAGGAGATTGCAACAATCCAATGATTTCGCCCAATAGTTCTTGCTTGCCTTTCAATGTCTTCAATGCTTCCAATTGGTCGTTGCCAACAAATACTGCACCATCAACATAAGCAGCTTTCAAAACTGGCTTATCATTCTTATTTTCTGTACGGAAAGTTGAGATAATAAGCGCAGGCTCTTTCGAGTTTTCAGAAAACATCAAAGCAGTTACATTATGAAGACTGTCATAAACACCTGCATATTTTTCTGCATCTAATCCTTCCAAAGCCTTCTTGATTAAAGTGTTTTTTGCAACCTTTAATTCAACTTTCTTATCAAAACAAATCCTACGAAGCTTACCTACCTGTGCTACAGTTAGTGCTTCTGTATTTGTAATATAAAATGTATTGTATTGAGTGAACTTTTCTTTAAGAACCTCAATCACTTCATTTTTTTCGTTCTTTGTCATAACTAAATTTTATTTAAAACCCGGGTCATCTTCCTTTTACGGAATCACCAGGATTAGTTTGCTGATAATGATTTAACATCCAATGTAATACCTGGACTCATAGAAGATGCAATGCTTGCAGCTTTCAAATAAGTACCTTTTGAAGTTGATGGTTTCAACTTGATAATTGCATCGATAAATTGTGCGCTGTTTTCAGCCAACTTTTGCGGTGCAAAAGAAATACGACCAATTGAAGCGTGAACGATACCTGCTTTATCAACTTTAAACGCAATCTTACCACCCTTAACTTCATTTACCGCAGCAGCAACATCATTTGTTACTGTACCAGTTTTAGGGTTAGGCATCAAGTTACGAGGACCTAATATCTTACCTAGTTTACCAATTTTAGGCATCACGGATGGAGTAGCGATGATAACATCAACATCTGTCCAACCGCCTTCAATTTTAGTAATGAACTCATCCAATCCTATAAAGTCAGCACCAGCTTCTTTAGCAGCCGCTTCTTTATCAGGCGTACAAAGCACCAATACTTTCTTTGTTTTACCCGTACCGTGAGGGAGAGAAACAGTACCACGTACTTGTTGGTCTGCTTTCTTAGGGTCAACACCTAAACGAAGGTGTATATCAACTGAACTGTCAAATTTTGTACAGTTAATTTCTTTTACCAATGATGTTGCTTCCTTAAGGGAATAAAGTTTTGCTTTATCCACCTTTGTGTTTGCAACCTTTCTTTTTTTAGTCAATGACATAATTTGAATGATTTAAAGGTGAATAATTAATTTTTGTCCCAAGGGGCTGATCCATCAATAGTGATACCCATGCTACGTGCAGTACCGGCAACCATTTTCATAGCGCTTTCAATGGTAAAGCAGTTAAGGTCAGGCATCTTGTCTTTAGCAATTTCTTCTACTTGAGACCAAGTTACTTTACCAACCTTTACACGATTTGGTTCTTTACTACCTTCTTTAATTTTTGCTGCGTCTAACAGTTGAAGAGAAGCGGGAGCAGTTTTAATAACGAAATCAAAAGATTTGTCGGTATAAACTGTAATCAAAACAGGAACTACTTTTCCCATTTTATCTTGGGTTCTTGCATTGAATTGTTTGCAGAACTCCATAATGTTAACGCCTTTGGAACCTAGTGCGGGTCCGATTGGCGGGGCAGGATTGGCCTGACCACCTTTAGCTTGCAACTTTACGTAAGTTGAAATTTCTTTAGCCATATTTTACGATTTAATTGGTGATAGCGTCTGAAATTTTCGTTCAGACTCCCAAGATCAATCATTCTCACTTTTATCGAAAGAACTTTTTGGGAGCGCAAATGTAGGGGAATATTCTGGATTCGGGATAAATGGTGAAATATTTTTTCATTGGTATCTAAACCCTACCTTCAATCAAGTTCCAAATACACTTGCTAGCATCAAATTTATTGCGCTACGGTTAAGTTCAGGTGTCCGCCAAGTCCTTCTCTTACAATGCGCATAAGCGTAGATAAGCGAATATCACTTGCATTGTTTTCAATTCTTGAGATATACGATTTTGTAGTGCCGCATTTAGCCGCAAGTTGTTCCTGTGTCAAGTTTTGTTTTTCACGCATTTCCTGAATCATCACACCAAGTTTGAATGCTTCAAACCCTTGTTCATAATTCTCTCGCATTTCAGTTCCTGTCTTGCCGTATTGTTCGTCGAGATGGTCTGCGAAAGATGTCAAGTTGTTATTTTTTTGCTTTTTCATCGAAGTATTCTTTTTTAATCTTCTTTGCTAATACAATTTCATTTTTAGGTATCTTCTGCGTTTTCTTCTGAAAACCATTAGTTAATACAATGAGTTGACCTTCATCAAAAAAGCTGAAAACCCTAAATATATTACTACCCACTTCAACCCTTACTTCATAGATGCCTTCATCTATATGTTTAAAAAACTTATCGGGTACTCGTTCCAAGGTAGCAATAATTCCTAATGTCCAGTTGAACTTTAGCTTAACCGCATCTGTCTGGTTATTGAAAAAGTCCAAATAGAAATGCTTGTAGTAAACTATGTTTCTTATAAAGTTCTTAGTCAAGGGGGCGAAGTTAGCTAATTGGACAACATTCTTTAAAGTATTTTTACCTCCTTATTTACAAAACAAAAAAGGATGATAATCCAATAATCCCAACTCATATTTCACATATCACCATTCACTTCTAAACACTCACTCTTACTGGCTCGCTCCATGCACCAATGCCCATTGAGTTGATAGCTGCAATGCGCACCCAAATAAAACTTTCAGGTATCAGTTTACCAATTACCAACGTTGTTTTAGTGCCTGCAAAGTCTGTGTATTTCCAACCTGTCCTCCATTTCTTGCTTGTCTGGCTCACAAACGAACGTGCACCTTTCAGCAAATCCCAACTCATCTTCACCTCACCCTCCTTGCCCCATTTCAGTTGC
>Ga0164296_1005513_pt1 | contig 11055 bp, 15 predicted proteins | sample GEODES057metaG_FD_113533 | JGI IMG/M metagenome (GOLD analysis project Ga0164296, IMG submission 113533) | Dystrophic lake water microbial communities from Trout Bog Lake, Wisconsin, USA - GEODES057 metaG | ecosystem: Environmental > Aquatic > Freshwater > Lake | place: USA: Trout Bog Lake... | reverse complement strand
CACAGGCACTGCTGTCGCGCGACCCGTTTGCGGAGTACACAGACAGCAGCCGTCGCGAAGGCGGAGCTGAGTTCGACGCCGCTCTACAAGGTTTCCTAGGCAGTGACGCTCACTACGTCCCTGCACTTCCGTCACCTCGAGGCGCTGCCTCTTCTGTGCGCGACGCCTTCCGCGGTGGCCGGGGCGACCTTGACGCCGCGTTTGAGGCGTGTGCTCGACTACAGGTGCGCTTCTCCTGCGCACTTCGTGTGCGTCACAAGACACTCTCTCACAGCCTCTGTGCTTTCTGCCCTCACCGCCCGGACACCACACACCTGATTTCGTGGAAACTCAGCGTGCGTTGAACCACGCACGGCGACTGGGCTTGTTCCCGCCGCGAAGGAGTGGCGGCCGTCGAAGACGCAGCGGACACCTCATGCAGTCAGTTGTGGGCACTTTAGCGCCTGAGGACAGCGCGTGGGCACTCCTGCCTCCTGGTTTAGGCGGTCCATCTCGCCGCTCACTAGACCCGCTGGTTGCGCCACGTGCTGGAGCGCTGCTGCTGAGCCATCCCAAGGTGGGAAGCACTGGAGAAACTTTCTACCGCAGCGTGGTGCTTCTGTGCTCGCATGACGATGTGGAGGGCACCACGGGCGTGGTGTTGAATGCTCCTACACGAGATAGCGTGGGGTCACTCCTGCTGGCGCCGGCGACAGAGCAGCCACATGCAGTGACTATGCAACGCGGCCGGATGCTCTTCCCTCCCGGCAAGCGTCTCTCTTCATCCGCGCTGGCTGCTATCCGGGTGATGCAGCCCCGAGTCAAGTTCCGTCGAGACGGCTCCCTGCTCGTCTCCTTTGTCGTGCCTGCGCCCATGGCTGAAGCCACCGCCTCCGCCATCGCCACCGCCATGGAGCAGCGACATAGACAAGCCATACCCAATGCGCTGCGTGACGAGGACGAGGACGACGGAGGCGCGTTTCACGACGCTGGTGAGGAACAAAGCAGCGCGTTGGACGATGTTCTAGGTGACTGTGATGACTTGGATCAGCGCAGTTTAGTGCTCGACCATCCGACACGTGACCACCGCGATTCCATGTGGGCAGCGCGGCAGCAGCACGAACTGAGCAGCAGCAGCAGCAGCGATGACGATATTGACGATACATGTTCAGATTCTGACTCTGATTCCGATGAGGAGCACATTGACGGACGCATGCTGCGCCAGCTTCTTGTGGACGACCTGGAGGCATCTCGGCAGGCAAGTCGCCGGGCGGTGGTGGAGTCCCTGGGCGCTGACCTGTCTGCTTTCGGCGCCTCCACGCTCTCGCATGGCGGCCCAGTCACAGGAGCCACTGTTCTGCACGCATGCCCTTCAGTCGGTGGAGAAGCTATTTTACCTGGAGTGTATGCTGGCGGAGACGCGCGTGCTTTAGCTGCAGCACTGCGTTCGGGCAACCTCCGGCAAGACGATGTGCGCGTGTTCGCTGGCCAGGCCTCTTGGGCGCCCGGGCAACTACAGGAGGAGCTGGCACGCGGTGAGTGGCTCATCGCGCAAGCCACGCCTGCATGGGTGCTGTCTCGACACAGCAGACGGGGCAGCAGGTTCCGGGCGCCACTGGGCGCAGGGGCGAATCAGCGTGGTGCACCACCTTCTTCGTGTCTCTGGTCAAGGGCGCTGAATGCCATGGGCGGCGAGTGGGCAGCACTCTCACTGCTCCCTCGGGGCGTCGATCTCGACGGAGAAGAAGCGGTGAGTGAGACGCCAGTGCTGACTGTGAGGCCATGATGCGGTACTAGAACAAACGGTACTACATTGGTGTCCGTCTGTGGAAGAAGAACAGAATCAGCGACGCGCGCTCGCCCTTTACAACATCCGTGACTCCATGCGCAAGCGACCAACGGTGGATGAGCGCGTCGCCCGCCTGCCTATTGCCCACGTGCGCCTTGCCACTGTGGAACAGCACCAACTTGCCTCCTTCTACGTCGTTGTCTGTTGTCAACGACACATTCACCGTGTAATCAGAAGCGTCTGTGTGGACAGCCAGCTGTGTCCGCGTCGCTGGGCTGTAGAGCCTTAAGAAGAGGCGCACTTGCGTGAATTTCGCGGGCGCCGCCGGGTCGAGTAGGCGCGGTAGCTGCCATAGCGCCGTTACTGTCTCCGGCCCGATGACTCCGTCCAGCTGCTGACGAGTCAGGTCCACTTGGTAGTCGGGCAGGCCGTCGACAGTGTCAAGGCTCTTGCTAGTGACTCGAGCGCGAAGCAGCTTCCGCAGCGAGTTGCACTGCTCAAGTGTCAGTAGTTGCGGCCTCGTGAGCAGCAACTCGTCCAGCGGCGCGTGCAGTGCTTCCAACGCGGCGTTCTTGTCACCTCTGCGCAGCTTGAGGGACTTCAGATAAGCCACAGGTTCGCGCGTCAACAATTCTTCCAAGGGCAGTGGACGAGCGGCGCTATAGTTTGCTGCCGTATGAAGTGCTAACGAGCGTGCTCTGCATCTCGCACACAGAGTGGGACGCAACGGTGCCGCTCGCATCAACTCGACGGGCTTTCCGAGGGCGATGATAGTGGACACATCATTCCCTTGCATTTCTATCATGCACGATCGCGTTCCGCACATCCGCACTCAGCCGTGCATGCGGCGGCGGTGCAACTTGTCTGGCATCCAGGCGAGCCAGGAGGGCATCCTCCAAGCGCCTTGCAAGGCGAACAACACGCTTGTCCTTATGTGGCGCGAACGGCGCTGTGCGTATGGTCAGCATGCCGTGGCGGTTGCCGTACACTATGTCTGTCAGATAGCGGTCTCCAACCATGACCAGCGAGCTTGGGCTCGCCCCTCCGAAGTGCGCAGACACAGCCTCTGCAGTTCCCCCGGGCTTCTTGGCGCCTGCGGCGGGGCCATCGGCGGAGTCATCGGATGGGGGCGCGCATAACACAGAATTAATTGCGCATGACGAATATGGGGCTCACCATGTCGGAGGACTGGCAATCCAAGTGCGGCATGCACCGCCGCCGCCTCGTCGCCACCAGCATCGAATTGCGTCAGCCCCGATGAATTACTACACAAAACATGGACACAGCAGCGTGTGTCAGAGAGAGAGAAAGTTCAAGACGCTCCGACAGGACACCACTGGTGGACGCACCTCAAGATGACAGCTCTTCCATCGAAGACCTTGAGGCACTGCGCCAGCGACTCCGCCAGGGGCGGATACACGCCTTCAGCGTACGGGACGGTGAGCGTGTTATCCTGTTGGAGCGTGAGACACAAGGCTGGTGTTGACAAGTGCACTGCAGTTGAGCACGTGCCTTGTCGAACACGACGCCCGTGAAGCCAGCCGTGCGGAGTGCGGCCCAGTCGATGCAAGAGATGTCGGACACACGGAAGTGAGGCACAGCCAGCGGTGCGCGGCCGCCCTTAGTAAACAAGCTGCGTCAGAGCTCTCGACCTCCGACACCGCAGCCGTGCTGCTCATCAGAGCGGAACGGCACGCACCAGTGTGACGCTGAGGAAGAGACGGATGCCGGCGACGTTGATGTTTTGACCCAGCTTACCGAGAGGCGAGGCCATGGCGACGGTAGTGCGAGAAGAACAAGACGTCGCGCAGGAACGGCTACGTGGATGTGTGTTGCCGATGCCAAGTACACGCCCGTTGAGCTCAGAGCTGTGGCGAGCAGCACAGTGGCGTGGTGCTGCGTGCACACTGGTGAACATACAGCACCTGAGGTGGAGGTGGAGGCTGTGTCGCGCAGGGCGTACACCTCACATGTTGCGCCTCCCACGATTGATTTCTGGCATCAGAATTAATTCGACGAGTAGAATAGGCGCTGCGAAGGCCGGAAGGCTGTCGCTGCTGTCGTGGCATGCTTCAGGTGGGTCTATCACTCTCTCCGCGAGGCGCGCATTCGCAGCTGATGCCTGTGTCTGCGTCGAGTATAGAAGCCAAGCTTCGAGATGCTCTGCAGGCGACGACCGTGGTGTGTTTAGGGGTGGTGCCAGGCTGACAATGCCCACACCTGACAACCTGAGCTCTGCGCGCAGGTTGTGACGGACGTGAGCGCAAACAAGTGCGGGGCCGCTTTTGACGTGGAGGTGGTGTCACACCTTTTCGAGGGCAAGGCGCTGCTAGCGAGGCACAGACTCATAAACGACGTACTGCGCGAGGAGATGAAAGACATTCATGCGCTGAGTATCAAACGGGCCGTGCCCGAATGACGCCGCACAGACACCTGCACTTTGAATAGCAAGACTCGTCGTTCAGCGCGCCTTCTTGCTCTTCGGGTTGAGCCCGTTGATTTTCTTCTGCGCCCTCGCCTTGGCGCTCTCCTGCCGCGCGTCGTAGTCAGACTGCAACTTCATCAAGTTGCTCAAGAAAGTGCTATGCTTCCACGGCCGCTCGAGCCCCTCCACACTGTCGTCACCGCCTCTCAGGTGTATCATGCTCAGCTCGCTGTCGTACGCCTGCAGCGGCTGGCTCAGCGCCTGGATGAGCATCAGCTGGTACGCCTTGCGATAGTTCCCCGAGAACAGCGCCAGGCCGTAGTACTGTGGGGCACAGGAGTGGTGTTGGTGAGAGACACACATGCAGAGGTGGTTGTGAGGCGCAGGCAGCACGCTGGGACGCACCAGTGTCCCCTTGACCATGAGCATGTTGCAGGCGTCTGTGTCGTACGCAGACACACTCTGCGACTGCGTCCCCTTGCCGTCGTCTGTCGGCACTTTGATCACGCGCTGGTCGTTCGCCTCCACGACGGCGCTCTTCAATCTATAGCACAGGTAGTTGAAAGTGAAGAACGAGGCCGTGAAGAGGGCATGCACTGCCTTGATGACCTGCAGCGAGGTCCAGTCCGGCGACAACAGGACAGTGAGCAGCACCACGCCGAGTGTGACTACACCAGTGTACGCTTGCGGCTTCTTAGGCCTCGCCATGAGGCCGGGACGGAGCTGGAGAGGGGGCGAGCTACTTGTACATATTTCGATGACGTGGAGCCATGCATTGAAACGTCCATTCAATCCTGCTTTGTGGCTGCGGGCGCCGCGCATTTGGGCGGGAACAGAGCATCCGCGAGAGCCATGCCGACCGCCATGGCTGCGCAGAAGGCACCCGCGGTGCCCCCAATGGAAATCTTGAACAGAGGAAGAACCAAGTTGGTGAGCGCAGGCCCGGGGCACATGCCGCCCAAGCCCCAGCCGATGCCAAACAGCGCGCTGCCCCCAACAAGTCGGGCATCCACCACCCGGGTGCTGGGCACCTTGAAGCTGTCGCCCATGACGGGACGCCGCAAGAGGGGCATCACACCGTAGCTCAATGTCGACATCGCAAGGCCGCCGGCCATGACGCATGCGAGACTGGGATCCCAGGGGCCGCTGCGTCCAGTGACGTCCAGGAAGCGTGTCACCTTTTGCGGATGCACCATGCCGCCGAGCGAGAGGCCCACACCAAACACGGTGCCTGTTGTCAAGGCTTGCAGCGCCTTCTGTCCGCTCGCTGCTGTCAAGGCGAGAGCAGCTGAGCCTGCGCCAAAGACGAGGATGGGCATCAGTGCCTCCTCTCTCGGCGCCAGTGGCGCAAGCGTGAGGGGGGACACGGCGCCTGAGGCGGCAGGCTGCGAGAAAGCGAGCGCGGTGGCAGTCGCGACGCCTGCAGCCATGAATGTGCACACAGCAACAATGGACCGCTTGCTGAGGCGCGCGAGGCCACAGATGCCGTGGCCACTGGTGCAGCCACCTCCAAGCCGAGTGCCTAGGCCAACCAGCAAGCCGGCCGCCACGTAGCGCCCGACGCCCAGTGCAGGCGGCACCGCCACATTGTTGGCCTTGTCAAGCACGCCCCCAACCGCGCCACCCGCGACGAGGCCGCCAAGGAACAGGCTGCTCCACAACAGCTCCTTTGTGTCTTTGCTGCAGCGCAGCGTGTTGAAGATGCCGCTTACGCCCGCTACTCTGCCGTGCACGAGCAACGCAGAGGCTGCGGAGAGGCCAATGAGAAGGCCTCCGACGGTGGACTCAACGGGAGTGAACTCTGCTGCCATGCTGCTTTGGGAGAGGACTGTCTATCAACTGCGAATAGATGACGTGCCCGTGGTCACACCAGGGATTGAGACATTCCGGCATGGCTCATTCACAACGGCGTGTGGGACATCATCATCGCGTCCGTGGACTCCACCACTTCGGTCTCCCCTCGTTGCGGAGCTGGAGCAGAGCGCATCTTCAACGCCGGCGGTCTGGGCGCATCGGCAGGCGTCTTGGGACTGGCCCCAGATGCGGGTGCATCGCCTTGGGTGTGGCAGTGCTCCACTCGCAAGCGGTCATCCTTCGCTTTGCGCAGGGCCTGCAAGAAGCTGTGCAACTTGCCGAAGAAGCGCTCCGGCTCAGAGGCGCCCACCTTGGCGGGGTCCAACGCGGCGCCATCTTCGCCGAACCATTCAACTGTGCGCACAAACTGGGCCTTCGCCTCCGCAAGCGCCTCCTGCATCGCCTTCACTTGCAGGGTGGCCTCATCATAAAAGGCCTGCAACTTGGCGGCGTACCCGTCAGGCGGCATGAGAATCGGCCCACCGATCTCCTCAGTTGCGTCACCGGCCTGCTTGCCTGCGCGGCTGTCCTCATTTGAGCCAGCTGCAGCAGCGTCTTCTCCCTTGGACGCCTGGATTTCACCCCGGAGGGCGTCCAAGCCACGCAGCAATGGCGCCAAGTCATCGTCCAAGGCTGCGAACGTGCGACGCGCTGCTGGGCCCAGATGTGGCAAGTCCTGGTCCACTTGCAGAAGGTCCTTGTCTCTGCGCTCGCAGTGGGACACCAGGTAATGGAGTAAGGTTGTCCGCCCATCGAATGAGCGCGTGTCAGCCAGCTTGGCGAGAGAATCGACGCGAAAGCCGAGGGCAGGTGCGCGGCCCGCATTCAGGGTGTTGCCCACCGCCAGCACGAGGGCCAACAGGCGCTGCAGTCGCCCGCTGGATGCGACTTCAGCGCACGCGGAGGAGATGATTGCCGTGTGGGAGGCGACCTCTATGGCGTTCTTGTCAAATGCGAGCTTGAAGTCCAGCGCCCACAGCTTCGATTCGACTCTGTCCACCGCCGCAAGCGCCAGGAAGTAGCGCTCTGCTTTGCCGAGGACCTGGACATCGCCAGGGGGCGGGCCCTTTACATAGCGCTCCAGGATCTTGAACTCGTCGCTGGTCGGCAGGAATCGGAGCATCGAGGAGACCTGATCAGCTGTCAAGAAGCTTGCGTCCAGCCCTGCGACACTAGCAACCACTTCCTCCATCGTTGCGCTGCCGACAAGCTTCGACAGCATGATCTCGACGTTGCTGGCGCGCTTCAGGTCCAGCAGCGTGACTACAGTGCCGCCCCTAGTTGCGCTGCGACGCGCAAATGACCCTCCACCGGACTGCAGCGCACCCGTCCCACCTCGAGGCCCTTGACTGCCTGGCAGCTGTGCGAACAGCGCGTCCAAGGCACTGATGTCAAACATCGAGGACATGGGCACCGCACTCGAGACAGGGCCCTCCGCAACGGCGGCTCCATCAGCGGCGGTGGTGACACCTCCGAAGATGGTGTTCCGAGCACGAGCCGCAGGGATGGGCTCCCAATGAAGTTGCCGCCGCTTGACTGCAACCGCAACTCGCCCATCATCAAATGCGGGTGCCTGAGGCGCAGCTGCGAATGATGAGCCTCCTGGAAGCAGTTTTCCTCCCGGAGGTGGCGGCGGAGGTGGCGGTGGGGGTGGGCCACTACCTTTTCTGGGCGGTGGAGGCGGCGGCGGCGGCGGAGGCGCTGTTGGTGGGGGCTTTGCGCCAGGAGGCAGCGGCGGCGGTGGCGGCGGCGTGGGAATGATACCCATTTTACGTGGCGGTGGCGGCGGCGGGGGTGGTGGGGGAGGCGCTGCTGGCGCTGGGGCAGGTGAAGCCTCAGCATCCACCTTATTGCCAGCCACGGCCTCGTCAACAGTGGGCGCGTTTTTGGCAGCACGCAGTGCAGCCAGCTGTTTCCATGCCGCATGCCTGCGCGCAAGTGCCTGGAGAGTCACAACGCGTGCAGCCCGTTTCTTAGCGGCTTTTCGGGCGAGCATGCGGCGCGCAGCTGCTTGGATCACAGTCGCCGCGCCAGCATGCAGCGCTTGTGTAGCGCCTTGCGCCATGGCGCGTGTTGCCCATTCAGGCGCGGATAGCGGCACATTGTCTACCACAATTGCGTGTCGCCCAGCCATCGCTGCAGGCACCAATTGTGAAGCATGCTCGCCGTTTTCAAAGTTTGCACTCGCTGGCTTGACAGGCGCTGATACTCTCACGGCTGCACCACTGCGAGCAACGCTTGTATGTCCGGCAGTGACCAGGCCATCGGCCCTGACTTCCGCTCCACCCGTGTGATCATCCGATGTGGCGGGGGCAAGTCGTGACTGTGCAAATCTGCCGCCATCGCCATTCTGTTCTAACACCTCTCCCGCTGTTGACCCTTCACGTGTGGTGTGTGCATGCATGCCGTTGCTGCCGCCATCAAAAAGCGGCATCGCGATTGGTTGTCCCGGGGAATGTGCATGCAATCCAGGCGATCGCGATACAATCCCGCCATCAAATACCCTAGCATCAACATCGATGCCAGTCCGTGTCGAGAACGGCATCAAGTGCGGAACAGGGGCAACAAGAGTACCATTGCTTTGACCACTTCTATCAGCCCTCTGGTGCCTCGCTACGGCACTCGGTGTCCAGCCAAAAACATCATGGTCTGCGCGTGTAGGGCTACTCGCAGGCGGTACAGACGCCATCGGCGTCGCTGTAGGCACGTGGTGCTCACCAAACGCGGCAGGGTCGGATTTGCGTCTGAGGAAGGCTGCCATCGCGTCCAGTGGTGCGGGCGAGCCTCTCGGTGTGGGTGGTGTAGGTGGTTTGAGGAATGCGCTGCCGCCCAAAAGTCGTGCATGCGCAGCCTCCACGGAAGTCTCTTCTGCAGCTGTCAACACTGGATGGTTATCGCTGCGTTGCGTAGCCCCATGAGATAGGGATGCCACTTGTGTCTCCTGATCAGTCGCAGACTGCATGTAAATGACACCGCCAGAGGTGGAGGTGGGGCATGCGTCGGTGGCGCGCCGCCCGAGCAAATGCGGTGGCACTGTCTGCCCAAAGGGTGGCACTCGGTCACCTCCAGCGGTGTCACTCGCATGGAGACCTCGCACAGCGGTTCCGGCATCGTCGCCTTCAACACGTTCATGCGTGCTACTGCTGCGCAAATGTGTAACACGGCTGCCAAATGTCGATGTTGTTGACGCCGATTGCGGCACAGGCTCGGCAGACTCTGCAGCTCGCAGCACGCTGCGTTGCTGAGCTGCGACCGCCATCGTCGGGGCAGCAGTAGCATCTGCATTACTAGTCGCGGTCTGCGAGGATGGCGCTGAAGCTCCACCAGGCGCCTGCCAGTCTGTGCGTGCCGCTGCTGCTGGACGCAATCTGACCCCGTCCGACTCCATCGAAGCAGCAGCTGCATGTCCGCCACTGGGCGAGGCCTGCTGCACAGGCCGCAACGAGGCGCGAACGGACTGCGCAGGCTCATGAGCGCCATCAGGGTGCGAAGTCCTCAGAACGACGCTTGCGGTTGAAGGCAACCTCAGGTCAGCTGCCCGAAGTGCGCCCTGCTGTATTGTCGTGCCATGGCCGCTGTCTCCACTCCTTACAACGGATGCATACCTGTCAGCAGCAGTGATCACTGCAGGGGAGGCATGCACATCTGAGGTATTGAGTATTGCGGCAGATGCACGATTGCGGCTAGTAACATGCAGCTGTGCTTCCATCGGCTCACTCTCTCCTCCATGCATACCAGCTGCAGCCGTGTGTGCCACTACTGCATCAGCAGCCTCACTGGGCTGCTGCTTGCTCACAGCGGCGGGCGAACCGCGGTGGTGGTGTCCAACAACATGCACCTGGTCAAGATTGTGCGCTCCTGACCCGCCACGGCTGTCATCTTCTTCGTCATCACTACTACTGCTACTCATGCCATCATGGTGTCCACGGCCAAGAGTCACCTGCGGCGCGTGTGCGCCTCCAGCAGCTGCAGAACCAGGAGAGAAGCAAAGCCGCCGCTGCGGCGTCAAGGCCGGCGTCAGGCCCGAGCCAGCGCCGCGAGGTGGCGAGTGTGGTGGACTAGACGACACGGAGCGCCGGCCACGTGACTGCGAAGACTGCTCCTCGCGCCCAGGAAGGGGTCCAGGAGATGGACTGGCTGCAGCCTGCACGTCCCTACGCCTTCGCTGTGAAGCTTCGACAGCAGCTGCTTCGCCACCGGGTGCTGCATCGCCTCTCTCTGTGCGGCGCTGCGACTTGGGAGACGCGGCGAGCAGCCTGTGGGTAGCGGAGGCGCTTGTGTGAGTCCACAGGGCAGGGAGCAGGCAATGCCAGTGTCTTGGGCGCGAACGCAGTCTCAGGTGTCTCTCACGCACTCTTGTCTGGTCGGTATTAACACGGGCAGGCCTGTGCCGTAGCCGCCGGAGCGCAGGATGTGGCGGTTGTGGACCACTGCGTCGAGCAAGAGATGGGCCAAATCAGTCTTGCGCCCACGCTGTGAGACCTGACAAGCGTCGCACCTCGAGCAGCTTCAAGCGCTAAGGCTGCATATGCAGACGGGCTGTGCTGCGAAAAGGCGCTCGCCGGCGACCGCACCCTGCGCTCTGATGGGTCATAACGCCTACTGGGCGTCTCGTGGTGCATTGTCACAGAGGGTTTAGGCGCATGTAGGTTAAGATCATGACATGATGGATAAACATTCAAAGAGGAGGGCCCAGGATTGTACACGTCACTGACGGTGAGCTCGACAGCAACCTCCTCTCTGCTCTCTCTCGGCGCTGAGCAGGCGGTGCGTTTGCTGCTCTTCCTTGCATGCAGCGTGCTTTCTCGCACGGAACCCGCACTTGGCGACTCCGTCGGGACTTCGGGGCGCGACAGTGGCTCCCGGTTTCTGCACACATGTGTACCGACACAGTGTCTCCCCACGACGCGACTAGCTTTTCCGGCCCCGGCTCTGGCGACCACGTCCTGCTGCCTAGGGTGCGTCAAGACTGTTCCTGCGTCGCAACAAGGCGACGGCGCCTGGATTT
>Ga0164296_1005511_pt1 | contig 11058 bp, 10 predicted proteins | sample GEODES057metaG_FD_113533 | JGI IMG/M metagenome (GOLD analysis project Ga0164296, IMG submission 113533) | Dystrophic lake water microbial communities from Trout Bog Lake, Wisconsin, USA - GEODES057 metaG | ecosystem: Environmental > Aquatic > Freshwater > Lake | place: USA: Trout Bog Lake... | reverse complement strand
GGCCAGTCATGGAACCGATGGTTATGCGCATTTTGGGTCTTGAGACGACGTGCGACGAGACGGCCGCCTCCGTTGTCGAGAGCCTGCGTGACGGCGAAGGCCGCATTCTGTCGAATGAAATCTTGAGCCAAATCCGCCAACACGCCGATTATGGCGGCGTGGTGCCAGAAATCGCGGCCCGCGCGCATATCGAGGCGCTTGATCATCTCATCCAAGCGGCGCTCGAAAACGCAGGCGTTACCCTTGATGAGTTGGATGGTGTGGCTGCCGCAGCCGGACCGGGGCTGATCGGCGGTGTGATGGTAGGCTTAACAACAGCAAAGGCCTTAGCACTTGTGGCGCAAAAGCCATTTCTCGCCGTCAATCATCTTGAGGCGCATGCTTTGTCGCCGCGTCTCACCGATGGCGTCGATTTTCCGTTTTTGTTGCTCTTGGCCTCGGGTGGTCACACGCAGATTTTGATTGTGCGCGGCGTGGGCGATTATCTCAGACTCGGCACGACGATTGATGATGCGATTGGCGAGGCCTTCGACAAAGTCGCAAAAATGCTGAGCCTCCCTTATCCCGGCGGGCCGGAAGTGGAGAAACGCGCAAAAGCGGGCCGGTCTGATCGCTTTGCATTTCCCCGCCCGATGCTTGGTCGCAAAGAGCCCGATTTTTCGCTGTCGGGTTTGAAAACGGCGGTCCGGATTGAGGCGGAGTCGATTGCGCCTTTGAGCGAAACCGACATCGACGATCTCTGTGCATCGTTTCAAGCCGCTGTCATTGCGATGGTTGTCGATCGTGTGAAGGTCGCGATCAAGCGATCCTATGATCTCGATGTGAGGCCGAATGCCTTGGTCATCGCCGGCGGTGTTGCGGCCAATCTCGCGCTTCGTTCGGGATTGCAGGCGCTGGCCGATAAAGAAAAAATGCCGCTTGTTGCGCCGCCTTTGGCGCTGTGTACCGACAATGGCGCCATGATCGCTTGGGCCGGAATCGAACGCTTGCGGCTTGGCCTTGTCGATGGTTTTGACTCGCCTCCGCGCGCCCGTTGGCCGCTGGATGCTCGGAAGGACCTGCATGTTTGATCGGATTTCAGTGATCGGATCGGGTGCCTGGGGAACCGCGCTGGCGCTTGCCGCCGCGCGCGCGGGCCGTGACGTCACTTTGTGGTGCCGCGATCCGGATTTGGCCGAGGACATCCGCACCGCAAGGGAGAATAGACGGCGTCTGCCCGGTATTCCGCTTTTGCCGTCGATCACTGTCACGGCGTCTCTCGATGAAGCAACGCGGTCGGCACGTGCGTTGATCTTCGCTGTTCCGGCGCAAGCCTTGCGCAGCGTTGCCGAAGCTTTGGCCTTTGTTGCACCGCGCGGCCTTCCTGCAATCGTTGCGGCCAAAGGTATTGATCGTGCGAGCGGCGAATTCATGAGCGAGATCGTTGCCGATGCTTTGCCCGGGTTGATGCCGTCCGTCCTGTCAGGCCCGAGCTTTGCTGATGATGTTGGGCGTGGCTTGCCGACAGCTGTTGTGCTCGCAGCCCCAGAACCTGCGATTGCGGAAGCGCTGGCCCAAGCGTTATCGAGCGCCAGTTTCCGCGTTTATCATTCCGATGATGTTCGGGGCGTCGAGATTGGTGGTGCTGCAAAAAATGTCCTCGCGATTGCAGCGGGGATCGTGATTGGCCGTGGCTTGGGTGAAAGTGCGCGGGCGGCGCTGGTCGCACGCGGCTTTGCCGAATTAAGGCGCTTTGCAGATACTTGGCGTGCAAAGCCAGAGACATTGATGGGCCTTTCGGGGCTTGGCGATCTCGTGCTCACAGCAGGGTCGCCGCATTCGCGAAACTTCGCCTTCGGCTTTGATTTGGGGCGAGGATTGCGTGTTTCCGAGGCGGGCGGCGGGAAATTGGCGGAAGGGGTTCACACCGCGCGAATCCTGGTGGACATTGCCCGCGCTCGTGGCGTCGACATGCCGATTGCCGAGGCGGTCTCGGCGATCCTCGAGGGTAAACTGACTGTTGATGCCGCCGTCGCGGCTCTGATGACACGACCGGTAAAGGGAGAATGACATGGCCCATTGGCTCTACAAATCCGAACCCTTCAAATGGTCTTGGGATGATCAGGTGAAGGCCGGCGCTAAAGGCACGTTTTGGGATGGCGTGCGCAATCATTCCGCCAAACTCAATCTTATGGCCATGCGTCAAGGCGATCAGGGCTTTTTCTATCATTCCAATGAAGGCAAGGAGATTGTCGGCATCGTCGAAGTGATCCGCGAGGCCTATCCCGATCCAACCGCAGAACCGGGCGAACCTTGGGTTGTCGTCGATCTTAAAGCCGTCAAGCCTTTCAAACGCCCTATCACGCTTGCTGAAATCAAAGCCGATCCGAAACTCGCCAAAATGTCACTCGTCACGTCAATGCGATTGTCCGTGCAACCCGTGACCGATGACGAATGGGCCTATATTTGCACGCTGGGCGGCGTTTGATTGATTCGAGCCCTGTCCATAGGGTAAGCCCGCATAGGCCAAATCAAATCAGCGCAGCGAAAATCATTTCACTGTTATAATATATTTTTCTTTTCGTGAGCTTCCTTGCGGAAAAAAGGCTTCGACTTCAACCGCGTCTTTGCCGACGAAATTTTCGGACGAGGTATATAAAAGGCGAGATCCAGACACCTTTTTTCCGTTGCAGCTGAACAAAATATTGTCTTTTTCGAAATTGGGCACTACCTCACCGTCTTCGATTTCCACGGTACCGTTTTTTGGAGGGGTGGTTATTCTAACCACCACTTTTCCTAAAGGCGCGCAGTCCGTCCGTAATTGGTGATATTGCGAAATCTGAGTTTTGTTGCCAGCGGCCACCGTTCGCTCGATAATTTGAGGGGGCTGGTCAAGTGCAAGAGCAGCAGTGACAAAGCAGAGCAGTGCCGCTGACGAGATAACCGCGAGATTTATCTTCATCATTTCACCTTCACCACATAATGATATTTTACCAGTTGGCCACGAGGATAAATGACTTCGACATCGAACAGCTCAGAACCAGTATAGCCCTCTTTCGAGGTGTACTTGAGAACGACCCCTTGTGACTTCCTTAAATTGCAAGCGTGCCGCTGATTATCGGCGGGAAAATTTGTAACCAAAACGGCATCTTCTGAAAATGCCGTTCCATTCTTAGGTGCCTTGCTGATATTCACTTTAATGTCGCCCGCAGGGGAGCAGTCTGCATTCAGCTCATAAAATTCCCCCACATCGGTTTCGGAATTCGAAATAACAGTCCGCTCAACGATAACTGGCGCATCACTTACGGCTGCTAATCCAGCAAAGCCACCACACAGGCACACAAAAAACGTCAAGGTTGTGCAGAGATATTTTAGCATCTTCTGAGTTCCCCAATTTAGAACACTATTGTTATCAATGTGTCTCTCATTTGCAATAAATTTATGCCGTTACGTCAAGTGTCATATTTGATCTCAAGGCCATTGAGAATGTAAGTTGGAGGTGTTGTCATCCTCCGGATATTAGTGCCTAAGGTGATGGCTCACATTTTAAGGTGTTGGGCATACAGCCGAACTTCGGCTATCTCACGAGGGCGTTACAGCGGCCAAGATTGATGCGGCACAAAGAGCCAGAGGTTCGAAGCCATGCGAAGGTTGAATTTTCTGCGAGCGGTTTATGTCCTCACACTGTCCATCTTTGTCACTTCTCTTTCAGGCTCTCTGAGAGCCGAGCCTGCCCCAGACCCGGATAAAGTCACCATTCCGGTCGAAGTGAACGGCAAGAGCTATGCCATGGCAGCGCTCATTTATAAGCCCGCTGGGAAAGGGCCTTTCCCGGTCATTATTTTTTCGCATGGGCGGGCACCCAAGGCCAGTGATCGGGCGGCGCTGAAATTCCCTATTCTCACAGGACATGCGGGATATTGGGTCGAGAGAGGTTTTGCCGTTGTTGCACCGATCCGCCCCGGTTATGGGGAAACGGGAGGCGATGATCTCGAGACCTCAAATATTAATATCTCAAAAACGGGCCAATGCAGTGGCAATCCGATTTACGCACAAGCGGCAAAAAACGCCGCCGACACGATTGAAGGGGATGTTCGTTGGGTAGCGAAGCAATCTTGGGCGAAGCCCGGACGCATCATTCTCGTCGGTCAATCGGTCGGCGGTATGGCAACGGTCGCCGCCGGGGCTCGTAATCTGCCAGGCGTGATCGCCTATATCAATTTCTCGGGCGGAACCGGCGGTAATCCCGAACTCATCCCTGGCCATAGCTGTTTTCCCGAAGTCATGACGGCACTCTATGGTGATTTAGGAAGGTCCACCCACATACCCAATCTTTGGCTTTACGCTCAGAATGACCAGTTTTGGGGCCCTGATATGCCTGTCAAATGGCATGAAGCCTTCGCCAAAGCAGGCGGTCGTGGCCAGTTTATCGAAACTGATCCCGTGCCGAATGAGGATGGGCATAAGCTGCTTGCGAAAGGCGGACGGCTTTGGTCCGTGCATGTCAACAGCTTTATTTCCTCGCTCGGATTCTAGAAGCTGACAGGCAACTAGCGTCTTGTCCTTTCGGTTGACGTTCCCCTGACCGACCAAAGTGTGACAAGCACTGGTCTTGTGGCTTGACCCGTGCCTGACCATAATAGAGGCAGAACGAGGATCGCGCTGATAAAAGCTGATCCTCATGTGGCGCTGCATCCCTCAAGCAATTGCTGCGGAGCGGCCAAAGGGAGGAAGATCCGATGTCCGATAAACTTTATCCGGTCTCTGGCGATTGGGCCAAGCGCGCTTATGTGGATGATGCCAAATACAAGGCCATGTATGACGCGTCGGTCAAAGATCCGGAGGGGTTCTGGGCCGAGCATGGCAAGCGGATTGATTGGATCAAGCCCTATTCTCGGGTCAAGAATACGACCTATGCTCCCGGCAATGTCCATATCGAGTGGTTTGGAGATGGCACAACCAATGTGTCGATGAATTGCATCGACCGTCATCTGCCAAAGCGCGCCAATCAAACCGCGATCATCTTTGAAGGTGATGATCCCAATGACAGCCGCCACATCACCTATCAAGAATTGCATGACGAAGTGTGCCGTTTTGCCAATGTGTTGAAAGCGCATGGCGTCCGCAAAGGGGATACGGTCACGATTTATCTGCCAATGATCCCGGAAGCAGCCTTTGCGATGCTCGCCTGCGCACGGATTGGTGCGGTTCATTCGATTGTCTTTGGTGGGTTCTCGCCTGATTCCTTGGCGGGTCGCATTGAGGGTTGCAAGTCCAAGGTCGTCATCACGGCCGATGAAGGCTTGCGCGGTGGTAAAAAGGTTCCGCTGAAAGCCAATGCGGATGAAGCATTGAAGCGCGTACCCGGAATTGTCACATCGCAACTTGTGGTGAAGCGCACCGGCGGCGCCGTTCATATGCAAGACGGCCGCGATTATTATTATCACGAAGAGGCCGCGAAAGCGCAGACGCAATGCAAGCCCGAGGAAATGGAAGCGGAAGCACCGCTCTTTATCCTTTATACATCCGGCTCAACCGGCGCGCCAAAGGGTGTTGTGCACACAACGGGCGGCTATCTCGTCTATGCCTCAACGACGCATCAATATGTCTTCGATTATCACGAAGGCGATATTTATTGGTGCACGGCGGATGTGGGTTGGGTCACAGGACACTCTTATATTGTTTATGGCCCGCTCGCGAATGGCGCGACGACGTTGATGTTCGAGGGTATCCCGACCTATCCGACAATTTCGCGTTTCTGGGATGTTGTTGATAAGCACAAGGTCAATATTTTCTATACCGCGCCAACGGCGATCCGCTCCTTGATGGGCGCAGGTGAAGAGCCCGTTAAAAAGACATCGCGCGCGAGCCTGCGTTTGCTGGGCTCGGTGGGCGAGCCGATCAACCCGGAAGCGTGGGAATGGTATCACCGCGTTGTGGGCGATCAACGCTGCCCGATTGTCGATACGTGGTGGCAGACAGAAACCGGCGGCATTTTGATCACGCCTTTGCCCGGTGCCACGGCCTTGAAACCCGGTTCGGCGACACGGCCTTTCTTCGGCGTGAAGCCGGAAGTGGTCGATGCCAATGGCACGGTGCTTCACGGCGCCTGCGAAGGCAATCTCGTGATTGCGGATTCATGGCCCGGCCAAATGCGCACCGTCTATGGCGATCACAAGCGCTTCATGGAGACGTATTTCGCGACTTACGCGAATAAATATTTCACCGGCGACGGCTGCCGCCGCGACGCCGATGGCTATTACTGGATCACGGGTCGCGTGGACGATGTGATCAATGTGTCCGGCCATCGCATGGGCACGGCTGAAGTCGAGAGCGCCTTGGTGGCCCATGAGAAAGTGTCGGAAGCCGCCGTTGTCGGCTATCCGCACGACATCAAAGGGCAGGTCATTTATGCCTATGTCACCTTGATGGCAGGCACGGAGCCGACGGAAGCTTTGCGCAAAGAGCTCGTCGCATGGGTCCGCAAAGAAATTGGTCCCATCGCGTCGCCTGATCTCATTCAATTCGCGCCCGGTTTGCCAAAGACGCGTTCAGGCAAGATCATGCGTCGTATTTTGCGCAAAATTGCCGAAGACGAATTTGGCAATCTCGGCGATACATCGACGCTGAATGACCCGACCGTGGTCGATGATCTCATTGCCAACCGGCAAAATAAGCGCGGTTGATCGACTATTTCCGCACTTAGTTGGAACGAACAGCCATCTCCCCGCGCCTTTGCGCGGGGATTATTGAAGGCCAAGATGGCAAGTGTATTTTGGACAAAGAAGTTGCACCCGGGTTGCGTAAGCATTAATCCCGTCACGTAAGCGGCAGCAAAGTCAGTTAGCAGTGCGTCAGTTCGGCAAGTGTCGCCTTAGAAATTGGTCCTGGCGGAGATTTCCCTGATGCAAATCATTCCTATCATCCTCTGTGGCGGCTCCGGCACGCGGCTTTGGCCTGTGTCGCGTGACAGTTTTCCGAAACAATTTGTGCCGCTGATGGGGTTGCGCTCGACCTTTCAAGCGACATTGAAGCGGGTGGATGACATTAGCCTGTTTGGTCGGCCTTTGATCGTGACCAATGAGAAATTCCGGTTTCTGGCGCAGGAACAAGCGGATGATGTGAGCGTGCCAGTCGATATTCTGATGGAGCCCACGCCACGGGATTCCGCACCAGCAATCGCTGCGGCGGCAGAGTGGCTGTTACGCAATCGTCCGGGGTCGATCGGTTTGGTGCTGGCGGCGGATCACATGATTGGTGATGTCGAAGGGTTTCGCGCCAGTGTCCGTCATGCGCTGCCGGCAACGGAAGCAGGCCGTATTGTGACTTTTGGGATTGTCCCGTCGCATCCATCAACGGCTTATGGCTATATTCAGCCGGGCGATCCGATGGAGGGCGGCGCGCGCCATGTCGCGATCTTCCTCGAAAAGCCAGATGCTGAGATGGCGAAAGGGTTGGTCGAGCAAGGCTATCTTTGGAATTCGGGTAATTTCATGTTCAAGCCGGATGTGATGATGGCCGAGATTGAGCGTCATTGTCCTGAGATCGCAATGTCGGTCAGGGCAGCACTTGATGGCGCCAGCGATGATCTCGCTGCGATCCGTCTGGATGAGGCACCTTTTGCTGGTGCGACCAAGATCTCAATCGATTACGCCGTGATGCAAAAGACATTTCATGCGGCGGTTGTGCGCGCCACATTTGACTGGTCGGACATTGGCACATGGGGCGCTCTCTGGGACGCGTCAGAGCATGATGAGCGTGGCAACCGCGTGACGGGAAATGTCTCTCTCCTCGATACGCGCAACAGTCTGGTTCATTCGGATGGTGTTCTCACCGCGGTGACGGGTGTCGATGATATTGTGGTGGTAGCCACACGCGACGCGGTTTTGGTGACGAGCCGCGAGAATTCCGGCGAAGTCAAAATCCTCGTTGAGGCGCTCAAAGCACAAAGCATCCGCGAGGCGAGCGAGCATCTGAAAATGTATCGCCCCTGGGGCGCTTATCAGCGCATTGATTTAGGCGATCGTTTTCAAGTCAAGCGCATCACGGTGAAACCCGGGGGTCGTCTCTCGCTGCAAAAGCATTTTCATCGCTCCGAGCATTGGGTTGTCGTCTCTGGCACAGCGGAAGTCACGATTGGTGACAAAGTGATGGAGCTTCACGAAAATCAAAGCACCTATATCCCAATCGGTGAGGTGCATCGGCTCGCCAATCCGGGGCGCGTGCCGCTCGAAATCATTGAAGTGCAAGTCGGGTCTTACACGGGCGAGGACGACATCGTGCGCATTGAGGATGTTTATGGGCGAGGGTAAGGCCGAGAAAAGCCCTCGACGCGTCTGTTACTTCATGGCACCATAACGCTTACGTCATTTCTCAAGTTTTGTGCGCCCGCGTGACCAAGCCCGTTTTGATTGTCTTGCATCAGGAGCAGTCGACCCCCGGTCGGGTTGGCTACGCCATCCGGTCTCGCGGTCATCGGCTTGATATTCGCCGTCCCCCGCTTGGGGATGAATTGCCTCAAGATCTGTCAGCCCATTCGGGTGTCGTTATTTTTGGCGGCCCGATGAGCGCTAATGATACGGCCTCTTGGATAGATGACGAGCTGGCGCTGATCGAGCGCGTTGTAAAATCTGGAACGCCCTATCTCGGTCTGTGCCTTGGGGCGCAATTATATTGCCGCGCCTCTGGCTCGCGGGTGTGGTCACATCCGGACCAAGAAACCGAAATCGGCTATTATCCCGTCTCTCCAACCCAAGACGGGAATGAATGGGCCAAGCAGCGTGGTGTCACTTGGCCGTCTCACGTCTATCATTGGCATCGAGAAGGTTTTGATCTGCCGCGCGAGGCGACCTTGCTTGCGTCGGGCGATGTTTTTCCCAATCAAGCCTTTCGGGTGGGCTCAAAGATTTTCGGCCTGCAATTTCATCCTGAAGTCACCTATGCGATGATTTGCCGATGGACGGTCCGTGCGTTTGAGCGGATGCAGACAAAGGGTGCGCAACCGCCCGAATCCCATCGTACCGGCTGGTTTGCGTATGACGGCGCCGTATCGGCTTGGCTAGACGGTTTTCTAGATCATTGGCTGGCATCACCCGTGCGGTGAACGCCTAGTCGAAGGTTTCGACAACCCCGATATAGGGCAATTGGCGGTAGGAATGGGCCACGTCCATGCCATATCCGACCACAAACAGGTCAGGGCAGGTAAAGCCCGTAAAATCCGCGTCAATGGAAACCGCCCGTTTCCCCGGCTTTTCGAGCAGACAACAGGTCATGACACGCGCGCCCCGCGCCGTCAGCAGATCTTTTGCAAAGGCGATGGTTCGTCCAGATTCAAGAATATCGTCAATCAGAAGTATATCGCGATCCCGGACATCACTTTCGACGTCTTTTAAGATCGTCACATTGCCGGACGAAGCGGTCGCGTCCTGATAACTCGACAAATGCATGAATTCGACCTGCGGCATCAGCCCCGCATGGTGCAGTTCCCGCATCAAATCGGCGGCGAACATGAAACTGCCTTTGAGAATGGCGACAACCAAAAGCTGACGCGGTTCGCGCTTGGCAATTTCAATCGCAATTTCTTTATTGCGCTGCGCGATTGCGCTCTCGTCGATGAGAACCCGGACACGTCTCTCTTGGATCATTGGCCTCATCCACTGGCGGACTTCAATTCGACCCGCCTCGCAAATCAGGCTCCAGCGAAACGGATCCTGATGTCTTTAGCGTCCCGGGGCGGGGAGGCAAGCCTTGCCGAGAAGGGTAACGGCGTTCCAGAGGCAATCGAGGGGGCCGGAGCCGGGATCATCCACTGAAAAATCGTGTTGGCATCGCCATCGGTCATCGTGAACTGCAAGCCGGGGACTGGATGGTCGCCCCGCCGCTCGCTCAGAATCTCGCCCTCAATGATGAGCGCCGTCTCGCCGCTGTCGGTTGTCAGCCGCGTTCGGATATTGGTGAGCCGCAACCCGTCGGCAGGATGATCGGGAATGATCATGGCCAGCCAATCTTTGGCGCGCGACAGGACCATATCCATTCTCGAAGTGCCGGGAACCGTGACAATTGCCACCCAGGTGGCGGCCAATGCGCTCAGGCCTGCGAGTGGAAGCGCCCATCGCGCGGGTCGGGACGGTGTCTTCGCGCCGGGCGTTTCCATCGTATCGAGGGGTGGAACGGGTTTATTTTCCGGGTTCAAAGGCGGCTGAGGTCGGCGAGCTTCCACCTCCGGCCGCCAGGATGTTTTACACACGCCGCAGCGGACAAGCTTGCCTTCCGGCGCGATTTCGTTGGCGCGCACAAGATAGGAGCTTGAGCAATTCGGGCAAATGATCAGCATGGCGAATCAGTTATGGTCCTGCGACCCCGGGTTTCGGGGAGGACGATAAGCAAACGTCCTTAAGGAAGGCTGAAGGTCCCGTGCAGGATTTTCCCTATCGCCCCGTGGGTGAGCTTGTTCGATTTGATAATGTCGGCCTGCGCTATGGCGTTGGTGCCGAAACCCTGACCGATGTCAGTTTTTCTATCGAAGCCCATTCTTTCCAATTTCTCACGGGTGCGTCTGGTACTGGAAAAACAACCTTGCTGCGTCTCATCATGCAGGGGTTAAAACCCACGCGGGGAACGATCACTCTGTTTGGTGAAGATACGACGGACCTCGGAAAAGATCGGCTCACTGCCCTGCGCCGCCGCATGGGGATTGTGTTTCAAGATTTTCGACTTCTCGATCATTTGACGACTTATGAAAATGTCGCGCTGCCTTTGAAAGTGCGCGGACGCGATGAGGCATCCTACCGGGCAGAAGTGGTCGAATTGCTGCGCTGGGTCGGTCTTGGTGATCTGATGGATGCGCCGCCAGCCATTTTGTCCGGAGGCGAGCAACAAAGAGCCTCGATTGCGCGGGCTTTGGTGACCCAACCCGATCTTTTGCTGGCCGATGAACCCACAGGCAATGTTGATCCGTCTTTGGCGCGCAGGCTTTTGCGGCTTTTTATTGAAATGAACCGGTCCGGCACGGCCGTCTTCATCGCCACTCATGACATTGGTCTCATGGACCAAGTGCGCGGCGCGCGGAAACTTGTGCTG
>Ga0164296_1005508_pt1 | contig 11063 bp, 11 predicted proteins | sample GEODES057metaG_FD_113533 | JGI IMG/M metagenome (GOLD analysis project Ga0164296, IMG submission 113533) | Dystrophic lake water microbial communities from Trout Bog Lake, Wisconsin, USA - GEODES057 metaG | ecosystem: Environmental > Aquatic > Freshwater > Lake | place: USA: Trout Bog Lake... | reverse complement strand
TATAGCCGCGTCACAGCTTCAGAAGCAGGTAGAGATCATCAAGTCACTGTCTCCTGTGCCAGCAGCTGGTAAGATGACATCTGTTGGTACATTTAGAGCTGTTGTTCCTAAGATAACCACAGACAATCTAATAAGATTGAAAATCCCTTATCTGTACAGCGAGGTATTCTTCACACCCACAACTTCTAAGTTATCCACTGTTACCACAGTTAAAGATTTACAAAACAACATCAAGGTCGGCAAGGCATCCACTATCACGACGTTGAAATCTGATAAGATAACACTACGTTCTAATAGGATGGAGACCTATGATAATGTTGGATTCACCACAGGACCAAATCTGACAGGTACTATCGCCGTAGCAGGGTTGATCCCGGTGGTTGGGCGCAGCGTTACCTACACTAGTGATTCCGTACTCTACTATCTCTATGATCAGAATTTCATAACGGCGGTGCCTACCAACACGCCCCTGGTTACGCTGTATTTCAGCCCAGGCAGCGGCATATCGACTATATTTCCAGCAGGATCAACAGTAAACGTAGTAGATCAGAACACGCTGTATAATGTCAACTTTACAGTATTAGCCTCAGACGCAAACAGCATGACGTTTGTGGATCCAACTAATCTCCCTAGTACATCGGGACTATACGTCACGCAGACTGGATTCATCGCAACTATAACGTTCCCGATACAGACGAGACCACCTTATGGCACGGGGTCATATGTAACGATAACCGGATATCAACCGGGCGGAGCTAACCTAAACGTGACACTGCCAGTGCTAGCATCGAGCTTTAACACTATAACAGTGAATATTTTTGGGTATCCATTTGCTTATAACAGCACTGTTACTATAGCAAACGCCAGCCTTCCGGTCTATTCTCAGACCTATGCGAACCCAGGTGGACCACCGAGTCCGCTACAGAGATTAGTATTCAGCGTGATGATCTCCGGAAATCGTCTAGCACAGTCTTTTGAAGACTTTAGCTCTAGCCTAGCACAGAACAAGACACAGGGATCGATGCAGAAACAGATATTAGTTTTAAAGGATCTCCAATCCAGATCGAACCTAACCTCGGTACAGGGACTGATAAACAAATTTATCATCGGTGCTCCTCCTAGGAGACTAGGCGAAGTATTTGATGTTGCTGAGGTACGTAAAGTTCCGATCCAGTTCTGGAATTGATAAATATAATAAGAATTTCATACCCGAGGAGAATGATAAAATGTCAACATATGACGATCTAAACAGCCTATTTCCAAACCATTACTACTTCTACCAATTCGGTGGAGGAGACATGAATTCAGCATTGGATCTCTGTGCTCGCTTAACTGGCGATGCTGCTCATGTCATCGAGCGTAATGGTGCTATATATTTCGCTGTGACACATGCGTTAGGCGAAGGTATTTCTTGGCTCAAGGCAGTAGATGGTACTCCAGCTGACCTATCTGCACCAGAATAATAAAACATAGGAATCCTGTATGGCCAAGCGTGTAATATCCGAATCGTATACATTCACACCTAGCACTTCTACCCTAGTCATAAACAACAAGTGGATCAGGCGTGAACAGCTATTGCTGATCACTAATGTGACGACAAACACGATCATCTATAATTTCACTGATTCGACTAGGACGGCCAGTGCTTATACCAACTCAAATGTGGGCGGTAACAATGAACAGACCACTATAGTGTTCACCTATAGTGGTGTGACGTCGATGAGTTCCACTGACCATCTGAGTATATTAGTTGAAGAAACTGATCAATCGATGATCCCAGGTGAAGCTTATATGGATCCTGTGGGTAAACTGAGGACTTCCACACCCCAGGCATTGATCGATACTGACTTTGAATATGGCACGCAGAGCACCAAGTGGGAATCCATCAGCCTGTTGGGGGTTAGGAGCAGTGCGTTTTTTGACGTTACACAACCTATAACTAGCAATTCCGCTACAGTAACCATCAACGGAATACCTAATAGCTATAACTATACCAGCATCACAGGCACTGGCAGCAGCAGGCTAGTGACTGTCAATATACCCAATACTGTTGGCATCACGCTGTTCACACCTATATATGTGCAGGATACTATCGACTGGAATGCCAATGGTTGGTATCTACCCTACAGCATAACGCCCAACACCAGCATCACCTATTATGCGAAGGGAAACGTGACCAACGGTACTATAAGCGATCCAACTAAGACGCTGCTGTTCGTTGGTAATTTCTATACGCAGGCAGGTATATCAGTAAACAGCATCACTAATTCTTCGACTACAGTAACAGTTACCACGACTAATCCACATGGACTACAGATAGGTAACTTCGTGATGATCATGGGCACAGCAGCCAGCACCAATCCACCAAACGGTGTGTACCAAGTACTAACGATGCCTACAGTGAACACCTTCACCTTTAGCACCGCCAACAGCACTGGCGCCCCCACTGGCAGCATAATTTTTGGAGCTTCAGTGACTTCAGGTTCTGTCACTGCTGCTAGCACTATATTCACAGTGACAACTATCACCGGCACTATCCCACTCATGGCCAGTGTTAGCGGTAGCGGTATAACCACCGCTACCTACATAACTGGACAGATCAGCGGTGTGACAACTGCTACTACCATAACAGCCACGGGTGGTTCTACAGGACAGAGCACCATAACCACAGCGTCTACTAGCGGTGTTGTTATAGGACAGTTTGTCACTGGAACTGGTATACCACCGAACACTTATGTGCAGAGCTTCGTCGCTAACACTAGCGTGACTCTAACACAGGCGCTAACATCAACAGCTGCGGGCACAGTCAATCTCTACACAGCAGGCGGCGCTGGAACCTATTCCATGAGTGCTGCTGCTAATGCCAGCGGTTCAGGTGCTTATACGATAGGCACGACCACTACGCTGTTCAACAGGCCGTGGGGTTCTGCCATACATAGAGCTTATGACGGCGGCGTGTTGTTCAACGGAGGTTATCCATATCATAGCCAACAGCTAATAAGGCAGACACGAAGGACCTTCCGATATCAGTCAGGTAAGGGCATACAGTTCTCAACTGGTTCTAACATGTGCGCTCCATTCTTCACAGACAGTATCACCAGCAGTGGAACCACAGCTACAGTGACAGTAAAATTCCCACACAATTTAGGAGTGGGTGCTGTTGTAGCTGTGTCTGGTGCTAGCGATGCAACCTATAACGGAAACAACTTCACAGTCACCAGCGTTCCTACTGATCTAACATTTACCTATACCACTAGTGGCACACCATCGACTACTACGCCTACGGGATTGATCACTGTACAACCATATAAATGGTACAATTCTAACGTGCGCATAGGCATGTTCACCCACCAAAACGGTTTCTTTTTCCAATATAATGGGCAGACCTTGAGCGCAGTGAGGCGCAGCGCCAGCACAGCTATAGTGAGCGGATATATAACTTCATTAGCTAACGGATCGCAGTCAGTGACTGGCACAAATACACAGTTCAGTTCGCAGCTAGCTCCGGGAGATACTATAGTCATACGTGGACAGGCTTATCTCGTAACGAGCATATTGAGCGACACTTCTCTGATAATAAATCCTGATTATCGAGGTACTTCTATATCTAGCCCTAGCCAAGTTGTCATTGCGAAAGTGCAGGACACGATCATGCCACAAAGCACATGGAACATAGACAAAATGGATGGAACTGGTGTGAGCGGCAATACCATAGATATCACTAAGATGCAGATGTTCTACATGGATTATTCATGGTATGGAGCAGGCGCGATCCGTTGGGGATTCAAGAACGCACGCGGTGAAATAAACTATGTGCATAGAGAAGCACACGGTAATATACAGTATACATCATACATGCGTTCAGGCAACCTACCAGGACGCTACGAGATCGATACCATACCAACCAGGACTGTTACGTCTGCTACCATAAATTCCGGTGATTCTACAGTCACAGTGGCCAGCACTACAGGTTTCCCTGCAGCGGGAACTATACAAGTAACCGGAAGCGGAGCTACTGCTCCTATAGAATTCATATCATACACTGGCATAAGCGGAAATCAATTCACCGGTTGCACTAGGGCGATAACTAATCTCAGCGGCCCAGGAAACCCGAGTGGAGCAAACATGGGCGGCGCTGCATCGGCACAGACGTTTACATTTTCTTCTACAGCACCCGTCCTAGTGCAGAGCTGGGCACCCCAGGTATCTATAACCATCAGCCATTGGGGTTCATCAGTGACGATGGACGGTAGGTACGACGACGATAAGAGTTTGGTGTTCGTGGCAGGTATGACCACTACTATCTCTAACATCGGACAGAACGTTACACAGCCTCTGATCAGCATAAGGCTTGCTCCATCAGTGGACAGCGGCATCGGAGGCGTGATAGGCCAGCGCGAAATCCTCAACACCATGCAGCTGATCTTCAGAGCCTGCGATGCTTATACTACGGGTACTGGTATGACGTTCCTCATAACCTTGAGGTTAAATGGTGTGCTAGGTCAGGGTACTGGTTCTAGCATGCCAGCCTTCCAAGCACAAGGGGGGTCTAGTTTGAGCCAAGTAGCTTATCATGTGGCAGGCAACACTATTGTAGGTGGCGAAAACATGTTCGGTTTCTTCACTACCACTCCGGGTGTTACTTCGGGCGACCTGAGTATCGTCCGAGATATTGGTACATCTATAATCAGTGGTGGTAACACCCTAAGCGTTCCGACTAGCAATATCGGAAAATATCCAGACGGTCCAGACGTCGTGACCATCTGCGCCACGAACGTCACTAACGTAACGACCAATACGATCAATGCTCGACTTTCTTGGACGGAGGCACAAGCCTAAAACCTAGGGAGGTTAAAATCATATGGCCGATCTAGGTTTTGGTGCAATTGGTCAAGGACCGTTAGGCGATCAAGGTACCGAACTCAATTTCATACTAACTAACCAAGTTGGTGGCTCCACTGTAGCCAATGCCCTGCTGTTGGTCAATGGTCGCATCACTACTGAGCAGATCGAGAGGTCAAACGCTGTTGGTTTAGTATATGATCGCGGTGTGTTGACAGCTAAGCAGCTACAGTACACAAATGCTATAGGTATCGAATACGATCGTGGTATCGTAACCACGAAGCAGATACAATACAGTTCAGTACGGGGAACTGCACTCATCACTGCAGGCGGTCTGCTAGCAACTAAACAGGTACAGGGCACACGCATATATGCGCAGATAAAAGACTTCGCAAGGTTAGCTACAGCACAGCATGCCCAAACAGTAAGCGTAGCCGTAGTCGTTACTGATAGAGCTAGCATTAGTGCTAGACAGATACAATTTACTAGCGTATCTGGTAAGGTGACGATGTTTGTTAGTGTTGCTACTAAACAAGCACAGACTATACATGTATATGCCCTCATAAAAGATAATGCTACGGTCCGCACAGAACAGCAAGCACAGGAAGTGTCTGCATCAGCAGCACAGTCGTCAGTGGGCTCTACGCACACTAAACAGGTACAGCATACTAACACAGCAGCCACGCTGACCAACTACTTGCATGCTAGCACGAAACAGCTACAGACTGTTAGATCACATGCTAGACTATTACTGTATGCCTATGTCACATATGATGTGTTTGACAGCACATCAGTGTCGGTCACAGTACCAGAGAAGACATTCATACCAGAAGGATCTACGATCACTTGGGTAGGAGCACCGGATGGACTTTTAGTCGTCAATTCTGTAGATCCGCCTGCCATAGAAAATCTAACACTGAACAAGCCGGTCACTGTAGCTGCCCTGACACCGGTCACACTGGAACTGATATATGCTATCTATGGCACAGCAACTACCGCACAGGCAGGACAAACAGAAGATATCGAAGTTCAACTCATCAATCCACCGAAGCTGCCTACGGAAGCAGGCGGAAGCGGCGTATACTATGGACCATTCGGTGCTCCGTTCCTCATTCCTCTGGACCAAGATTGGTGGCCATATGGAAGGAAAAAGAGAGATCGCATAGAAATAGCCACACGTTTCAGCAGGATGGAACGCTGGAGAGGTGTGGAATATGATACAACGAAGGCTCCACCTAGACCGACGATAACTACTACGGATATAAAGTTAGCTGGTCCAAAAAAGAGAGAAGACATATTCACAGTCAGGACTACAGCACCTACGCTGCTGCCTAGGAAGAAAACTTCAGTCATGGTATCAGATCCTCGCTACATCAGGACAGGCAGCGTAGGTATAGGCGATTTTGTCGTCAGAGAATCTGGAGAGATAGTGATAAACAATCTACGTCCTGTAGATTTCTTAGTAGAAGCAGGTGATATAACAGAAAGCAGTTATTCAGTCAATGCCAAGATACAGTTCAACAAGAACTACACAGTAGGAATCAAGTTTGACGATCCTGACATGATTGAGGATTAGTCCCACAGGGCCTGATAGTATTTTCCAAAAAGCCTAAAACCGTTCTGTTTGCGTTCGCTCCATTTCTTGTGACCTTCTGAATCAAAGACATGGGTATCATTTGGTCCCTTGACCATCGTATATAAGACACCAGGATCCTTGTCGCCGTCTCGGGGTATCTTATCTCCTAGCTTATAGGTCGTGCCTTCCTCTGTGGGATTACCGTGGACATCTACCTTCATCCAGTGTGTATCGTGTTCTCCGGTATGGAATTGATCTTCGGCATTATCATCAATCTGTTGCTCAAACGCCCAGATCATTTCGCCTAAAACCCAGTCCCAGCGATCGTGATGGTTGTTATCAGTATCCCATTCGTTTTCTTTAGGCGGAGCAGCTGTTGATTTAAGATGATCAGGAACATCCTCATCATCAACGAAAGGCGATCCGTGTTTGGTTTCTTTAAGCTGTTTAAGCATAGGCAGCACTATGTAGGACAAGGTATGATCCATTGACCAAGTATCGTAATGATCGATACGTACCTTTATCTTCCTTTTCTTCTTTGATTCGATCCAGTTGCAGAGCTTGACCAACCATTTCCATTCGCTGAGACGATCGCCTAGACTGTGAATTCGATCGTCATCTTTTTCATTATCATATTTGTTTAACCAGAACAGCAGCTTCTCAGCTAACTGATAAGGACCGACCCAATTAGTGTATGGCCCGATATAAACCTTCATTATCGTTCTCCTAGATCTAATCTATGTTCTATGACCTTGTCTGCTAGTCCATAAGCCACTGCTTCGCCTGCGCTCATAAAATAGTCCCTATCCATGTCTCGCTCAAAGTCCTCATAGGTCTTGCCTGCTGAGTTATGCTTGACATAGAGTTCAGTGAGCCTTTTCTTCCAGAATTGGATTTCCTTATAGCTGATTTCAATGTCGCTGGCCATACCGCGGGCACCACCGCTGGGCTGATGTATCATGTGTCGTGCGTTTGGCAACAACCAACGCTTGCCTTCTGCACCGGCTTGTGCGAGAAACGATCCCATGCTACAGGCCTGTCCCATGACGATGGTACAGATATCCGGTCTCACGAATTGCATAGTATCGTAGATAGCCATACCAGCAGTAATAACCCCGCCGGGGCTGTTGATGTAGAGATAGATGTCCTTGTCAGACATGCTCTCTAAGAACAATAGTTGTGCGCAGATCAGTCCACTCATGTGATCTTCTACCGGACCTTCGAGCATGATGACCCGATCCTTGAGCAAGCGGCTAAAGATGTCATAGCTGCGTTCACCGCCCGATTCCTTTTCAATTACCATTGGTACTAAAGTCATTTTATTTCCTCTGCTAGTTTTTTGTATCCGGTAGTAGTTGGGTGTATACCATCTCTCGATAGGTTAGGGATCTCAACTATACCGTCGCCATGCGACGATGCTAGATCCCTAACTATCTGTTGTATCTCGGGTTTGATAGCAGGCAATATCCAATAGATATGCCTGCTATCTATTTTTATCCTCAGTTCTTCTAATTCTCTGCGTGTATTGATTCCTGCATAATCGTTCGATCCTAAGCTGATCACGACAAAATTAAACTGCTGTGAGAACAAAATTGTGTCCCCATACCGCTTATTCCATTGCGCAGAACTAAATCCAATGTCAGCAAGCTGCACACAGTCGTTTTTGTATTGATGTATACCTACAGCTATGCTATCGCCTAGTATCAAACATTCAAGCATCAATCTTCCTCTTCTACGAGTTCGAGGGTACCACTGACCCAGTATTCAGTATCGTCTAATACCCAACCTTCGTTCTCCAGACCTTCGTCATACTCTTCGTTATAGATATCTTCGAGACGCTCGGATTCTTCTTCATCAATCTCATCGGGCCAGGTCCATTGATCCCAGCAACCATCATCTTGTTCCATGTCTTCGATGTCGCCTAAAGCATAGAGCTCGATTTGGTCCTTGTTTGGATCATAATCGCCTAGATCAGGCTTATCGGAATATCTAGCCCAACACCATCTCCAACCAACCTCATGCTGTGCGGTTAGCTCTCCCTTTTTAAAATATTCAATCTGTGTGCATGATTTCTTTTCCAAAGTGCTCAGTTTCCAACTCATCCCCTTAGTCCTTTCTTTACTAAGATCTCTTTTGGTCCTTTGCTAACAAACTCGAGACCAGTTTGGTTTGCGACATAGATCTTGTTGCGTTCTTGATATACCATCTCCATCTTGATGGATTTGTTCAAGCTCACGGTCAGTTTCTTGCCAGGAACGAATGACAAGACATCTGCTTGTATAGTCTTATCGTTATCAGAACAGAGCACTGAGACTGTCTGTTCGTACATCAAGCCGTTTTTCATATGTTTGGTCGCCTTTCCTTATGCTTACATAGTTGAGTTTGGTCATTGGATATTTCTCTTTTTCCAGTATGTGATCTCTAACTCTCCCAGTTATTGATATGATATCAAAGGGTTTAATATCTGCTAGATCATAACTGCTGAAGAAGAGGAAAAGATTACCATCTGCTATACCCTGCACCACATATCCGGGGAAGTTTTTGCTATAATTCGAACGCAAAACTTTAAGATTATCTACTACCACCTTGCTACCGATAACTCCAATGTGCTGGCTCTGGCTGTTTTCCACAGCGTCCTTTATCTCATCTCTCTGTTTGTTGTTTGTATAATAGTAGGGAGAACTAGCAATAAACCCGAAATCTTTATATGTCACAGTTTCCTGATTTAATTTCTGGAACATGCTTATATCATATGGTGGATAATTGTTTTCTTTTGGCTCATATGACAATGCTTTGAATAGATTTTTTTTAGTGTAAGCACGTATGTTATCGGCTTGAGACCTGTGTTCGTCTGTTATCTTTAGTAGTGGTGGGCGTTTTGATGGATCACGGACGCTGTAATGGTCTAGCTGGAAATAACTGTACATGATGTCCTTGTTAGTCCACTTCTGTATATCGTTTAGTTCGCCGAACACAGGTTCTTTGATGTAGCCGCCATTATACTCGTAGGCCGCTACTGCTACTGCGATAGCTTCTAAAGTATCTATGTTCATCGGATAACCTCTAATTGCTTATAATAGCAGTATACGATGATCCCTGTTGCTTGTCAAGTGCTTCTTTGCGTTCTTTAAACGCTTCGTTTGCCTTTTTGATCTCAGCATCTCGCTCGGCTGATCTAGCTTTCTTTTCCTGTTTTTTCTTTAGGATGTTTACATATTGGTAGGTCTTCTTCATCAGTCTCTTTAATACCGGATGTGTAGTATCAAAGTTGAAATCTTTGAAGTATCCATATAGGTTGGGACTTAGGAATCTCCCGGCTTGGTCTTTGGTAATAGCTGTCCTAGAGAAATTACCCAAAAGCCTAAGCGTCATATCGTAATCGCCTTTGGTCTTCCTGAGTAACTCGTTGGCCAAGTTATAAGCATATGCTTCTATCTCATCAGTGTTACCTAGGTATTCTTGTTGGCTCTTGATATGGGGGTCTTTAGCCTTGCTCTTGAATGCCCTGTTAGGTTGGAAATCTCTGCTACGATATTGATATTGGTGTATCATCTCATGCTCGAGATAATCGATCACCTGTGCCGCGAACTCTCTCCATCCTGCACGATCCATTGATATCTGCTTATCGCTGGGGTTAAAAACGGCGACGAGTTCGAAAGGTTTCTCATCATCTTCATCCTCATCGGGATCGTAATAGGCATTTAACCCTATATTGTTAGGATCTATCACATCTGATTTAGAAGTAGTAAGTATAGTGCTAGTCCCAGCTATCTTCCTCAGGTGTGTAACTATCTGTTTAGGAGTGACGGGGACATTGATGAATTTATCGAAACTCTTGGCTATTTTAGTAGCTGCTGTTTCTTTGTGATAGGGCATAGCTATTTCATTCAAAGGCATATCATATTTAGTGCCTATATATTATGCGTCCCCGATTTAGATCATAAGGGCTGATAGCCACTGTGACTTCGTCGTCGGCTAGGATCCTTATCTTGTTCTGTTTGATCTTGCCGCTGCTGTAGGCTATGATGACATGACCATTAGGAAGCTCAACTTTGAACATACTGCTAGGTAATATTTCTAAGACCTTACCGCGGAATTCAACTACTTCTTCCTTGGACATGTATTAGTTCATCTTAGCTAGTTTCTCTTGGCCGCGCATGAAGCTAGTGACACCCAATATAGCACCAAATGCTAGATGTATCAATCCACCGTTTGATAGAGTGAGGCTCTGCCATGGAACATAATTTACCTGCACACCTAGTCCTTTAAACACTACTGGAAGGAACATTGAGATCATAGGAAATCCGATAAAGTCCATGAAGCAGATAGCCATGTATAACCATCCCATAGCAGGACGCCAGTAGGCCTTGACCCAGTGTTCGTCCTCTTTCTTCATCTGCTCATCGACTATCTTCTCATCGATAGCGGTCTGTGCTAGTCCAACACTAGCCTGTGCTTGCGCTTGCGCAGTTGCCTGTGACTGCTGGAAATTCATCTGTGCCATGCCATTGTTCATGCTGTTATTGTTATTGTTGATATCGATAACAGTTACTCCGGGCGCAGCTGCAGGTGCAGCAGGTGGCGGTGGTGGAGCTCCGTATACAGGAGCTGTAGCTGCAGGAGGAGCTGCAGGAGGAGGAGCTGC
>Ga0164296_1005507_pt1 | contig 11068 bp, 14 predicted proteins | sample GEODES057metaG_FD_113533 | JGI IMG/M metagenome (GOLD analysis project Ga0164296, IMG submission 113533) | Dystrophic lake water microbial communities from Trout Bog Lake, Wisconsin, USA - GEODES057 metaG | ecosystem: Environmental > Aquatic > Freshwater > Lake | place: USA: Trout Bog Lake... | reverse complement strand
CTTTTGGCCTACCTACTTTTGGCCTACCTACTTTTGGCCTACCTACTTTTGGCCTACCTACTTTTGGCCTACCTACTTTTGGCATTGAAATCCGAACTCACTTTCAACATTGTTTGGCACGGTGCCACAACCCACAAGTGCAGTTCCAAAATCAACAATCGCCCAATGTGGAGTGCTCCCATTTGATTTTTGAACTGTAACGAAGCCGTAGGCAGGATCTGTTACAGGCAAGTATGGAACTGTGGAGAAAATTATCCATCGTGAATTTACGGTTGACTGACGCAAGTTAACAACTGCGCCAAAGTATTGATCGCCTTGCATTTCTTGTTGCGTGATTAATTTTATAAGATCCACACTTGTGGCTTGAGGAACTAGCGACCCACCCTTATAACGTAAGTAATAAGACGGCAATTGATTTGGATATTGACCGATGAGTGTCCAGGGAACGACGACTTCTGAAAGTTCTCCTTGCGCAACGTGTGGCCATTCCAAAAGCCATCCGGCTTCAGTTTCAGTCCCTGTGGGTAACTTTTTCGCGATTTGTGCTTTTACAGCCTGCGGATTCCATGTCACCAACTTTGGATGATTGGCGTCAAAGGTTGAAATGAGTAAGTTGATTCCCGTTACTAAAGTGCTGTCTGATGGGCGTGCGTCCGGGGACGGCGCTCCGCACGCTGTGAGCGAAACGAGTGATATGAGGGCTAAGAATGCGAGAGCGAGCTTCAAGGGCCTTTTGCGGACAGTTGTAAGAAAAGTTTTCTCGGGAACGCTGCGATTTATAGCCACGTGACATAGTAATACGGGAGGCGTCACGCAAAGGGAGACGTCACGGAACAGGAGGCGTCACAGAACGGGTGTGACTCAGTACTGCGATTCCGCACTCTTTTGAAGCGCTCGCCACGAGTTCTCCACAGGTGAGATCTATCCCCAGCCTCTAGGTGAGCGCTCATAACAGCTATACGAATTGCGGTTTCCTGCGCTTGTGAATGAAATGTTGAACGAGTTCGGCCCACTAGCCCCATTAATGGCGGACGGCGGCGTGGAAGAGATCTGGATCAACTCCCCGCATCGGATATTTGTTGCCCGCGCAGGGGTTAGCGAACTCACCAACCTGGTCCTCAAACAACAAGATGTGAGGGACCTGGTTGAAAGGTTATTGATGTGGGGAGGTCGCCGGCTAGACCTCTCGCATCCATTCGTTGATGCCAGGCTTCCCGATGGAAGTCGGCTACACGTGGCGATACCGGAGGTCACCGCGGCACATTGGGCAGTCAATATTCGCAAACACCTCATAAGGGCACATTCGTTAGCGGCGCTCGTCGAACGAGGTGTCATGAATACCGAGGTCGCGGATTTCCTTGTGAAAGCGGTGGGGGTTGGACTCAATATTTTGGTGAGTGGATCTACGCAGGCCGGGAAGACGACGCTGCTTAATGCGCTGGTGAGTTCGGTACCTTATCAAAGTCGTGTTATCACAATAGAAGAAGTGTTTGAACTCAAACCACAGTTGCCGGATTGTGTGGCTCTGCAAACGCGACAGGCAAATTTGCAAGGTGAAGGAGAAATTCCGCTTCGAAAGCTGATCAAAGAGGCGCTACGTATGCGTCCTTCACATTTGGTTGTTGGAGAAATTCGGGAAGCGGAAGCCTTGGACTTATTGATTGCGCTTAACTCGGGGTTGCCAGGTATGGCAACTATTCACGCAAATTCTGCCCGTGAAGCAATTGCAAAGTTGCAAACGCTCCCGTTGCTCGCTGGTGAAAATATTTCTCATCATTTTGTGGCACCGATCGTTGCATCAACCATTGATCTGGTGGTGCACACGACGATGTTGCGTGAAACGGGGGAGCGGCGCGTTACCGAGGTAGCTCACGTGACAGGTCGAATTGAAAATGAAAGGGTTGAAATCGAGGCGCTCTTTACCTTTCGCGACGGGCGTTATGAACGAGGTTTAGGAGATCCAGATCGGATCTTTGAGATGACGCAGGCGGATTGGTTATCAGAATGAAACTCCTGAACGACATGCAAAGAACCAAGGCAAAGAAATCGACTCGTCAAGAGTCCCCGTCGGCTGACTCATCGCGACGCGGTTTTCGTAGCACCGAGTCGGCGTCGCCCGATCTTTCTCGATCTGGCTCCCGATATAACGAATCGTCGCGGGTTACCCAGTTGCGACCTGACTCACCCAACAGTGGGGTTGAGAGCCGTTCATTCAACACTGATCGCAACAAGAAGCTACGCAAGTCGCAGTTCTTCTGTGGTCTTTTTGGCATGGCGGTGGGCGTGGTCTTTTTCGGGTCGGTCATTTTGGCGATTCCACTTGGGTTATTGGGCTCATTAATCCCAATTTATCGGTCTCAAAAACGTGCCGAACGAAGGCAACGTGAGTTAGCGAGAATTTGGCCCGAACTTCTGGATCATATGATTTCGGGGCTAAGGTCAGGGTTATCGATTGCTGAAACTATTTCTAGCCTCAGTAAGCGTGGCCCGGAGATATCTCGGCCCATTTTTCAAAGATGCCAAGCGGATATGGTCGCGGGAAGTGATCTGCAAAATATCCTTCACTTCATCAAAAGCGAATTTAACGATCCCATCGCAGACCAAGTCTGCGAGGTTCTAGATTTCGCAAGGGGGACAGGTAGTCGGGACACCGCTGTAACGTTACGAACTTTGGGCGACTTCATTCGAAGTGATATAGCGGTTCGCGGCGAGATTCATGCAAAACTCGGATGGGTTCGAAATTCTGCTGTCATCGCCGCGGCAGCACCTTGGATTCTCTTGGGAATCCTTGCATCGCAACCAACGACGATCGTTGCATATAAAACTGGTACTGGAATTGTCATCTTAGGTGGCGGGATCTTGATGAGTCTTCTCGCATATTTGTGGATGGCAAAAGTTGGAAAAATTCACATAACTCCACGTATCTTTGCCGCTGCAGGTCGCGCATGAGAGCTCTTGGAGTTTTGATTGCCCTCGCACCAGTCTTGCTCATTGTTTTTGCCACTTTATGGCACGAATTTCGGCATGAGTTACATACCGGTTACTCCGGAATAACACTTAAAGCAGCAAGTAATAAATCTCGACGAACGATTGAGGCCGAATTCCCACTCGTAGTTGAGCAGTTTGCAATTTTGTTAGGTGGAAATATGAGTCCAGCCACTGCCCTCGATCAGTTGAGTAAGCGGACTGAAGGAGAGTTTGCAATTGTTCTTAGGGATGCCGTAGATCAGATACGTGGTGGTTCTAGCTTCGCCCAGGCGTTGGATTTGTTGAGCCACCGCATTGATTCGCCAATGGTCCGTAGATTTTGTGATTCTCTCTTGATCGCAGTAGAACGTGGTTCACCGCTTATCGAAGTCGTGACGCGCCAAGTCGCGGAAGTCCGAAACGAGCAACGCTCGCGGCTTATGGAAGCTGCAGGCAAAGCCGAGATTGCATTGATGATTCCCATCGTCTTTCTTATTTTGCCAATATCAGTCATCTTCGCACTCTGGCCCTCCTATTTCGCCTTAGGAAGGAGCGTTGGTTTATAACCACCCTTCACCTCACCACCCTTCACCTCACCACCCTTCACCTCACCACCCTTCACCTCACCACCCTTCACCTCACCACCCTTCACCTCACCACTTTCGACAAAAAGGAGAACCATGCTGGACTTTCTTAAGAATCAACGGCTTTCAAATCCCTCAAGAAAAAATCAGCTGACGCGTATTTTCGGTAGAGCGGCAACTATTCATGAAATTACATCTCGAATGATTGGAGATGTGCTTACCAAAGCTTTCATTTCCTGCAGGCAATCACTCAGCGATGAACGGGGAGACGTTCCAGGTTGGGTACTAGTGGTGCTTATGACTACTGGTTTAGTCACTGGAATCTGGACACTTGCCGCCCCACGTATCGATTCCATTTTGAAAAACTCTCTAGATTCCATGAACGGCATACGATGACTCGCATTCTTGGCAGCTTGAAATTTGATAACAGTCGCAAGATATCTGGACGATTTCTTCCAACCATATTCGACGAAAGAGGAAATGTTGAAAGCTCGCTTGTGCTGATTCCTTTAATGATTCTCTTCTTGTCAGTCGCGCAAATTGGCCTTTCTGTTTATTCCCGAAATATCACGGGAAACTTGGCTCAAGGCCAAGTCGCATATCAAGCTATTGGAGACGCCAATGCAAATAGCGGTGCAACTAATCCCTTAGGCTCCTTTGAAAAGAGCGTCGTTGATCCGAATTCTTCGTCAACCATTGAAATGCCGCTACCTGGTGGCGGATCGGTGCTTGTAGAGGAGCAAACCATCAAAGCACCTGTGATCACCCCACTCTTACCTCAAGGAGATGTTTTTAAGGTTCAAGGAATAGCCGTTCAAGAGTGAAATTCTTATCGCTGCGCGATGACACGGGTAGTGCAATCGTGGAATTCGTCGCTCTTGCACTCCCATTGCTTATTCCACTCGCTATGTATTTGGAAATGACTCGCACGAATTCCAGTATCAATTCTGATCTCAGTAATTTAGCTAGGCAGAGCGCTCGTGCATATGTGACGAGCCCTAGCGAGGATTTTGAGGATGCGAGAATGCAGGCGATATTGCAAATTTTTGAGGAGCGGATTTTGCAGCCACAAGGAATTAAAGAAATTCCATCTATCAACGTCGAATGTTCGAACTCACCTTGTCTAACGCCCGATGGAAGGGTGAAGGTGACCATATCGCTCAGTCATTCTGAAAGTGACTTTGGAGGAATTTTTCATTTCACTGGTTCGTCGCCTATTACCTTTTCCTCAACCGACACTCAGATTGTCGATGCCTGGAGATGACCCTGCGCAATATTCTATTTCGGGTCCGCAACAGGAGTAGGGAAAAATTGGCAGGGTCAATCGTGACTTTTGTAGATGAAACCGGAAGTTTGGTGATCTTAATCTTCTCTCTGTTCTTGCTTCTCCTCATATTGATATTTGGAATTATGAATATCTCCGATGCTTTTCTGGCGAAGCGTGAGCTAGTGGGAATCGGAGAGGTTGCCGTTTCGAAAGCCGCCCATCAAATTTCGCTTGAGCGCTACTACTCGGGAAATATTTTGATGGATCAATCTGGCCCAGACGGCTCAAATTTTCGAATCCCAATTGATTGCGCTGCCGCCTGGTCGGCATTCGAGAGTGAGGTTTCAACTTCAAATCTTCGCGGGCATGCGATATCTATTGTCGATTGGAGTTGTGTTAACGACGAGGTTTCAGGGACCTTGTCAGCACAGATTCCCATGTTAATAGGGCTTCCCTTTGATTTATCTCGCGACGGTGAAACCATTCAATCTACAGTGGCCGCGACTTCCATAATCGGTGGCATCCGCAACTGATGCTGACCGCGCAATGCTGACCGCGCAATGCTGACCGCGCAATGCTGACCGCGCAATGCTGACCGCGCAATGCTGACCGCGCAATGCTGACCTCTCGATACCGTTACTCTTAGCCAATGGCCGCGCGGGAATACCTCCAAGAAGTTAAACAATTGGATTCAACCCTTGCTGGCATTGAGCGAGTCCTCAATTTGACCGGCCTACAATCTGAAGTCATTGAACTCGAGGCGCAGGCGAGTGTTCCCGATCTTTGGGATGATCCCGAAAAGGCGCAGATAGTTACAAGCAAACTTTCTCGTGTCCAATCCACGATCAATAAGCTCACGACCATCCGCCGTCGCCTCGAGGATATCCCCGTTCTGCTCGAGTTAGCTGAAGAAGATCACGATCAAAAAGCTCTTGGGGAAGCAGGAGTGGAGCTGGACGATGTGACGCGCGCGATCGGAGATCTGGAAGTTCAGACACTTTTGAGTGGGCAATACGACGAGCGCGACGCCCTCGTGACCATCCGATCAGAAGCAGGTGGCGTTGAGGCAGCCGACTGGGCCGAAATGTTAAGCCGAATGTACCTTCGCTATTGCGAACGTAGTGATTACAAAGTAGACATACTGGAAACTTCGTATGCTGAAGAGGCGGGAATAAAATCCACCACTTTCCGAGTGAGTGCCCCGTATGCATATGGCAAGTTATCGGTGGAGCAAGGCACACATCGCTTAGTTCGAATCTCGCCATTTGATTCTCAGAGCCGACGACATACATCATTCGCTGGCGTTGAAGTTGTTCCTGTTGTCGAACAGTCGGATCACATTGATATTGATGAAAAGGAGATTCGAGTAGACGTTTATCGTTCTTCTGGTCCGGGTGGTCAGGGTGTCAATACGACGGACTCAGCGGTTCGCATTACACACATCCCATCCGGAATCGTGGTTTCCTGCCAAAACGAACGATCACAGATTCAAAATAAAGCAACGGCAATGGCTGTCCTGCAGTCAAAACTTCTTGAGCGGCGCAGGCAAGAAGAGCGTGCTCGCATTGATGCGCTCAAAGGAGACAACTCCGGGTCATGGGGAAATCAAATGCGATCGTATGTCTTAGCGCCCTACCAAATGGTTAAGGATCTGCGAACTGACTTTGAAGTTGGGAATCCCGCGGCCGTGTTGGATGGGGACCTCGAAGGATTCATTGAAGCCGGTATTCGTTGGCGTCGAAGCGGCAATTCCGAGGCTTAATACTTAAATATTTAGCGGGCCAAGTTCACCCAGCGCCACATGCACCCAGCGCCACATGCATCCAGCGCCACATGCATCCAGCGCCAATTTCACCTAGCGCCACATGCACGCGGCAGGATGTCCGCACCGGCTCCCATGACCCATACCTTTTGAGGTATTTATGTACTTTTTCACAGCCGAATGAGCAGTCGCCTCCCCAATTAACTCCCTCCCCATAACTAAACTGTCACAGTACTTTTCCCCAGCGCCGATCCTCCAGGAGTCCTTAGTGATTAAATTCGAGAACGTCACCAAGATCTATCCCAAGCAGGATCGCGCCGCGCTGGATCATGTTGACCTAGAAATCCTTAAGGGCGAATTCGTTTTTCTGGTGGGGCTTTCAGGATCCGGCAAATCTACCTTTTTACGGCTGGTGCTTCGCGAGGAGCAGCCAACCAGCGGAAACATAATCGTCGCCGGAAAAGAACTTGGCTCGCTAGCTGACCACAAGGTCCCAGAGCTTCGTCGTCAGGTGGGTACCGTTTTCCAGGACTTCAGACTTTTGCCTAATAAAACGGTCAGCGAAAACGTGGCTTTTACTTTGCACGTCCTTGGATATTCGCAAAAGGAGATCAATCGGGAAGTACCTGAAGTGCTGGAAATGGTGGGACTTGAAGAAAAAGGAGACCGCAAGCCCGGCGAATTATCCGGCGGCGAACAGCAGCGAGTCGCAATTGCGCGCGCTTACGTCAGTCGCCCAATGATTTTGATCGCCGATGAACCTACCGGAAATCTCGATCCAGCAACGAGCGTTGGAATCATGAAGTTGCTTGATCGCATCAACCGTGATGGAACGACTGTCGTGATGGCAACCCACGATGCTGGAATTGTTGACCAGATGCGTAAGAGAGTCATTGAGCTCGACAGCGGACATGTTATTCGCGACCAGGTGCGCGGTGTGTACGGGTATACGGGCTGACACAATTAGAGACCTTAAAATAATAACTAGAGACTTTTAAAAAATGAGGGAGACCTCAATAAAATGAAAAGGTGAAGTTTTAGATTTGAAGTGAAGTCAGATATGCAGTTGCAGTAAATGAGCAGTAAGGGGAGATGGAAATGCGGGCAGGATTCGTATTGAGCGAGGTCCGAATAGGGCTGCGCCGAAATCTCACAATGACTTTTGCCGTCATCATCACAGTCGCCATCTCCTTGACCCTTTTGGGCGTCGGCGTCCTCGCGAACTCGCAGGTTCGCGTCATGAAAGATTATTGGTATAACAAAATTGAAGTCTCTGTGTTTCTTTGTGGGTCACTGTCACAATCTCCATCATGTTCAGGCGGCCCAGTAACTGCGGCGCAACGGGCGTCGATTAAGTCAGATTTGCAATCGCTTTCCGTCGTAGAGACTGTTTATTACGAGTCTAAATCTGAGGCGTATCAGCACTTTGAGGAACAATTTAAGGGCTCTGCCATTGCACAAAATGTCACCCCAGATCAACTTCCGGAGAGCTTCCGAGTAAAATTGAAAGATCCGACCCAATTTGCGGTAATTGAAAGTGCTTTTTCTGGGCGTCCGGGCGTGGATACAGTTCAGGACCAGCGGCAGATCCTCGATAAATTCTTCAAATTACTAGGCGTATTGCGCGACGGTGCCTTGCTTATTGGAATAGTGAGCGTCCTCACGGCGGCATTGCTGATTAGCAACACTTTGCGATTGGCGGCATTCAGTCGTCGCCGCGAAACCGGAGTGATGAAGTTGGTAGGAGCTTCCTCATTCTCCATTCAACTTCCGTTTTTGTTGGAAGGGCTGATTTCTGCACTCATAGGTTGGGCTGTTTCGACTGGCCTGCTGGCTGGATTTAAAACATTGGTTGACGCAAAAGTGGCACCTCTGCTTTCATTCACTAGATTCTTCATGTGGTCGGATGTATGGGTTGCATCCGCTGGTTTGTTAGGAGTTGGTCTAGTGGTTTCGGCACTCGCTTCGGTATTGACTCTTCGCAAATATTTGAAGGTTTAGTTTTTCGCGATGTGGCTGGCGTGAGTTCTATGGGCCATCACAAGGCTTTCGTTCAAGTCATACAAATGCGAGATGCGCGGACATTTAGAGTTTCGGATAATGACTGATGCGCGAAACTTTCCCTGTAGTGAATTCACTAGGATTTTAAGATTGTGAAATTGGCATTGTGAACGAAATAATATGAACGAAATATATGGTGACGAGACTAGGGATACGACAATCCCTTCAAGTGATAATCCTCAGGATCAACCAACGCCTTCGCCTATGCCTGCGTCCGCGCCTTCGCCTATGCCTACGTCCGCGCCTTCGCCTATGCCTACGTCCGCACACGGATCGACTCCAGCAACGACACGATCACGAAGGTTTTACGCTTTATTTTCTGCCGCAATAGTCGTGTTTCCAGCTACAACCTACGCGGGTGGCTACCTCCTGGGCGAACATCATCATTCTGCATCAATCGTCGACCAAGCAATCGAGCGAGTGTCCAACGGAGATCCACATTCGCCAACCGAGATACTGCTTCAGCGTGCTGCCATCGAAGCTGTCCTTAAAGCAACAAGGGACAAGTGGTCAAATTATTTTCCTCCTGCATCTGCTTCGGCTTTCGATGCCACACTTCAAGGTAGGTACTCAGGAATCGGTATTTGGGTTCGCAAGAATCCTCAGGGGCTAACGGAAGTATCAAGCGTGCAAGTAAAGTCTCCTGCGGCTGCGAGTGGTATCAAAGTGAGAGATCTGCTGGTTTCGGTCAATGGCTTGGCCGTGTCGTCATTGGGAATTGCGGAAACGATCGCTGCACTTCGGGGCGATCCAAACACGGATGTTTCGTTGAAACTCTTGCGAGGCTCACAAACGATTGCAGCTGTCATTAAGCGAGCATCAATTTTGAGCGGGGACGTATTGGCATCTCAGATCGCGCCCAAGACCATATATATCCAAGTGTCGGCGATCTCGTTGCATTCGGCTGCTGACGTTGTAAGCGCGCTCGCGAAATATCCTCATTCGCACGGAATTATTCTGGACCTTCGTGACAATCCCGGCGGCGTATTGAGCGAAGCAGTAACGCTCGCTTCGACATTTCTTAGCCCGGGGCCGATAGTGTCGTATGATCGTAAAGATGGTGCGCCGCAGGTGATGCAATCATCAAACATCAATCCCGAAACTGCGCCCATGGTTGTCTTGATTAATGAATCAACCGCTAGTTCGGCGGAGATCATTGCCGGGGCGCTGCAAGATCGAAATCGAGCGGTAATCATTGGGTCTCAAAGTTATGGGAAAGGTACCGTGCAAGAAATTTCGACCTTGAGCGACGGATCCCAATTGGAGATAACTGTCGGTCAGTATCACTTGCCGTCGGGACGCGCTATTGACCAAGTGGGGATTACTCCCGACCTTAAGGTTTCGGAGAGTCAAGACCTACCAAAGGCGATTTCAATTTTAGAGGGTTTGGTCGCCTTGGATAGTGGCAAGACGGTAGCAAACAAGAAATAAGTGGTTATGTATTGCTGAAATTGCCCTTATTGGTCAGAAAATTCTGGTCATCATTCGAAGGTCGGTGGCGCACGGACTTCTAAATGCCTCGTGGCTCCGTTTATCTTCCTGGCTCCGCTTATCTTCCTGGCTCCGCTTATCTTCACCAGCGGCGAAGGAAGCGAACGGAGTACGATTCGACATTCGGATTGGACTTTCGGGTTCAACATCCGGGTTCAACATCCGGGGTCAACATCCGGGGTCAACATTGTGAATTAATTTCTTCTACGAGGCGGTGATGAAATGGTTAAGGAAGTTGGGCGCAAGCTCATAGCACAGAACAAAAGCGCGAGGCATGACTATTTCATCGAAGACGTTTGGGAGTGTGGATTAATACTCACGGGCACAGAGGTGAAATCGCTCCGTGCTGGTCGGGCATCACTGATTGACGGATTTGCAATGATGAATAATGGAGAGTTGTGGCTTTGTAATGTTCACATTCCCGAATATACGGAAGGTACATGGAACAACCATACGCCTCGGCGTGACCGAAAATTGTTGATGCATAAAAAGCAGATCGACAAGATTGCAGGAATTGTGAAACAAGGCGGGCTCACCTTGGTGCCGCTTTCGTTGTATTTTAAAGACGGCAAAGCAAAGGTTGAGTTGGCGTTGGCAAAAGGTAAAAAGGCTCACGACAAGCGCGAAACGTTGAAAGAGAAAGAGGCAAATCGCGAAATGACGCGCGCGCTGTCGAGAAGGACGTCCGGCAAAGACTAAAGTCGCGCAGTCGTCATTTTTACACGCGGATTATGTTCAAGAGATAGTCGTGACCTACACTTAGCAAGCAACCTAACCCTTGGGGGTGAACGGTCTCGACTTTAGACGTTGGGACAGAGGAAGCGGGCCGAGGAAGCCGGGATGATCTCGTTAACCAATAACCCTGGCAAAACTATAAGCGCCAGTACAACTGCCGCTGATTTCTCCCTCGCTGCTTAAGCGATAGAAATCCGTTAG
>Ga0164296_1005506_pt1 | contig 11071 bp, 13 predicted proteins | sample GEODES057metaG_FD_113533 | JGI IMG/M metagenome (GOLD analysis project Ga0164296, IMG submission 113533) | Dystrophic lake water microbial communities from Trout Bog Lake, Wisconsin, USA - GEODES057 metaG | ecosystem: Environmental > Aquatic > Freshwater > Lake | place: USA: Trout Bog Lake... | reverse complement strand
TCAGGAGCCGGCACATCCACGGCATCGACACCCACTACGATGCGACGGAGCACACGTTGCAGGTTGGCTTGCCCGAAGCGCTCCTTGGGCAGGTTGCCAACGAACAGGCGAAACTTTGCAGGTGACAGCGATGCCCGCAATTTGCGGCCCTTCAGCTCTCTGCCATTCAGCGCATCTACTGCCGTAGCAGCAACTTCGCGACGGGTGTACACCAGGAACGCGTAGCCGCGGTTCTGGCCGGTCGCAGGGTCACTCAGCAGCCGTAGCTCGAACAGCGCGCCGTGCGGCTCTGCTGCTGCGCGCAGCTCCTCCTCGGTGGTCGTGCGCGCCAGGCCGCTGACGAAGACCTCAGTGCTGTGCGGCGGCCGCGTGAGTAGGCCTTCCTCGTCCTCTGCATCCGGCGTGCTGTCGTCCACCTCGTCCGGGAAAGGCACCTCTGCGACAGGCGCTGCCACCCCGCTCACGTCCGTAATTCGTGCGTCGGCGACGTCGGCGTCGAGACCTTCGTTGATGAGGTCCTCGTCCTGAGCACGCAGGAGCACACCACGTTGTTATGACCTGTCTTTGCTTGGGCATGATCCCCGCACAGCCCCGCGCACGGAGGCACGCAGTTCCGGGTGTACCGCGTCACAGCGAGACGCAGCTCGTCGCTGGCTACAGGCCGTGGGGGCGACGGCGAGTGTATGCGACCTTCACACACCTGGTGATCCGCCATCTCTTGTTGTCCGTGCTCAGCCCCGCTGCGTGTCACGTCTGTGTTTGTCGCAGCAACACCCGGAGCGTTTAAGATGCGTGTCGCATAGACGACGCGTTGTGTAGCGCGACACAGCCCCTACTCACAACTGGACAAGCAAGTTTAGCGCAGGCGCCGCGCAGACCCACTCGAGCGCGATGCGATGCGATTCCCGGCTGGGCGCACACCTTAGGCACAAGCGTCAAGCGACGTCCTCTCAATTGAGGCCGCCACGGTGGCAGTCTGCCTCTGAGAGAAACTTTCCAGGAGCCCATAGTAGCAGTGAGCCCCGATGGCTGCTATCTCAATGCTTCTAGTTGTCATCCTCGCCTGCTCTGGGAATGCACAGATACAGAGCGCGACTGGCGGCGAGGCCAAAGCCAAAGGTGGAATAACCTTCTTGAACCAGCCTCGCGCGCGCTTGGCACAGGTCACTGACTGCGCTCGTTTTCTCTCTTTCTCTTCTTGTCTCTTAGCAGCGCCGGCTGCCTTCACAGAAGTGTCTTTCCCCTTGCAACACTCACTCGGCAAAGATGCCCCGTTCACCCTGGCGGGCACCTTCACAGCGCGCGCGTACTTCGACAAAAGCGGCACGGTACGGCCACGCTGGTTGTGCACTCCTGTCGCCAGCTTCCCTGACCTCCGCCCTCCACGGGTGCCCAGGGCGCTGTCAAGCTGACCCACCCCAAGCTCACTCGCTCCCCGGCGTCCAAGGAGGACGAGACCGCCTTCAGCCGTCTGCTGGAAGACAACTGGCTGTACCGCGTGCGCTTGCCTGGCAACGCACTGCACCCCACGGAGGCGAGTGACCGGGGGGCCTTTGCGGCGTCGTTCCTGCCTGCTCGCTGTCTTGCAGGTGTCGCCTTCCAGGAGGCCTGGGTGCTGCACACAGATGCGGCGGGTAATCTGCTGGCGCTGGACTATGCGCCGCCTGGGGGCGTGTGCCCGCCCGAGAAGGAAGGCGTTGCCAAAACGCAAGTGCCTGGCGGCCTGCTGTTCCGCTCGGCGTCGGTCGCGTTTCGCACGTCTAGGGATGCGCCGACACTGGCATCGACACCCACGTTCAAGGTTGGGGCGGCCATGAGCGGCAACGATGAGGCATCACCGCAGGAGTCTCCTTTGGGTGGTCCGGAGGCGGGCAAGGAGAAGCCAGCGCCGAAGTACGGGATGCTCATGTGGGTACTCGGAGTGCAGGTGCTGCTCCACGTGATGCGCGGCACCGTGGATGACAAGCCAGCCGGTCAGAAGGGTGACGGCAAGGGCGGACCGCAACGTCCTGCCATTGCCAGCAAGAAGGAATGACGCACAATGAGTTGTGTCACTTGGCCTTGGGCCTGAACACCTTAACCACGCCGTCTGCGCCCTCCAAGTAAGGTCCATTCATGAGGTCGATGCAGTACGGCACTGCCGGCCACACGGCATCCAGACACGTCCGCACTGCCGCCGGCTTGCCCGGGATGTTGATGACCAGCGTCTTACCCAGCGTTCCCGCTGCTTGGCGCGACAGAATCGCCGTCGGGACGTCACGCAGGGAGGCAGCGCGCATGGCCTCTCCAAAGCCAGGCAACATGCGTTCGCACGCCTGCGCCATGGCCTCAGGGGTCACATCCCTGGGTGCAGGGCCTGTGCCTCCGGTGGTGCACACCAGGCACGCGCCAGCTGCGGCAAACTCGCGAATGGCGGACACAATGAGGGGCACCTCGTCGGGGATGACGCGCGTCATGAACTCACACGGCGTGGCGAGATACTCCCGCAGAACGACGACGATTGCAGGGCCGCTCACGTCCTCGTAGACACCCGCAGACGCACGGTCGGAGATGGTGAGCACACCAATGCGGGGTATGCCACCCGCCGCAGGTGCTGCTGCTGCTGCTAGCTGCGGCACCTGTGGTGTGATCTTCGCCGTGTCCGCTAGGCCGTCTGCAGCGCCCAGGTCGTGGATGAGCAGTGCAGAAACAGTCGTGCCCTTGGGCAAAACACCTGCTACAGCAGGCAGCTCCAGCAACGCGACCGCGCTACGTGCGCTCAGCAGACGGCTGCTGATCTGTCCACCCGTGGAATGAGCAACGAAGCCACCACCCGACGCATGAGACCAAGAGAGTGTGGCCCGGTGGTACTCTGGTCGCTCAGGGTCCAGTTTCAAGGGCTGAGCCAGAGAGACTGCCACACGGCGGAGGTGTGGGTTCGTCCAGCCTGCCATTTTGCAGAGGCAGGGCACGACAACGAGATGGAATGTCACCAGGCTGCTCACTGGATTGCCAGGTAGGCCGAACACCAGCAGGGGCGGCATGTTCCTCTGCGCCTGCTCCCCGCGGCGAGGCACCACCGCGAATGTGAGCGGTTTTCCAGGTTTCATGTTGCACCGCCCGAAATGCACCACCCCTGCGGCCTCAAGCAGGGGTTTCACAAGGTCACGGTCACCCATGGACACGCCGCCGGAGGTGATGAGCACATGCGCCCCCGCGAGCGCCTTCTCCAGCGCAGCAGCCAATCCGCCGACCTCGTCCCGCGCGATGCCCAGGTCAACAGTCCGGAAGCCAGCCTCTTGGACAGCTGTAGTTGGGACGTCAGCTTTGAGATAGACAGGCGACCGATGAACTATGACTCTCGCGCACCTGCAAGCAGCATGGGCCTATTGCTGTCCCTGACTGCGCCGAAAGGTAGCGTTCCTGGCGGCGTGTCTGGCGCTGCAAGCTCGTCACCCGTGGAGAGCACGGCCGCGACGGGCATGCCGTACACTGCAACTTCTGCCGCGCCCACGCTGGCCAAGATGCCTGTCTCTGCGGCGCTGACTCGGTCACCGGCGCGCAGCACGGTCTGCGTAGAGGCGGGTTCAGTCGTTGGGCTTAACAGTGACCAGACTGCACGTGCGACAGTCACGCGCCTGTCCTTGAGCAACGTCGCTGCCGACTTGACGCACGTCCTCGCCCGGAGCTTTAGCAGGGATGACTATGCGTATGCGGCGCCGCTGGCCCGCTGTGCCGTCTACAGCCTTCACCTCTTCTGTATTCTCCACCTGAACCACCGCGTCTGCACCCTCAGGCAGTGGTGCGCCCGTTGTGATGTAAGCTACCGTGCCAGGCTGCAGCTCCGGCGGAGAAACAGGAGCAGCGCGAGACGCAGCCGCGACAGGGAACTCCCCAGCGCCATCAGCGCAACGCACAGCGAAGCCGTCCTTGATGCTCGCCCTGAACGGGGGGTGCGGCTCAGCTGCAGTGACATCCTCGGCAAGGATACGGCCCAGGACGGCACTCAGCGGCAGGCGCTCGGCAGGCAGCGCCTGTGTATTGGTCAGCACTGTTTGCACAGCCTCGTCCACGGACACCATGCGGTACGGCGATCCCATGGATGATGTCACTATTCTCACGCAACGGCAAGCAGAAGCGACTGGCGAGCGCGTAAAACTGTTCAGCGGCGCACACGTCATAGTCCCTGTCGCCAAGCCTCTCGACGCAGTGATGGCGCACGAGACGCGCATTGTGCAGACGCCTGATGGCTGGCAGCTGCTCCGCGACGGACAACCTTATTTCATCAAAGGGGCTGGCGGAGTTGTGCGGATGGCCCGCGCAAAAGAGCTGGGTGCAAACAGCGTGCGCACGTGGACGCCCACGAACCTGCAGGCGGTACTTGACGAGGCTCACAGTCTTGGGATGACAGTGTGCGCTGGCTTGTTTGTCAAGAAAGCGGTTTCCAACAAGGACTTTTACTCCGCACCTGGACGCGACGCGGAGGAGAAGCGCGCGCAGAAGATAGGCGAGTACGTTGATATCGTGAAGCAGTTCAGCAGACACCCTGCGCTACTCATGTGGGCGATAGGCAACGAGGCGCAAGCGGAAGGGTGCAGCGCCTTTGCTCCGCTCTACACATTCATCAACAATGCTGCGAAGGCTGTGAGGCAGGCCGATCCGCACCACGTGATTTGCACTGTGACGACGTCTCCGACGGAGGACATTGCAGCAAGCATGAATGCCCACTGCCCTGACGTCGACGTGTGGGGTATCAACGTGTACGGCCCACTCCTGCCGAAGCTGCCTACAAAGATGAGGGAGGTTGGATGGCAACGTTGCTACTGCGTCACGGAATACGGGCCGAAGAACCATTGGCAGAGCAAGAAGACGGCGTGGGATGCGAAGCTGGAACCGACAAGCAGCGAAAAGGCGGTGATGTACAAAGCCGCGTACGAAGCAATCGCATCAGACAAGGCGCTGTGCTGTGGTGGCTATGCCTTCAAGTGGGGCGGCAAGGTGCAGGTGACGCCCACCTGGATATGCCTGCTCAACGAGTACAAATATACGCTCATCGCGAATGGAGGCTCGATGCAAGGCTTCGAGGAGACGGCTGCTGTTGTGGAGTTGGCAGCCTGCTGGAGCGGCAAACCTGCGACGCAGCATGCTCCGCGAGTGACTGCTATCTTGCTTGCCGGGCAGGCACCAGATGCGAGCGTGACGGTGCAGTGCTCTCACCCCGTCGCCGCGGAATGTCAAGCGGCGCACCTAGGCATCCCGCTGAGCTACCTGTGGATGGTTCTCCCCGAGCTTGGCAGCAAAGCGAACACCGAGGGTGTGAGCTGGAGCAGCGAAGATGTGGCGCCCATCCCCGGGTGCATATCCGATGCCGATAAAGAGGGACATGTGACAGTCACTCCGCCGTCAGCCCCGGGGAACTACCGGCTCTACGTGTGGGTCTCAGACGGCCGGGGCTTCATGGGCACAGCAAACATACCTTTCCAGGCAACAGCTGCTGGTGGAGGGCAGCATCACAAGCACAGAGAAGCGGAAGGGGAACCCCATCGCGATCGGTGCTGTGCCTGGGCGTTCTGACATCATCACTATTCAATTCACCTAACCGCTTCGCATTCCACATGTTGGCGCCCTCCCCGCGTGTGCACATTCACAGCCGTCCAACAATCAGCCACCGCGCCCGAGTTGTCATGGCTGCGGCCATGAGCGAGCCGAAGCCGAAGCTGTACAGCAACCCGCGGTCGCGCAGCCAAGTCATCTCATGGTATTGCCTAGAGCAAGGCATTTCGCTGGACCAGGCGCGCGTAGTTTGCGTTCAATTAAATCGTTCGAGGGTTGACAGTTTTGCATGCGCAGGTGGAGGTTAACATGTCTGCTGGCGAGCACAAGAAAGCCGGTTATTTGGCGGTCCACCCATTTGGCAAAGTGCCAGCACTCGTGTGTGCGGATAGCACGCCGGTCTTCGAGTCTGGAGCGATTCTCGGCTACCTGGCTGACAAGTTTGGGGGACTGGACACGCCTGAGGCGCGCGCCAAGCAGAACTCATGGCTGGTCTGGGCAAACGCAACGTTAGCGCCAGCGATGTTTGGCCCCACGCGCGTCCAGGCGATGCCGGGTTTGGTAGAGCCTCTCAATGCGCTGCTGTCCAAGCAGCAGTGGCTCACCGGCAGCGAGTTCGCGGTGGCAGACGTAGCGGTGGGAGCATACCTGGCGTACACACAGCTGTTCTTCCCGGAGACATCGTATAAGAAGTACCCGGCAGTGGATGCTTACATGTCCCGCATCTACTCCCGCCCACACTATGAGGCTACGATTGGAAGCGAGTAGTGATGACCCATGCACATTAATCAGTCACGGAGCCAAGCATTGCCTTGGCGCTTCTTCTCCAATCGTCGCTGCTTGAGCGCCTGCCACACAGCAGGCGGGAGCGGCTTCTGCGCTTGCTGATGCATGCTGCGCTGTTCCAGCCACTCGTTCAGCGTGCCCACATCCATGTGATGTGCAAGTTGCGCGGTCACGTATTCCCGTGGCGCGCCCTTCTTGTCCGCGATGGCGGCCTCGTAATCTACATCAGGAGCCAGAGTCACCCGCCCTGTGCGCTTGTTCATCACGCCACGCATCTCATATGGCGCGTGCGCTGTGCCGCTGTCGCAAGTCGGCGCCTCTCCTGTGTCACCAGCGAGCACACGAGCACGCACATCCGCCGGAAGGCCTTCTAAAGCCGCTTGAGCGAGCTCGTCTGCAAAGCTGCTTGCCGCCGGTGCCGCCACTGCCGCAGATCCTGCTTCATCCTGTGCAGCTTGCTGCTGCTGGGCCCACCACGCATCGCCGTGTGCGTCAGCGGCAGCTTCCGCCGCTGCCAGCATAGCCTCGGCCTGGCATGCTGTTGCATTGGCAGGCAATGACAGCTGGCCTGATTGAACGAGCTGCAACAGCTGCATGTCTCCAGTCACATGCGCCAGAGGCAGCTTCGCAGCCTCCATGTCCGATGTCGCGGCGTCCTCCTGCCACCAGACGCTCAGGTTCATCGACAGCACTCCTCTCCACGCACTCAACTGTAGCTGAGAAAACGGACCTTGCTTGACGTCTTGCAAGTCTGTGTACCACCAGCCGCCACGCGGTACCGCTGTGCCCCAACCAGCGGGGCGCTCCCAACAAACAACGCTAGTGCTGGCATCATGGTAATACGCACGACCAGAGGTTGCGTCCAGCAAACGGCGCCAGTTGCCCCATGTGTCTGGCCCGCCGTCAGCCTCAGCAACAGGGACGACCGTCTGCTCGCGTGGCTCAGGAGGAGGGTAGGGTGCTTCTGCAGCCCCTGAATTGAGCTCGCGATAACGCTCGCGAGTGACAAAGACCGTGCGCTCGACTTCTGCATCGCCAAAATTGTTGCCAACAGGGCGCTCGGGGCCCTGCGCCGCTGTGGACTGTGCCCAGACAGTGCTCAGTCGGGCGTCTGCTTTTTCCCTCGCAGCCGCAACAGCCTCGGCAGTGAGTGCAACGGGCGCCTCTGAGTCTGCCTTGCGTTTCATGAGCAGTGGACGAAAGCGCGGAATTGGTTCAGGCGACAAAGAGGCTCATATGTTGTGCCCGGCTGCGCCGGCTAAATTCAACCCCTCCGGCCACTGGCGCTAGTAGAATTGCGGTGCACCGCAGGCACATGTCTTTTTGTTCCCCATGCACACCCCGTCGAAGGTGGGATTCAATCTCGCAAACGATGGCTGTGGCGGGTTGGCCAACAGGGCTGCCTGTGCCGAGGTCAGCTGCTCGGGATTGTTGCTCAGATGGATGTGCAGATTGAACAACCGTATGGACTTCTGGGCATCTGTCACTGCGTTGTGTGACTCCCTGTTGGGCGCAGAGTCAGGAGGGGCGCACAGGGGGTGCGGGTGCATCAAGGGGCGCACCCGCTATTGTCAATGCCCAGCAGCACGCGCGCCAGGTGGTCCTGCCCGAACACGCTCCAGCTCTTGTACTGCGGGTTGAACACCCTGAAGAGGCCCGCCAAGTCGATCATGCCTGCAAAGTCGACGCCTTCCTGGAGTCCGAGCCACTGCGTGTCTGTCCTTATGCTCTGCCCCACCAGCACCGCCTCCTTGGGCAGCGCCTGCCGAAGCGTGGCCAGCGCTATGGAGAGCGACGTGCCGTGCCTCTCCAGCAGCTCAGCCGTGAGTCCCGTCAAGGGTGTGAGGTAGGACACGACAGGCTGATCTGGCTTCACATACAGGTTCAGCAGCGGCACTTCAAACTGCAATCGCGCACACAAATACGCCGTGCGACAACAAGCACGTGTCAATGTGTCAGGTTGCGTGCTGAGTGGGGAGGAGTGAACGACGTGCCTGGTCTACGAGCGCGATCTGGGCGACGGCCCTGTCGTTGTGCTTCGGCCCTGTCGCCACGCACTCGACGTCGATACTCATATACGGGCCGCTGCCAAACTGAGTCATGGCGTTGGCGGCGAAGAAGAAGCAGACTGCGTCCTGCGAGAGCGGGCGAGAACGAGGGTAGCTTCAGAGTAGCTGTCCCCCTCCCCAAACTCCTGACAAGACCCGCTTCGGCTCCGAGACTTGACACTAGTTGGAAGTGACCCGCAGGTCAGTCCTCAGTGCCTGCGCAGACGGCATAATGAGTGCGGCGCTGTGTACTTTCGCTGTGCTGTGTTTGCTGCCGTGGGCTGCAAGTGCACAGGCGCTGCCGCTGCGACACCGCCTGCTGCTGGAGGCTCAAGGCGGTGCGCCGGAGCAGGTTCACCTGGCGTTGGGAGACACTCGCGACCAGATAGTCGTGTCGTGGGCAGAGCAGCGCACGGATGTCCCTACTGAGGTGACGGTCTCGTACGGGCGCAGCCCAGATGTGCTGGACGTCACAGTGTGGGCCTCACCTGGTGGTTCTGTGCGCTCCTACACTGCGTTGGAGTTCTACGACACAGACCAATTACGGCGCCCTGACATGGATAACGCTGTCTTCAAGATAACGGAGGCAGAAATTGTGCAGGCGCTGTCCACGCCGTCGTTCCTGGGCACTGCACCGGCAGTGCAGCCTACAGCGATGAAGCCAACTTTCGGTGTCTCTGCGAATCCGGACAACATATACGCAAGTCCGTTGCTCTTCAAAGTGACGCTCCACAATTTGGAGCCATTAACGCAGTACTGGTACCGCATCGGGCGATCCAACATCACGCGCAGCTTCAAAACTGCACCACCTGCAGCGCCAAGAGGCTTTCCTTTCACCATGGGTGTATTTGCTGACGTTGGTCAGAGCATCGTGAGCCATCGCATCATCCACCACATGGCAAGTGATGAAAACACGAGCATTGTGCTGCTTGCAGGAGATGTCACTTACGCGGACGGCCTCGGCGCTCGCTGGGATGCTGGCATGCGGCTGCTGGAGCCGCTCGCGAGCATTAAGCCCATGATGGCGTGCGCAGGTAACCACGAGATTGAGCGCGGAGAAGCCTGGCTGCCATTCATGGAGCGCTTTTCAATGCCGCATGTGTGGTCTGGCAGTCCGTCACCGCTGCAGTACACCTTTTCATCGGGCCCCGTCCAGGTGGTCGTCCTGAACACCTATGCTGGCGCAGCAGGGATGCCGCGCCAGGCAGCCTGGCTCCGCAATGTGCTAGCTTCGATTGACAGAGGCGCCACACCGTGGGTTGTAGCCATGTTCCACGCCCCAATGTATAGCAGCTTGGTAAGCAAGCCGTACAGTCAGGCTGGCCAGCCCATGCGATGGGCACTGGAAAGCCTTCTGCTAGAATACGGTGTCGACGTTGCAATTACTGGCCACGTTCACGCCTATGAAAGGAGCCGACCTGTTTTCAACAACACGCTGAATGCCTGCGGGCCTGTGCACATTGGAGTCGGCGACAGTGGGGCATACGGTGGCCCACACACCGGCTGGCATGACCCACAGCCAGAATGGTCCGCATTCAGGTCCTCTACATTCGGCAGCGGGCGCCTTGCGTTCGTCAATGCCACGCACGCACAGTGGGCATGGACACGCGTGGCCTGCGGTGTCACTGCCACTCCTAAGGATCCCGATGCCTACTGGACGCCAGTCTGGGACAACGAGACCGGAATGGAGGGCAACAACTGCAGCAGCACCGGCGATGCAACCAGCATGGCGCATGTTCGTCACGACGACGTGTGGATAGTACGCGATGATCAGGCGTGCGCGAACAAGGCAAAGCGCAACCTGTCCGCATGACAGTCATGCCATTACGCAAGCATGATGCAGAGTGATACTCCGTTTACATACCATAGTAGCCAACGGACCACTTTTGTGCTCTCGCCGAACGCAATCTCGTGCTTCTATCATCAGTCCGCAAGCGGTGAGCACTGGAAAGCCGCACGGCTGCTCAGCTGGCAGTCATCTAGCGCCAGTCAAGTGTGGTTGCTGTCGATCCTCCTCCGCCGTCTCTTTATCATGCGAAGCATTCGCGGCTTGAGTCAAGGGCTAGCATTCGCAACACAGCCGCGACAGCTGCGTCGCTCAGCCCCTCGTCAAGCACTGCCTCGCTCCTCTTCTGTTGCCGCCAGTTTTGACGCACAGCAGAGTGCGACGCCCCGAACGTTCACCAACTATTCGATTTACAAGGGCAAAGCTGCGCTGCAGTGTACTTTTGTCCCGCCGACTATGGAGGCGTTGAAAGGCGGCAGCTTGACGTCTTCTCGGGACGGTGCTCTCTTGCTAACATTCGCAGCTGCAGTGGGCGAGCGCACGTACGACTGGAACCAGAAACAAATCTTTGCGCTGGGAGTTGGCGAGATGGGCAACCTCCTCGCGACTTTTGGGCACGGTCAGCCCACGCGGTCTCTCGATATGCTGCACGACCCAGGCAAGGGATCGCAGTCCGAAGGTGCAGTGATTAAGAAGATGACAATCGCTCCACTCGGAGGCGATGGCAGCGTCATGGTCAACCTAAACGTGACTCAGAAATCGGCAGACGCGGTGCGATTGGCCGTTCCCGTCTCGCCGGGCGAGATGGAGGTCCTGTGCAGCATCGCACGTTATTGCATTCCCCGCGCGCTGGGCTTCGACCGCATCGTATAATGCCTGGGCAATGTACAGACCCACTCACGATGCTCATGACACATTC
>Ga0164296_1005504_pt1 | contig 11073 bp, 10 predicted proteins | sample GEODES057metaG_FD_113533 | JGI IMG/M metagenome (GOLD analysis project Ga0164296, IMG submission 113533) | Dystrophic lake water microbial communities from Trout Bog Lake, Wisconsin, USA - GEODES057 metaG | ecosystem: Environmental > Aquatic > Freshwater > Lake | place: USA: Trout Bog Lake... | reverse complement strand
GGGCATCAAGGTTCTGCCTGGCAAGCAGACGCAGGTGAACTTTGACGAGCAGGAGGAGGCGCTGGTGCACATCACGCAGGCGAGTACACACCCGCCGACTGCCCTGCATCGCCCCTGCCCGCCTGTCCTCGCAGGCGGGCTGTCGACTGCGCGCACAGCAGTGTGCTTCAGCCAGCCGGCGGCAGCTCTGTCAGTTACGGCTGCCTCCGCGTGCGCTGACCTGTTGCCAGGGCACCGGCGTGGTTGCTCCGTTGCTGACGCTCCTGTTCCTGCTTCATGTGCCGTCCCCAGGTGGCGTTGGACCACGCGCCGGGAGACACTCCGGCGACGGTCTTCCTCACTGTTGGCGGCAAGAAGGCCGCCATTGGCACGCTGCGCAAGGGCAAGTGCGACCAGTTCAGCGTACGTGCACCCCTGCTGTCTTTGTCTGCGTCGCACAGGCCCTGCTGCGTGCAGCACGTGCGCGTATGAGCGCGTCAAATGACAAGCACCGGGGGCGTGAGTTTACCCGGTCTGCTGCATCGCACAGGTTGACCTCGCTGTTGCTGAGAATTGCACGGTTGAGCACACCGGCACGAGCGCCGTCTACCTCACGGGCTGGCGCCAGACGCTCGTCACCATGGAGGACGAGGACGAGGACGAGGATGATGACGAAGAGGAGGATGAGGAGGACGACGAGGTGAGTGTGGTCTGTGTGTCTGACCGGGGCTGCTCCATTTCTGACGCAGTGATGCTGTGTTGTGACACTAGGAGGACGAAGACGAAGATGAGGACGAGGAGGAGCTGGTGCAGCGCCCTGCGCTGAAAAAAGCTACCCCGGCGGTGGCGCCCCGCTCGGCGCCAGCAGCACAAGCAGCAACAGTTGCTGCCAAGCGCCCCGCTCCGGGACAGGTGCCGGCGAAGCAGCAGCCGCCGGTGAAGAAGGGGCCTTCTGCAGCTCAATTCTTTGATGGAGACGACGACGACGACGAAGAAGACGAAGAAGGCGACGAAGAGGAGGAGGATGACGAGGAGGAAGAGGAGCCGCCAGTGAGGCAATCACACAAGCAGCAGGCTGCCATGCCGGCAAAGGCAAAGACGCCCATCAGCAAGGCCACAACTCCTGGACCAGGCTCAGTTGCGGGTAAGACGCCTGTGGCTAAGACGCCGTCGGCGGCCAAGACGCCTGCTAGCGCTGGAAAGAGCCCTGGAACGACGCCTGGAGCAGGCCCGGGAGCGTTGAAGCCAGTTAACGCGGCTGAGTTCGAGCGCGATTTGGTGTCAGTCCTGCGCAAGCAGGGCCGCACGGGCATGTCTGCCCTGGGCGGCGCCGTTGCAAGGCCTGCAGACGTGCCCAAGCTTGCCGCCTTCCTCAAGTCCAAGCCCGACAAGTTCCGCATCGTGGGCGACCAAGTGGAGCTTGTTGGCAAGTGAGGGACAAACAGTGAGCGGGAGCACATAAGTTCATGTGCAATGACACAGTCACAAGCACGTATCACATCACACGCTTGCGCCGTTGGCCATATCTTGTGCCAAGGCCTCATCTCGTGCCTGCTTCGCCTTCGCAGGGCTCGGAAATGGTCTGCTGGGGCTCTGCAGCGGCGCGTTCCCGCCGAAGTATGCATCCAATTTGCCAGTGGCCGCAAGGATGAGACCCAGGAATGGCGGGCTTGGCTTGCCCGGTCGGCTCTTGAACTCGGGGTGGTACTGCGTGGCGAAGAAGAACGGGTGCCCGGACAGCTCCAGGATCTCCATGCGCCGTCCAGTCTCGTCCCGCCCGACAAAGCGGCAGCCGACCGCCTCGAGCGCGGGCACCATCTCGGGGTTGACCTCATACCTGTGGCGATGCCGCTCATCGATGTGCGCTTCCCGCTGGTACAGCTTCGCGGCCAGGCAATCCACCGTCTGGAGGTGTGTGCGACGCACGCCGAGACGCATAGTGCCGCCCATGTGCGTCTTGCTGCCCTCGGGCATGAACACAACTGCAGGGTGTGGGGTGGCAGACGAGAATTCCGTGCTATGCGCGTCTTCAAAGCCAAGCAAGCTGCGGGCGGCCTCGATGACGGCCACTTGCATGCCGAGACAGATGCCCAAGTACGGCGTGCCGCTCTCGCGCGCGTACTTGGCAGCTGCGATCTTGCCCTCCACTCCACGGTCACCGAAGCCGCCGGGGACGAGGATGCCGGACGCGGCGCGCACGGTGGCCCACGCTGCCTCGTGACGCGCTGGGTCCTTCGCCTTGGTGGCCTCCTCCAGGGCGCCAGCATCCACCCACCTGAGGTCCAGCCGCTGGCCGCAGGCGATGCACGCGTGCTCCAGCGACTTGATGACTGACAGGTAGGCGTCCGACAGGCCGGTATATTTGCCGACCATGGCGATGGGCACGCGGGTGGTGATGGTATCCCATCGGTTCGCCCTGTTCGCCCACCCCTCCAGGTCAGGCACGCGGTGCGGCAGCTGCAACACGTTCAGGATGCTGTCCACAGCGCCCTGGTCGCGCATGATGAGCGGCACGTGCCAGATGTTGGACACGTCGTGCAGTGTGAGAATGTGACTGCTGCTCACATTGCAGAACAGGGCCAGCTTCTCCTTCACGCTACTCTCCAACTTGTCCTGGCTGCGACACGCCAGCATGTGTGGCGCCAGACCCAGGCTGCGAAGGACCTGCACGCTGTGCTGCGTCGGCTTCGTCTTCTGCTCGCCGACGACACCTAGTACGGGAACCAGGCTGACGTGAATGAGGCACAAATTGCCGGGGCCCACTCGGATCTGGAGCTGCCGCACAGCCTCCACGAAAGGCATGCTCTCAATGTCACCCACGGTGCCGCCGAGCTCGATGACGCACACATCCGGCACGCCCTCGTGTCCGTCAACGGGCAAGTGCGCAACGCGCTGGATCCAGTCCTGCACCGCGTCTGTGATGTGCGGCACCACTTGCACCGTCTTCCCCAGGTACTCCCCGCGACGCTCCTTTTCAATGACAGCCTGCGAGTGCGTGGGGAAGAATAGCTGTTGAGAGGTGCGCTATGAAAGAAAACAAGTGAGCTGTGTTGAGCTTCGCACCTGGTAGATCTTGCCCGTCGTTATGTTGTGGTCCCGCGTCAGCGTCACGTCCACGAAGCGCTCGTAGTTGCCCAGGTCCAAGTCCGCCTGGTGTGCGCAGAGAACACACACGGAGCGTGAGAGCGAAAGGTTTCGCTCAGTCGCAAACTCTCCCCCCTTTTTGACGCGACGCCCACGACGCGAGTCTGCACTGAGCACGCGCTGTCGGACAGCTCCAGGTCTAGCACTCACCGCAGCGCGGTTGCCAGACGCTGGCTTGCCGGGGACGCTGCGTCCCACGCTTTCCCCCTCCTCCATCAAACGCCCCGCCCGGGGCACTGTTTGTGCACACTCACCTCTCCTCCGTCGTCCAGCACGAACACCTCTCCGTGCTCGAAGGGCGACATCGTGCCGGCGTCCATGTTGATGTAGGGGTCTGAACAGAGAACGAGCCACACCCGGGAGGGGGGCGGTCGAGACCAGAGAACAAGGCAGGGGGCGTCAGTGTTTGAGACCAAACAAGCAGCCGTAGAAGTGCAGCACGGCTGGGGCAAGCGACACACACCGATCTTGATGCAGCTCACGCGGTAGCCGCTGGCTTTGAGCAGCACGCCGATACTGCTGGCCGTGACGCCCTTGCCGAGGCCCGACACAACGCCTGTAGGGCAAAAGCGGCCTGTGTGAGGACTGTTGGAGCGCGTAGAGTAGGTAGCGACGCTGATGCACACCTCCGCTGACGACCACATACTTCATTCTCGCCGCGCAATGGCCCCTGCGAGCCGCAGGATGATGACCATTGTTCAGCCACCGTGTCACACGGCGCAACTTGCTTCGCTTCGCAGAAAGAGTCGCGGGGTCATGAGAAGGCAGTCCTTGTGGCTCTCGTTGTTGTTGCTGTCGCTGCTTGCGCTGCCTCACCGAGCATACAGTAGCAACGCGGAAGAATGCTCGTCCTTGGGCTTCGACAGCGAGCTGGTGCTGTGCAGCGACTGCGACGTGCTGGAGGAGACCGTCCATGACGCAGATTTGACTGGGGAGTGCAGGCGCTGTTGTGTCGCTGGCGAGGCGGGCGACCAGACAGCGGGCATCGTGTGGACACGCGCGCACCTGGAGTGCGACCAGTGGCAACTCAAGCCATATCCTGAGCTCCTGGACTTCTACGACCACCGGACTGCCGAGCTCGTGAAGCGGGGCTTCAACGGCATGGTGTACGGCAGCAGCTACAGGTCTCCTCCCTTGCTGGTCCTCCGCCGCCTCAAGGAGGAGGCGGCGAAGGACGGCAAGCCAGCGGAGGTGAAGGTGAACGTCGCAAATTGGAAAGCGGATCAGTTGGAGGCGTTTCTGAAAGAGAGACTCGCCCCGTTGAAATGATAGTCTACTAATGCTAAAACTCACCACGCGCCATCGCCAGTTCCTCGGGAGTGAGCCCGTCAATCTCCGGGTCGCCAGTGCCGCCTGACGCATCGTTGATGACGTCGCGGACGTGGTCTAGCAGCTGCTTCAGCCCCTGTCCAGTGAGGGCGGACACTGGGAAGATGCCCGTGGGCACGCCCAGGCGTCCGCCATGCTCGTGCAGCGCGGCATTGAATTGCTGCATCACGTCCGCCTGCGCTGCTTTGCTCGCCTCCGCGTTGGTTTCGTCATCGAATGTGACGAGGTCGATCTTGTTGAGGACCAGCACGTGAGGCCGCAAGCAATACTCCGGATTGTACAGCCACAACTCCTCCCTCACTGCAAGGTAGTCACCCACTGGATCTGCTGTCGACGCGTCGGTGACACAAACCAGGGCGCGCGTGCGGCGAAGATGTCTCAGGAACGCACGGCCGAGGCCGACGCCCTTGTGCGCCCCCCGGATCAGACCAGGCAAGTCTGCAAGAACCGCCGGCCGGATGGGATCGTGCGTCAAGACGCCCAAATTGGGTGTCAACGTCGTGAACGGGTACGGTGCTACGTCGGGTGTCGCCCGCGTGACCGCTTTCAGCAAACTGCTCTTGCCCGCGTTCGGCAGGCCCACAATGCCGACATCCGCCACAACGCGAAGCAGCAACTCCAATGTCACACTCTCGCCGGGCTGGCCCACGGTGGCTGCCGCCGCTTCAGTGCGAGACAGCGCATCGAAATCAGCGTCCATCAGTGTACTGGTCTCGAGCACCACCGCGCCAGTGGCGTCTCTCACCGTGCGACTCTTCCCACTCGCAGCTCCGCCGGGCCCGCTACTTGGCGGAGCAAGGCCTGGTCCGCCTTTGCCGCCTGCAGCAACGAGCAGCTGCTGCCCGGTCCTCACTAGATCGCCTAACAACACGCCGCCGCGCTTCTTGCGCACCACTGTCCCCGGTGGCACGGGTATCCGCAGCGGTTTTGCAGGCGCTGCTGAGCGGGGTTTAGAGCGGTCGCCGATGGCTGGAGGGGCCGCGTCTCCTGCCGGTCCATCCTTTGCATGCCAAGTCTTGCGGTCGCGCAGATGCAGCAAGCTCTCGCAAAAGGGGTCCACATACAAGATGACATCCCCGCCGGATCCACCAGCTGCTGGGCGCCCAGGCGCGAGTTCGATGAATTTGCGCTGCTGGCTGCCCGGGTGGTACTTGAAGTTGCGCACTGTCTTCGCCTTGCTGCTCGCATGCTGCTGCCCTCTGCCGCCGTGACCAGCCTAGCAGGAGGAGACGTATCCGGGTCAGAATAAACGAGAGGGGTGGCTCGCAAGGGGGAGGAGGAGGCAGCCACAAGGAGGGACGCACCGAGACGGTGATGACGGCCTCGTCGAAGTATTTGTGCGCCTCACGGTCCTTGTCCCGGTCGCGACCAGACGGCGACGCGGCTGACGCGACGTCCTGAGAGCGGCAACGGGAAGCGAGTGGAACGGGTGAGTAGGATGAAGGCCAATTCTGCTGTTCGCGCCGCAATGTCCGCACGCTGCAGCCAATGCACAGCAACACACACGCACTTTGTCTCCCGCACGTGCGGCAGCAGCAGTCGCTGTCCTGAACCTGCACGCGCAAGCGCCTGCAAGGTGTGGCTGCTCTGCGGCGGCTGCCGGTGAGCGGCTGGGCACGCCGCTGCCGGCTGCTTGCGGCTGCAGAAGCGCACTCGGTGCGAGCGTCCAGCGCACTGCACGCATGCGCGTTGCCCAGTGCGTGCTGAACAGGAAGCGGCAGGCACACTTGCTGAGGCTCATAAGTCTTCTGAGACGGAGCACGCTGGGCGCAGATGCTGCTGTCTCGGCGCTGATGAAGCTCCTTATGACGAATGATGTGCTTCCCGGCGCGATTCGTGGTGAGCTTTCCATGACGTGGCTACTGTCGTGACGGCCTCGCAAGGGCACGCATGAGCGCCAGTCGTCGCCTGCTGGCATTGTCACGAGCGCGCGGCCTGGCCACTGCTGCTTCTGTTGGCGACACTCCGCGCGCTGCTGTTGAGTATTGCGTGTCTCACGTCCGGTGCGGGGCAAAGTCAAAGTGGTTTGCCTTGTTGTTTGCAGTGCTGCGTCTCTCACACAGCGCCCCCCACAGGCAATATGACTACGAAGGCTACTTGTGTACGCTGGCACTACCTCCAGCAGCACGCGCCGCTGGTTTCGCAGTGCGGGCGTATAACATAGAGACGGCCAAAGTGCTGGACTCTGCAAAGGAGAAGCCCCTGCAATTGATGCGGCTGCGCTGGTGGCGTGACGCATTAGCGGACACTTTGCCTGGAGCAGGACAAGAAGCAGAGGCTGGAGACAGCGGCGGAGCGTCTTCGAGGCGCAAAACTGCTGTCAACCCAGCAGTTGCAGGCCATCCTGTGCTCCGGGCGCTCACCGCCGCCACAGCGAGTTTGGCGTCCCAGGATGCAGCTGCTGTGCGTGCATGTTTGGAGCGGTTGACGCTCGCGCGTGAAGCTGATGCGGGACTGGAGGACTTGCCGCCTAGCACCGAGGCGTTGCTGGTCTACGCACAAGCAGCCGGCGGCAGCGTGCTGGAGGCGCTCATGCACTGCACTCCCGGCGCATTAGATGACAGTGTGGCACTGGATGGGGCACGCGCGGTGGGGACTGCGGTGTGTTTAGCGGCATTGCTAGCAGGCACAAGACATCATCTCGCTGCTGGCCGCATCTACTTGCCGGTGGACATTGTGGCAGACGCATCTCTGCAGCTGGACAGTCTGCGCACGCAGGGCTCGTCAGATGCTGCTCGCAAAGCGTTCTCCGCAGTGGCACAGACTGCACAGCGCTACCTGACAGATGGGCGGGCGCTGAGGGATCGGCTGACGCCGCCAGCGGCCAAAGTGTTGCTGCCCGCCACACCTGCGGGGCTCTACTTAGACGCGCTGGCGGGGGAGGGGTACAATGCGCTGGCGGACAGACTCGCCCGTCGGGGCGGGGTGGTCAGCCCCACAAGTCTACAAGTTCGTCTCGCGTGGGCCGCTTGGAGGGGGACATACTGAAACCTGACATTACTTGAGATGGAACATCTGATGGAAATTTCATGCGATGCTGTTGGATTCCAGGCTGCTCTTGTCCTTCATCTCTGTAGCAGATGCATGTGGCGGAACCTTGAGTGCCGGCGGCAAATACTCTTGCACGATGTCGGGATGTGCGGCGCTGCCATCTACGTCGGCAGGCACGATGTCAGCGACAGCATCATGATAGGTCGCTGCAGTGTCGAACCACATCAGCGGCGCAGCGTGCTTGCCAGGAAGAAGCGTATCGAAGCGCCGCCCCAGAAAGTGCTGCGCAGCAGCGGTGAGCGGCATGATGACCGCCAGGATGATGCAGGCAGGCGCTGCGCTGCCCTTCAGGCCGAGCACACCCGCCGTTGTGGCTTGGTACAGCAGAAGCGTGACGCACACGCGGCCGCGGACAGAAGGCCACAGAATGCCGTCGCCTTCGTAGCTCGGCTCGTGCGTGTAAATGAGCTGAGTCTTCACAGCGACTACACGTAAAATGAAATACAGCCCGCCGGCAAGATGCACCAGTGGTGCGACAGTCGAGAAGACGATAGTGAGGAGCAATACCAGCAACGTATCGCTCAGCTGAGAGCCGAGAGACAGAGCGGAGGGTCCCCAGCATGCGGCTTCGCGTCGTGCTGTACGCTTTCCGTTCAGCATGCGCGTCTTGGCTAGGTAGATCAGCGAGGTTACGATGCCGCTTATGGCGCCCGCTGAATCGCCAATGGCGCGGAGCAGGATGTATGCGATGAAAAAGCGGCTTGTACCTGGCACAGTTTGACCGAGAGTGGTGAAAATAGACAGAGGCTTGTCGATGATGTGCTGCAAAGCGCTGAACAATGAGCCCGCCAGCACGTTGGCTAGAAACACGTTGAGCACGGCAAACCAGTACATCCCGTTGAGTTCGGCGACATCCAAGGCGGAGTATGTCTGCACGCCAGAAGCGGATGCAAGAGACCGGACAATGGCGGGCAGCACAGCCATGAAGACGATGAGCGCCAGACCCGGCAGGACGCCCTCAAGAACACTGACGACGACCGGCATCTTGAGGATGGGCGCAATGAAAGGTAACAGCTTCTGCAGGTTGGACAACGTTGAGAGCGCGCTGATTGCTGTGATTGGGACGATGTAGAAGAGCAGCAGCGCTGCAAATGTGACCTTCAGCGCGATTTGCACCACAAGCGGCACATGCCGCCCCAAGTTCGTCCACACGCAATCGGCCGGCGGCGGAGCCACAGACAGGTGCCACACATGCCACTGGCGCTCGACGGCCACCTGAGCCGCAATCGCCGCAGCGCGGGGGGTGTCGAACACCACGAGCGCGGCGTCTCGCACTGGCGCATACGCTGTGCCTGTTCCAGAGAACATAGAGCTGCGCGCGTCGCACAAGTGAGCATTGATCTCAAGCAAGCGTTCCGTCCACGCATCGATGCTGTCCACACGGGGCCCGCATAGGACATGCGTGCGATGCATTGGCCGCTCGCCAGGCGTTTTGCTTAAAGCCAGGCGCATCTGCGCGTCCTCCATCCGTACAAGTAGGCTGTCGCGCTCTGATGCCAGTGCGGTGATTTGTTTCGGATCAACCACAGGCAGCGCAGCCACAAAGCTTTCTCCATACAAGCTCGCGAATGCTGCGCGCGCCCCGGCGACGCCATCAAATGGATGCCGAACAAGGATCGTGCGGCCCTCGGCGCGACTGACACGCTTTTGGCATGCGTCACGCTGCGCATCGGCGAACCATGCGGATTTTTTGTACATCAGATAAAGCACCACCGCTGTCTTGAACGCCACGCTGAAACAATGCACCCACAGGAGTTGCGAGCCAGCAGGCACGTGGCCGATGGTGAGCTTGTCCATGTCGCTCGCAAAGGCACCCAATGGCATGCGCCCATGTATGTTGGCCCAAAGCACCAGTGCGAGGTCGTAAACACACGTGAGCGCGACGATGTAAGCTCCCAAGCGCGTCGTCTTGAGCAGAACCATGGCGTCGACGCCTGTGTCAGCCAGCAGGTCTTCATCTGTCGCCTTCAGCACGGGCGCAAGCCAAGAGAGAGGCACGTGTGATGGAACACGCGAGGGCAGCGAGCTGACGCGCCCCGTCCAGGAGCAGCTGCTGCGACTGCCCTCCTTGCGATGCACTCGCGGTGCGAAAATGCGGCTCCGTAACTCTGGGCTGGACGTCCTAAAGAGCTCGCTGACGACAATGAGGAGGAAGCTTGAGCCGCTCGCAGCGATGAGTGCTGCCAGGATCGCGTTGGAGCCCGCCGGCTGCTGAGACTGCGTCATTACAGTCTGTCGAAGGGCACGTTCACTTCTCGGTCTTGGACGGACTTGGGACTCTGTTCATAGTTCAAACCCTGGTTCGCCGTCTCGGACGCGCAGGCGGCGCGTCATCTGCGTCCACATTAGCCGCCCCACGTTTCGTTGACGCGCCCGTTCTGCGCGACTGCCTTGCGAGTGCAGCAGATGGCGCAGACTGCCGGCCCCTCTGGGCTCGCTCATCATACGCGTCTTCCTCCTCCACGCGCGCTGCTCCGATCTGGTCAGCGTCGTAGTCATCATCTTGCTCACCAGCGGTGCCCCAACCAGGCAAACCGAGACCAGCTGTGAAGTCATCATCGTCTCCCCCAATCTTGCGGTCCTCCTGGCGTGCATGTCCATTGCTTGCCGGTGCACGAGGCGCTGCGAGTGCACCGGCGCCTCCAATATGCGTCTGCGTCCACGGCGCATCGTCGTGTGCAATGGCTGCGCCAATAGCAGGATTGCTGTCGTCATCGATGTCATCCAGCAGGACGCCCTGTTGCGACAGCGTGTAGTCCAGCACGTAGGTTGCGCGCACCAGACGGTCAAGCCGTGCAATGTGGCGCTTCGTGTACGCCGCCACGCCAGGAAGCAGGTCCCGCGCACCAGGCAGCTTGGCCACATCGCCTGGTGGAATGGCACTGAACAAGCAGCCCAGACAGCGCTGCGCCACATGACACGTCTTGGCATTGGCGTTCCACTCGCAACATAGCGCCAGGAAGCGCGCTTGCATGTCACGAGGTGAGGCTTGCAGCGCAGCCACAACTTCATCGCTTCGAGTTGGGTCCCTTGCGGCATCACCCCCGAAATGTGACTCCAACAGAGTGAACAGTGCGCCGGGGCGAGCAAGCTGGAGCCCAAGTCTGAATGCAGTGCCGAATGACCGGCTTGCCATGGCGCTGCGCAACTGCTGATCCGCCAATGCGGCAGCCTCGTTGGCAACAGCGGCAGCTTCAGCTCGCTCCGCAGTCGCGTCTCTCCACACGTGGATGGCGCCATCAGCGCCGCCGGAAACGAGGAGCTGTCCGTCGGCGGCAGATGCGAGTGCCCAGGCTTTGGCGTCATGTCCTTCGCCTGTCCACACACACTCCCCAGCCGCAACGTTCCAGAGCTTTACGCAACCATCTGCGCCAGCGGAGCCGAGCTGCGTGCCAAGGGTGAGCCAGCAAACGCGTAGCACGCCGGAGGTGTGTCCTTGCAGCGCCTTCAAGCAGCTCCCATCCACCGTATTCCACAGACGGATGCTCTTGTCGGCGCTGCCGCTGACCAGCACAGCATCGAGGGGACTGAACGCGACACTCCACACGCCACGAGTGTGACCACGAAGTG
>Ga0164296_1005503_pt1 | contig 11075 bp, 11 predicted proteins | sample GEODES057metaG_FD_113533 | JGI IMG/M metagenome (GOLD analysis project Ga0164296, IMG submission 113533) | Dystrophic lake water microbial communities from Trout Bog Lake, Wisconsin, USA - GEODES057 metaG | ecosystem: Environmental > Aquatic > Freshwater > Lake | place: USA: Trout Bog Lake... | reverse complement strand
AGCGCAGATGCGTTCTGTTCGACATGGAACAGCCGCACTTCAGATACGCTGTCGGGGCGGCGGCCTGTACCGGCCGCGTGCGCCTCATCGGTGCGTGCGGACTCCAATGCTGTGGATGGCGCTGGGTACGGTCCGACAATGGCGCCAATGAATGGTGTCCCCTCGAACAAGCGCTGGTACGCCCCCTGGTTTGTCACATCGCGCACACTCGGCTGCGTGGCGAACACAGGATGGCTGTGGTACCAGCCAACGACTGAGAGGCCATCCGCCTCGCAAGCCTCGAGGATAGCCGGCATCGCTTCCGGGTCAAGCTCAACCTCAACTGCTGCATCGCGAGCTACTAGTTGCCGAGCTGGCAGTGCGCGCGCCAGCGTCAGTGTCTGTGTGGTTCTATCGAAGGAACCACCAAGGAAGCCAATCACTTCGGCGGTGCTCATATGCGCGTGCGCATCCATCATGACCAGCGCCATTGGGTGGATCTCCACGCGGAATGGCGGCCGTGATGACTCCGTGTACGGGTTGGCGTTGACAAAACACAAGTCTGAGTTGGGGCCAGTGGTCCCTGGAACCAGGCGCTGCGGCGGAAGCCGCTCCCGTTGCGGCCGCGACTTTGCATACTCACTGGCCTCAACCCGCGCCGGTGGCTCCGGAGACGGCACGACAGGCGTGCTGGCAGGTTTAGAAGACTCTGCAGCATTCAGGTGTTGCTCACCATCAGAAACTCTTTCGCCTGCAGCAGCTTGCAGCTTTGGCGGCGCTTGTGTTTTTGTCTTCTTGCTACCCGGTGCAGCAGGCTCGGGCTTCACAGTCTCTGTGGCAGTCACTCCTCCGCTGGCATTCTGCGCTGACGATTGGAGTTTCATCTTGAGATCGTACAGCGTGACGCCCGCATACGTGACGCTCTTCCAGCCATCATCAGCTTTACGATCCGGCTGCGTGAGGCGCTTGATGTACAGACTGAATGCGGATGGGACGTCAAAGAAGTGGCCCTTGTGATGGATGACGCCACTTGGTCCCAGATCTCCGTCGTACGGTGTACCTTTATACACTGTGCGCAAGACGCCAGATCCAGGACGGACCAAGCCGTGAGCAATCAAATCACGCAGAGAAGCTGCCATGGGCCGAGGAGGTTGTGGGGCATCTCCACTCGCTGGAGGGGCTGTATTTTTCACGGGCTTTGGGCCCGGCTTCGGCGATGCAGCTGGACGTGTAGGCTTGGTTTCTGCACGAACGTGTACAATGGCGCACGCAGGAGGGAACGGGTGTAATCAGAACTGTCAGATACCAAGGGAGCTGTGGAAACCACGGCGTCGCACCTTCTTTAGGCTTCCGTTTCTTAGCAGACGGCATGCCAGAGGGACGGTAGTCCTACAGAAGCGCATAAGAACGAGGACAAAGAATCATGGCTGTCAGAGACATGGTGGCCTTCCCGCGTGTTTACGAGCAGTTGTGCACCAACACACCTCGTCTTCGCTGTCATCGTCTCCTTGACCTCTCCGCGTGGGGGACTCACCGTTCGCCCAGGCCGCCTGACGGGTAGTTTTGGAGGAGGGTGAACCACACTGGGCGTACAGTGTCTGCCACGCGGCGATACACGCACCTCACGCGCATCCTGGTTCAGCAACTCGGCAATGATTGCCGTCGTGGCTGCGTCTGAGCATGCGACCGAGCAGTGTGAGCGTTGCTCGAGGCGTGGTAGTCTACAGTCATGCCGCACCTGCATCTGCCGCCATGACGACCGCCTCGCGCGGCCTGCCGCAAGCAGGAGGCGTTGCAAGCAGGGGAGACGAATGCGCTCAACTTGTGCAGCCTGTGACACGCAACGCGGAAAGCGCTGAGCAAGACAGAGACAAGAGGATCGCCGGAGGGGCGATTGTGTGTGTATGTCAATGCAGCGCTATCATCTGTGTGTCTATTGGACGACGTACTTGTCGGTGGCGAGACGTGTGAGCACGGTGTGCTTGACCGGCCCGCCATCCGCACTGGTACGCTGCACTCCATCCACAGCAACGCCGCAGTACGTGTCCTTTGACGAGAAGCTGATGTCGATGGGGAAGAAGCTGCTCGGATCAGAGGCAGGCACGCTGAACTCCATGCTGCCGCTGCGGTTCTGGTCGTCTACGAGCTCAATGGCCCACTGCAGTGAGTGCTTGCGCCCGTCGTGCCGCCACTCCCCATCGCACGATGTCACATTTGGCGGCTCCCGGCTGGCAGGCAGCGGGATGGTGACCAGCACGTGGTGCAAGTCCAGCCCCGGAGCAGCCTCGTACTCGATGGACACAAATGACTTGTCGCCACTCAAACTCGGCCAGCAATTCAGCTGCAACGGCGCCGCCTGCTCATCCTTGGGCGCGCAGCGCCACTTGAGGATGCCCAGCGCGCTGCCCGTCGGGAACGGCCGACCCGCGTCCTTGAGAGCAAGCACGTTCTGGGACGCGTGAAGCGCTTTGTCGATGTTGGGGTGCGTCTTGAACTGCACCCCGCGCGCAGCCGCCTCGGCAGAGAGCGGAGCAACCTGCACCCGGCAGTGCGCATCCTCGTCGTTGTGCACCTCGAGCAGCAGTGTGCCCTGCACTTCCAGTGACTCCAAGCCGCCCTCTTTCTTGAGCGTGCACGTGATCTTCTCCTCAACAGTCAGCACCACGCTCTCAGCGCTGCCCGGTGCAGGGCGCCCACCACATATGATCGAAGACGCCATCCCGGATGTCGGGCCGGCGCCACCAGACGGACCTCCCCGGCCCCCGAACGCAGCTTGCTGTGCAACACCAGAAGGCTCTGCTTCGACCGACTCGCCTTCGGCGCGCAGGGACTCGATGAACGCGCTCGTCTTGGTGCCTCCAGCCTTGCCAAGAACCAGGCCCTTGGTGGGTGCCGCCACGCGGGTCTCGTTCTTGCCCAACGCGCCGCCAGAGGAGGACGGCATGACAGACGACGGCGGCGGCGCTCCTGGAAACGAATCACGCATGGATCCCGGGCCACCCATGCCTCCTGGCCGGTCACCCTCGTCGCCGAAGTACGCGGTGCTGCTGATGCCGCCGCCGCCGAAGCCGCCGGCTCGGCCCATGCCCCCCAGGTTGCCGCGCCCGCCTTGTCCCAGCTTGGCCTCCACCTTTGATTTGTCGATCTCCATCGCCTTGCGCTTCATCAGGTCCTTCGTGTCGTTGATCTTGGACTGGATGATCATCTTGTGCAGCTTCTCCTCATGGGACTCCATGTCCGTGTACGTCCGCACCTGGGCCAGAGTCACGTTCTCCCGGTGGCCCAGGGAGATGACCTCGTCAAACGCGAAGATGAGCTCGAACGCGTTTCGACACACGCTGTCCTCATCCACCATCTGCACACACGACACGGCCTGCGGGTCAGCGCCAGGTGCGTGCGACGATGAGACGAAGAACAAACGCACCCCGCAGTACTCAGGGACGACTTTGGAGAGGAGTCGAAGCGTGTCCAGGTCTTCCAGGATGTTGCTCTGCTTGTTGGTGACGAGCACCAGGAACATGCCCTGGGAGCAGTCGCGCAGGGGCGGAGACGCGCGTGCGTGAGGCCGCTCGTCCTTGCCTAGGGTTGACAACAGGCGAGTTCAACGCGCGCTGGGCCACGGCGTGCGCACCTCCAGTGGCTGGTACACGTAGCGCACGTTCTCCGTCTCCACGTACGTGTGCTGCTTGCCGGTGCCCACCAGTTTCGGGAACGCAGCGAGCAGGCCCTCGATGCGGATGCGAGTCATGTCCACGAACTGGCGAGACACGAGCGCCTTGCCGTTGCGGGTCACAACACTCGCAGCGAGGACGACCATGTTGCCGCCACGTGCGCTGTGTGAGTGCGCAACTGCGACGGCGAACGCGTGTGGCAATTTTCGTCCTGCAGTGCAAATTTTGTGACGCTACATTCCCTCCTCCGAGATGCGCTGACCCCGGGACTCCTGACATGGGCATCCAGGGCCTACACCAGGAATTGAAGCGGTACACGCGGCCTGTGACAGTCGATGCTTTCGCAGGCAAACGTGTTGCTGTGGACGGCTACTCCTGGCTGCACAAAGGTAAAGCGATTGAGTCACCTCTATGGTGTTGCCTTGAGCACACGCATAGGTGCTGCTCTGCTCCTCTGTCGAGCGCTGTTAGCCACTCACTCTCTCCCTCCTTTGCACCCGCAAAGGCGTGTACAGCTGCGCTGCTCTGGTCGCTCAGGGCCAGGCGCCGTGGCTAGCTCGCGGTAAACGCGCGCCATATGTCGAATATTGCCTCCACCGGGTGCGTGCGCGCGCGCGAACACGCCCCTGTGGGTTTCCCTCTCAACTCTCGATTCGCCAGCTTTCTTACAACGTCCTCTCCATGCAGATGCGTCTGTTCCGCAACAACGGCGTGACGCCGCTCATCGTGTTCGACGGAGACCGCCTGCCTGCCAAGGCAGCGGAGGAGGAAGAGCGCCGCGCGAGGCGAGCCGAACGACGTGCTCATGCACAGGAGCTGCTTGCGCGCGGTGACACTGCTGGCGCAGACACCGCGTTCCAGACGTGCGTGGATGTGACGCCAGCTATGGCGCGAGAAGTCATGGATGGCCTAGAAGCTGAGGATTTCGATTTCGTCGTTGCGCCATATGAAGCCGACGCACAGCTCGCGTTTTTAGCAGCAACTGGCGCGGTGGATCTGGTCGCGACAGAGGATTCTGACTTGGTAGCGTATGGATGTCGGCACTTGCTGTTCAAGCTGGATAAGAACGGCGCAGCGATGGAATTAAGGCTAGAAGATTTGGGGCTGCTTGATGTACCTCCTGCACGGGCAGCGCCGGTGCCAGTCACTATTGCCGGGGAGCAGCAGCAGCAAAAGGAGGAGGAGGACGACGACAGTGACGCGCTACCGCCTTTGAGGCGGCGCAGCGGCGGCGGGTTGAGGAAGAAGAAAGGCGAGCTGTCATTTAGGCGCATGTCCACCGATGCCTTCCTCCTGATGTGCATCCTCGCTGGCTGTGATTTCCTGGAGAGCCTCAACAACGTGGGCATCAAGCGCGCACATGCGCTCGCACGGCGCACCGGCACACTGGATCGAATTATAACCTGGCTCCGAGTGGACGCCACCCACCTCAGTGAACAGCAGCGGAGTACTTATGCGGCGGGCTTGCGACGCGCGTGGCACACGTTCAGACACGCGCGCGTGTACTCGCCCGACACGCAGCAGCTGGTGCATTTGAATCCGTTGCCGCAGGAGCTGTGCGGCGATGATGTGAACACGGACTTCCTGGGCCCGGCCATGTCTCAGGAGGTGGTGGTTGCCATCGCCCAGGGTCGTCTGTGCCCACTCAGCAGACAGCCTTTCGCGCCGCGGGCAGTGGCAGGCGCTGTTAGTGGGCGGCCCGGTCCGACAGGGCCAAGTTTAAGACATGCCGCACCGCAGTTGCAGGAATGGCCTCCGCCGCCGCCGCCTGCGTACCAGCAACAGCAGCATGCGCAGCCCGTACGTCGCATGGGTACGGCTGCAGGCGGATGGCACATGCCGCCGGATATGGCTCGGGATGCTGGAGCCGGCGGGCGGAGTAGCGCTCCAAAGCCCGTGAACGCCAACATCGCAAGCTTCTTCAACTCGTTCATGGCATCGCCGCGACATGCTGCAGATGCTGGCGAGGTGCAGCTGGAGTCGCAGGAGCAGGCGCCGGCGGCGGCGGTGGCAGCGGCGGCCCAACAAACAGTGATTGAGCCTGTCGCCAAGGAGGCGGCGCCGCCGCCGTTGGGAAGTAGCAACCCCTTCATGCGGCCTCGAAATGCGGCGCCGCAGCGGCCTGCGTTCCCCGCCACTGATGGAGAGGCTGGCTCGCAGCTGTTTGCTGCTGAGCAGCAACTGACTGCAACACAGGCATCGGGGGCGAAACAGGACGCGGCTGGCAAGGTTGCTCCAGTTGCCGACAATTTCTCGGTCAGTCGCATCGGGCGCATGTTCAATAGCGCGCTGACTGCCGGCGCCGCATGGATACCCAGTCCAAGCAAGCGATTAGCGCCGCCGCCGCTACAGCCGCCTGTGACCAAGCGCCCATCCGTTGCTGCAGTTGGAACACCTGCGCCAGCTGGGGCGCGGAGCATCCTATCGTTGCTATCGCCCATGACTGGCGATGGCGGGCCAGCCAAGAAGCAGCGGACTGTGCTGCCGCACAAATGACCGGCCCGGGAGCTGGCCCAGTACAGACACATTGATGACGGCATACTGGAGACAAGGAGCTGAATGCACGCAGTGTCTCTCAGTTGCACTAACTCAAGAGACGCCATGCGAGTGGTGTCCAGCCGCTTAGGTGTTCGCTTCTATCCCCGCCACAGGAGCGCGGCTCACTCCCTCCTGTAGCTTTATTTCATGCAACTCGCGCGCGTGTATCCCCGCTGCGCGAGTTGCCCTCTGCTGTAATTGCGTTGCGGTGTTCCCATTCTGAAGGTCTCTATTCAACCTTCTTCGTGCCCAAGTCGTGGAAGTTGCCGCCAACGTCAACGAACTCAACAAGGCTGACGAACTCCTCCTGCGCAGGGAAGACGCGGTCAGAAGGTGGTGGCTTGCATGGATCGCAGATCCTTGGCAACGCACTTTGGCGTCGTCGTCGTCGTTGCGCTTGCGGCTGATCTTGACACGGACGCGGCGAGGCACCTGGAGTGCGGCAGAGTGGAGAGACGCGTCAGTGTGGCTGCCGTGAGCGCTGCAAGGCGTCTGGAGAGAGGAGGCCGAGAGGGTTGATGCACTGTCGGCAGGCCGGGTACGCACGTTGCGGATTCCGTTGGACCACAGCTGCTTGTTCAGCTCTGTGTCAACGCGCACTTCCTTCGTCTTCATCGCCTTCTGGGCGAACGCCTTGACCTGAGCGGCGGCGGACCAGAAAACAGTGTCAGGGCCTAGGGTTGGTCGCCAGACTCGCAGTAGCGCCGCGACCCAGCGTCCCGGTGACAGCTGGCAGCGCGCCACCGCAGCACGGAGCCCAGAAGTGTGCTCTGGCAAAGCCAGCGCAAGCGACGGAGGTGTACGCACCACCTTGATGGCCTTGGGCGCCCGCTTCTTGAACGTTGTCCCGTGCAGCGCTTTGTGCAGGTTGATGGTGTACTCCCGGGCCACCACCTCCTTCGTGCGCTTCTTCTCCTTCTTGGCCCCGTCGCCCGCCATTTGTTGTGCTGCTGCGGGGCGCTTGAGAGAGGGCCTGAGGAGGGGCCACCACGAGCAAGCGCTCGTACCTTCGCACAGCCAGTCTTCAGCGGTTAAAGAAGACTCCTTCTCTTCAAGATGAAGGTTGTCGCCGCTTACCTGCTGGTACGCCCTGGCTCTGCCCTGTGTCTGCGTCTGCAGGCGGTGTGATCTAACCGAGCAACCCTGTGAAACTCGCCTTCTGACTCGCGCCGCGCACGCTCGTCACAACAGGCTGTTCTGGGAGGCAAGGCTGAGCCGTCGGCGGCTGATATCACCAGCATCCTGAGCGCTGGTGCGTCTGCCGCCGCCGCTGCAGTGCACTCGGGTTGAGAGTGAAGGCCCCGGTTTCCCGTGCACCGCTGACGCGCCTCTTGTCTGCACAGCGGGAGCTGAGGCGGACAGCGCGAACGTAGAGAAGCTGCTGTCCGAGCTGGCCGGGAAGAGCGTGGCGGACGTGATCGCGAGCGGGTCCAAGAAGCTTGCGAGCGTCCCGTCGGGTGGCGGCGCCGTGGCTGCCGCACCGGCTGCTGGCGGTGCCCCGGCCGCTGGCGGTGCGCCCGCTAAGGAGGAGAAGAAGAAGGAGGAGCCGAAGGAGGAGGTGCGCGGACGTTTTGGATGATCCCTGTTGCCCTAGGGCTGCACTGACAACGCTTTCCCCTCGTCGTCGCCTCACAGGAGGAGGAGGAGATGGGCTTCTCTCTGTTCGACTAAGCACTCTCCCCAAGACGCTCGGAGCACAACGCGAAGACTCTGCAACACTGGGTGTGAACATTGTGCAATTCAACGCCGACAACTATCAATGGCTACCGAAGTCTGCAGCCCACCGCTCGTGGCGCTCGATATCCCCTGGTGCAACACTGGGTGAGATGCGAGCGAGCGCAGCTTCCAGGTCTGCGGCCGTGACAGGCAGGTTCACGTCCTCGTGACGCATCGCCCGAATCTGCGCTGGCGTCTTGCCCGCAATCATGCGCCTCATCCCATTCATGCCTGCGATACAGAAAACGAGCTTAGCAAGAGGGAAGCTAGAGTCAGGTGGGCCATGATTGACGCACTTGCGTCGCGGCAGATGTTGGTCAGGTCATCGCCTGAGTAGCCTTCTGTTCTGCGCGCAATGTCATCCAGGTCCACGTCCGACGCGACTTCAAGGCCGCGCATGTTGATGCGGATCAGGTCCTTGCGTGCATACGCATCCGGCAGCGGGATGTAGATGCGCTTCTCCAGGCGGCGCCTGAGCGCATCGTCCAGATCCCACGGGAAGTTGGTGGCGGCAAGGACCATCACCTGCGGAGGTGAAGGCCCACTATGTCCACACGATGCTGACGTCGGCACAGTGCCACTGCACACGCCATCCAGCTGGACGAGCAACTCACTCTTCACTCGCCGACTGGCCTCATGCTCGCCAGGTGCGCCACGAGGTGCACACAGCGCATCCACCTCGTCGCAGAAGATGGTGCTCGGCGCTGCAGCACGAGCCATGTCGAATAGGCATCTCACCATGCGCTCCGACTCGCCCCGGTATTTGCTGGCGAGCGTGCTGCTCGTCACATTGAAGAATGTGGTGCCGCATTCGGAGGCCACAGCCTTGGCCAAGAGCGTCTTGCCAGTGCCTGGTGGGCCGAACATGAGCACACCTCGCCATGGGCGCCGGATGCCTGTGAAGAAGGCTGGCAGCCAGAGTGGCAGAACCACCGCCTCCTCTAGCAGTCGTTTCGCATCGCTCAAGCCTGCAATGTCATCCCAACGCACGCCTGGAGACGTGTCTAGAACATCACGCTCCAGCGAGTACGCCAACTCGGCGTCCGCCAAGCTGCTCCAGTCACGATTACTACCAGCACGCGGATCTAGACTTCGAGGCACAGCGCCGCCGCCATTGCTGCTATTTGGCGCTGTATTCTGAGGTTGCGCGCTGCCAGATGCATCTGAGAGGCGGCCACCAGATGGATGGCCTGCTGAAGGTGCGCTGCTGGTTCTGCTGATTTGCCGCCCGCGACTGCTGCCTGCATCAGCGCTGCCGCGGCCCCGACGGAGACTCCAGGATGGGCCCTCGGCATCGGACTCGGGCGGAGGCTACCATGATTGGAGGGCGTCAGCTTGCAGCCTCGCCTGGATGAATGAACGACAACGCACATGCACACGCACCCTTGACTTGCTCCGTGGCGCTGCAACCCCAGCCGCAGCATGCCTCGATACCGCCTGGGGCGGCGGCAGTGGGCCTTCTGTCGACGGAGGCGACCACACATCACTTGGCGGAGCCGGTTGCGTGCCCACTTTTGGCGGCGGAACCACCTGCGGAATGACACGCACACCAATGAGACATGTCCGCGGGAGAATTCACCTGTGTGGTCTCTCAGAGTCGCGCACCACTGTCACAGGGACGTCGCGTCTCCCAGGCCTGCCACTTCCCTGCATGCCCCTCGTCGCTGCAGCCGCGTCCTCCTGCTCAGGCTGCGCCTGGAGCGCAGGTGGACGAGTATCAGCGGCACGCAGTCACGTGTGTGTCAGCGGTGGGCACACACACACTGCAGGCAGTGGCGCGCTACGCTGTGTGCACACCTGGGGCCTTGCCACTCTTCCACTCGCGCTCGCCGCCTGCAGCGCGGCCGTCACGTCGTGCTCCTCCTGCACGAGGCCGCGGAGACGGAGCCACTGCTTCTGGAGCTGTGGCTCGCCCAGGCCGTGCACGTGTCTGCGTGCCACCAAGAGACGGTGTTTCAAAGTCACAGACCAGCAGCAGCAGAGGGTGACAGAACGCAGAGAGCGTGTCCACACACACACACACACAGCTCGGGCAGCTGGCGAGTGTGACCGCACACGCACCGTGTTATCTGCGCGGCGACGCCGCGGTAATACGTCGCAGCGGTCACGTAGTCGCCAGCCAAGGCGGCCTGGCGAGCGAGAGACACTTGCTCGACGAGCGCCGAGGTCGCAGAAGCAACCACAGGCATGGCGTTGGCGAGGTGACAGTCACCAGGTGACGCGAGTGTGTGCGAGAGACTAGTGCGCGCATCGACGATGCATGAGGGGTGGCGGGCCCAGCGAAGAGATCGTGCTTCGTCATCGGCGCCATGTCATCGCTGCCTGATTAACGGCGTGTTGAATGCAGCTATGACACTTCTAGGTCGCTTTGGGGATCAGCCGAACCCATCGATAAGCCCCATATCTAAGTCCTCCTCTTCGGTAAACATGTTGTGGCCGGTCGGAAGCGCCTGGGTGTGGCTTCCGCGTGAAGCCATCACCGCCGCCGTGAACGAGGGAGGCGCGGCAATGCAGGGTGGAATGCAGCCATCGTTGCCCCTTGAGGAGGTGACTATGATGCACCCGCAGATGCACCCGGGCGGCAATGGCCATGAACACAGCGCTGAGCAGCAGCCTGATAATGCTGCCCCGCGCTCGCGGACGCGCAACAACCGCGGGGGCGGTGAAGCCAGCCTGGGGCAGCACTCTGGGAGCGATGGCGGCGATGCGGCGGCACCCGCTGCGACGGGCAGCACGCAGCGCTATCGGGGCGTATGGTGCGTGAGTCGCAACCCGCACGACGGAGCGGCATCGCCTGGAGCTGCCCAAGTTGCATCGCATCACTTGAGCAGAGCAGTTCCCCTTGTTTGCGCTGAGAGCGCGCCGGCACTGACGCGACGTCGTGTGCATGCCTGACCCATCAGGCTGGACCGCAAGCGTGGCAAGTGCGTACCCGCCGCGAGCGCTGAGAGCAGCTGACGAGGGCCCTTCTTGGAGTTCCCCCAGGGCCACTTTTCCTTGGGCTCTGCTCCGTGTCACTCACGCTCCGTGACGGCACTCCATCCGCTGCAGGTACAAGACACGCATCTGGATCAGCGGCCGGACGGTGTTCCTCGGCAGTCACACCGACGAGGAGGAGGCTGCTCGGTCTTACGATCGTGTTGCCATCAACAGGAATGGTATGCAAGCCTT
>Ga0164296_1005501_pt1 | contig 11077 bp, 10 predicted proteins | sample GEODES057metaG_FD_113533 | JGI IMG/M metagenome (GOLD analysis project Ga0164296, IMG submission 113533) | Dystrophic lake water microbial communities from Trout Bog Lake, Wisconsin, USA - GEODES057 metaG | ecosystem: Environmental > Aquatic > Freshwater > Lake | place: USA: Trout Bog Lake... | reverse complement strand
CCACTCCGCTAAGCGCGCGTACTTGGACAGACCAATCACATTGGTATTCTTATTGGGCATGACACCAATCCAAACTTGACCAATCACAGGACAAAAGTGATGACTGCATGCGCTGCGAACCGTAATGGGACCAACGATTAAGAGCTCGTTTAAATGCTCAGCATTTGGGAACTCAGTGATCACGGGCGCGGGCACGTAACGACCTTTGAAGACTTCGGTTAAAAACATCTTCGCAACCCGTCGGGCTGTATTGTTTGTATTGTGATCAACAGAAGTGTCTATGACCAAACTGTCTAAAACGGCCTGGAATTTGCCCTCAACCTCATCGAGCATTTTCTCTAGATCACCCGGATCAAGGAAATCAGCAATGTTATCGTTCGCGTGAAAACGAGTTTTTGCAGCCAATAATTTTTCTCGAATCTTGACAGAGACTGGTGTTCCGTCGTGGTTGTCTAATTCGCTCATAGGTATAGGTTCAATTGATAATGCTTAAGATCTTAACAGCAGATCATTTTTTTGCGTTTTTGGGGGTGTTTTTGAGCTTGATAACTAATTATGCTTGTACTAATAATGTTTTCCAGAAACGAAAATAGCCAATTTCATAAGCCAGTAGGCTAATTGGTCCCCTAATCGCTCAACCGAGCCCCGAGCACGAAATCGATTTGGGTCTACACGGGAGCCGCCGCTGTCTATTGCTATTTTAAGCCGTGATTTAAGCTCAGCCGTGATTGCTGCATCTTTAACCACAAGGTTGGCCTCCCTTGCCAACAAAAGACTCAGTGGATCTAGGTTTGAAGAACCAACGGTGCACCAGTGCGCATCTACAAACGCAACTTTTGCATGAAGATAAGATAGCTTGTACTCAACAATACAAACACCCGCATCGAGTAATTCGCAGTAAATCCTTCTTGCCGCTTTATAGGCAAGCGCGAACTCATAGTGCCCTTGCAACAACAGGGTAACTTGCACCCCTCTTTTAGCGGCCTGAGTTAAAGCCTTTAACAAACGGTTTTGAGGCAGAAAAAAAGCGCTCGCAACCATCACCTCATCTTTTGCTTGATTGATTGCGTTGATGTATGCACTGGCAATGCTTTGGCGGTGCAACACATTATCCCTTAACACTATGTGGCAATTCGAATAATCAGGATACGCTTTGTGTTTAAAAACTTGGTTGATCAATTCTTCACTATCTGCTTTGAGCCGTTCAGCGCTGAAATTGCGCAAAACGGGGGTAAAGTCTCGCCTGCGAAATCCCTCCACCCAACTCATGCGGCTCCACATTCCCAGCATCTCCAGTGACATCGCCTCAACACAAGGACCTATGACTTGGACCGCAAAGTCTAGCCTTGCATTTGGCATCTCAGTTTGAGCATGAGGATCAAAATGATCATCCAAAATATTTATACCACCACAAAATCCAACGCGTCTGTCAACTACACATAGTTTTCTATGCAAACGCCTCCACCTTGTGGGAAACGATAAGGCACCAGGACCTACTGGATCAAATATTTTGTACTCAACCCCAGCCGTTTGCCATCGCCTTTGCCACTCCTTTGGAATGAGCGGTGTGCCGACTCCGTCTAAAATTAAAGTAACTCGCACACCGCGCAACGCTGCTCGCTCCAATGCCTGTGCAATTTTGAGCGAGCCTGCGTGGAAATCAAAGATGTAGGTCTCAAGCATTAACTCTTGCAACGCTTCATCAAAAACCTTTTCAAGGGCAGGAAAAAATTCACCCGACCCTTGCAAGAGCTTTAGTTGATGCGGTTTTGTTTGCAAGGTGTAGCCTTAAAAAAAATTATTTCTCAAAATCAACAATCAGGGGCAGGTGATCAGAGAACTGAGCCCAGTGCCTACCAATCGGTGTATAGCATTGTCCACAGCTCAGTCCGCGGGTATACACATAATCAAGTTGTAGCAAAGGTAACCTAGAGGGAAAGGTTGGAATTTTATTTTCCCGCTTTTGACTCGGTCCTTGCGCAGCACTTAACGACAGACCCATCTGAAAGAGCATGGGGGCGAGCGCACTATTCCAATCGTTAAAGTCTCCTGCAACGATTAAAGACTCATCACCGGCAATCTCTCGCTCAATAAACTGACCGAGTTTTGCAATTTGTCGTTTGCGACTTCTGGCAAAAAGCCCAAGATGAAGCACAACCACATGCAAGGGTGCCCCCTCATAATCAATCACAACATGCAGTAAACCGCGTTGCTCAAAACGGTGATCGGAGATGTCAGCATGCTGATTCGTCAGTATGGGCCATTTGCTGAGCAGTGCATTACCGTGCTCGCCGTGTTTTGTGACGGCGTTGGTTTTGTAAGCAGAGTAATATCCCTGAGGCGCCAAGAATTCACTTTGCGAGGACTGTGGCCAGTTCTTAAACCGCTTGGCTTGCTGCGTGTTAAAGTGCCTAACCTCTTGCAGACACACTATATCTGCATCTAGTTTCTCGATCGCTTGTCTGAGATTGTGAATCTCCAATCGACAAATGGGTCCCAGACCCTGAACACCTTTATGGATGTTGTAAGTTACCAGTCGAAGAGATCTTTGTGCTGCATGATCTGCATCATTTGAATCAGCAGTATGTGCTGAATGCGCAGTATGTAATAGGGTTTGATGTCTTAAGACCATAACCCGGATCCTAACAGTTTGATCGCATACGCAGCCAAGACTAACCTACAAAACCCGAATGGATTAAACTTTACCCAACCTAATCAAGCACCTCAATGGGCGTAATCAACTCTCCTTCAACGCCAATATCATCGATCCATATGGTTTTAATCACTTTAGCAGGCGTCACGCGCCACGAAAACTCAAAATACGGATTGGCGGCGATGCCAGAGGAGGGATCAACTCTAAATATTTCGAAACCATCGGCTTGACAGGTGATTTTATTGATGACGTTTCGAGGAACATATTGTCCACTCATATTTTGCAAATATCCGGTGTCCATTGCATGCTGAATCAATAAACGAACACGCACAACACTGCCTACTCTGGGTTGTCCTAAAACTTGAAGTCTTGCAATACTCATACTAAGAACCGTCTACACATGCCGATTCGGTCACAATGACGTCAAACTGATCGTAGTAAAACGCCCCCCTTGAGGTCTGGGCTAGTGCAACCACGAACTGACTTCCAGCAAGCCTTACACGGGTATTGATATTGACCTCGCCTGACCAGGGTCCTAAATAAAATGTAGCCATTTGAACAACAGGGTTACGCTGTGAGAGCAGATAAATTTTCTGCACATACTCATGCTCCAACATCGGCAATGTAGATGTAATCCCAAGTCCAACCAAATTTCCGTTGTCCGCCAAAACAGGCATTTTGATTTGCACCCGCGCTTTGCTTGCCTGCGCTCCATTGGTGATTGGGTCTATCAACTCTGCAAGCGTTCTAAGCTTACCCGAGTACATGCCCTGCGCGCACGCCGCCCCACCCTTTGCCCCGAGCACAGTGAGCGTGCTCAGTTGAGCGCTTAGTTGGATCAGCGCACGGCGCCGATCCAAAAGCCCCACCCCCCCGCGCTTGACGGTGGTGGACTCAGTCATCTGTGAGGCTCAGGCAAAAGCGCATCGTTTCACTTTAACTTTAAGCTTCAAAGTTTAAGCCTTGGCTAAGCTAAAGCCGTGATTTTTGAGCGGGAAAGAGCGAATGCGTTTGCCCGTCGCTGCAAAAATAGCGTTGGCCAAAGCTGGACCTAACGGCGCTTGTGCCGGCTCGCCCACACCACCCCAAAAACCACCCGTTGGTGCGATCACGGTTTGCACAGGAGGCATCTCATTTAAGCGCAACATTCTGTAGTCGTGAAAATTAGACTGCTCGATACGGCCATCCTTAATGGTCATCTCACCCCAAAAAATCGCACTCAGTCCGTGCGCCACGCTGCCTTGGAGTTGGGCCTGAATGTTGTCTGGGTTGACCGCATAGCCAGGATCGATACCGATCACGATTTTGTGGATTTTTACCTCAGAGCGCTCATTCACAGAGACCTCGCACACACAGGCCGTCCAACTCCCGTAACCCTCGGTTTCTGCAATCCCTCTGAAAACACCCTTTGCTGGGGGCTTGCTCCACTGGGCAGCCTCCGCTATTTTGGTCAAAATAGCTCGGTCTCTCACCGCAGTTGCTGGCAAAAGCTGTAATCTGTAAGCCAAGGGATCTTGACCCACCTCATGCGCTAACTCATCAATAAAACACTCTCTTGCGAATGGATTTTGTGAGTGCCCCACACTCCTCCAAAATCCAACTGGAATGTTGGTGTTGCGCTGGGCGTAGTCAACCAAGCAATGGTCTACAGCGTAAGGGTGATCGTTCAAACTTGCAACCGCTTGTCCATCAACGCCGTTGTTGAGTGGGAGCTTTAAGAGGGAGGCAAAAATAGAGGGCGCACTCACTCGGATGTGCAGCGCGTCCAAATCTCCGTTAGACTTTTGAGCAGCCCTCAGCTTAATCAAGCTCATGGGTCGGTACAGATCGTGTTGAATATCTTCCTCACGCGTCCAAATCATTTTGACGGGTCGACCAGCCACAGCCTTTGCAATCAAAGTTGCCTGCTTGGTGTAGTCCTGCGCCCCTTTGCGCCCCAGACCTCCACCGAGTTGAACGGGATGCACTTTAACGCGCGATTGATCAATGCCTGCTGTGGCCGCGGCCACAGCGAGCGTGCCTGCAGGATTTTGGCTAGACGCCCAAACATCCATCGAGTCCCCCTGGATCCAAACCGTACAAACGACCGGCTCCATCGTTGCGTGCGCCAAGTAAGGCGTGAAGTACTCAGCCTCAATGACCTTGGGTGCCTTACCTAGCGCGTCCAGCGCGTTGCCGTCTTTTCTGGCCACGGCCAACTCGGGTAGTTTTAGACCCTCCTTTAAATAATTTTGAACCGAAGCGGTACTCAAACGAGCGTTCTCTCCCGTCTCCCACTCGATCGCAATCTCTTTTAAAGCCTCTTTGGCTCTCCACCAGTTATCAGCCACAACGGCCACAAATTCGTTCAAGTTAACCACTTGTACGATACCGCGTCTGTTTTGGACCCGAGTTGAATCGATTGACTTAACGGTTCCGTTAAAAACTGGACTCGCCGCAACGGCTGCGTAAAGCATGCCTGGGAGTTGAGTGTCAATGGCGTAACGAATCTTACCCACAACAATATCTGGAATCTCCCTGCGCTTGATGGGTTGTCCAACAATCTTCCAGTCCTTGGGGTCTTTTAGAACTACAGTTTTGGGCGCGTCGAGCTTGGCTGCTTGCGCGCACAGACTTCCGTAGGTGAGCTTTCTTTGAGTGGGCTTGTGAAAAACTGCACCCATCGAAGTCGAACACTCCGCCTCGCTTACGCCCCATGACTGCGCAGCAGCGCTCACGAGCATCGCCCTTGCACTGGCGCCTGCGTTTCTTAAATACTCTTGTGAGTTTTTAATGGTGCGACTCCCAACAGAGGACATATCGCCGAAGATGAGTTTATTTTTCAGGTTCTCCTCAGCGGTTGCATATTCGATTTGAACCTGTCTCCAGTCCGCATCGAGCTCCTCGGCCACGATCATAGGCGCTGAGGTACTGCTGCCTTGGCCCATTTCAACGCGTGCATACCTGATGATGACGCGCTCGTCTGGATGAATCTCGATCCAAGCATTGAGATGCTCAGGGGGCAGGGGGGTTTGAGTTGACTTGGTCGCCGCAGTTACCTTAGAGGGTATGTAAAAGCCGAGCGAGAAAACCGCAGCCGAGCTAGAGCCAACCTTTAAGAATGTTCGCCGGTCTAGTTGAGCAAGTGTGTTTGTCGTAGATTTCAAGGATGACTTCATGCTTTAACCCCTTTTGCAGCAACTGCATGTATCGCTTTTTTGATTCGAGCGTACGTTCCGCACCTGCAGATGTTTGACATCGCAGCGTCAATATCTTCATCCGTTGGTTTTGGTTTTTTCTTTAACAAAGCAACTGCAGTCAAGATTTGTCCCCCCTGGCAGTATCCACACTGGGGCACTTGGTGGTCGATCCACGCTTGCTGCACTGCGTGTAAGTGATCGCCTTTGGCAAGTCCTTCAATGGTGACGAGCTTTTGTCCCGCGGCTGCAGAAACGGGATAGGAGCATGAGCGGACTGGCTCCCCGTTTAAGAGCACTGTACAAGCTCCGCACTGGGCAATACCGCATCCGAATTTGGGACCCTTAACGTCTAATTCATCCCTAAGCGCCCATAATAAAGGCATATCGGGCTCAACATCGAGTTGACGATCAACTCCGTTTACATTTAGTTTCATTTCTTGCTCCGTCTATTGATTTATTTATTGGACTTTAATTCGCCTGAAAGACCACTCATTGGGACACATGCGTATTAAAACAATTATGCACCCCAATTGTGTGAATATTGCACACGGGAGTATTAGGTTTTACTATTATTAAATTTCTTAGAGATTAAATTGAGTGGGTCAAGTATGGCGCTCAATTTAATCTTAAAGTTATGATTAAGCTTGGACAAACATAGCATACCCGTTGCGGTATTTTATTAACTTACCAACCAAGCCTCAAGCGCTGCACCGACACTGCCAGGATCTTCCATGGTGCACATATGACCAATACCCTTGATTTGCGCCCACATCGGCTTGACTGGCATCAAACTAGCCATTTCCTGGTGCTGGGAGACGGGGGACCAAAGATCAAACTCTGTACACAATATAAGTGTTGGAATCGATAGACGTTTTAATACATCACTCGCGTCAGGTCTATTCAAAAGGGCAGCAATTTGGTGTTTAAAAATATCTACACTTTTTTGCTCAAACATACCAAGAATACTTTCCACAAATGGAGTATCCGACAAACGAGTCGGTGCAATCATCCCTTGCACCCATTTCGAGGCCATGGCTCGTACCCCTTGTTCCATCGCAACGTTCAGCAATTCATAGCGTGTTTGCGTCTCTTTTCGACCCGCCTCACCCTCGGCTCGTGCTTTGTAACCGGTGTTCATTAAGGCAATGTGCGTAACCCGCTCGGGCGCTTGTCGGTATACCTCTAGCGCTACACGTCCACCCATTGAGTGACCCGCCAATGCGAACTGCTCAGGGGCTTGGCGCAGTATATTTCTGGCCATAGCACTTAATGAGTCGGCTCGTCCGTGATCAATAACGGAGCAATCGTGTGTTTTGCTCAGGCCACTTTGCAGCGGCGTCCACACGCGCTCGTTGCACATGAGACCAGGAATCAGTAAGAGGTGCGGCTTGGACATGTTGAGAGTTTTCGCCCATTCAAGGTCAACGCTATTTTGAATCAACAAGCCAAAAAGTTTCTCAAAAGAAACAGACGCTTGGATTCAAGCGCCGGCGCCCTGACCAAGAGTCGCCAGCGAGCTTAGAAAAAGAGATAAGAGTTTACTGCGCCGCGCCTGCGGTTGGCTGGGTGCGAAGGCGGATATGCAACTCCCTGAGTTGCTTCTCGTCGACTTGACTGGGTGCCTGGGTCAGCAAGCACTGTGCTCTTTGTGTTTTAGGAAAGGCGATCACATCCCTGATTGACTCGGCTCCAGTCATGAGCGTGACGATGCGATCCAGTCCAAAGGCGAGTCCACCGTGGGGGGGAGCGCCGTACTGAAGCGCGTCCAGCAAAAATCCAAACTTAAGCTGCGCCTCCTCAGGTGTAATTTTGAGCGCGTCAAATACTTTTTGCTGCACATCAGCCCTATGAATACGCACCGAGCCACCACCAATCTCCCAGCCATTAAGCACCATGTCATAGCCCTTGGCTAAGCATTTCTCAGGATCCGTTGCCATCCAGTCTTCGTGGCCATCTTTAGGGGCGGTAAAGGGGTGGTGAACTGCTGTGTAACGCTGCGCTTCTTCATCAAACTCGAACATAGGGAAATCAACCACCCACAGGGGTGCCCAACGGTCCTCGAACAAACCGTTTTTCTTGGCCATCTCACTGTGTCCAATTTTGATACGCAACGCGCCAATCGAATCATTAACGATCTTTGCTTTATCCGCACCAAAGAAAATCAAATCCCCGTCCTTTGCACCTGTTCGCTCCAAGATGGTTTTAATCGCTTGGTCGTGCAAGTTTTTAACAATGGGAGACTGCAGACCATCCTTGCCTTTGCTGAGCTCGACCACTTTAATCCAAGCGAGCCCTTTGGCGCCGTAGATCTTTACAAAGTCTGTGTAAGCATCAATTTCACTGCGGCTTAAGTCTGCTCCGCCGCGCACGCATAGTCCAACCACTCGACCACCCTTGGTATTAGCCGGTGTAGAGAAGACTTTAAAGTCAACATCTTTCATCACATCGGTCAACTCTGTAAACTCCATCTTCACTCTCAAATCGGGCTTATCCGATCCGTAAAGTCGCATGCCGTCTGCATACGTCATAACGGGAAATGCGCCAAGCTCCACATTCAGTGCTTTCTTGAAAACGGAGACTATCATGCCTTGGAACAAGTCTCTTATTTCTTCCTCTGACATGAAGGACGTTTCAATATCGATTTGTGTGAATTCGGGCTGTCTATCAGCTCTTAAGTCTTCGTCCCTAAAACACTTTGTAATTTGATAATAACGATCAAATCCTGCAACCATCAACAACTGCTTAAAAAGCTGAGGGGACTGAGGCAGCGCAAAGAAGTGTCCGTCGTGCACGCGACTGGGCACCAAATAATCACGCGCGCCCTCGGGCGTGCTCTTGGTCAGCATGGGGGTCTCAATGTCAACAAATCCGTTGCTGTCTAAAAATTGTCTGATCTGCATCGCAACCTTGTAACGCAGCATGAGATTGCGCTGCATGTAAGGTCTACGCAAATCTAAAACTCTGTGTGTGAGTCTGGTTGTCTCGGATAAATTGTCATCGTCGAGTTGAAAAGGAGGTGTAACGGAGGCGTTAAGCACCTCAACAGCGTGCGCTAAAACCTCAATGCGACCACTTGGAATTTGATCATTAACAGTGCCCTCGGGTCTAGCCCTGACCAGCCCCACGACTTTGATACAAAACTCATTTCTAAGTCCCTCAGCCACAGCAAAGGTTTGTGCTCTATCTGGATCACAGACCACTTGAACGTAACCCTCGCGGTCTCTTAGATCAACGAAAATAACCCCTCCGTGGTCTCTGCGTCGATTGACCCAACCACACAAGGTGACCTCTTGTCCGATGAAGTCTTGTGTTACGAGTCCGCAGTAGTTTGTTCGCATTGCCATGTGATAGTCTCTTGATTGATATTTGATATAACTAAAAAAATGAGCCTTGATGCTCTGGTGTTTTAGGGATTGGTTTTGTAATTACTGAGAGCAGCTACATCCGGAGCAACCGCGCCCATGGAAATAATGTAGGTGAGTGCTTCATCCACACTGATACTGAGTTCAATCACTTCAGATTTGGGCATCAGTAAGAAAAAGCCGCTGGTTGGGTTAGGAGTAGTAGGCACATACACACTTACAAATCCGTCGCCCAATTTGTCTCCAACCTCCCCCGTTGGCTCACCCGTTTGAAAAGCCAAAGTCCAAACACCTGCTCTTGGGTACTGTACCAAAAGGGTTTGGCGAAAGGCATTGCCTTTACCTGAGAACAAAGTATCTGAAACTTTTTTGACACTGGTATAGATGGTCTTAAAAATAGGGATGCCAGTAAAAAATTTTCCCATTTGGTTAAGCCACCATTTGCCAAACACATTTGAGGCAAATGCACCGGTCGCCAAAAGGGTCAAGACAACCAAAATTACACCGAGGCCATGAATTTGCCCCAAGTCTTGCATCAATACAGTCGCACTATCGGGTGAGACTTTGGACACAGCATCCAGTACGCTCCTAAAGAGCGCGTCAAGTGATCCAACCATCCAACTGAGCAACCACACCGTGACCGTGAGTGGTATCCAAACGAGCAGTCCGGCGAGTAAATATTTTTTAAAGGACATGATCAGGAGATTGTTTGTTGATTAAAGAAAAATACAGGCGGCGTTAGTGGCACGCACAGGATGAGGCGCAGCCACCGGATGAGGACGCGCTCGGTGATGCACTGGCACTGGCACTGGCACTGGCCGCTACAGGTGCTGCAGCCCCTCCAGTAGGGGTTGAATTTGCCGTGGACGCTCCAGCGCCATTTGATACGCCAGCCCCTGAGCCCTGCGCACTGGGGGACGCGTCAGCTGCACTAGCTGGGGTGTCTGCGCTTGGCCCTGTTTTGTCTGCATCGGTTGGCACAGCAGGAGCGGAGGTGCCGCCGTTTTTAAAATCAGTTGCGTACCAGCCGGTCCCTTTTAATTGAAATCCTGGAGCACTCAGCTGCTTGCTCCAAGCCTCTTTGCCACAAGCGGGGCAATGGGTTTGGGGTGCGTCTGATATTTTCTGAAGTACGTCCTTGGCATGGCCACAGGACCCACATTTATAGGCGTAAATGGGCATGATTTTCTAAGTAAAAAAGAAATATTCGACTCTGCGCGTCTGCTTGTACATCCGTCCATGACGAACGACTGAAACGGACACCAATTTGAATGCTAAATAACCTGTATTTAGTCAAAGCCCTTTATTATAGAGTGCGGGTTGGACTTTTGCTGTTTCCGCGACCACTGCTGCGCCTAGGCAGGCTAACATGACCCTACTACCCAGCCCTGCCCTGCCCAACCCTACTCTAATCCCGCCCTATCAATGGCTGGTTGCGATACGATGGTGGCTAGCTCGGGAATTGCGAATCGCTTGGGGCCCCAAAGAGCCCGCCACCATCCCCACAAGTGAGGTAAGTAGGCCCACCAGTTGAGCGGGAAACACCTCACCAGCGGGCGTCAAAACAAAAAGCAACCAAGACGTAACCCCCAGAACAATGGCAAACAATGCCCCTTGGGTTGTCGCACGGCTCCAGTAAAGCCCGAACACAAGCGGTATAAAAGCGCCGACCAAGGGGATTTGATAAGCACCCGAGACCAACTCATAAATGGGCGTGCCTTGCATGGCAATGGAATAGCTCAGCACCAGCAAGCTAAACACCAAGACCGTGACTCGCATCGCACGCAATTCGTGTTGATCACTTTGTCTGGGCACGATATTCCTCCAGATGTTCTCTGTAAAAGTCACACTCGGCGCCAACAAGGTCGCTGAGGCGCAGGATT
>Ga0164296_1005499_pt1 | contig 11079 bp, 11 predicted proteins | sample GEODES057metaG_FD_113533 | JGI IMG/M metagenome (GOLD analysis project Ga0164296, IMG submission 113533) | Dystrophic lake water microbial communities from Trout Bog Lake, Wisconsin, USA - GEODES057 metaG | ecosystem: Environmental > Aquatic > Freshwater > Lake | place: USA: Trout Bog Lake... | reverse complement strand
TGGTCAGGTACAGCCGCAGCGCGTCCGCGCCGTACTCGTGGATCACCTCCTCGGGCGGCGGGTAGTTGCGCAGGCTCTTGCTCATCTTCTTGCCGTCCGCCGCGAGCACGAGGCCGTTGCAGATGAGGTTCTTGAACGCGGGGCCGTCGAACAGCGCGGTCGACAGCACTGTGAGCGTGTAGAACCAGCCGCGCGTCTGGTCCAGCCCCTCCGCCACAAAGTCGGCGGGGAAGTTGCGCTCGAACAGCTCCTTGTTCTCGAACGGGTAGTGCACCTGCGCGTACGGCATGCTCCCGGACTCGAACCAGCAGTCGAACACGTCCTCACAGCGCACCAGGGGCGGGAAATCAGGGCCCCGTGCGCTGGGGATGGTGATGTGGTCAACAAAGTGGCGGTGCAGGTCAGTCACACGCACGCCAGACGCGGCCTCCAGCTCAGCCACGCTGCCGATGACCATCTCCTCCTTGCCGTCAGGGGAGCGCCACACAGGGATGGGTGTGCCCCAAAACCGATTGCGTGACACTGCCCAGTCGTGTGCGTTTTCCAGCCAATTCCGGAATCGCTTCTCGGACACGTACGACGGCACCCAGTACGTCGCGTCATTTGCAGCCAGCAGCCTCTCCTTGATGGCCTCGACACGCACGAAGAAGGACGGCACAGCCTTGTAGATCAGTGGTGTGTGACTGCGCCAACAGAAGGGGTAGCTGTGCACCAACGCGCCGTTGTCAACCAGGCGACCCATAGCCTTGATGGCTGCTGTGATATCTTTATCTGCATCCTTCACGTTCTTGCCAATCCAAGACGCGCCAGGGACCATGGAGGCCAGGAACCGGCCGTTTGCGTCTGTCGGGTCGAATGGCGCCTGGTCAGGCCGCATGACACCGTGGGCGAGACAGACACGGAAATCGTCCTCGCCAAATGCAGGTGCCTGGTGCACGATGCCCGTGCCGCTGTCGTCTGTCACGTAGGCGTCGGAGACGACAGTGAAGCATTTATCACTGGTGCAGCCCCCCGCCGCCTGAATGAAGCCAAAGAGGGGTGTGTACCGCGTCCCAACAAGCTCAGCGCCGCGCATCTTGGACAGAACCACGTAACCAGCCTGCGGCTTGGCATCAGCAGCAGCCCCATCTGCAGTGGCAGCTGCAGTAGCAACCTTGTCGGCTTTCTTGCCGCCTGTGCCTGCTGGCTTTGCGGCGCCAGGCATGTGTTGCAATCTAGACTCCGCGACGACGATGACGTCGCCTTTGGGAGTGCGGGCCCGCACGTAAGTGAGCTCTGGGTGGACGCACAGGGCGACGTTGCTGGGCAGCGTCCACGGCGTGGTTGTCCATGCCACCAGAGACGCGTGGTCAGCGTCCCCGACTATGGGGAAGGACACCATGACGGCGGGGTCGGACACGTCTTTGTAGTCCAGACCAGCCTCGAAGTTGGACAGCGGCGTGTTACAGGCGGTGCTGTACGGCATGACTTTGAAGCCCTTGTAGACGAGGCCCTTGGCGTGCAGGGTCTTGAACACCCACCACACGGACTCCTGGTACAAAGACAAGGCGGGTCAGCACAGAAAAAATAGCTGAGAGGACACGTCCATTTCATAGGTGCCCTCTCATTCTGACGCGCCATGAACTCCGGATCCAGCGTCTTGTAATCGTTTTCAAAGTCGATCCAGCGGCCCACGCGCTTGACTGTGGCCTCCCACTCCTTGGAGTAGCGCATGACGATGGAGCGGCAGGCCTCATTGTATTTGTCAATGCCCATGGCGAGGACATCGTCCTTGCTCTTTATGCCTGCGGCCAGCAGTCATGCCAACCACAACAACAGAAAGACGGCCACAAGTCAGTCAGGATGCACGAGCAGTGGAACGGCCGTGAAGGCACACACAAACACGGACCCAGTGCTTTGTCAATCTCGTACTCCACAGGCAAGCCGTGGCAGTCCCATCCGAAGCGACGGCTCACGTGGTGGCCAGTCGCACTAGCATAGCGTGTCACCACGTCCTGCAGGTGGAAACCCGGCGTGTCGCGAGGTTAGGGGAAGGCTACAGAGGGTAAAGCAGTGGCAACACTCACTTTGATGGTGCCCGCCAGGATGTGGCCGTAGTGTGGCAGGCCCGTCGCAAAGGGCGGGCCGTCATAGAACACGTATCTGGAGGCACCGGGAGACGCGTGGTCAGCGGTGCAGTCGGGGAGGACAGATCACGGTGTGTCAAAGCACGCACTCTGGCTGTCCCTCTGTCAGCTTGAGCTGCGTCTTGAAGGCGTCGATCTTGTCCCAGTATTCGAGCACTTTCTCCTCCTGCAGCACGCACGCACGCGGTGAGAAGGGTGGAGGCCTCGACACACCAAAGAGCAGGCCGCAGACAGCAGCCGGCTATATTCTACGAGCAGTCCCCGGGTGGCGTGTGCGCGCCTCCTTTGGATAGCTGTAATCCTTGCCCTCAGGCACGTCACGCATGCCCTCTACACCTGGCGCCATGGTGGCTGAGGCTGAGGCCGCGCAAGCAGAGGCACTGGTGGCTCACGCGAGCTGCCGCACTGTTCGGAGCTGCGGTGTGATGCTCGTGTCTCTTGCTCCCTGTAGGACTCGCGAAAGGAATCGCGAGTGTGTGCGAGCGCCACGCTGGCGCAACAGACCCAAGAGTGGGCCCCCTCGCCTCTCCTCTTCTTCCTCCGGCGCCGAGAGAGCAAGGCCACTTCCAGCGGTGCTATCTATTCACCATGGCTGACGTCAAGAAAGCTGGCAAGGTGCGTTGTTTTGTCCCCGGTGTCACTGGCTGTTGAGAGCCTCCTGCATAGACCACCCAATGCACGCGCCCCTGACGCGTGCCCCGCCTGCGCGTGCGTCCCTCTGCGCCCACTGCAGGTCAAGTGGTTCAACACTGTCAAGGGCTTTGGCTTCATCACGCCCGACGACGGCAGCGAGGACATCTTCGTGCACCAGACAGCCATCCAGGCCACTGGTTTCCGCTCTCTGCGCGAGGTGCGATTCCCAAGACACACGGCGCTTAAGACACGTGCCCGGGGAGCCGGGCGGGAGCAGTGGAGGGCGGCGCCCCGCGTGCCGGGCGTGCAACTGTAAGCACACCTTCGAGCGCAGCCCGGATCGCGGCGGCACCACGCGCCTGCACTGCTATCTGTTACGCACGTCGTGTAAGAGCTGCGAGCGCACGCCATGCCGCCTTCGAACAACGGTCCTGGCGCCCAGAAGCGTGTCGGAAGGGCAGCATTGCCCACTCTGCATGTCTCTGGCTCGCCGCCACCACGCCGGCGTCAGGGCTGCGCCCAGTCGCACAGCCACTGAGGCTAGCTGCTTTATCCGCGCCGAAGCGCGTCGCGGTCGGGCGTGCGGCCCGTATGTCCGGGGACAACTGCCTTGGGGTGCTGACCAGGCAGATCTCTACCACTGCGGCGCCCGCCCCTTGTGAAGGGCGCCACGCCTTCGGTGTGCCACTCGCAAGCAGTGTCTGACCGGAACGACGCACACAAAACACACACACACACACACGCACGCAGGCAGAGCCAGTGGAGTACACTGAGGACCGCAGCGATGAGCGGCCCAAGGCACTTAATGTGACCGGCCCCTCCGGCGCTGCGCCCCAGGGCGCGCCGTGGCGTGTCCCTTATGGGCGCGGCCGCGGCCGTGGTGGCCCGAGGAGAGGGCGCGGAGGCGCTGGCGGTGAAGAGGGCGCTACCGGTGAGGACGGTGCGGCCCCCGCTGGCGGCGAGGGTGGTGGGCGAGGCCGGGGGCGTGGCCGAGGCGGCCGCCGTGGTGGTCGGGGCGGCCGCGGCCGGGGCGAGGCAAGTGGCGATGGAGCGGCTGCCCCAGAGGCTGCAGCGGCAGCCTGAGTGCAACACACCAACAAGACATGGACATGACGACTCCACTCGGTGACGCGGCACGCAGTGTGGAATGCATGGATATTCCTTCCTCATTTGTCATCACCCTTGATGTTGATGTTCTCCCACTGGGAGGAGGCCTATGGCGACATCCAACGCCGCTATTGCTCCTCCGAAGCCAAGCAGGAGGCCCAGCACGCACAAGGCGCTCATCCCAGTGTTTCCGAGCCCAGACATCGCCTTGGTGTCCACCCACAATTGACTCGCATGCTCCGGAAGGCGCAGCATCCGCCCGTACAGACGGCCCAAAACGCTCAGCGGCGACTTCAATCCAGTCAACGGCTTTGTGGCTCTATACTGCCCTGCTGCCCAGCTCGCCAGCGCAGGTGCAGTGCGGGGGCCGGAATAAACACGCATCTCAGTTCCTGAGACGAGCCGAATGTCTGGCAGTCCTTTCACGTTGAGTCTGCGTAGTAATACCCGTTCCGAGGCGTCAACACGCGCGCAGGCGACGCCGCTGCTGGCGAGCTGTGCGCAGGCTGCATCCCAAGCAGGCTTGAGCCTGACACAGTGCCCGCAGTGTGGAGAGCTCACGACCAGGAGCACCGGTCCAGAAGACTCCAGCAGCGCGGCGTCGAACGCAGCAGCACGCAGCTCTGTCGTCTGGCCGGTGGGCACCAGTCCGCGTCGGTTGTGGCCACCGAATGAAGTGTGTAGTGCTAGTGCTGTGCTGCTGATGAATATGAGCAGTTGGAGCAACGCAAGTGCAAGCCTGCTGCGCTCACATCGCCGCAGCCGCATTCGGATGCACGCGTACGGCGAAGGCCCGAATTCGTGCTTGGCGTAAGGCTGAGGTGGGACGCTCGGTGTCGGTGTGGGCCCGTCGCGGAGACAGTGAATGAATGCATGCCGCATGGGGTAGATGTAGCGTGTTGATGCAGCTGCACGCCCATGGCGCAGGTCGTCAGTGGCGGCTGCCTGGCAGGTTCTGCCTGAATGGACAGCCAGTCACCGCACCGCCGCCGTGCCCTGGCGACGTAGCACGTCGAACGGCGTACAGACGGAGTGCTGTACGTGGCGCGCACTCCACCAGAGTAGCAGCAGCGGCGCAGGAGAGCATACTTCCGGCGCAGCCAGCAACCACGAAGCGTCTCGTCTTTCTCGGCACGCCTGACGTGGCGGCGAGCGTGTTGAACACCCTACTGGATGCAGCGGCGCTGCCAGACGCGGGTTTCCACGTCGCTGCGGTCGTCTCGCAGCCAGGGAAGCCGCGGGGTCGAGGTCGCAGTGTTCCTGGTGCCGACGCGCCGCCGTCGCCAGTCGCGCAGTGTGCGCTGGATAGAGGCGTGCCTGCTGACTTGGTGCTCACACCACGTGACGCGAAAGACGCCGCGTTTCTAGATGCGTTGAGGGCACTACGGCCAGATGTATGCGTCACAGCCGCGTACGGTCACTACTTGCCTGGCGCGTTCCTCGACATCCCGCCGTGTGGAACCGTGAACATCCATCCCAGTTTGTTGCCGAAATATCGGGGCGCGGCGCCTGTGCAGCGGGCTCTTCAAGCAGGAGAGTCAATGAGTGGGTGCACAGTGCTGTACACGGTCAAGGCCATGGTGCGTGGGGGCTCATCTCGACCATGGGCCGCGCACGCTCGCATGCTCTGACTGCCGATGTGCACAGGATGCGGGCCCAATCATTGCACAGGAGGCCGTGTCAGTCTCGCCGGATGCACAGCACGTGCCTTTGCTGACTGACTTGTTCGCCCTCGGCACGCGCCTGCTGCTTCGACACATGCCAGCCATTCTAGACGGCAGCGCACGAGCAGCTGCGCGTGCTCAGGACGAGTCCGGTGTCATCCACGCACCCAAGATTGATGCAGAGGAAGGCCTTCTGTCCTTCAATTGCACCGCCAAGCGACTGCACGACACTGTGCGCGCCTTCCAAGGCTGGCCGGGAACGCGGACAACGTTGTTTGTTGAAGGCGGCGAGCCGGGTGGCATCACTGTTAAAGTGCTAGCGTCTCGTGTTGGGGCACCAGCTGGTAGCAGTGGTGATGTGCACCTTGTGCGCGTCTCCAAGGACGCACTGCACATCACATGCGATGATGGGAGCGTGCTTGATGTGTTGCAACTGCAGGTGCCCGGTGGGAAGCCGATGTCCGCAGCAGCCTATGTTGCGGGGTTGAGGGGAAAGCAGCTGCGACGGGCAGCTGCGACGCAGACGATGGCATGAGCGATCTTACCCGTGCGTGCACCGTTCAAGCAACTAGAATTACAGTCGTCACCATCGTCCCTTTGCGGGGAGAGAGCCCCTGAGAGAGCAGGGGTAGTCTACTTGATGCACAGGGACGTTGCGTGCCCCTCGGAGCACAAGTATTCTTCAATATTCGTCAATACCATGGCGTCCATGTGGCCGCCGCCACCAGCGGCATACAAATCCTTCGCGCCCAAGCACGACGGCGCTGCCGAGCCGAGTCAGGAAACACTGGCCGCTCACTGGCCGCCACCCCCAGCGCCGCCTGGTGACGGAGACACGTACACTGCATTTGGAGCTGTGCACCATGTGCGTATACACTGGTCATAGAGCGCCTGTGTGTGTCACCGAGGCTCACATGCTCAATCACGTGCCTTCTGCCAGACGACGCCACCGCCGCTGGAGCTGCACGCGCCTCTCGTGTATGACCCAGACGCGGAGCCGAGAACAGAGTTGAAGCGCTTGAACGTTGCCCTGCGAGTCCTGTACATACAGTTGGTCGGGTGGGTCAGCAGTGTCTTTCGTCTTGTCGGTTGTTTGCTTTTCACTGACCTGACTCGAGTCGTGCTTTGGACGATCGCAACAGAGCGTTGGCAGAGGGGACGACGGGGTATGACGCCATCGCACACGACATCCGGGTCGTTCTGTCCAACATGCACTACTTGCTGGGCTCGTTGAGGGAGCCGCAGGCAATTGACGCGCTGGAGCACGCGTTCCAGCAGCAGGTGGAGCAGCACGCAGCAGCCTGCGCGGTGTTGAGGCAGAGAATAGCGGACGCAGCGAGTACAGAAGCTGCAGCCAGAACAGAGTTGCAACGCCTTAACGTATCGCCATCGCCAGTCGAGCAGCAATAATATAACATGAGCATTTCAACTATTCGTTCTCTTGGTCCAAGCGCTTGACGAACAGCAAGCTATTTCGTGCAGGGTCAACTGCACGCCCAGCCGGCAACTCCATGCTTCCAGCCGCCCGGCCAGCGGGTTTAAATCCGCGCGCTTGGAACCAATCAGCTGCACGTGTGGTGAGCAGGAAAAGCTTATGTGCGCCTGATGCGCGGGCTTTGTGCTCCAAATATGTGAGCAATGCGTCGCCCCTGCCGGAGCCTCTGTACCGCGGGTCCACGGCGAATGCCGCCACTTCAGCAGACACAGCCTCAGTATACATGACCAGTGCCGCGGAGGCAACCACTTTGCCATCGCGCTCGACGACGGTGAACCGGCCTGCTGCAACGTCGCGAAGGAGCGCTTTCTTGTCGCGGCGGATGAGTGTCCCGTCCGCTTCTAGCGGTGCAAGCAGCTTCGCGATGCGTGGTGCATCCTCGATGCTTGCAGGGCGAGTGCCTTCATACGTGTCCTGGCTAACCATGGTCCCGACGCCATCGCATGTGTACAGCTCCAGCAGCAGCGCCCCCTCCACTGTTGCATCCAGGATGTGACACCGAGGCACGCCACTGCGACACGCATTCGCAGCTAAGGACAGCTCTGCGGGGATGCGAGGCAGAACGGGAGCAGCTGGCTCTTGTGTGATTGACCCGGAGGCCAAGAGCGCACTGCGCGGCTGCGCTGGGATGATGGTCCCCAAGATGCCGGTCGCCACTTTAATGGCAGCCATAGCAGCAGTCGCTTTCGCAGTGTCGCTATTGCCGTGTCCGCCCGGGCCAGAATGGCCGCCTCCCTTGCCACCGCCACCACGTTGCAGAGCGTGAGAGCCGCCGGCTTTGCCATCCTTCTCTTTGCCGCCATTACTCATAGCTGGAGCACTCCCCGGAAAAGCAGGAGTCGGAACGCCCCCACCATTCAATCCAGCCGCTAACGCCGCTGCTGCGGATGTATTGCTCCCACCATTGCCATTGATCTCTCCTTGACTAGTCACTGCGGTGGCTGCAGACGCAGTCAAGCACGCCTCCGCTTCTTGTAACTGCAGCCATCGCACAATTGACCCTCTTGCGTCCCTGACTAGGCCGCCCGGGCCAGGTGAGAAGCACAGCAGCTTGTCTGCGTATAGTTGCAGCGCTGCGCGAGAAGCGACATCCCAGGTGAGGCAGTTGAGGACTTCTCCTGCAGCAGAGTTGCCCAAGTTGCTGAGCACAACCACATCGCCAGCATCCAAGCGCGCATTAATAGCATCTGCATCCACGTAACGCACATCCCCTGTATCGCCGAAATCAACACCGCTGACGACGCCGCGGCGCTTGGCTGCCACGAAGTTGCCGCAGGCGACCCTCACAGCCGGTCCCCCATGCCTCACTTCCCCGTGTTTGCGCAGCGCGAGAACAGGCGGCCCCTTGCCCAGGGCTGCAATGACGGACATCTGCACCTTGCCGGCAGCTTCCATCGCGATCTGCATCGTCATGTTGTCTGTGACTCTCACGCCGTCCACTTTCTGCACGCACACGCCGCGCACTGCCAGCAGCGCGTCAATCTGAGCCGCGCAGCCGACAACAAGGACGAGGCGGACGCCGAGGCTGTGGACAAGTGCGACGTCTGCGAGCAGGCCGTCTGCTAGCTCCTCGCTCGCCATCACTTCGCCAGGCAGAATCACGACGAACGTGCGGCCCCGGTGGCCGGCAATATACGGCGACGCCTGTCTGAAGAAGTCCACCAGCGAAGCCTGCGCTTTGGCAGGCGTACTGTCGTCCAACTGCATGCCCACTGCCGCATCACCCACCCGCGAAGTTGCCCGGCACCGCCGCAAGCCGACCGCTCTCGCAGCACACTCGTGCCTCAAAGCGTTGAGTGGACGCGCAGGCAATGCACTGTGAGTGGGAGCACTGGCGGACGCAGCGCTGTTGGTGAACGAACGCAGGCTGTTGCGCGAGAGAGGTACATGCGGAGCACAGTGGAGCGTCAGCTTGCGCTCAGGGCTGCATGTGCACACGGTAGGTGTGCGTACCATGCAGCGGCGTCGTAGGCGCAGGTGCGCATAAGCGCGTCACCGCGCAGGTGCATTCTACGCAGGGGCAGGAGCCAAAGAGTGCACTCTGCGCTGCGCACGCGCTGAGGCGTACGCCTCACGCCTTTAGCCAGACAAGTGCCTTGTGCAGGGGGGCGACGAGACGGAATATTGCGTCAACTTTTCGTTCTCCACGACGTCGTGAGGTGATCAGAAGCCGAGCCACTCTCCGTGTGCGGAATTCATGGCGGTGTGCATGCCCGTGTCTGGCGGCAAGCCAGCAGCTGCGCGGAGGACATTCTCAAGCATGGCGCGCTGCTTGGACAGCGCATTGATGACCTTGGTGCCTGGCGGCGCAAGCGGCGCCTTGGTCAGGTAGCTCAGCAGCACCGCCACGGGATGGAAACCATGCCACTGCGGCTCTCCGTCCTTGCGTAGCTCCAGGCGAGTGAGCAGCTCCGTCAGGATGACCAGGTCGAGAATGAGCGGAGCGGCCAGAAGACTGTCTTCGCACGTGTTGTGCATCGCGATTGTGTTCCGTCCGCCCAGGAAGATGTCGCTGCTGTACTCATCCATGGCGCGCTTGCTGTCCCCGACAGCAGGCACGTACTTGATGACGACCACATGGTCCGGGTGCTCATCAGGGCCGTAGAGCACACCCCGAGCTGAATCCACCATGTCATCCACGACATTACTCTTGCTGATCTCCTTGCTTCGGAACGTCTGCGGCGCACTCAGGTTGTGGCCGTCGTTGTTGCCCAAGTGATTGTAGGATACGATGCTGCGCGGCTTGAGGCCAGCGGAGACGAGGAAATCAACGAGGACGGATTTCATCTTTGTCTGACCCGACTTGAAATCGTCGCCGCCGATGAGCACCCGCAGGCGAGTGGCCGCCTCTATGAGACCCGGCACGAATGTGTTCTGCGGACTGCCGTTGATGTAAGGCACGCCCTCGTCCACACAGGCCAGACCGAACAGTGTGCTGGGTGCTAACTCAGCCTCGTTCGCCTTCACCGCGGCGCGCAGATTTGCCTCCGTGTCATGCACGCCCGGCTGCACGAGTGTATACCGCTCCGTGTTCGCCGTCCACAGCACGACCACTGCATCCAGCTTATGCTTCGCCTTGAAATCTCGGATGTCGGCGCGAATGGCGTCAACCTGCTGCTGCTTTGAGCCCGGAATCACGTTGTCTGCTCTAGCTGCTTGATTCGCAGCAATGAAGCTAGGATCGAAGATACTGGGCCGAGGTGTGAAGGCAGCCATGTGTGGCCGCAGCTTGCTCTGCAGGTCGAAATCCAGCACTTGCGCCCGCTCCATTGCGCGCGCAAGATCCATGCGGCTGATATCCCACCCGTCCAGCACAATGTCGTTGGGATGAACCATGGGCAGAAGACCGGACAGAGGCACGAAAACATCGTCTCCGGAGGAGGTGCTGCCCAACCGGCAGGTGCTGGACTGAGTGAGCGACCCGAAATAGTTCGGCGCGTGCTTCCCGCTCTTCGTGTCCCAGCTTATGTTCCTGAGCAGAGCACAGAGGGGCAGCATGCAGAGTCAGCACCAGTACAAAGTGGCGACTTGGTCGAGGCAAACCATAGCGCGGCTGCGTACTCTCTATTCGCGATTATGCCCGCGGTCACAGTCGTGCCGTTGTTCCCACCCCAGCCTACAAGCATGACACTGAGCAGCGTGGCATTGAGTCAGGTGGACTGCGCAGGTGACGCGATACCAGGGGCGAAGGCGTGTGTCCAGAGAGGCGCACCCGAGTTTAGGCACCGCCTTTTTTGTGCGGAATGTGTACTGCGTCTGCGTCGGCGTCACCACCCAGTCGGTGCCGGTGCCATCGGGACGGAGGCGCTGCGTCACTGCCGTGTTTTGGTATCTGCGGCGCGGTGGACGAAGGGCGAAAGTACGTGAGACGCTCGTCAAGTCCGTCATCGTGCTTCGCGGCCAGGGAACCCTGCTTGCGGACGGAACAACTCGCGCGGAGCAGCCATAGCGACGGGGAAGCGTGCAAGTGCAGTTGAGCAGACTGCCCGGCGCCCGGCGTCGTGGGGAGGGTCATAACTACAACTGGTGTTGCGCCAGCCGATCCACTGCCTGC
>Ga0164296_1005498_pt1 | contig 11079 bp, 10 predicted proteins | sample GEODES057metaG_FD_113533 | JGI IMG/M metagenome (GOLD analysis project Ga0164296, IMG submission 113533) | Dystrophic lake water microbial communities from Trout Bog Lake, Wisconsin, USA - GEODES057 metaG | ecosystem: Environmental > Aquatic > Freshwater > Lake | place: USA: Trout Bog Lake... | reverse complement strand
GCCAGTTCGCTGTGAAGCCCAAAACCGGCAAAAGTATCCGTACCGGCAACAATGGGGATCCCCTCGCGGTGCAAAAGCCCCGTGAATTCAACCATTTTTTCGTAAGACTTTCGATACCTTTGCGCAGTTTCTTCGTTAGGAATTTGCATGGTACCTACTCGAAATTCACGCTGTGTGTCGGGCGGCAAATGGTCTATGATGGAGACAAAGGGGGCAGACAATTCGCCGTCCCTTTGCTTTAAAAAATCAAAGCCAGCCAGAGTGGGGTCCACTGTTACGTGCTTGTCTTTGAGCAAAGCAATGAGGTGTTGGACCTGATGTGAATTCAAATCGAGGTCGGCAAATTTCTCTGCAGCCAAATAAAACCGGTCCAAGGTTCGGGAGTCTGTCTTTTCATTGGAGACCAAATGCAACAAGAGTAAATTGATGTGATTGATCTCATCAAATCCTGCCTCGATGGCTTCCTCTGAGCTCATGAATGCAGGGACGTGGCCTCCAATCGTCAAGCCTTTGCTGTGGCTATAGTCCACGATATCCTTGACAATGTCTTTGGGAAAACTGCTGTAGATTTTGATGTGGGGATAGCCTAAATTGAAGTAATAGTCGACCGCATTTTTAGCCTGCTCCAAGTTTTCAATCATGATGCCGTCCGAGTTGGCGTACTCACTCTTGCCCTCGATCAAGCCACTGGCCACAATGTTGGGAGACAAAAGGGTTCCATCTTTGACGCGACGCATCAATTGTTGAACTTCCTCGTTCACGTTCCCCATGTCTCTGATGGTCGTCACTCCATTGGCCATGTTGTAGCTCGCTGACCAACTGTTGATGTGAGCGTGCATGTCTACCAATGCCGGCAAGAGAACTTGGCCCTTGGCGTCGACCTCTGAATCGGCATGGATGGGTTCAGCGCTGGCGTCTGAGATTTTAAGGATCTTGCCGTCTTTGATGTAGACGTGCTTGGGCTCAGTGAGTTCTCCTGTTTCACTGTTGAAGAGGGTTGCGTCTTTGATGACAAGTGTGCCCTCAACTGGGTGCCGAGTCTCTTTGGCCCGCTTCGCAAGCATTTGATCAATCAACGAGCTTTGTCTGTTTTTGAGTGTCTGCAAAGACGCTCTCCAGGGTTCCAAGAAAAAGCAGTAGCCTGGGCTGGTGAAAGCGAAGAAACGAGGGGAGGGTCCTGTGGTAGCCCAGAAAAAATCGGGTTTGAGTCCCAAACCGCTCAGCATCAGCAATTGAACTTTGATGCTTTGCTTGCCATGGGTGAGTGTTAATTCGTCAAGTTTTTCTTGCCTGAGCTCTCCTGAGGGAAAGAGCTTTAAAACTTTGGAGGGACTTTTGTTCAAGGCTGTGATCATCAACGAATTCACCGCGTAGGTGGAGTTCATCGGCACGTAAAAGGGCGTGCCTTGTACTTTGACTTGGCCTTGCTCGGAGGTTGATCTCCAGCGTGCTTCGTGTGCGTTTTGAGTAAAGGTCTCTTCAATCTTTCCCCCCATCTCAGAAGTTCCTGTGACGCGGTAGGTTTTCATGCTCGAACTCGGTGTCAAAGTGATCACCTCGTGGGTATTTGCTCCGCGACCATTTTCAACGCATTCATAGTCGACCTCAATTCGGTTTAAAGAGGGGTGTTTCATCACCAGATGGCCGCAAACGGTGCCATTCTCCAAAAGCACGGTGAAGTCCTCTTTGGGTGTGGAGGCGATGGCGTTCAAGTTCAGCATGATCCCAAGGATCATCAATGTGCGAGGAAGAAGCCTCATGGAATCAAACTTTCAAATGTGGAGCCCAAAAAGAGGCTGAAGAGAGATTTTCTCAAACCCTACATTTTAGTTGTTTTGATCAGCTTGCTTTCAACCCGCCCCTAAGCCCATCTGTTTGGTTTGGAGTTGCTCTTTTTTATGGTCTTTAATCAACAGCTCACTCCAAGGCTTGAAGGCTTCGATGAGTTTGATCAAATGTGCACTCGTTGACAACGAGTAAGAGGTCTAAAGACTCAAGTCGCTTAGATCTTTGAATGACTTCAGTCCATCGCGTTCAGCGTGTCGTTCAAAGGCGCTGAATGTTTCGATCTCCACTTTGGCGCCCTTTCTAGATCCGTAGACGTGTTGTTTGAGCCAGATGAGTTCATCGTTCAACCTCTCGCTTGAACCCACCACTTTGCTCCAACACTTGATATCTGGTGACCATCGGTATGCGCGTTGCTTCAAGATGTCCTTGGTCTCAAAAGGCGAGCCCAGTGCGTAGACTTTGAATTGATCTGAATTGGCTGACTCAAAAAGGGTTTGAATGGCGGTTTGTTGTCTTGAAGGCAAAACCATTTTCAAGACTTCAAGCAATGCCCAACAGTCGATTTCGGCCCGGTGGGCTTCATAAAAAATACCTTGCACCATCGCCAGGTACTCCAACTTTGCCGAGCCAATTCCATTTTGACGCCAGTCGATGTCTTTGATGCTGCAGGCCCATCTTTTGGAGCAAAAGTGCGGCCAGCGGTTTTCCACAAAAGGCCGATCAAAGGAGGCGTTGTGAGCGATGACCAGGTCCACGTCTTGAAGCATTGAATTCACCCGCTGGTCGTCCATGCGTTTGCCTTTGACCATTTCATCGGTGATGTGATGCACGGCGATGGTCTCTGGCGGTATGGGAAATCCTGGGTCCTCCAACTCGTCAAACACATCAATCACATTCAAGACTTGCCCGGTGGAGCTGTCGTACTCGAATTTGATCATGCCCAACTCAATCACTTTGTCTGACAAATGGTTCATCCCTGTCGTCTCGGTGTCGAGCACGATACCCCTTAAGACTTGGGGCTCCTTTTGCAGTGCTTGCTCCTTAGAGGATCTTGGAGTCAACGTGGGGGTGAGTTGTTTGAGTACTTTAAAGCCTGGATGGGCACTCAAATGCTTTGCCAATAGGGGCCAAATTACTGAGTCGGGGGGCAAGCCCTCCAAGGCTTTGAGATCTTGGGCCAGACGTTCTTCATCCACGGAGAGTGAAGTGGGGGGAGAGTTGGAGATGGTGGTCATGATCAGACTTGGGTCAAAACACCAAGTGTATTTGGGAAAACATACTTTTAAAACATAAAAAACAAAGGATTCAAGACCCTTTGATTCAATTCTCTGCGCTGGTTACCTTGGAGGGTTGGGTTAATTTTGCAAGGACGAAACCCATTAGCGCAAAACTCACTCCACAACTCAAAAGCACCCAGGACGATCCCACCCAGGCACTCAATTGCGCACAAAGGATCACGCCCAACGATTGGCCACCAAAGAGCAAAGCGGCAAAAAGCGCCATGCACGTTCCCCTCAATGGTGGAAAGAGTTGAGTGGCTAAAACTTGTAGGGTGTTGTGGAGCATGAAAAATCCAAAGCCCGCCAAAATGAAGGCAGGAATATCAAACCCCCAATGGGGTGCAAAACCAATGCATGCATAGGCCAAAGCAAAAACACTGGCGCCCAATTGGATCATTTGATTCTCGCTCATGCGCTCAATGAACCCCTTTGCGAACTTCATGTACATCACCCCGCCCAAGCCAAACAAGGCCACCAAAGCGCCTGCCCAGGAGACCAGTATCCCTTGCTGATCGTGCAAGTGGGTGGCCGAGATGGCGATCGCCCCAAAGGCGAGAGCGCCTTCAAGCAAAACGCAACTGAGTAGCCTTCGAGCCCTTTGAAGACTCAATACCTTCCATGCGTTGTTGAAGAAATTGGCAGAAATGTTGGGGTCTTCTATTTGTAGACCATCCGTGTTGGGTGATCTCAGGCGTGCATTGGGGTTGGCCCAAAGCACGCTACCCACAAACAAAAACACCATGGCCACCAAGCCAAAGGCCCATCTCCATCCCAATGTATCGGTGAGTAGGCCACCAAAGAGTTGGCCTGCCACGATACCCATGGTCGAACCCAGCCCAACGCGAGCCAGCGTGGCTTGTCGGATGGAGTAGGGAACGGTGTCTCCCACCCATGCCAATCCGAGCGGAATGATGGCTGCTGTGCAAGTCGCAGTGAGCACTCGGCAGGCAATCAACACAGGAAGCGAAGGAGCCACTGCGCAGCCCAAGCATCCAAGGCTGCAACCCAAAGTGGCCAAGGACAAGATGCGGTACTTGCCATAACGATCCCCGAGAGGCCCAAAAACAATTTGCATCAAACCGTAGGTGACCGCGAAATAGGAAATGACATGGGCGGCAAAAGCCCTCTCCACGCCAAAGTCCAGTGCCAGTTGAGGCAGCATGGGGTCACACAAGCGCTGAATGGTCATGCTCGCGAACGTTGCAAAAGACAGGTGCAAAATCGCCTGCAAGGTGCTTTTGTCAATGAGGGAGGAGGAGTCATTCATGGGTGGGTTTAAGCTCAGGTCCTAGGGAGAGATAGGCCCTTTGGTTTTAAGGATATTTAGTAATTGCTCTCTAAAGTGGTGTCAGATTGATCATTTGGACTTGTTTTAAAAGACTTGAGCCCTATACTTTGAACATACTGCATCGTGCTTGGGGGGTCTTACAACTCGTCTGCCGGTCCATTATCCCTTTAACTTGAATTGACGGAGAAAACACATGAGCCTTACCCCTGAGCAAATCATGGCCGCTAATAAATCCAATTTGGAGACATTGGTGGGTTTAACCACGAAAGCCTTTGCTGGCGTGGAGCAATTGATTGAATTGAACATGGCTGCAGCCAAGGCTGCATTGTCCGATACCCACGAGAGCACGACCTCAGCCTTGAGCGCCAAAGACGCACAAGACCTTCTCGCGCTTCAAGCCCAGATGTTTCAGCCCTTGGCTGAAAAAGCGGTGACTTACAACCGTCACTTGTATGACATCGCCACAGGCTCCTCTCACGAGATGAGTTCTGTCTTCGAGGCGCAAATGGCCAAGGGACAAAAGATGTATCAAGAGTTTTTTGACAACATGGCCAAGAACGCTCCCGCTGGCAGCGAAGGCGCTGTGGCTGCTTTTAAAACGGCAGTCTCAGCAGGTACCAGCGCTCTAGAGTCTGTGCAAAAAGCGGTCAAACAAGCCGCTGACATGGCCGATCAAAACGTCAAAACCATGGCTGCTTCGGCTTTGAACACAGCCAAAACAACGACCAAAAAGCGTTGAACTTTGAGCGTTTGAGGCCAAACGCTTGAGAGAAAAATTAAAGGCGTTGGGCCATTTGGCTCAGCGCCTTTGCTGTTTGTGGGATCAACTGCGGACCTTTGTAGATCAATCCGCTGTAGATTTGGACCAAATTTGCACCGTGGTTGATTTTCTCACAAGCATCTTGTGCGCTCATCACGCCACCCACGCCAATCAAGGGAAAGTGCTCACCCAAGCTCGAGCGCAATTGAGACAAGATGGCGTTGCTTTTCTCAAACACGGGGGCGCCTGAGAGCCCACCCGCTTCATCCGAATGAATCATGCCTTTCACCGCCTCTTTATCCAAGGTGGTGTTGGTGGCAATGACTCCCCAAAGTCCTTGCCTCGCAGACTCATCCGTTGGTGCATGGCGCTTGAGCGTTTGTACAAACAACTCGACTTGTTCTGCAGTCAAATCGGGCGCAATTTTGATGAACATGGGGACTTTTTTCCCAGCGTGAATTTTCTCCAACTCCGCTCTCTTGCTGCTCAAACCCTCAAGTAGGACCTCGAGCGCCTCGTCGGTTTGCAAAGCCCTTAGGTTTTTGGTGTTCGGGCTGGAGATGTTGATGGTCACATAGTCTGCGTATGGATAGACTCCCTCCAAGCCTTTGAGGTAATCATCCAAAGCACTTTCAATGGGGGTGGCTGCATTCTTTCCAATGTTCAAGCCGAGTACCATGTGAGCGCGGTTGGGTTGAGTTTGGTGTTGGATCACGTGGTTGATGAAGCTCTCCAAGCCTTGGTTGTTAAAGCCCAAGCGATTGATCAAGGCCTGCTTTTGAGGAATTCGAAATATTCTGGGTTTGGGGTTTCCACTTTGACCCACAGGCGTGACAGTTCCCACTTCCACAAAGCCAAAGCCCATTTTTGAGAAAGCAGGTATACAGCGCGCATTTTTATCCAAACCCGCAGCCAGACCAATGCGATTTGGAAAGTCTAAACCGCACAAACGCACTGGATCTGCCACGATGGCTTGGCTGTAGAGCAAGCTCAAAGGGGTGTTTTGGGTTTTCTCTAAAAAGGACAAGGTCCAATCGTGGATGCGTTCCGCATCAAAGGAAAAAAATAACGGACGAATGAGTGCATATGGGATTGGCATTCGTTAAACTACTTTCTTTAAAACGGTTGGGCTACTTGACGGGCTTGGCCCAAATGGAGATTATCGCGTGAGTTCACCATTAACCCAAGATCAATTGAAAGCCCTGGTCGGCCAAGCTGCTGTGAGTCATGTTCGTGCTGGAACGTGGGTCGGTGTGGGTACGGGTTCAACGGTGAATCATTTCATCGATGCACTGGCTGCCTCCGGATTGTCCATCCTGGGGGCCGTATCAAGCTCAGAGGCCTCTACTCAAAGGTTATTGGCTCATGGAATCGTTGTCAGTGAATTAAAGGGCGGACAACTCTTGGACGTTTACGTCGATGGTGCTGATGAGATTGACCCCAAAGGAAACATGATCAAAGGGGGAGGGGCAGCGCTCACCCGAGAAAAAATCGTGGCCTCTCAAGCCAAGAGGTTTGTCTGCATCGTCGATGAGAGCAAGTGGGTTGAGGTGTTGGGCCATTTCCCTTTGCCAGTGGAGGTGATCCCCATGGCAGCAGAAGTGCTCATAGAGCGATTCAAACAAAAAGGCGGTGATGCTCGAATTCGAATGAAAGGGGACGCCCCCTTGGTCACCGACAATGGGCAGCACATTTTGGATGTTTGGGGTTTGAAGATCCTGGACCCCTTATCGTTTGAGGATGAGGTCAGTCAGTGGCCTGGGGTCGTCACCGTGGGAGTGTTTGCCCACCAAAGCGCCAATCTTTGCTTGATGGGCACTGGAGCAGGCGTCAAAACAATCGAGTTCTAAAGCAGCATTAAAGGGTTGATATCAGTTCAGTCCTTGGTGTCGGAGCAGTGCTTCAATAGAGGGCTCACGTCCTCTAAAGGCGACGAAGGAAGACATGGCGCTTCTTGATCCACCCACTTCGAGAATGTTCTTTCTGTAGCTCTCTCCCATGGCGGGACTGAAGGCGCCATTGCTTGGGAGTTGTTCCTCAATGGCCGCGTAAGCATCCGCACTCAATACTTCCGCCCATTTGTAGCTGTAGTAACCCGCTGCATAGCCACCAGCAAAAATATGACTAAAGCTATTAGCAGGTCTACAAAATGCGGGTACGGGTACAACACTCACCTGTTCTCGCACTTCGCTCAAGATCAAAGATACATCTTGTACCAATGGGGTTTGAGAATGAATCATCCAGTCAAAGAGTGAGAACTCGATTTGCCTGAGCATTTGCAGACCACTTTGAAAGTTTTTGGCTTCCATCATTTTGTCAAACAAAGCTTGGGGCATGGGTTCGCCCGTTTGGTGGTGTTGAGTCATATTTTGAACAACAGACCACTGCCAGCAAAAATTTTCCATGAATTGACTAGGTAGTTCAACCGCATCCCACTCCACGCCATTGATGCCAGAGACGTCTAACTCATTGACTTGGGTCAAGAGGTGGTGCAAGCCATGCCCAAACTCATGAAAGAGGGTGATCACATCATCGTGGGTCAAGAGCGCTTGTGCGCCTTCTGTGCCCTTGGCAAAGTTACACACCAAGTAAGCCACAGGGGTTTGGAGGGTGTGGGTGTCGGGTCTCAACCAGCGTCCACGTACATCGTCCATCCAAGCGCCTGCTCGCTTTGAGTTTCTGGCAAATGGGTCCAAGTAGAACTGGCCAATCAGTTGACCTTCTCTCTCGATTCTGTAGAACTCCACATCAGAGTGCCATGTTGGCGCATGATCCTTTTGGATGTTGACCTCAAAGAGGGTTTGAATGATTTGAAAGAGTCCTTGGAGCACTCGCGGGTAGGGGAAATAGGCTTTTACCTCTGTTTCGCTAAAAGCGTATCGACTCTCTTTGAGTCTCTCGCCAATGAAGGTCCAGTCCCAGGCCTGAGGTTGATCGATGCCCAAGAGCTTGGCGTGCTCTGTCATATCAGCCAAGTCTTTCAAAGCAAAGGGCTTGGCTTTCATGGCCAAATTGAGCAAGAAGTCACGAACCTCAGATTCAGTGCTTGCCATTTTGCTGGCCAATGAGAGTTGTGCGAAATTTTCAAATCCAAGCAGTTGAGCTTCCTCGTGCCTGAGGCGCAAAATCTCATGAAGTACTTGTGTGTTGTCAAATTTCAAAAATTCACTGGCACTTTGGTCGCAAGCTCTGGTTTGATAGGCGGTATAGAGTTTTTCGCGAAGCGAGCGGTTCTTGGCAAATTGCATGATGGGCAAATAGACCGGCATCTTCAGCGTTAAACGGTAGCCGCTCTGGCCGTTTGCCTGAGCCGCTTCAAGGCAAGCTTGAATGACTTCTGCTGGAACGCCATCAAGTTCCTCAAGGCTTGCGAGATAGCTCCATGCATCGGTTGCATCGAGAACGTTTTCGCTGAATTTTTGACTCAACTCGGCCATTTTTTCTTGCAACTCGGCGTATCGCTCTTTGTCTTTGCCTTGGAGCTTGGCTCCTCCAAGCACGAAATTGCGAAGCGCGTTCTCCAATGCTTTGCCTTGCTCTGGGTTCAGATCCTGGGGATTTAAAGTTTGAAAGAGAGAGAATAAAGCGGTGCTCGAGCCCAGTTGTGTCCAAAATTCCGTGACCAAGGGAAGAGCTTCGTTGTATGCAGCGCGCAGCTCAGGGCTATCGAGCACTGAATTCAGATGCGAGACCATACCCCAGGCGCGAGTGAGTTTTTCAACAGGTACTTCCAGTTTCAAAGAAATGTCATCCCAGTTGAGTTGGGTGCTTGAATGCTCGACGCCATGCAAAGCATCTTTGGCTTGTTTCAAAAGTAGTGGAATGCTTTGTGCGATTTGATCCGCTCTAAACCAGTCAAATCTAGGGAGTCCAGAAAAATCAAGCAAAGCGTTGTTGGTTTGTACTTGATGTTCTTGAGAAAGTGGCGTGGAGTTGTTCATGTGGTCTTGGGGGAGGGGGGCGATTAGGCGTGCATCGCTTTGCAGGCTTCAAGGGTATTGGCCAAAAGCATGGTGATGGTCATGGGGCCTACTCCACCAGGTACTGGGGTAATGAAGGAGGAGACCTCCTTGACACCCTCTGTGTCGACGTCACCACAGAGTTTGCCGTGTTCATCTCGGTTCATGCCCACATCGATGACGACGGCGTTGGGTTTGACCATGTCTTTGGTAATGAGTTTTGCGACACCAACTGCGGCGACCAAAACGTCAGCCATCAAGGTCATTTCTTTTAAATTTGGAGTTGCGCTGTGACAGATGGTGACGGTTGCATTTTTTTGCAGCAGCATGAGAGCCATGGGCTTGCCCACGATATTGGAGCGACCAACGACCACGGCATGTTTGCCTTTGAGATCAAAACCAATGTGTTCTAGCATTTTCATGCAACCGTATGGGGTACATGGCCAAAATCCGCGTGATCCAGTCATCAATGCACCAGCGGAGCTGATGTGAAAGCCATCTACATCTTTCAGAGGTGAGATGCGCTCAATCACCTCTTGTGCATTGATGTGAGGAGGCAATGGGAGTTGCACCAAGATGCCGTGAATATTGGGGTCTTGGTTGAGTTCATCAATTCGCTTGAACAAGGCTTCACTGGTGAGTGAGCTTGGGTGTTGATCGAGCACCGAGTGAATGCCCACTTGAGCGCAGGCTTTCACCTTGTTGCGCACATAGACTTGGCTCGCGGGATTCTCGCCCACCAAAATCACGGCCAGCCCTGGCGTGATTCCCTTGGCTTTCAATGCCAGCGTTTCATGGGTCAAACTCTCGCGAATGGTGTTGGATAGAGCTACACCGTCAATGATTTGAGCGTTCATCGTTGTCCCGAATGGTTGTGCAAGGCACGTGAGATTGGAAAAAAGACATCACAAAGCAGGACCTTGGATGTGTTTGATGGAGTGGGACTCTATTTTCTCACGCTTTAAATGAGCTCACAGGAGCCGTGTTTTTTTGTGCTCGAAGACGTTGCGAGTAGTGCTCAAATTTTTTCCCTCATGGGGAGCATCAAAGGTGCGCTCTTATATCCACTAGAGGTGCTAGGAAGGGCCGAGAAAGACTCAGCAACCGAGGGAGAGTTCAAGGAGAAATGAGGGCCGCTACAGTGGGGCGGCCCTAGGTGAATGCTTAGGTGTCGTTCAAGCCTTGGTGGCGTTGGGGCCAAGTGCAATTTTGAGCAAGTCCGCAACGGTGTTGGCATTGAGTTTTTCCATGATATTGGCTCTGTGAGCCTCTACCGTTTTGATGCTGATACCAAGGTCGTCGGCAATTTGTTTGTTCAAGCGTCCAGCCACAATGCGTTCGAGCACTTGTGCCTCACGGGAGGTGAGCTTGGACATTAAGGCGTCACGGGAGGCGGCTTGCTGGTGACCGGCAAAAGCAGCTTTGGCCTTTTCAAGCATTTGCTCGACCAAGGGCAGCAGTTCTTCTTCTTTGAAGGGCTTTTGAATGAAGTCCATGGCGCCTTTTTTCATGGTGTCAACTGCCATGGGTACGTCCCCGTGACCAGTGATGAAGACGATGGGCAGAGGTGAGTTCTTCTCAATGAGCTTTTCTTGGAGCTCCAATCCGCTCATGCCCCCCATGCGAATGTCAACGATCAGGCAGGCGACCTCTTTGGGGTCGTACCGACTGAGGAAGTTCTCAGCAGAATCAAAGCAACGCACTCGGTAGTCTTTGCCCTCCAAGAGCCATTGCAAGGAGTCGCGAACTCCCTCATCGTCATCAACCACATAGACGTTGCCTTTTTTTGGGATCAAACTCATGAATTGCCTCAACCTAAATTAATGAATGAAATGAAAGTTTTTCGCTAGTGTATACGTTTCTTGTGCTTCTCAATTGGCCACCTCTTGTTCAAAGGAGGGGAGCCAAAAAGAAAAACTACAGCCTTTGACCTGATCTTGATTGTAGAGGTTGGTGGCCAACATTCTGCCTTGATGCGACTCCACAATGCTTCGGCACAAGTTC
>Ga0164296_1005496_pt1 | contig 11084 bp, 9 predicted proteins | sample GEODES057metaG_FD_113533 | JGI IMG/M metagenome (GOLD analysis project Ga0164296, IMG submission 113533) | Dystrophic lake water microbial communities from Trout Bog Lake, Wisconsin, USA - GEODES057 metaG | ecosystem: Environmental > Aquatic > Freshwater > Lake | place: USA: Trout Bog Lake... | reverse complement strand
TGGGGTGAAAGTGCTTTTATAAAGCGGCCCACAAAGGGTATAAGGCATCATCATAGAGAGTTCATACCCATCTTTAACATAATGAGCCGACTGATAACCTGCTCAAAACTCAATTGAATTCAACAGATTGTCCTTCCTGAGACTCTTGGTGGCCGGGGCGGAGTCGACGAGGGCATCAAGAGTGTTATCCTGCCTCTAGACTTTCCTTTGGGACGACAATATTAGTTGAATAACTTATATATGAGCGGTATGGCTATAGATCCTGTGATGCCATGAAGTCCCATTGCTAAACTGGCATACGTACCAGCTTCAGCATTAATGCTAAATGCTCTCGAGGCCCCAATTCCATGCGATGCCACGCCAATCGGAAATCCTCTTTGCCACCAAGGCTTGATTCTCAGTAGGTTCAATACATATGGCGCTAATATTGCTCCCAGTATTCCAGTACAGACAGCAAAAATAGCTGTCAAAGTTGGAGAAGTCCCCATCCTTTCTGCTATACCCATAGCAATTGGGGCAGTTACTGATTTTGAATAAAAGGCTCCAATAATGCTCTTATCAGCTCCAAGAAGAGTAGAAATACCAACGCCACTGGCAATCGATATAGCGCCTCCTATGAACAATGCCCCCATTAAAGGAATCACTCTATTTTTCAAACTACCGATACCACGATAAATTGGTATTGCTAGAGCTACAGTAGCTGAACCTAACAAAAAATGAATGAATTGAGCACCTTGAAAATACTTGTCATATGGCATATCAATTAACTCAATAAAAGTTGCTACAAGGATGACAGCTATCGCCACAGGATTTACTAAAGGATTGTGTTTCGTTTTTTGATAGGCCCATAACCCAATTTGATATGCCACCAAAGATATAAATAAGGCAATTAATGGACTACCTGATAGATATACCCATATTTCTACAATTGAATGAGGTTTAATCATTGGAGGCTTCTCCTTGATTAAACAGTTTTAGCGCTAGAGCACTTCCACCAATGGTTAAAACAACACTGCCAATCAACCCACAAATTATTGGAAAAACATTATCTTTTAATTGCGGAAGAAATAAAACAACACCCACAGCCGCGGGCACAAACAATAATCCCAAATACTGACTTAATGCTTCACTAACCAAGGCAAGAGAAGGATTAATTTCTTTTTTAATCATTAACCAACACAAAAGAAGAACCAAACCAATCACTGGCCTCGGCAATGAGGGCAGTGGAAGTTTAGAAATTAACTCTCCTAAACTTTGAAAAAAAAGAATTTGTATGAGTCCTGAAAGCATCATTAATTTTACTCCACGCTCTTTCTTGTCTTTTTAAACGACTTCGCCTCTCGCAGGTACAGCAAATCCACTCAACCCAATCTGTCCCTTCAAAGGACATTTGTGCAACCATATGTCCCAGTCTAGATCCAAAGTGGCTGAATCCATATCGACGAATTAGAACCCTGAAGTTTGACCCTGTTTGAGTTACTCGAGTTGCCGCAGTATTTAAATTTTACAGAGCAGCTGCGCAATCAACGCGTGCTAGAAATTGATCCTGTATTGCGGCGCACCGTTGCCAAATGGCGGGTTGACGAATTGTTTAAGGCGCTGCAAACGCGCGGGATTGCCTTTGGTCCGGTTTTGGCAGCTGATGAAGTGCTCGATGAACCCCCAATTGCTCCTGCGCGGTTTGGTTATCAGAGGCATTGGCCCGAAGCTTCAGACGTTAATTCGTCAACCAGTACTTTTTGATGGTTTTAACTTTCCAGTGAACAAGCCACCTGCGGACCTTGGGGAACACGTTGAAGAAACCATTGGACCACTGCGAAAAACCAGCGGTCAATGTTAACATTCACAACAATGATCCGCATTTCAGTTTAGTTTAATTTAGTTTAGTTTCTTTGGTTCACTATAAATGAGGAGGTCTTATCGTGATCCATGTAGTAGCAATTATTTCAGCGAAGCCAGGTATGAGACATAAATTACTTTCCATATTTCAGGACAACTTAGCTAAAGTCAAAGCAGAATGGAGGTGTATTGAGTACGAAACGGTGGTCGATGCTGACGATGATCCAAGTTTCTGTGCCTTTTGGGGGACGACACCATCATGGTTATTGATCGACGGCAAAGAATCGCAGATCTGAACGATCATGCCAACGCGGCGCATGTGGTGGCTTATCGCGAGAAAACAAAGCTTCTCTTGACCTCGCGCACGGCCCACATCCTTTCATCTCCATAGCATCCTACTTGTTTTTAAATTTGGGAAAATAATATGACGGCAATTCAGAGTGGCATTGAATTCAAAGGGCGTATAGCAGTGGTGACGGGCGCAGCGAGTGGGATTGGCAAAGCCTGTGCCGAGCTGCTTGCAAAAGAAGGCGCAAAGGTGGTGGTAGCAGATGTCAATATCGAGGCTGCGATGGAAGTGGCGCAAGAAATAGGTGGGTACGCCTATGCCATGAATGTGAGTGATGACCTGGAGGTAGAGCGTTTAGCAGCAAGGATTGAATTAGAGTTGGGTGCTGTTTCATTGCTTGTCAACTCCGCAGGTGTCATCCAGGGTGCTGCAGTCGCCCCTTCAGAGCTTCCAATGACAACATATGACCGTGTGTTCCAAATCAATTTGCGAGGAACATATGTCACTTGTAAAGCGTTTGGCAGCCAGATGGCAAAGCATGGTTCCGGTTCGATTCTTAACATCGCCTCAATATCTGGCATGCAATCAACTCCTTTGCACGCCTACGGCCCAATGAAAGCGGCGGTAATTCAATTGACAGAAAACTTGGCCACCGAATGGGGTAGGTTCGGCGTGCGGGTGAACTGCGTCTCGCCTGGGCCAGTCTTGACGCCTGGTTTGCAACAGTCTGTAGACGCGGGTCAACGCAATTTGCAAAGCATGGAGGAGAGTACCGCAATTGGTAGGATGGTGCTGCCTGAGGATGTTGCATTTGCCGTTGCATTTCTTCTCTCAGACCGTGCTGCCGCCATTACCGGCGTCAACCTCCCGGTAGACAACGGGTGGCTGATCGCAGGTTCGTGGTCCATGTTCGGTGGTGTGCGAAAAGTGCCGTAAATGGGTTCTATCCCTTGCGTTTTGAAGCCTCAAGGGTTAGCACCTATTTAGTTGGCTAACTAATAGAAACATAATTTTTGTAAAGTAAATATTACAACTACTGTTACTTTCGGTAAATTTAATGTAGCCATCATGAAGTTCTCGCGTTTGATTTCAGCTCTTATTTGCGGCTTGCTCGCATCAGTGAACATCGCTTTTGCTCAAGGCGTTCCGGGAGTCACCTCTACAGAAATCAAGATCGGGGTACATCTTTCTTTGTCGGGCCCGGCAAGTTTTTTTAGAGCAAGGAGCGCGGGTGGCAATTTCTCCACAGGCATAGACTTGAAGGCTTTTTTACAAGGTGGGTCCACACTTGTTGAGGGTCGTGGTGGTAGCTACGGACTTTGCTGAAAAACGTACCCCTCCTATTTGGCGTTCACGCTAAAAAGTTTTACCCCTCAAAAGACACTTAAGATGACATTCGATCCTCAAGTCGCCAACTTACTCGAATTGGGCCGCAAAGCAGGCAATCCTCCTTTTCAGGCACTCACGCCCGAACAAGCCCGTGTGGCCTATGCCGCTACAAAAGATGCGTTACAGGCAGCAGAACAGCCCGTAGCGCAAGTACGCGATGTCTCAGTGCCTTTGCCTTGGGGTTCATTAAATTTGCGAATTTACAGAGGCATTGGAACACTAAAGAACCAAGCATTGCCCTGCCTCTTGTTTATGCATGGCGGGGGTTGGGTCATTGGCAATCTGGAGAGCCATGATCGTTTATGCCGACATCTGGCCAACGTGGGCAAGCTGTGTGTGGTGGCAGTTGACTACCGACTTGCGCCAGAGCACCGATTCCCCGCAGCTGTCGATGACAGCGCTGACGCACTTCGCTGGGTCTATGCGCATGCCCATGAATTGAACATTGATCCTGCAAGTCTGGCTGTAGGAGGCGACAGTGCCGGTGGCAATTTGGCCGCAGTGCTGGCGCTGATGAGCCGCGACGGGAACTTGCCCGTTTTGAAAGCACAAGTTCTGCTCTATCCCGTGACGGATTTGAGCGCTAGCAGTGATTCGTATGCACGCATGACTTCAGGCGTACCGTTAACGGCAGACACCATGCATTACTTCCTAGATCATTACACCCCTTATAAGAAGGATCGCAAAGATTGGCGCGCTTCTCCCTTACTGGCCAGCAGCCTAGAGGGTTGCGCGCCGGCCTTTGTGTTGACCGTTGCAAATGATCCTTTGTGCGACGAAGGGCGTGCATATGCACAGCGACTTGAAAAAGACGGCGTCAGAGTCACTGCGGTCCATTTGAGTGATCACATTCATGGCATGTTGATGCATGGCAAGTGGATAGACGCGGCCCCCCGCATGGCTGATTTTGCGGGTGCTTGGTTGGCCGGCATGTTGAAGGCTTGAACTTCCTAAGCAATAAAACGAATTTCAAATGACACATTCATCATTTTAGAGGTGCCGTGAAAACTGACAATCATTTGGAAAGTAATTCATACGATGCGATTGTTGTAGGCGCTGGTTTTGCAGGCCTGTACATGTTGCATCGTTTGCGCCTTCAAGGCATGCGCGTCCGCGTTTTTGAGACAGGTGACGGCGTGGGTGGCACGTGGTTTTGGAACTGCTATCCGGGTGCGCGTTGCGATGTAGAAAGCATGCAGTACTCGTATTCTTTCTCTGAAGAAATCCAACAAGCGTGGATATGGAGTGAGCGTTATCCGCGTCAAGAAGAAATTCTAAAATACATCAACCATGTAGCGGATCACCTCAACCTGCGTAAAGACATTCAATTCAATACCCGAGTCATCGGGGGCCAATTCCAACCCAGTAGCACCACGTGGGCGGTTCAAACTTCTGACGGCCAATCGCACTCGGCGCGTTTTTTGATCACAGCGACAGGCTGTCTTTCTGCCTCTCGCGTGCCAGACATGCCGGGTCTTGACAGCTTCAAGGGTGAATGGTTTCATACAGGGCAATGGCCTAAAACGCCCGTTGACTTCAAAGGCAAACGTGTTGGCGTGATTGGCACCGGCTCCTCTGGCATACAGCTAATTCCTATGATTGCCAAAGAGGTCAAAGAACTGGTGGTGTTTCAACGCACACCCAACTTTTCGATTCCTGCTTGGAACAGGTCACTCAGCATCGAGGAGCAAGACGCTTGGAAGGTCAACTATGCGCAGCACCGCCAGCGCGCTAGAAACACCCGTTCAGGCATTTTGTACGACTACAGCACCCGCGCTACAACAGAGGTATCGAAACAAGACCGAGATGCAGAGTACGAACGCCGTTGGGCCAAAGGAGGCGCTAACTTCACCCATGCTTTCAATGATATTTTCACCAATCGCGAGTCCAATGAATTGGCAGCGGAGTTTGTGCGCAACAAAATTCGAAGCCTTGTGAAAGATCCTGTCGTCGCTGACAGGCTCACACCGAAAGACCACGCCATTGGCACAAAACGAATCTGTGTGGACACGGATTACTACAGTACCTACAACAACGCCAACGTGAAGTTGGTTGATATCCGTGAAACGCCCCTTCAAGAGATAAAGCCCAATGGCATTCAAACAAGTGATGCATTGTTCGAATTGGACTGCATCGTTTTTGCTACAGGTTATGACGCCGTGACAGGCGCATTGGAGCGTTTGAACCTACTGGGCGAGTCGGGTCAATCTCTTAAAGACGAGTGGACATCAGGTCCTCGAACCTACCTTGGATTAATGACTGTAGGGTTTCCTAATTTATTTTTCATCACCGGTCCTGGAAGCCCCTCGATCTTGACCAATGTGGTTGTGTCCATAGAACAGCATGTTGATTGGATAGCGCGTTGCATTCAGCATATGAACGCCACTCAAAAATTAAAAATTCAAGCTCAAGCACCCGCACAAGAAGCTTGGGTTCAAAAGGTCAATGACTTGGCCAAGAACACGCTTTTTCCAGCTTCAGATTCTTGGTACATGGGCGCCAACGTGCCAGGCAAGCCTCGCGTTTTCTTGCCATTTATCGGAGGTCTTGGCACGTACACCGAAATTTGCGAGCAAGTCTTCAGTGAAGGTTACAGCGGCTTTGACCTAGCCGCAACCCCCTAATTGTTTTAATCTTCTATTTTACAAATTCAGGCTCTGAACATGCGTTTTCAAAATACAGTTTTTTTAATCTCTGGCGGCGCACGTGGTTTGGGTGAGGCGCAAGCCCGTCGATTGGTGGCAGAAGGTGCGCAAGTCGTCATTGGCGATGTGCTCCAAGCAGAGGGCGAAGCACTCGCGCTTCAGTTAGGTGGCGCATGTGTGTTTGTGCATCTGGATGTGACACTAGAAGACGCATGGTCAAAAGCGGTTGAAAAAGCCGAAGGTTTAGGAAACTTATCTGGCCTTGTGAACAATGCTGGCATCTATAAACCCATGCCTTTGTTGGACACCGATGCCGCTGAGTTTGAGCGTCATACCCGCGTTAATCAATTGGGCACCTTTTTGGGAATCCGAGCGGTCACGCCTGCTTTAACGCGCAGCGGCGGTGGCGCCATTGTCAATATGTCCTCTACGGTGGCCTTGCGCAGCGCACCCAATGCAATCGCCTACACCGCATCCAAATGGGCTGTACGAGGCATGACCAAAGCCGCTGCATTAGAGCTGGTAGACAGAAATATCCGCGTGAATTCAGTTCACCCAGGCCCCATTGACACCGACATGATCAAGGTCAGGCCGCATGAGGACAACGTGCGCCGCGCTTTGCAAATGCCGATGAAACGCCTAGGGACCAAAGAGGAAATTGCGGGTCTGGTTTTGTTTTTGCTGAGCGACGAAAGCCGCTACATGACGGGTGCTGAAGTGGCCATGGACGGGGGCGGGGCTCTTTAATTCTGGACACCGGGAAAACCCTAGGGATTATTTATATACCGAACAATAAAAAAACAATACTTACTGGTATATTTGCTCGTGTTTGCACAGACAATTTTGTTTTATCGACATGATAGATTGATGAGTGTTCGTTGCAACCCTTTGATCCGATAACCACTGAAGGAGACCAAATGAAACAAGTTGCTTTTCCCTTAAATACACTGCACCGCATAATGTTTGGCGCTGGTGCTTTTGCTTTTGCTTTGTCATTGGCTTGTGCCGCGCAGGGTTTTGAGGCGCCTGAAGACGGCGTTTACAAAGACCGTGTTGATTGGGGTGTCACGATGGATATGAGCGGCCCAACCTCTGCTTCGCAGGGTATTTGGGTCACTGGTTTTCAAGACTACATGCGCAAAATCAACGAGGCCGGTGGCATCAATGGCCGTAAGGTCAATGTCCTGGCTGAAGACAATCGTTACAACGCCGCAACAGACAAAATTGCAATCGAAAAACTCACAAGTCAAACGCCCGTCATAGCTATCTCAGGCATGGGAACTTCCGCTTCTCAAGTGGCCTTGGCACCTATGCTTAAAGCAGGCAAAGTGCCAATTGTGGGCACATACACACCCACTCGTGCTTTATCTGAGCCTGTGACGCCGATGATTTACAACGGTTTTTGCGGCTACAAAGAAATGGCGCAAACAGGTATTGGTTACTACATTGATAGCCTGAAATTGAAATCGCCCAAAATCATGACTGTGGCCATTGAAAGCACAGGCGGTAAGGAGTACCACGAGTATGTATCCGAAGTGGCAAAAAAATATGGCGGCACTGCCAGCATGGTCACCATGAAGGTGAATGCAGTTGACGTGACACCCCAAGTTTTGGAAATTGTTGCTCAAAACCCCGATCTGATCACAGTTTATGGTGTCTCCAACACAGCTATTTTGACGCTCAAAGCCATGCACCAATACGGCGTGAAAACGCCAGTTTTCGGCATCTCCTATTTGGCTGCCCCCCAGATCTTTCAAGCCATGGGCCCAGAGGCTGGCGCTAACTACACTTTTGTGAGCTGCTTCACACCAGGTGGATCTGATCAAAGCCCGGGCAATCGCGAATTGTCAGCCTTCGCCGACAAGGTGGGTCGTTCTGCCATGAAGGAAGATATCAACTACGTTGCTGGATGGTTCGTTGCTCAAATGGGCGCAGAGTCATTGGCCAAAGCAGGTCCTCAGCCTACACGCGCTAAATTGGTTGAAGTGATGAATGCTGGTTTTGTTGTTGATTCCAAAGGCTTGGCAGCTCCTGTGGCTTACACCCCAACCAATCACACAGGGCCTGCTGTGTTGAAGATCTTTGGCTACGATTACGCAACCAAGAAATTCAAGCACTTTGGCGAGTACAGCGATTACGCAAAGTACACGAAGTAATTCACCAACCTGCACACGGGACAGAACATACTTGCTCAAGTTCTATTAAGTGACCCAACCCTTGGCAGTATCTATGGACTGGTGGCCCTGGGTTTTGCGGTTATCTTTACATTGAGAGTCACATGTTCAGATCACTTTAATGGCCCAAGAAATACGCTCTGATGTTGTGATTGTGGGTGCAGGCTTTGCAGGCCTACACATGTTGCACCAACTCAGAGCTTTGGGATATTCGGCCAAAGTCATTGAGGCTGCCAGTGATGTGGGTGGCGTGTGGTATTGGAATCGGTACCCTGGCGCTCGTTGCGACGTAGAGAGTTTGCAATATTCCTATTCGTTTTCTTCCGACTTGGAACAGAGTTGGAATTGGTCTGAGCGCTATGCTGCACAACCTGAAATTTTGCGTTACATCGAGCACGTCGCAAGTCGTTTTGACCTCAAACGAGATATCACCTTCAACGCGCGTGTGTTGTCCGCTTATTTTGACGAAGACACAAACCAGTGGTGTTTGAAAACCGATGCCGGTTTAACTTTCCATGCACACCACTGCGTGATGGCCACTGGCGCCTTGTCTGTGCCACGTTTGCCGGACTTACCCGGTATTGAAAACTTCAAAGGACCCATTTATCACACGGGTGCGTGGCCAAGAGACGGCGTTGACCTTAGCGGTCAGCGAGTTGGCGTTATAGGCACGGGCTCCTCTGGCATTCAAGCCATTCCGGTCATTGCGCGACAAGCTCAAAAGCTCAGCGTCTTTCAAAGAACCGCTAATTTTGTCATCCCTGCGCACAATGGACCACTAAAGGACGAAGATCAGGCGGACTGGAAAAGCAACTATGCATACCACCGTGCACGCGCAAAAGAGTTGGGCACGTTGTATGAGTTCAGTGCTAAGGCGGCCTCTCAAACGCCACCGCAAGAGCGCACCGCAGAGTACGAAAGACGCTGGCAAAAAGGGGGGGTTAATTTTGTTCATGCCTTCAATGATTTGATGGTTGACAAAGCTGCAAACGACACCATCGCAGATTTTGTACGCAACAAGATTCGACAAATTGTAAAAAACCCCGAAGTGGCCGACTCCCTTTGTCCCACAGACCATCCCTTGGGAACCAAACGGATTTGCGTTGACACAGGCTATTTCGAAACTTTCAACCGTGACAACGTTGAGTTGGTTGATTTGAAAAAAACACCCATACGTGAGGTGACAACAAATGCTGTAGTGACATCGCAAGGAGTCCATGAGATAGATGCGCTGGTGTGTGCCACTGGCTACGACGCGTTAACAGGCGCAGTCTTGAACATTGACATCCTCGGTACCAAGGGCCTAAGCCTGAAGGATAAATGGGCACAGGGACCACGCACTTATTTGGGCTTGATGACCCATAGTTTTCCTAACCTGTTCTTGATCACTGGGGCCGGTAGCCCCTCTGTTTTGGTCAACATGATCGTGGGCATAGAGCATCATGTGGAATGGATTTGTGATGCATTGCAGTATTTAAAATCTCATGATTTGAACCGAATAGAAGCCAGCGAAGAAGCAGAAAACAATTGGGTTGAACACGTCAATCAGGCTGCCAACAAAACCCTTTTGCCTTTGGCTAATTCATGGTTTTTAGGTGCCAACATTCCAGGCAAGCCCAGAGTGTTTATGCCCTATGTCGCAAAGATCGGTGTGTATCGCAAAGAATGTCAAGACATTGCGGATCAGGGTTACAAGGGCTTCAAACTCAGTACCGCTGGCTAGCCTTCTTTGTCAATTCCAAAGCAGTGTTAGAGACAATATCAAGAAAATCGGTTTTTTTAACATGCCCATGAATTCATCCTGGCGGTGATCGAGAACTAAAACCGTTTTGCCATCTATGGGCGCGAAGAAAAAAAACTTTCACTTGAAAGTAAAAAACCATCCAAAGAATGCAACGTGTATTAGACTGCCTTTTCTATCGGCGGATTGATCAGTTGGTCATATGTACGGTATCTTCCCGATGGTCGATTGAAGGAAAAAAGAAACCACCGATCATGTGCCAAACTTCTTTTAGCAATGGTAAAAACCAAGAGGTAATAATAAAATGATTCAATTTCAAAATGCAAGCGATGCACAGACTTTAAGAAAACATGTTCACATAGAAACTTTCAAAGGTAGTGTGACAGACCTCATTGCTACGCACGAGGTCCGACAGCCTGGGCCGCAAGCATTTTTGGTACAGCAATCTCCTAACTGGGGCACACCACCACATTTTCACTTAGAGCAACAGTTTCAAGTCGTAGTTGCCGGTGAGGGTGCCATTGGGCGACATTCTGTGATGCCATTGACTGTTCACTACGCAGGGCCTGAAACAGGGTATGGGCCTATTAACGCTGGACCCGAAGGCCTGTCTTATCTGACCCTTCGTGCTGAAGGCGATACGGGTGCATGGTATTTGCATAAGCCTGGCTCTCGTGAGCGAATGCAGCCTGGCTTAAAACGCGAGCAGCTGCATGGGTCACCCCAGAATGGTATTCGAGACACAGCATTGACAGCGCTCAGTGCCATTCAAGTTCAAGACATGATCCCTTTGCGAGCAGATGGCTTGTCTGCCAAGTTGATTCGTCTGCCACGGGGTGAGACTTTACCGGCTCCTTCAGTCCTGCCCCATGGCGGTAGATTTTTCGTCATCACAGACGGTGCGTTAGATTCAGATGCACGCCAAAATTTGGCTTTGTCAGTCATCCATGTTCCGCCCGAAGAAACTTTCCAAGCAAAAGCGGGTGCTGAGGGTGCGGAAGTGCTGA
>Ga0164296_1005495_pt1 | contig 11084 bp, 10 predicted proteins | sample GEODES057metaG_FD_113533 | JGI IMG/M metagenome (GOLD analysis project Ga0164296, IMG submission 113533) | Dystrophic lake water microbial communities from Trout Bog Lake, Wisconsin, USA - GEODES057 metaG | ecosystem: Environmental > Aquatic > Freshwater > Lake | place: USA: Trout Bog Lake... | reverse complement strand
TACCTGCAGTGCGTTGGGGGGCGGTGCAAATATCAGTTGAAGCGCAGGTGGCCCAACACCCAAAGACGAGAATGCGGGCGCTCTTCGGCACCCGGCGCGAGTTGACACAGGGTCGTACCGTGGAGCGATGGTCACCACGTTGTGTCCGCGAGCAGCCAGCGCGACGGGGAGGGAGCCGACCTGCAGAGGGCGACAGGACAACCAGACTTGCGGTTCAGGAGGAGGCTTCAACCACCTGCGGCCCTGCTGACCGCAGCGCGCAGTCCAGCGCGTGCAGGTGCGCCCGGTCTGTTGTCTGGCGCTCTTGGCTAGCCCGCGGGCAACCGAGCGACGGGGATGGCGCAGCGTGCGCGCCGCTGGACGGGTGGTGTGCCGAACGCCCAACGACCACTGTTTGAGCCCGTGCCGCGCCGCCCCGCTGCCTCCTGGCCCCGGGAGCGCACGCACCACGTCGCCCAGACCGCCGGTCTTGCTCCAGGGCGCAACCTCGGCGGAGACGAACACGACATTCAGCGGCTTCTCAGCCTTCACGTCGGAGCCTGCAGCAACTGCGGAGCACACTGGCACACGGGCGACGCGAGCCTGCACAACGAGCATCCAGTCTACACGTCAGTATTAAGCGTGCGACGTGTAGCCACCACCGCAGGCGCGTGCTGCGTCCTCCACGAGCGCAAAGACGAGCGGTACGAGGCAACCAAGTCCCGCACCTTGGTCGTGGCAGCACGCGCAGCGGACCTGAAGAGCGAGCGCGCGATGACAAACGTGTCATAACCGCGGTCTGTGAGGAGGCCGTGTAGACAGGGCGCGCACGCACTTGACGCTGCGCAGCTGCACAGGCAGCGCGCTGCGCGTAGTAGCAGGGACAGCCGCGCTGGTGGCGGCGCGCTCGCGCCCGGCGGCCACAGGCCGCAGGCCAGGCAGGAGCGCAGTCATAGCGTTGGTGGTGGCCGCCATAAAGACGACACACTCAGCGAAGGGAGCAACCTGTTGCCCTGCACAGCGACGTCATCACTTGTACTACAGGGCAGACTTCACCGGGCATTCTGCGCACGTTTTTCCCACACGGGTCATGCTACGTTAGTCTGTTGGAGCCCCAGCCGTGCTCCCCTCTGCTTGCTTTGTGGCCGGTGAAACCACAGCCTCTGTTTCAACAACCCCTTGTGACACTTGCGGCACCTGCGCAGCCTCACGCGGCGGCGCCAGTGTAATCGGCTTGATAGGCAATCGGCGCAATGGCTGCTGCTGCTGCACCACCCTGGGCAGCACCTCGTCATCGCCATCATAGCTATCCGGACGAAGCACGCTGGGCAATTGCGGGCCGACATCCACCACCTGCTCCTCCTGCCCTGCACTCAAGCGCGCCCGCTTCGCCGCATGGCTGCTTGGCGGCGATGCGGCGCTGGTGTGTGCATCCACATGCAGCCAGATACGGGGAGGAGAGGATGCCACTCCAGGAGCATGGCCGTGACTGAGCATCGGAACCGGAGAGCCAGGGCGAGGCATGCCGTGTGGTTGCCCAGCGCCAGGATGGTGATGGTGATGCATGCCGCCCAAGCTAGCCATGAGCCCTTGAGAAGGAGGTCCTGCTGCGGCACCCTGCTGCGACGGCACAACCTCCTCGTCGCCGTAATCCACCAGCCGTGACAACGGCGATGAGGGCGGGAGAGCAGCGCGATGATGAGTGCCAAGCGCGCCCATCGCAGCGCCCGAGCCTGGACCGCCAGGGTGAGGTGGTGGAGACCCAGTCTGCTGTGGCGGCATCTGATTCGGCCCCGCGCCACTCATCTGCTGTTCGCCGCTCACTAAGGCTGCTGCAGTGTTGAGCATCAGGACGTTATCGTCGTCATCGCGATCGAAATACGATTCCTCCCTCGCATCCATGCTCCCATCCTGCCTCATGCGCGCAGCATTCACATTGGCATGCACAACACCCACATTCGCCATGCCTCCAGATACACCTTGAGAGAGGCGGATAAACCGCGAGTGCAGCGGCGAGGCGGATGTCAGGACGTCAACAACGCCGCCTCCCTGCTGATCAGTCGGTGCCTCCTGTCCTTGCTCGTGACGCAATTTCAGCGCTTTCCATGTACCGCAATAGGTATCAATCTGCGCGCCGTCCAACGCTGCGCCGTGGTGTTCCACGATGTGGGTCACCAACGGCTTGAGTTGCTGGGCATCCCGCCTGCAATAGTCCAGCAATTCCAGCACCGCGCTGTTCAACGCATTGTTGCGTGTCCCGTTGGCAATAAAGGCCACAAATACAGGGCCTAGTGAGCCGTGCTTGACGAGGTAGCGCGTGAAGAACTCTTCTCGTTGGCCCACACAGGTTCGGACCAGGCGAATGGCAGCTAGCTGCACTGCCCGCTCCCTGCGCGCTCGCAGCAGACGGAGCGCTTTATCCAGGAAGTTTGTACGTAGGAGGTAGTACTTGATCCGGTACTGGTGGGTCTGCACGCAGAAGCAGAGGAGCTCGAGAACCTGGACGAGAGTGCTGCACGCAGGCACCCGTGGAGGTGCAGCTGCTGGTGCATTAGCCGCGCCAGCGGCCTGCGACGCCTGCTCGCTACCCGTGCTGCAGCCCGCTTGCAAGACAGCCACGAGTTTGTCCATACAGGAGTTGTACCAGAGCTCCAGGAAGCCGTTCTTCTCAACCGCGTGCTCCATGCCTTCCGGGTCCAGCAGCATCCGCATGATTTCCCCCAAGTGACCTTGCAACCCATCCGGGTCGTCATCACCTGCGCCGTCGTCGGCAGCAAGCAACGCGTACTCCCCATTTTCGACGGCTCTTCCCCCAGCGGCATCTTGTCCGTCCTGAGACTCTATTGCACTTGCAGCCGGGTCCGCCACGGGCGCGTCCCCGATGAACAAGTGCACGAGCAGCGTCAGCAGCACGTGGTCTTGCTGCCTCTGCAAGTACTGGCGAAGACCGGCGACATCATGGCACAGGAACGCAACCAGGATGTCCGCAGCAGCCGCGTGCGCGCTGGGCGCATCCGGGCCATGGACCCGAGTGCGAGGCATGCGAAGCACAGAGGTGAGCACATCGAACGCGCCGTGTGAGATGAGCGCGGAATAGAGACGGCCTCGGGCGCCGGGTTGCAAGTGCCGCGCCATGCTGCACATCTCCTGCACAAACGCGACCAAGTCTGACCATTGCCCGCTGCCTGGTGGCGCTGCCCGCAAGCGTGCGAAGAGGTCGCTCAGGAATTGCGGCTCACTTTGGAGCGCCATGAGGACTTCTACGTGGTTGAAGAGCACCAGCGATGCAAGGGTGCTGAACGTCGCATCATCTAAGCAGTGCGCCAGCGCGTTGTCCTTCAGGTACTGCAGCCTGTACGTTGTGTGGATGCGAGCGCGCAGAGTAGGCGAGGCAATGGGCACCACCTCCTTGAACACAACGCCCGCAGCCCACACCTCCCTGTGGTTTGGTCTCGGCCCTGGGTACTCCGGGTCATGCTCCAGCGCGCCAAGCACATCCAGGAACACGTCGGGCGCAACCAGGGCTTCAAGGAGCTGGGTGTCGTTCAGCAGAGACAACGCTTTGATAGCCTTTGCGCACATCGCACATCCCGGGGAATCATCCAGGTCTTCGCACATGCGGAACACATCTAGCAGGCGACGCAGATAGCCTTGTCGCATGGCAGCGGCCGCGAGTTTGTCCCGCACGAACGGGCTGGATTCCATAAGAACACGGATGAGCTCTGGAAGACTTGTCAACTCCGGAGGCGGCAAATCAGGGACGCCGCCACCAGCGGACATCATGCCTCGTCCACCACCAAGGCCCAGCGCAGTATCGCCACCGCCACCGTAGGGGGAGGCGTTCATCGGCGAGCCGAACATTGAGTCTGAGTCGACCCCAAGGTCTCCGCCGCCACCAGCACGTCGTTCCAGCATCTGCCTCTGTTTTGTAGCTACTGCTAATTGGAGGCGCTCCCTGCAAAACAAGTGGAGGAGAGGAGCGGAAATAAGAGACCTGTCCAAAGTGCGTGCTGTTTATTTTGCGGCAGGAGGGGTGCGCACCACACGAAGTTGGCGCCCTGGCTCTCCTGGAAGCTGACCGCCATGTCGGAGCCGACGCTGGTGTCTGCCCACGTGATGATGGTGTCTGCCGCCGTGGGCACACAACAACACAGGAGCGCTGTGTGAGAGCCAAAGAAGCGCAGAGAAGCAAAGAACGCAATGCCAGAAGCAAGCTATGCTCGCAAGCGTCCCATGCGGAAGGTAAGCAGCGCCGTCACAGCAAACCCACCGCTGGTCCAGCTCTCCCCCACTCTAAAAGGGTTACGTGACTGGCAGCTCCACCGTATTTCACGCACATGCAGCCAGCTGCCGGCTCCGATGCACGCGCGACGCAAAACAATAGGCCATGTGCGCGTGTCGCGCCCGCAATGCGACCCAGCCCCGCACGCGGTTGCGCTGCATCTGGCCTCGCTGACGCCCGGCACAGGTCAAAGCAAACAGGGCAACGCACCGCCGTTGTGTTGGTACATGTTCGGGTTCGGGGTCACGCGGTGAATGAGCACCGGCCGGTGGTATGTCTCGTCGGTCACGATCAGCGCGAACGCGTCCGTGTCCTGAACACACGGAAGCTTTGCATTCTCAGCGACTGCCCTTGTGTCGGGACGAGCGGCTCAAGAGCTTGCGCACCGCCAAGTGCTCCACCCGTGCATAGCCCGTGCCCTGGTCGTCCCACGTGCCAAGCTCGCTCAGCCTATACACCTTGACGCGCCAGGCAGGAATGCCCCCTCCGCGTGGTGCAGCCTCCTCCTCAACCAGCGGCGCTGCCTCCACCGGATCCGCCCGGCCGGGTCCAGCTGCTGCCTCTCCGGGCGCGTCTGCCATGGCATCTGCCATTGGGCCGCCGAAGGCGGCGAAGACGTCTTTGCAGTGGGGTAAGAATTAAACCCCGCTTTGGTCGGGCGCGCGGTAGGCCCACAGACAGCCGCTCCGCATTCCGCATGGGTGCTGCTGCATCCTCCGATGCAGGCGATGGGCGCCCACAGCGGCGCGTGGCCCTCTGCATCGCCTTGTCGGACGCCTACGGGCCGAAGGGCACCGTCGGTGGCGCGTCACTCCGCGACTGCCACGCCGTGTCAGACACGCTGACTCATCTCGGAGGCTATTCTGTGCGCATGGTCACGGAACCGCGCGACGGGGCTGACAGCGTGAAGGAGGCGCTCGCAGCAACTGCCACCGACGTGCAACCTGGAGACCACGCGCTGGTTTACTTTTCTGGCCACGCAGCCGCTTTTGCGGGCACAAATTGGCTTGTCTGTGCTGGTGCGTCAGCAGGCACTGCGCGCGTGTGTGCGTGAGCAGTTGGAAGACTCGTCACAGAGGGTGTTGTGAAACACCAAAAGCAAACGTCCTGCCTTCTCACGCCGCCGTGCTTCGTCTCTCGTCTCTACAGACATCAAGGCTGACCGTGCGCTCAAGACGAAAGGTGTCTGCGTGGACGACATTTTCACGCAACTGACAGCTCGCAAGCCCGCAAGCGTGACTGTCATCGTGGAAGGCAGCTGGCATCTGCCGCCCGACTTCGAGCGGGGTCCGGGTCCTAAGAAGGGCCTCATGGCGCAGAAGCTGCCTCCTGGATGCGTGTTCCTGTCGGCATGCATGCCCGGCAGCGTGGCGCTGCCACCCCCCAAAGGTGCTACCGGTGGCGGCGGCGCTGCGGGCATTTTCACATCTGCAGTGGTGACGCACTTGCTTGTTCCTGGCCGAGATGTGGATGCCGGTGTCAAAGCAGTAGGCGATGCCACCAAAGCCGCCAGTGCCGGCAAGCAGATTATCTACGCTGTGAACAGCCTGCCTGAGGGCAGCATGTCCAAGCTGGTCCTTATTCCCACGGATGCAGGTGAAGGCTCCGGACTTGTGCACAGCTTATCACCGGAGGAGGCTGCAATTGTGGACGCTGCCAAATCTGAAGGTGATGCGGCTCTCCTGGAGGCGGAGCGAGGACGCGACACTGCTGCTGCAGTGCGCGTGCTGACTACATTGCTGCAGAGTGTGAAAGTAAGCAGTGATGCGGCCACAGCTGAGGGTGCCATAGCCGCTGCAATTGCTGCTCACTTGGCGCCAAAGGCAGCCATGGTGATTGGCCGCATCGCTGCGGCAGCACCTCTGAAAGACAGTTTCGCGGAAAAGCAGAAAGCGAAGGCCGCTATGGAGTGCCTTGTGGATGGCATGACCACCATGTCGCGCTCCAGGGAGGTGTCCCTCAACAGCGCCTGGGCCATCAACCACATCCTGGCACACGCCCCAGCTGTGCATCGCGAAGCTGCAGTGGCAAGCGGGGTCGTCCCAGCGCTGATTACCGCGCTCCAGAAATACGGGGCGACCAGTGCTCCCCTTGCCGTTTCCGCCTGTGAGAGCCTCGCCAACGCCATTTCTGACTCGCCGACGGCGCTGAGCCAGTGCGCATCCGCAAAAGGCATGAACGCCTGCATCAAGTCCCTGAACGCATGGACCGCGTCCGATGGCCAAGCCACAACCGCCGCATGCCGCGCATTGACCAAGATGCTGCAGGGCAGCAACGCGACGGACTTGGCGGCGGCTGTGCAGGCGGGCGTTGCTAAAGCGTGCGTGTCAGCCTCCAGCGCGAGTAACCCATGCGGCCGCATTCCGCAGGGCTGTGCTGCCTCTCTCCGCCTTCTCAGGGTGTTGGCCATGCGCCCTGGCCCTGGCCGGGACGGCGTTACCACCGCAGGCGGCCTGGCTGCTTCGCTCGCGTCCGTCAGAGCGCATGCCGGGGACATGGATGTCGCTGAGGCGGGCTTGTGGGTGGCGTGCTTGTTGACAGCGCCAGTCACAGAGCGCGTTCTGGCCTTATCGGAGGCGGAGGTGTCAGACCTCCTCGCACTTGCCGTCTCTGTGCTCAGCGCGGACCGGTCAAATCCGACGGTGCAGGCACTTGCCTGCAGGCTGGTGCGCAACGCGACATTTGACCCCAAGTACGGCGTGGAGGAGCCGGTGGAGCCCGAAGAGGACAGCGGCATTGTCGGCGCCATCGGCGAGTTCTTCACTAGGACGAAAGCCAAGAAGGAGGAGGCGGTGACACAAGCCAAAGAGGCTGCCGAGAAGCGTCGCGCAGCAGCGGTGGCGGCAGGTGTGCCAGCTCTTTTGCAGGGCACAAGCGCTGCGAACCAACAGCGTCGGAAACAGAGTGCGTTCGTTGCGAACGAGGCGCAGAACGCGCTGGATTCAGTCATCCCGCCGCCGGTGATTCCCAAGCTAAAGAAGCCTGCGGAGCCAACAATCGCATCTGCAGTGGTTGAGACCACCCCACAGGTTGCGCCCCCTGAAGCCGCCCCTGCTGTTCTCCCTGTGGAACAGCCTCCGCCGGGGGAGGCGGCGCCTGCTGCTTCAGTGGAGACTGCTGATGCGCCTGTGCCGACGCCGGGTACCCCTGTGGAGACTGCGGAGGCGCCTGTTGAGGGTGAGGCCGGTGCAGAGGCGCATGCGGTCGAGGGAGTACCAGAGGAGGCTTCCATCGCGAACGAGGGGGCGCTGAGCGCTGCTGCGACGTCTGCTCCTGTAGAGCAAGAGTCTCAGGTTGGGCAGACAGCGTATGATGCTGCGTTAGACCACGACTTGGCACCGGATGAGCACGAGGAGGAGTACGACGATGAGGAGTGGGAGGAGGAGGAGGAGCACAAGTGAATGTGTATCACATGTAACTTGGTCTATGTCACTGGGCGGACGCGGATGTTGACCCCGTGCGCGGGATTGACTGTGAACCCGACGGAAGGGTGCAGAACCCGTCTCAAGAACGCACTGCTGTCTCCATCACCGCCGCTGTCTGCATCAAGCAGCGTCCATTCAAGATGCGAGACGAGCACAGCGACTGACCGCCGCAACGCGGCTGTGGCCAGAGCTGCTCCAGGGCAAGTGCGCGCTCCAGCTGCAAAAGGCATGTACGCCGCCTCACCTCCCGGCGGATTCCGTGATCCACTGCTGGGTAGCCACCGCCCCGGCACAAACTCGTCTGCATCAGAGCCCCAGCATGCACCATCGCGATGCACCGCATAGAGCCATATCGCGGCAGCTCCTCCAGCAGGCATCGCGAGCTGCTGCTTTTGATCGGCGAATGACGCAGGCGATGCGGATGCGGGAACAGTCGGCGCTGCATAGCTGCCGTGCAGGGCGCGCACCACGAGTGGCGCTGGCGGATGTAATCTCAACGTCTCCTTTATTGTGGCATCCAGCATCGCATCCGCTATATCTTCGCTGCCGCGTGCGCGCATTGCAGCGCGCAGCTTGGCCTGCCACTCAACGTCATGGCCCAGGCAGAGCGCACACCATGCAAGCGTAGCGCCTTGTGTGTCATGTCCAGCGAATAGCAGCGTCGCTGCAGCATGCAGGTCATCTAAACTGCCACGATGTTGGGTCATGATAGCTGCCAGCGGCGAGTCAGGTCTCGCAGCCGCCACGGCAATCCTGGCAACCACATGGGCCGCTCTAGTTGCTCTAGCCTCACTGCGCCCCAGCGGCGTGAGATGTCTGTACGCCCAATCAGGTACAACTGCCCAAATGCTGCGCGACCGTGCTGGCAGCGCAGCGCGAAGTGTCGAGGATGCTGCCAAATACGCGTCTTCTAGCCTTGTCGAGACTCCCGCTTCATACGGCGACACGCCCGTCAGGTATGTGAACGTGCTCCGGAGCGCTATCCTTTGGAATGCAGGCAATGCATCTACATCGACCCAGAAACTGTTGACCACGCCGCCAGGAGCAGCAGCTGACTGCCTGGCCGTCACCTGGGCGACGAACGCCTCCACTTCCGCTATCGCCGCCGTCTCCATACCGCCAGTGCCTGCATGTGCGAACGCTTTCACAACTGCACTGCGCTTCCTTCGCCTGCACGCAAGGGGAAGGAGTCACAGTGCAGGTAGCAAACACACAAGGACGTGCTGTGCACGGACCAGTCGTCGCCGTCGGCTGTGAAAAGACCTTCGCCCACGAAGCCCTTGAATGCATCATACCAGGGCGACTTGCTGGAGCCCGCGGCGAGGAGGAGGGAGCGCGCGAGAAGGCCGTCTCCGACGTGCAAGCACGGCTTGTCGTACAGGACGACTCCGAACGCCGCATGCGCGCCGCCAGCAGCTGCCGCGACGCACTTCGCCCGTATTGAGTCAAGCAGGTTGCGAGTGGAGCTTGTGTATGGCCGTCCGGGCGCCCAGCGTGGGCGCCAGGGAAGCACAGGCACTCGAGCGGTGGAGGCGAGGGCGGCTGTGGCGGCGGCACGGCGGCGGAGGAGGAGTGCAGCGCGGGAGAGGCAAAGTATGAGTGCGAACGTGGTGCAGAATACCACGAAAGGCGGCGGCGGCGGCATGCGTGGTGCGTGAAGGACTGTTTAGGCTCACAGAAGTCAGCTCAGAGCAGTGGGCGGAGCGGGCGCTGCCGCGCTACGACAATGAAGCATCGCGGGCGCGATGCAAGCGTAACACGGAGGAACAGATTTCGCGACGCGTCGCGATGCTTCCCTTTCAAAAGTTTTGGCAAAATTTCAATGCCTCTCAATGAGATCTTGTCACTTCATGCTGTTGGCAGCTCCGCTGCGCTTGCAACCTTGGCCACATCCGCAGCCTGGAGGGCGCCCTCTTCTAAGCTAGACCACACACCGCTGTCTGTATCGATCCATCCCGGCACCGCGATAGTCACCACCTCCGCTCCAGAACTGACAGCCACACCATGCGCGGTGACTGTCCGCCGTTTCTGCGCCCCGGACGTGCTCACAAAACCCAGGGCACGGTCTGTTGTGTCCGCAGACAGCGAGAGCGAGGCGTCAACGAACTTGTTGACCAGAGCCTCTGCGTCTGTGTCTGAGAAGCTCCGGATCTGCATGTGTGCGTGTGCGTGGGGAGCACGTGCGTGAGTCGTCAGGGGTTGCGTCTGACAGGCAGGGCGTTGACCAAAAGGCCCAAGCTCTTGTGCAAACCGCTGGCCGCTTGTCCACGAAGCACACGCCGCCAGACACGACGCACCAGTTTCTCTGCCCGGTTCTGGTTGACGTCCAGAGACAGGGTAAACTTCTTACTCCACTTGATCTCGTCCTTTGCGGCCGCAACTGCCATCCTGTTCATGCCGTCTTCACCGCCGTCATATCGACCCAGGATGTTGCTGGCCGACCGCGCCTTGGATGCGGCGTCGCGGTCAGCGCCGTTCAGCAGGGCGGAGATGCGACGCTGGGCTTCTTCAGGGGATAACGTAGAGGTGGCTTCTGTGTTGAAGGAGTCGGCGAGCAAGCGCACTTCCGCCTGCGCGCTGCTCGCAAGCTGTTGTGTCATGCGCGCAGTCTCCTCGTCCTGCTCCTTGTCGTCGCTCTTGTGGCCTCCGGAAAAGAAGCGAGACAAGAGGTCAGCTTTGGTGACAGCGACGCCGCGGGCGCTGGCACGCCGGCTTGAACGCTGGCGGCCACGCGTGAGGGGCGCGGTGGATGAGAGCGTGGAAGCTTGGAGAGACGCCATGTCGCGGGATAGGCTTTGCGAAAAGCTAGCAAATTTGAGCGTGGGAGGACGCGGAAGTTGACGCCGTCAACATAGAGTTACATCTGTGCCACTTGCGATGTCTCGCTCATCTCGCGCTGCGGCGGCGGCGGAGGTGATGAGCCTCTCCGCCTGGCATGCTGGTGCACCCTGTCTCGATGACCATGACTGCCTCCCGTCAAATGCCGGTTCCCCCGCCGCCCGGTGATTTGCTGCTCCAAAGTCGATAAAGACTCGCTTGCGTGCTGCTGCATGTCCGCCTCCAACTCCCGATCCGCAGCGGATGAAGCATCAGGCCCGACTTGAGTTGCCCAGCCCGTCAGCTCAGCGCTCCCGGGGCGTGCGCGAAGCCACTGCTGCTGCTGCTGCTGCTGCACTGCTGTTGACGCTGACATCGTCTTCATGGCATCCACGAGTGATTGCACACTCTCTGACGGAGATGCCACCTCCGCTGGCTTGTCTGGTGACTGGTCCCCAGTTTTGGAGGCAGCTGACAGCATCTTCTGCCTCGCGGAGCGCTCTGTCTCTACAAGGAGACCACGCACGAGGGAATCGAGGCTGAATGTGACGCCGGTACGTGAAGCAGCATCTCCGCTGGCC
>Ga0164296_1005493_pt1 | contig 11087 bp, 1 predicted proteins | sample GEODES057metaG_FD_113533 | JGI IMG/M metagenome (GOLD analysis project Ga0164296, IMG submission 113533) | Dystrophic lake water microbial communities from Trout Bog Lake, Wisconsin, USA - GEODES057 metaG | ecosystem: Environmental > Aquatic > Freshwater > Lake | place: USA: Trout Bog Lake... | reverse complement strand
GACGTCACCGCCGGCGGAGCAGCTGCGCCGCCATCACTACCGTTCTCAGCCGCCAGGCGGCGTGGCAGCATCGGCACGAGCGCATCCAATGCGCATCTCATCATGGCTCGGTGCTCTGGCTGATGCGCGCGCAGCATGGCGACAAAGACCTGCAACACGATCTTCTCCGGCACTGTAAAGCTACCCAGGAATTGGCCGGTGCACAGCAGCGCGGCGCCTTTGGCGGCGCAGTCCTCGCGCTTCAACGCGGCCCAGCCGAGCCTGATGAGCTCACGGCGGTGCGGCGCGAATGCGGCGCACCCGTGGCGGGCACATAAAGCCGCCAGGGCGAGCAGCTCGCAGCGCAGGGTGTCCATTGCTCCTGATGACGTCATAGCGGGGGTGATGGCCTCGGTGGCGGTGGTCGGGGCCGACGCCGCGTCTGCAACGCCAGGGGAAAGGGCGAGGAACGCTGAGACGAGCTTGGCGGGCAGGCCAGTGGCCTCTGGTGACGTCAGCACGGGCGCGAGGGCATTCGCGTCCTCCTCGTGCGCCTCTGCCTGCTGCTGCTGCTGCTGGTCGCGCAGCGCGGCGTGCGCCGCGGCGCTGAGTGCGGGCAGCATGATGAGCTGGCAGGTGGCTTGCAAGGTGCATACAGCGATGACATCACCGCTGGCGACCGCCTCTGCGCGCTCCGCGAAGCACGTCAACGCCGCAGTGCATCGCCCTGCGTCGCCGCCGATCCACGTGGCAGCGGAATCAAGCGCCAGCAACAGCCGGGTTACGTCACCACAGGGCGGAGTCGGACTTCCGGACACGCCGCCGCCGCTGAGCGCCATGTGCGGCCCTGCGAGTGCTGCCAGTGCGGTGGCGACCTCCAAGACACGCTCCACACTGCTGATGACGTCATTATCGGCGGAGATGAGGGCCGTCAAAAGTGAACACAGCGCTTTACACGCCGCTGATGACATGGACGAGCTGTGATGCCCGGGCTGCTGCACAGCAGTGATGAGCGCAGCGTGGAGCTGCTGCTGCCACGCCGCGTCGCCGCTTGCGAGCCACGTCACGCCGCCTGGGGCGGCGCTGAGCAGAGCGACAAGCCGTAACGCGTTGGCCACGCTGGCAGAGGCAGCAGAGGTGGCAGCAGCGCCTGGTGGTGCTGCCGTGTCCACGTCCATGGCTACTGGTCCACCAGCGGTGACGTCACTGGCAAGTGGCGCAGCTGTTTTCCTGCCACCACGTCCTCCACCGCCGCCGCGACGCGGCTCGCCGCCAGCGCCCTGCTGCTGAATCGGTGCTGCCACGTGGACAGCCGCAGTCGCAGCCGCTGCAGCTGCCACGTCAGCCGCGAGTAAGTGCGGCACTACGTCAACGACTGACGCACGCAGCGCGGCACATAAGCGGGCGTAGCACGCGGCCGTGCTGCTGCCGCTGCCGCTACTGCTGCTCGTGACGTCAGCAGCAGCGCGTTTCAATAAGCCACGTATGCGGCGTTGGTGAGTGTCCCTGCTCAATGCCTGGTGTGACGTCATCATCGCCGCTGCCGCCGTCGCCGCGTCCACGTCACCCGCGAGGAGGTGCCACAAGCTTGCGTCCCAGCCCGTGCAGCATGACGTCACCACCGCGAAGGAGCCTCCCTGCGGTGATGTGGCACCAGCTGCTGCAGCGCCCAGCGCGTCATGCACCGTGTTCACAGCCTCCCACGCCGCAGCGAGCTGGTCGCCTGGCACGCAGTTGCGTGGCAGCGCGGCTAAGCACCCAACCAGTGCTGACGTCAGCTTGCACACAGTGAGCGCCCCGTTGTTGCTCACCGATGACGACGATGACGTGGCGCCACCTGTTGTCTGCGCTGCCACCGCCTTTGCCTCGTCGCCTAGGGCGGTGAGTTGGCCCACCAGCGCGGTGACGTGGCTTTGGGTGATGGCACCAGGCAGCAGCGGCACCACGGTGCGCAGCGCCGCAGCGGGGCCGAGACCCGCGCGGAGGCGCGGGGGTGGCGGCGATGCAGCACTGCTGCCTGCTGCTGATGACGTGGCAGTCATCAAGGGGGCGAACAGGCGGTGCAAGGCGTTGACGGCTAACACGTCTCCCCCTGACGTGGCTGCCAGCGCTGCGATGCCGCGCGCTGCCAAGCCAGCCAAGCTGGGCAAGGGCGTCCACGCGGCGTTGCTGTGCGCTGCGATGACGTCACCGGGGGTGATGGGGCTCACGTAGGCGAAGCAACAACCCGCCGCAACGTGGCGCAGCCGCTGCCGACCCGCAGTCACGTCATCGGGGAATGATGCTGCGCCCCCATACTCGCCGAGGGCGGCTAACACGTCACCAGCGAGGCACAGCATGCTGACACGCAGGCGCATCATGGCAGCTGCACCAGGCGCACCACCCACGGCGCCAGCGCCAGCACCGCCGCCAGCTGCAACGCCAGCGCCCCCCGGAATGCCGCTGCTGCCCCATGCCATCGCGCCGTGCCACGTCATCTGGGTCGGCGGCGAAGCTAAGGCTGGCACCGCATCTGCTGTGGCGGCAGCTGCTGCAGCTGCTTGCTGTTGCTGTTGCTGTTGCTGTATCTGTTGTTGCTGGGTCTGAGTGGCCGCTGCCTCCGTAGCGGCGTTGATGACGTCACACATGGCGTCGAGGGCGGGGGCACTGTCAAGGGTGACGAGCCCGCATGACGTGGCAAAGGCAAGGCATGCGGCCAGCTCGCCGCGCAGGGGCGGGCTCAGCGCGGCGGGCGCCCGCGCATGCGGTGATGTCAGCAAGGCGGGGAAGGTGGCAGCGATGCTAGGGTGACGTGTTTGGAGCGCTGTGCCGAGCGCCTTGCGCGCCCTGTCATCAGCGTCAGCATCAGCAGGCAGCAGCAGCGCGCGTAGCCCAGCCTCTGCCACGTGGCGCGAGGCTGGACACGAGCTCAGCGGTGATGTCAGCACAGCACAGCACGACGCCACGCAGCTGGCCACCGCGGCACTGCCCCCCTGCTCCTCGTCCCTCTGCCAGGTCAGCAGCAGTCGCGCCGTGTGCCGCAGCGCGGTTTCAGCCTCATAAGCTACCCCGGCACCGCAGCTAGGCATGATGACATCGTAGCCGGAGGTGAGGGGCGCGGCGCACAGCGCGGCACACGCGGCTGGCGCAAGCACGCCTATCCAATGACGCGGCATGAGATCCAGTAACGCAGGCACGCACGCCACGGTGGCAGTGCAAGCAGCCCAGCTGCCACCACCAAAGCAGGCGTGCAGGAACGCATGCCACGCGTCAATTGTCCACGTTGGCGGGGCTGCATCAGGCTTTGCCAGCTGGGCAGAGGCGGTGAAGAATGCCGCTAAGGCGTGGACGGCGGCGGACCGCGACTTTGGGTAATTTACCCCGTCAATGGCGGCGTCAAGCACCGCCATCGGCGAGATGGTGCCGAACGCGGCTGCGCCCTTGATTGGTGCAGCAGTCGCAGTGGCGCTGGTCGATGATGACATGGCGGCGGCGTTGGCGGTGATTTGACCAGCACTGGCGCTGTGGCAAGCACACAGAACAGCCACGTGGCGGCAGAGGCGGCGAATAAAACGCAGCGCGGTTGAGGGCGTGATGCCAGGCATGTGGTCCACTACAGGAGCACCTGCACCTGGCACGCTGCCGTCCTGCGCGTCGGCCATGGTTACATCGCCAACCAGCCCCTCCTCCGTCTCCGCCGCGTCATCATCCGAGGGGGCGATCACACCACTGCATGCTGCGTCTGCATGCGCGCACAACGCGAGCAGAGCGGCGCGGAAACAGCGCTCGTCTGCGTCGCGGGCTAAGGCGCTGCGGGCACCACAATCCATGTCCGGCGCCTTGCGCTGCACACGTGGCACCGTGGTGTGCGTCGCATCTGCATTGCCGTCAAAAAAGGCGAGCAGTGCCGCTATGCCGGTGGCCACATCGCCGCCGGCGTCGCCCGGGGGGGGTAGGTTCAGCCAAGCCACCAGCGCCGCGTAACATACCCCGGCAGCCGCGGCGCGGTGCTGCACCGCGTGCGTACCCATCGCAGGCGAGCCGCCAGCTGGCTGGGCCGACGATAAAGTCGATGACATGGCGCTGGTCGTGGGCACCGCGTCAGCCAACAGCGTGTCCCTTGCAAACGTCACGAACCGATCTAATGGCAGCTGAAACGCGCCGCCAGGGCTAAGACTGGCGATGCATCGCCCGCCAGCTTCAGGGCTGCGTCTCCAGAGGTTCGCCACGTCACCAGCGGCGGTGGAAGCCCCCCCGCTGACGCTGCTACTTCTTTGCAATGCCGCTGCGCGCGCGCGCGCCCCGAACTTGCCCAGCAGCTGTAGCGCGCGCGTGGCATGCTGCTGCGCTTGCTGCGGAGATTGGTAGCCAGGCGGCAAGGCCACAGGCACGTACGGCGACGAGGTGTTCGCAGCTGCCCATGTAGCCGCCGCCGCTGAGGCGGTGAGCACGGATCCGCCAGCTCGTAGGAATGACCACAAGCAGGCGTGGATGTCCGGAGCGAGATCGCCCAGCGCCGCGTCCACCACCGTTGGTTGGAAGTGATCCACCCAGGACTCCAAGCACCGCATGCCTAGCAATTGCAGCTCCGCGCTCATGTGCTGCCCCTGCGCCTGCACATTCACGCCGCCACGGAGCGCGAGCAGCAGCGGGCCGCTGAGGCGCGGAACCAACGCCGCCATCTGGCCTGGAACCGCTGGCAGGGATAAACACAGCTCAACTGCCGCATCGCCCAGCGCGCCGGTGCATCGACACCGCCCAGTCGGTTGTGGGGCAAGGAGACGGAGAAGTGCGTCCAGAAGCGGGCGCAAGAACGGGGCGAGTTCGCGAAGAAGAGCTTCCGACGGCGAATGGCTGAGGGCGCGGAAAGCGTAGCGGAGGAGCTTCACTGGCGGCGGCACATCGCCAGCACCTCCGCCAGATGGAGCTGGCGACGCTGCTGATGTGCTGCCAGAGGCATGGCCAGCAGCCACATGAATTGGAGGTACGGTCAAGGTGTCAGCAGCGCTGTGGAGCGCTCGAAGGGCTGTTTCCGCGACCATTCCGAGATGTGGCTTCAATGCCAGTGTCGCTAATGATGGCTGCTGCTGCTGCTGAGCAGCGCCTGGCGCGCCAGATCCAACACCGCCGGCAGCTGTTTGAGCAGGTTGGCGAACCACAGATTGCAGGACGAGTGACCAGAGGCGCATCGTGAGCGCGCATTGCGCCTGCGCTTTCGTACTGATCGGCGCAGATGTCATGCTTGAATGGAGCAGCAGATCGCCGTTGCGCGCCTCTGCCAAGAACGTCGACATCACCGGCGCCGCCACGTGACAAGCAGCTGGTGAGCTAAGCAGCACGTGGAACACGCTGACAACTTGAGGCTGCACCACGCAGGCTGCATGCAGCGCGTGGAGGTGTGTGAAACAACCAGCGCTGGTGTTCCCATGCGAGGATGTCAGCACAGCAGCTAAGCCCGGCGGCGAAAGAACGCTGAGAACGCCACAGAATGCCTCCAGCACCTCCTGCGCCTCGCTGCTGTGCGGCAAGCTCGCGGTGGGTGCACTCATGTCGTGCGCGGCAGCCACGGCAGCAGGGGAGTAGTACAGGTGGCGGCAACATGCTGGTACAGAGGCCAGCAGGCGCCCAATGTGGCGCAAAGCACCTGCTGGCGCGGTCAGCAAATTGCTGCTGCCTGGCGCGACACCGCCGCGGGAAGTAGTACCGTGGAGTTGTGGCGGCGGAGGTGTGGTGTTGGCACCCTGATGTTGAGGTTGTATGTCGTACTGCCCCAGCGTCCACGTCACTGATTTCAGCGTTGACATCAGCGAGCGGAGCAGCGCGCGTGCGTCACCAAGCTCACGGACTGCCCATTCGCCGGCAGGCGCGCACGCACCGAGTTTGCCACACAGCGACGCCATGGGTAGTCGGCGTAAAGCTGGCTGCTGTGCATACGGCGCTGGTAACGCCGCTTGGCCCGATGGCGGCCCTAGCAGAGCCGTGATATGCGGCGGCAGGTCTAATGGCGGAAGACCATTCAACACGTCATTGCTGGCGCAAGCAACAGAGGCTTTGTCAGCCTTGTTTTCGCTGCCAGTCGAGGGCCCAGCAGCAACGTGTTGCGCCGCCAATGCAGCTAGATGTGGCGCTTGCATCGCTAATGCCTGCACGCGCGCGCACAGCGCCGCCTGAACCTCGCATAGCAGTGCAAATCCTTCCTCCCGCGCCCCCGGCTCTGGCGCGCTCCGACGCCGCGGCGAGATCAAGCACTCCACAGCTGAGATGAGGAAGCGACAGCCGAGAGAATGCAGCGCGCAGCCAGCCGTTGGATCGCGGAAGATAGCGATGTAGCGGTGCACGAACATCCCTAATTGGGTCACACTCAACGGGCCGCCGTTGAACGCAGGTGGTATTTGCGTGTTCAGCTGCGCATCTGCGTCGCCGGTGCTGATTGGTGCCGGTGCCGGTGAGGGTCCCGCCTCAAGGTGGACGGCCACTTCCGCCATCAGCGACATGCCCAGCGGGCGCAGCGCATCAGCCGCCGCCAAGCTCGGTCCCAGCACAACAGCCTCGTCGAGCAAGCATGCTACATGTGGCGGCGCGAGCAGCGCTGCGCGCACATCACCACCGTGTTGGCTACTCAGCACATGCCTGGTTGCCACGAGAAGCTCTTTGCGCACTGCCACTGACTCCGGACATCCCACAAGCAGTGCCGCCATGGCTGCGCCCAGCGCAGCTGCATGTGGACGCAGCTGGATTTGAAGCGGTCGCAACAAGAAGGCGACGAAAGACACCGCTTTGACTTGCGCTGCCCGGATGTCTGCGTATGCTGCACGTGCATGCGGCGGCACTTGCGTCACCATCTCGAACGCCTGGATCCGGAATTTCATGACGTCCAGGAAGAGGGTGACCAGCTCCGTGGCGCGGGTGTAAAGGTGCGGGCTGTACAGCTGGAAAAGGAACGTCATTACCAACGGAAGCTCTGTGAGTAACCGGCAGCTGCGTAATGCGGGCACCACGGCTTTCGGGACTTCACCGCCACCTGCTGCTGCTGCGGCGGCGGCGTTCTGAGCATCAGCTTGTCCACCACCACTACTTCCGCTATTATGCAGATGGAATGCCACCGTCTCCTCGAAGCCCGCGAACAGAGCACACGCTGCGTCTAGGAACGCAGGCACAGTGGCATCCAGGCCGTGGCGGAGCGACTTGTGAAGGTCCGACGTCAAGCGCAGTGCTGACACCGCCACATCTTCACTATCTCGTGTCAGGACCGAGCACGCGGCTGCGAGCACCGCTGGTGCGTGTGGCCGCAGTGCCTGTGCGTGGAGGGCGTGTGTTGCGTGAGACGTGCGTGTTTGGACACAAGACCATAGCAGCAGGGTTTGGCACAAGGGGCGGTAACCCGCGATCGGCGGCGGGGACGCACTTCTGTGGGTGGTAACCGGGCGAGCACGTCCAGTGTCGCAGCTCGCAGTCTCGCCCCCGGCGACAACTGGCCGTCGCTGTGCTGTGCGCCATCCACAGCGCCAGTGTCACTGTCCTCAGCTTGCAGCACCGCGCACAGTGGCGGCACGACGGCGGTGAGGTAAGCACTGTATTGCGGTGTGTTGACCACTTCGAGGCCGTCACGCAGCTCGAGCGCAGCACGCAGGCGATCAGCAACAGCTGGGGTGTGTGTTGTCAGTCAAGAAGGGCAGTCAGTGCGTGTTGTGGCCGGCACGGGGCGCGCGCGCGCAGTGCAGTGTGCGTGTCGAATGGGGCACGTACGCAATTTGGTGTCTGCTACGCGCTGCGCTCTGTCATTCGCAGCGCTGTGTTGCAAGAGGGAGTGGTTGAGTGTTAGAGCTACGACAAAAGGGCGACCACGGCGGTAAAGGTGGTGCAGGCGTGCCTGACGGCATCTTGTGTCGCCATCTCGTGTGAAAGGACGACGAGGGGCGCTATGCGTGATCGCAAGGTGGGTATTCTAGAGGGGTAATACCCTCCTGCCCTCTACTGAGGTTTGATTCACGCATCGCTCTCCTCGCCTCCCGAGGAGAGCGGGAGGGCATCTTTTGCCAAAGTACTGACATCCCCTGCATCCTCTTTTGCCTTTGCCTCTTCAGCAAGCGAAGGCTCCGCAACAGCCGCCTCGTCTTCTTTGAAATTCAGGACCTCCTTCTCCTCTTCAGCTACAGCCGCCTCCTTCACCGCCGCCTCCAGAGCAGCAGCAGCAGCCGCAGCAGCCTTGTCAGCCGCCTCTTTGTCAGCAGTGGCTTGCTGCTTCTCCGCCTCCAACGCGGCGGCGGCATCGGCAGCAGCCTTGTCCGCTGCCGCCTTTTCCTCTGCTGCCTGCTTCTTGGCAGCCTCCGCCGCCACGGCAGCAGCGGCATCGGCAGCCGCTTTGTCCGCTTGCTGCTTTGCAGCGACAGCGCGCGCATCCGCCGCCGCCTTGTCTACATCGACAGCCACTGGCACGATAGATGGTTCTGGATGCGGCGGTGGTGGTGGCGGCGGCGGCGGCGGAACTTCCACTACTGGTGGTTTCAGCACTGCCACTTGCTTCTCCCACAGCGCAATCACCTCATCTTGATTCGCGGCAGCAGCGACGCGTTCATCAATGACGACCACTCTTGTGACGCCCCCGCCTGCTGTGCCCACGTACTCGGTGTAGAACAACGGGAGCTGGTCACCGCCGCAGAGCGTGACGTCGTCGTCAGACGATGCATGTCCCTTGACGCCGCTGGAGAGGCGTGTCAAGCCGCAGCCGATGGTGCAGCCAAACTCGTTGGCTAAGAACGTTGTCCAATCCGCGCCAGCGACGGGTTTAGCATTGCCACCCGGATGGAGGACATACACTTTCCGTTTCAGCGCTTTCACGATGTGCACGATCAGCAGCGCGGTGCCCAGGCTCAGCTCACTCGAGGTGCCTGCAACCAGACGGACAAGCAAGTAGCGGTCAGGCAGTGTCTGCGCAGCCCCTTTGGCCGGTTGCGCTTCTGTTCCTTCCTCGTCCGCCCACATCCATGGGAATGACCAGAGAAGCGGCGGCGACGGGCGCTGCTCGGATTCATCGCTGGGCTGCGGACAGCCAATCACAGTTGTGGGTGGTCTGGAAGCGGCCGTCCAGGCGCGTAGCACGCGGACAAGGCGGTCATATACCGCCTCTGTTCCGCTCTCGCCAGGCGCCCACAGCGTGTTATGCCAACTCAACGCCGCGCCAGGGCGGTGCTCACGAGCGTCAGTACTCTTTCGCCGCTTATCGTCGTAGTTGCCCAAATTGCCGTCGAACACGCAGCGCTGCTGCAGTCGTGGGTACTCGCCGCTGCTGTGCTGCATCTTTGCCTGTGGTTGGAACAGCGCCGGCTGCGGCTTATTGCTTGCCCGTGGTGAAGTCGCGAAGTCGCAGGATTCAAGGGATAGGGAATTATGGCCTCCACCCAGCAGCTGCAGTTGCCACAACAGCGCGGACACAGCCGTCACTTGCGCTAACGCTAGCCACGTCACCGGTGGCGCGCGTGAAAGAACAGCAAGCAACTCGTTGTCCAAGCATTGCATGGCCACGCCGCGCAAATTGAAAGTCGTGGCCACCGTTTCCGCCTGCACTGCGAAAGCCGCGACATCGGCCAGTGTGAGTGCAGAGGACGCGACGTCCTTGATGCGGGCGGAGACAAGCGACACAACGGACTCAAGGCGCGTTTTGGAGGACTCGCTGTGGAAGACCAGTCGCCAAGCACTCGCGATGTCCTCCGGCGCCGTGTCCCAACTCCGGGGCATGCGCAGCGCGAGTGTAGTCAGCTCCAGCAATAAGCGACCGTCAGGCCCATTCGGGTGGCTTGAAGGCGGAAGAAGTTTCGCAGGCGCTTGCAAGGCCGTGAATGCAATTGTGTGGCACATATGCTTCTCGGTGAACACCGCAGCGTCTGTGAGTACCGGCACTGCGACGCCTCGGAATGATGGCAGCGGTGATAAGAAGTCTAGGATGCGGGTTATCAACCGCACGGGCGGTGGTGGATCTCCGCCGTCGCTGCCACGTCCAGGGAACTGCTTGTAAAACAGTGCAGACAATGCGCCCGGCTGGAATGCGGCTGTGAGTGGACCTAGCAGCGGCGGGTCCACGAGCCACGCTGTGCGAACAAAGACAGCGAGCATGACGCGCAAACTGCCCTCGTCGGACTTCACCCATGGCCATTTGCTACTCTCCGAGCCACCGCCTTTCTTTCCGCCGCCGCCTTTGGCAGAAGCAGCAGTCACGTAGCGCGCACCCAGGCTGGCCGCGTAGTTGGAGTATCGCAGCGCCTTTGCGAGCACATCCGGAGTCAGGAAGGAGCCATGGCCGTGGTTGTCAGAACCGCCACTGCCGAGAGATAAGCGCGCAAGCATCGTCGGCGGCTGTACACCATACGTAGCAAGGATGCTCTTACACGCGCCGTCACCGAGATCGTCGCAGGAGCTGCCGTCTTGTTCGAACTGCATGCAGAAATCAACAAGCGCGGGCAGACTGGCGTCGGTGGCTGGCATCGACGCTGTGCTGCCTGCAGCAGCTGCTGCGATGCCGAGCAAGATGGACGCAGGCAGCATAGCTAGATCCGCAAGCATGGCTTTGGCTTCTTCATGGAGCGTGCGGTCGGGAGTGTACAGCAACGCCTGTAGCGCATCGCACATGAGGGCAGCATTCCCGGAAGAGACCGCCGCAGCTGCAAACTCTCTCCAAAACAGGAGACTCGTGAGCTTCAAGCCTCGGAAGTGCTGCAGCGTGGACTCAAGTGCCAGCTTGGTGGATAGGAGTCGGGGAGTCAGCGTTGCAATCAGCCTTGCGATTGATTTTTCTGCACCGCCGTCAGCGAAGCAAGCTGCGATTGTAGCCAGCGGAGCGGGTGGCGATGCGTGCTGTCGCGGTTGGAGGGATGTCACCCACGCGCAATCTGCTGGATCGCACATCTTGGCGCCCCGGGGCACAGAGCACAAAAACAGGATGGCGTCCACAATGACCGCAATCTCGCGCTTCGTGGGTAGCGCGCCATCGACGAGCAGAGTCGCAATTCTATCAGCTTCTTCAGCAACCGCGACCGCATCAGGCGCTGAAAAAGGCATGCAAAGAAACAACACCCTCGCAGCTTGAGACCTCGCAGAAGCTGCAAGCAGCGCCGCCATAGCGCGCGCATTGTTCT
>Ga0164296_1005491_pt1 | contig 11094 bp, 12 predicted proteins | sample GEODES057metaG_FD_113533 | JGI IMG/M metagenome (GOLD analysis project Ga0164296, IMG submission 113533) | Dystrophic lake water microbial communities from Trout Bog Lake, Wisconsin, USA - GEODES057 metaG | ecosystem: Environmental > Aquatic > Freshwater > Lake | place: USA: Trout Bog Lake... | reverse complement strand
TTCTTGTTCAATATTATGTCTGCACTCGCAGCATATTCCTTTTTCCCTAAGAAACCTTCCCTAAACATAAAAATGGAACATTCAAACCAACTTAAACTCGCAGCTTAACCCGAACTCACGTTATTTAACAAAATATTTCGAGGTTTATTCAAAGCTGATTTATCAGTAAAAAGACAATCGGTAACGATACCGGAAACGGTTTCATTTTTATATAGCCCAATTACCAGTTCACATCGCTACATTTGAATGCGGGTTTGTCATTTATGAAGTATAAAATTGCACTAAACTTATCATTAAAAAGATAGTCCATCCCGTATAAAAAATAATTTTTCATAGATTTAAACACAACAAAATGAAGTTGAAAGCGATTGCAATTGCCTTGCTATTTTCTACAGTATTTAATTACACAAATGCACAGAAACCTAAGGTATTTTTGGTGAACCCTGAGCGGTTGATTGAAGTTAAAGCCAGAATAAAAGCAGGAGATGCCGTATCGAGGGCCTGGTTGACCAGTTTAAGAAAAGATGCAAATAAATATTTAGCAGAAAAAGAGCCTTCTGTCATGAATAAAAACCAAGTGCCCACAAGTGGCGACAAGCACGATTATATGAGCCTTGCTCCTTACTTCTGGCCAGATCCTACCAACCCAAATGGTCCATACATACGTAAAGATGGACAGCGTAACCCGGAGATTTATGGGATAAATGACCACAAAGCAGTAGATGAAATGGGCAAAGCAGTCAAAAACCTGTGTCTTACTTATTATTTATTGGATGATGAGGCTTATGCAAAGAAAGCTTCAGCGTTTTTGCACGTTTTCTTCTTGGATGCCGCCACAAAAATGAACCCCAACATGAACTTTGCGCAAGCTATTAAGGGGGTTAATGATGGCAGAGGCACTGGCATACTGGATACCCGCACTTTTGCTGATGTGGTGAGTGCAGTTGGACTGCTTGAAGGCAGCAAATGGTGGACAAAAAACGATAATGAGCAACTAAAAGCATGGTTTACGCAATACCTCGATTGGATGCAAACAAGTAAAGGCGGAAAAGATGAACACAATGCCAAAAACAACCACGGGATATGGTTCGATACGCAAATGTTGAGCGTAGGATTGTATCTTGGCAAAGAAGATTATGTGAAAGATTACCTCAAAAGCACCATTGCCCGAATAGACGTGCAGCAAGAAGCTGATGGAAGGCAACCTTTGGAGCTTGTAAGGACAACTGCATTGGGATATAGCACGTTTTGCTTGCAGGCATGGTTTACGGCCGCCAATCTAGCAGATAATGTTGGGGTTGACATCTGGAACTATTCTACTCCAACTGGCAAAGGGGTAAAGAAAGCATTGGATTGGTTGCTACCTTATGCCATGGGCGAAAAAGAATGGACATATCCGCAGATTCATGAGTACAAAAACACCGAAATGCTCCCCCTTTTATTGCAAGCCGTGAAGCATTACAAAGAAGAAAAGTATGCTGTGGCATTAGAAAAGGTAGTTGCAACAAAGGATGATGTGTATGAAGAGATATTGTATGGAAAATAGGGAAATAAGTTGTAGGTATTAAGTAATAAACTTCCTTGTCAAAACTACAGCAAGAATAAGGTTTACTGATTAATGATAATGAAAAAGGGGGTTAGTTGTTAGAAAGACGTTTTCTAACAACTAACCCCTAATCATTAACAACTATACTTCTGTTTTTCAACAATCCATCATTTATATTAAAATAGGTACTATATTTCCGCAATTGTAAATATTTAGTGTCTTTCGTTTAATTTATAACTGATTATGAGTTCATTGTTCCGAAAAAAGTCAATTGCTAAAATAGTTGCAGATACCGAAGCTGGGTTAAGCGATGGTCATGGGGGGCATTCACTCCATAAAGTATTGGGTGTAAAAGACCTCACTTTCATGGGTATTGCAGCCGTTATTGGTGCAGGAATCTTCTCCACTATTGGTACGGCGGCATTCAATGGCGGGCCTGGTATTTCCATTCTTTTTATCATAACGGCTGTTACCTGTGGATTCAGCGCACTCTGTTATGCGGAATTTGCAAGCAGGGTACCCATTGCCGGCAGTGCCTATACTTATGCCTATGTTAGCTTTGGGGAAATAGTGGCATGGATAATAGGCTGGGCATTGATACTGGAATATGCAATAGGCAACATAGTGGTGGCAATAAGTTGGAGCGGATATTTCAATAATCTGTTGCAAGGCCTCGGCATACACTTGCCAGATTGGTTGGTGAACGACCCGTTTTCCGTAGGCGCATTAGTGGACGACGCCAACAAAGCCACAGCAGCGCATCAACCTTTGACGGATACGATGCAAGCAGCTATTGCCGCTTGGAACAATGCCCCTCTCCTATTTGGCAAGCATTTCTTCATAAATGTGCCTGCACTTGGGATTGTTGTACTCATCACCATCCTAGCTTATATAGGTATTAAAGAAAGTAAGAAAACAACCAACTTCATGGTTATTTTTAAAATTATAGTAATCATCTTAATCATTATTATCGGTAGCTTTTATATAAAAACAAATAACTGGCATCCTTTTATGCCCAATGGATTTGGTGGTGTATTGGCTGGTGTAAGTGCAGTTTTTTATGCCTATATAGGATTTGACGCCATCTCCACGACTGCCGAAGAATGCAAGAACCCTCAAAGGGATTTGCCTAGAGGGATGATCTACTCACTCATCATTTGTACCGTATTATATATACTAATCGCATTGACACTGACCGGTATGGTAAACTACAGCGAACTGAAAGTGAACGACCCATTGGCTTACGTGTTTGAAAAGATACACCTCACTTGGATTGGTTACATCATATCAGTGAGTGCAGTCATTGCTACAACAAGTGTATTGTTGGTGTTTCAATTAGGACAACCAAGGATTTGGATGAGCATGAGCCGCGATGGTTTACTACCCAAGAAATTTGGACAAGTACATCCTAAGTTTCATACCCCTGCTTTTGCAACCATCATCACAGGGATATTAGTAGGCGTTCCATCACTATTTCTACCAAGTAGCCTGATGACCGACTTAACTAGCATTGGGACATTATTTGCCTTTGTACTCGTTTGTTTTGGGGTGTTGGTATTACCCAAACTAACCCATGCCAAGAAGAGTGCATTCAGGTTGCCCTATATCAATGGCAAATGGATACTTCCAATTTTGACAGTGTTGATCTTTGTAGGCTTTCACACACATATAATTAATGATACCAAAGACTCCTGGGGATTTAAGATAGTAATGAGCTCTCATTCTCGTATAACTAATGCTATTACCCAAATAAGTACTGAAAGCTTTCAAGAAATACTCTTCTTAGTATTTATGGGCATTCTAGTAGTCGTTGCTATACTCGCATTCCTACGAAACTATTCTGTAATACCCATTGTGGGTGCCTTGTGTTGCCTGTATCTGTTAACTGAAATACCGGCTATCAGTTGGCTATGGTTCTTCGTTTGGATGGGAATAGGCTTGATTATATATGGCACTTACGGAAAAAAGAACAGTAAATTAGGAAAAGAAGGAAGATAGGAAATTAAAAAGGGGGTGATATTATTCTTATCAGTTGCCACTATTATCTTTACCCCTATTTTCGCAAAAAACTCTGCTTCTTGTCACAGCCCAGCGTAGCTATTGTTATTTTAAATTATAATGGAAGGAATCATTTACAGATGTTCCTTCCTTTTGTATTGAATAGTTCCTACCCCAACAAACGTATAATAGTTGCCGACAATGCCTCTACCGATGACTCCATAGAGTTGGTCAAAACACAGTTCCCTTCGGTAGAAATACTAATCAATAAACAGAATGATGGCTTTGCTGGTGGCTATGACTGGGCATTGAAACTAATAGAAAGCGAATACTATGTCCTACTTAATTCAGATGTAGAAGTGTGTAAGGATTGGATAGAACCCATTATCAATTTAATGGAAAGTGATGCCACCATTGCTGCTTGTCAACCCAAATTAATCTCCTACTACAATCGCAACTTATTGGAATATGCAGGTGCCTGTGGCGGATGGATAGATAAATTTGGGTATCCCTTCTCTAGAGGAAGGGTCTTTGATGTGTTGGAAGAAGACAAACACCAATACGAAGACATTCAGGAAATATTTTGGGCAAGTGGTGCCGCTATGTTTGTGAGAAGTAAGGTATTCCATCAACTAGGTGGCTTCGATGATTCTTTTTTTGCACATCAGGAAGAAATAGATTTATGTTGGCGAATGCAATTGGCAGGTTTTAAACTGATGGTTGTTCCTCAGTCGGTTGTTTATCATGTGGGGGCAGGCACATTGCCACGGGGAGGCAGGAAAGTATTCCTCAACTTCAGGAACAACTTAATCATGCTTTCCAAAAATCTTACGCTTGGGGAGAAGCTGACAGTATTGCCTTTCCGCTTCCTGCTCGATGCCATCTCTGCTTGGAAAGGTTTATTTCAAGGTGATTCTAATTTCTTCACTGCAATATGCAAAGCGCATTTTTCAGTGATTTGCATCTGGTTCAAAGGATTCAAAACGCATTCTTTAAAGAAAGTGCCGATGCGAAAGTTGAAAGGCGTTTACAATGGCAGTGTGGTTTGCCAATATTTCATAAAGCATAAACAATATTTCAGTGATATTGTGGACAACAAAGAGAAATTATAAAAATGTTTCAACGTCAGTAACAATTATATCATCCTGAACCCTATTTTTGCGTCACAATTTTATAAGTATATGAGTAGTCACGAACATATCACAGAAGATGAAACAAACTTAGACTTTACCAAAAGCTGGGTAAACTCTTCAAAATTCATTTTCTATCTATCTGTTATCTGCGTTTTAGGTGGTTTATTTGGTAATTGCTTCAGGCTTTACCAAGTTCGCTACAAAGGGCATCCCGATGTAGAGATACAAAGCAGTACCAAATACATACCCGAATACAAATAAGAAATTATAAGAAAAAAGTTTGGGTGTTTCAGTTGCGACTCCTATATTTGCACTCCCAAAACACTAAAACAGTTCTTGTAGTTCATGCGAAAGTAGCTCATTTGGTAGAGCACGACCTTGCCAAGGTCGGGGTGGCCAGTTCGAGCCTGGTCTTTCGCTCACACAAAAATTCCATCGCAAGATGGAATTTTTTTTGGCAGCCTTGGTGGTGGAACTGGTAGACACGCAGGACTTAAAATCCTGTCTTCAGCAACGGAGGTGCGGGTTCGATTCCCGCCTGAGGCACAAAGCCCGCTTTTATGGCGGGCTTTTTTATTGACTAAAACTCATTACTTCGAAAAAAAACAGACAAGTAATGACGTCACCTTCTGCATCGTAGGGATAAGGGGGTGGAGCGGACTTGTTTATTTGGCAGTAGAGCCGCAATTTGTAAAACATGAAATGAATAAGCTATTTGCCGACATTGAAACGCTCGTATCCCAAAACCTCACCCTTAAACAAGTGCTTTACTATGCTCCTTACATACACTTTCTGTTTGCCAAGATACACCCCTTTGCAGACGGCAACGGAAGGGCTGCAAGGTTATTGGAGAAATGGTTTTTAGCCGAAAACTTAGGTAATGCCGTTTGGGGAATACCTACCGAAAAGTATTATTATGATAATAGGCAGACATATTACAATGGCTTAAACATAGGCGTAAACTACTATGAGACATTTGAAAGACTCAACCAAACGCTGCCATTTTTAACCCTATTACCTAAAGCGGTATGTTATAAACCGGTGAATTAGGATGTAAATTGATACATTAAACATTTGTCTAGGCATTTTCCCAGATGTTCAATATACGAAGCGATTAAAATTATTTTTTAGTAACCCTAAGTACTTCGAATACCCAATATCTTACCCGCTTCAAACAAATATTTCCTCAATATCCTACATCGCTCATATTCCTCTTGCAGAATGTAGAAAACATACATCTCATATACCATTGATAGTCGTAAAAGAGGATTTTCACTTTTAAAGACATAGTTAAGCCCATCTTTCTCAACAAATTCAAAGATTTGTTCAAATGTGCTTCTTTTGCTTTCCTCAAGTTGCCTATCCCCCTCTTCCAACAGTTTATCAAATTCCTTATCAATCATAGATAAATGTTTTCAGTAACCACCGTTTTCTCGACCGAAATCTTCCCAGAAAATACTTTTTATTTTATGTTTGAAATGCTCAAATTCAGCCCATTCTTTCCAATCAAAATCATCACCAATTTCAATTCTCTTTTTGTTAGAACAACAAAAAAATATCAAAAATGCCCTTTTATTTAATACCCCTTTTGTATCAATAAAGGCGGCTTCCCATTCAACCTCAGTAAACATCATATCGCCACACTCTGGGCAGCAGAATTTGTTATACATAAATTCAAGCTTTATTTTTCTATCCGTATTCGTTTTTGGTTCAAAGGATTGATTCGATATAAAATTACTCTTATCGGAAAATACAGTATCAACAAAACTAGCTTTAAAATCCATCCAATAACATGGGCAATGAAAAAGAGACCCGTGTCATAATCGTAGTTAGTATTTTTCTTCATTTGCTATGTTTGAGAATCAAAAGTACTACCATCAAATACCCAATACCAAATGTTATTTCCTTTAAAGAGGACACCATTACTCATTAAATAAATTGAAATTCAATCTGTTATTTATAAAAAAATGACTAATTGACTTTTCAAACATCTTGCTTTGAATTGAATTTAGTGATATTAGATAGGATACTTTTGCAAAACAAATTAAAAGCAGTTAATGCAAAAAACTACACAATTGGAAATTGCAGAAGTAGCACAACTTGTTACAATTCTAAAGGAAGCGAAAAAGCCTATTCCACGTACCGAACTCTTAAAAATTGTAAATGATGAGCGTAGACTCACACGTAGGCTCGATTACATTAAAGAGACGTTTACCAACTTATACCTAATATATGTAAAGGAAGGCTACCGTCTTGTAAACAAGCGTTCTTATAGTTACAAAGCAACCACATCTAAAAAGAATAAACCCATCTTACATATTGGGGCTGATATTTATAGTTCGATCATTGCTAAATTTATTGCTGAAATTGAATATGCCAAAAGCAAAAACAGGCAGTTAAAAATAGAGGGCTACAAAAGTGTATCTGGTAATAGCCCGAAGAAATATGTAGTATCAGTAGTTGATTTTGATTTTACTGGCGACCCATTTATATATGCGACTACTGACGACGAACCAAATAAAATAAAAACATTCAAATTATCCCGTGCTGATAATTTTACTTGCATAAAACACGCAGTAGGCTTTGCAAAAAATGTAAGCATCAAAAACTTGCAAAGGGATGATTTTGGATTTATTCTGCCTGAAAATACAACCTGCAAAGTTGCAACCTTGTTGATGACTACTTATGCTGTTACAATGCTGGTGCACGATTTCCCACATTTGAATGAAAAAATCGAGAAGCTTTCTGCACCAGAAATAATCAAAGACAAAGTAAACGAAACTGACTATGAATATATCTACAGCATCAAAATAAGTTATAGCAACATAAAACCTTTGGGTCGTGTAGTAACGGGATTATTAGACCACATAAAAGTATATGCAGAACAAAGTACGCTCGATGAACTTAGTGAGTTTACTAGGAAGACGGTAATAAATAGCATTGCTAAAAACTTGATAAAAGTGTAGGCGTTCAAGGCGTTTTTTATTTGACACTTTGGGTCTTATGTTTGTGAAATTAAAAAAGTTTAAAATGGATATTTTAATTAAAAAGTTTATTGATGAGTTGCCAACGGAAGCAACAATTAAAAGTGATTTAGAGAAATGTACGAAAGCGTTTAACGATAATCTAGATAAATTAAAGGAAATTGGAAAAGCAATAAGAGGAATTATCCTAGGTGAAGCACCACAAAATTTCGAGAATTACTTTTATAATTCCAAAGGAAACAAAAGTGGGACTGCTTTTTTAAGCCCTACTTCGATTAATGGAGTAAAAGATCAGGAAGAATTAATCGAATATCTGAATAGCAAAGGAGTTATTGTGATAGATTTATTCCCCTTGCCGTTACCAACTTATTATTATACATCCACCTCATTTTATAAAACAGATAAAAATTGTATAAAAGTAATTGAAGAATATTGGAATAAAATTATTGAAACTATAAAAATTCATAATAATGGTTCACACGAAAGTATCGTACTCGGTGTTAGGTATAAAAAAATCACACAATCGAATAAAAATGGTCACAAAAAAATGTATAACCAGTTTATCGATAAATTAAAAAAAGTAATAGAGTTAGAAAATCAACCTCTCGAACTTTGGTCTGATAATATGCCAGTAAATACTGATAAATTAAAGGAACTTATCAAAAATTTAATAGAATAATAAAGTATGCTTTTCGAAGAAAAATTTAGCAAATCACCTAATACAAGCATTTCAATATTGCAAAAAGAAGCCCAAAAGGTAGTAGATACCTTGTACGATTATTATAAGTGGGGAGAGGAGTTTGAAATAGACTCTGAATTGAACTTGCCCAAACAAATTATTGAGGCAGTTACAAATGGTAATGTTGAGTTGATTGTTAAGTTACACAATTATTGTTGTGTAAAGAATAGTGTTTCCAAGGAAATGCAAGAAAGGCTAAAAAATTATCTTAATGAAGATAATTTCCCAATAGAACATTATGAGAATAATTTTGGTGATCCTTTATTCAGTTTCGAAAATATTAGCAAACTTGAGAATTTCTTTTCTATTCCATCAAAAATAGAAATTTCTAATGACCCTTGCACGTATATCAACCCACATTCATATGAAGGTATTTTCGACTTATTAGGTGTATATCAAAAGGATGGTGATAATGCAGAAGGTAAAATTATCCTTTATAAAATTTGTATCGAAGAATTTGCGAAAGACTTTTATGTTAAAAATGCTTGCTTTCCTAATTTGAAACTCACAAGTGAAGCCGACTGTGCAGATATGCTTTATAAAATTATATTTTGGCATGAGATGGGGCATTGGATAACACATTGGATGCTAGATACAGACGAATTTAGATGGGATGATAGATTTTGGTCATTAGTACCCAACCCTAACGACTTATTAGAAGGTTTGGCACAAGCTATCACCTACTATTTCATAATTAACGATGCTGATTGCACAAGACTGAAATTTATGTTTGAATATCTATTGCTTGGTCAATCCGCACCCTACCATAAACATATTGACATCATTAAGCATCCCAACTTTGGCTGGAAGAACTTCTTCAAAGCATTGGAGCAAATAAGACAAGAGGACACACAAGATTTAGCGACTTATTTAAGTTTGCTTGGAAAGCTTTAAACTAGGGTACTTATTAAGATTAAGATTTATCCAATCTTAAGTCCAATAACAATAAATCTTCTACATGGATAGTCCAGAAAATTCAGGAATGCTTGATGAATATCACGAGTTTATCATCTCAAGAAACATCTCAATAAAGCAATTCAACAAGAAGTATCGTTCTTTGCCAAAAGGAATCCTGAAATTTAGGTTGTTTGACAAGTCGAATGACAATAAAGAATACTTTACAAAGAACACAACAAAAGACCGATGCTATTGCGGCTTTGGCAATCCTGATGCACTATATATGTTTGGATATTTTTCAAAGAAAAGGGGGCAGCCAAACGTTTCAAGGTGGAAGCAGGTGAAGCTACTTATGCAAAGAGAAAATATAAAAGACTTTGCCCTGAGAATTTATCCGTACTACAACTTTCGCCGCTACCGCAAGTCAAATCAGGGTGTCGCTGCCGCAAGTCTGTGACTTGTGGTATGTATGCAAGTCTTCCCTAAATCTCTTATTTCTACCACTCAAACCACTCCCCAACCGCCACTCACTCAAAATAAAGTTTACAGTAAGGATGTTACTTACAAGCTAATTTTCAACTTAACCCCCTTTTCTACTCCAAAGGTGGGTAATTATTGGTTACAAAATGTTGTTGGGTAAAATAAATTGGTTACACAAGCTCAAAAAACATCAATTTATCAACTTCCAACTCATGCCATGCTATTTATCACCTATTACTTACAACCTACAACTAAAGAGTCTCAATTTAAAACCAATACCTAAAACTCGTATTTTTTGTCATATACTCTCCTTGAATTCAGAATTTCATAATAAAATCTTTGCTGTCTTGAATGTAATCTCGAATGTATCGGATATAATCTTGGCTGTATCAGACATGATCTTCAATGTATCGGATATAATCTTGGTTGTATCGGATATAATCTTCAATGTATCAGATATAACCTTGATTGTATCGGACATAATCTTCAATGTATCGAATATAATCTTGCTTGTATCAGACATGATCTTCAATGTATCGGACATCATTTTGGACTACCTCACTGTAAACTAAAAAAAACGTGTCGATTGCAAACCCAGACGTGTCAATTGTAATTTATAATTTTTTCAACTATTTTACACTTCAAAATGCGTTTTCCCATCTAGCCATGAATGTATTCGTAAAGTGCTTTTCAAATATTAGGGTCTAGCCCATGACTCCCGTAATGGACTGCCCGTTACTATTCTGCAAATAAAACCTATTTACAAACACCACTTACTCACATAAACTTTACAAAGTGTGCGTTCTTACAAACTAATTTTCAACGGAAACCCCTTTTCTACTCCATAGATGGGATATTATTGGTTACAAAATAGTTGTTGGGTAAAAAAATGATACAAAAGCACCCCAAAAAACACCTAACCTACCTCAAACAAAAGACTATCTAAATGCTAAAATTCCAAATTCAGCGAAACAAAAGATATTGTAAGAAGCATCTTTACTCCTAAAACAGCATAATTTATACATCGATTGCCATTCCAGACACATTGATAGCAATTCCAGACACATTGATTGCAATTCCAGACACATCGATTGCCATTCCAGACACATTGATAGCAATTCCAGACACATTGATTGCAATTCCAGACACATTGATTGCAATTCCAGACACATTGATTGCAATTCCAGACACATCGATTGCAATTCCAGACACATTGATTGCAATTCCAGACACATTGATTGCAATTCCAGACACATTGATTGCAATTCCAGACACATTGATTGCAATTCCAGACACATTGATTGCGATTCCAGACAC
>Ga0164296_1005490_pt1 | contig 11094 bp, 9 predicted proteins | sample GEODES057metaG_FD_113533 | JGI IMG/M metagenome (GOLD analysis project Ga0164296, IMG submission 113533) | Dystrophic lake water microbial communities from Trout Bog Lake, Wisconsin, USA - GEODES057 metaG | ecosystem: Environmental > Aquatic > Freshwater > Lake | place: USA: Trout Bog Lake... | reverse complement strand
AGGCTTAGGAGGCTTAGGAGGCTTAGGTCTAGGCGGCTTACTTGTGTGAATTTGTTGGGTTGCGCGTTCTGAGTCACCTGCCATTAATAAGGGATAAGCTTTTAGTGTTCTCTCAATGCACTGGTCAATTAAGATAGTTTGATCGGTGGTTGGTTTTTGTAAAACCCACTTCAGTACTTCTGATTTAACCCCAGGGTGTCCTATTCCCAGTCTGAGTCTCCAGTAAGCATCGCTACCTAACTTATCGTGAATATCCCTCAATCCGTTGTGGCCTGCGTGAGAGCCGCCAAATCTGAGTTTTGCCTCACCAGGTGGGATATCTAACTCATCGTGTGCGATCAATATCTCTTGGGGTGTTATTTTGTAGAACCTTGCTAATGCACCCACAGACTGGCCTGATAGGTTCATAAATGTTTGAGGCTTTAAAAGCCAGAAACTCTCACCTTCAAAGACATCTCTAGCGCTGTAAGCGTTGAATTGTTTCTCATTCTTAAAGCTTAGGCCCAACTCTTTCGCCAAGGCGTCAACCCACCAAAAGCCCGCATTGTGTCGCGTACTTGCATATTCTGGTCCTGGGTTGCCGAGTCCAACAAATAGTTTTATCATGGGTTAATTGCAAAGTGAATAAGACTAAAAGTAAAGCCTACCCCACAAGTGCAGGGTAGGCTTATATTTTTAATTACACGGGTTGGATAGAGAATTCTTAGCCAGGGGATAAGAAAAATCTCAATCTAAATCAGTATGATTATTTCTTTGCCTCAGCAGCAGGTGCCGCTCCAGGTTTACCGGCCTCAGCTTTGCCAGCCTCGACCTTCTCAGCAGCCTGAGCTACTACGGAGACGATAACAGGGTCAATTTTGCCGCGTGTCACTGCAGTGACACCTTTGGGTAAAGTCAGATTGCTGAGGTGCAGTGAGACACCCTTTTTGAGTTCGCTCAGATCTACAGCAATAAACTCAGGCAAGTCTGCTGGTAAGCAGCTAATCTCAAGCTCATTGATGACGTGGTTGATTAAGCATTCATCAATTTTGACGGCCGGGGAGTTCTCAACTCCAGAGAAGTGCAAAGGCACCTTCATGTGTAGTTTTGTGTTGGCATCAACGCGCTGAAAGTCGACGTGCAGCACAGACGGCTTGAAGGGGTGGTACTGAACGTTTCTAAGCAGCACTTTAGATTCAGCTCCGTTAACCTCCATCTCTAAAATAGATGCGTGAAACGCTTCTTTTTTAAGAGCATGCCAAAGTGCGTTGTGATCGAGCTCAATTAATTTGGGCTCACCTTCTCCACCGTATACGATTCCTGGTGTTTTACCAGTGTTGCGCAGACGGCGGCTCGCACCCGTGCCCTGCTTGTTGCGCTCAAAAGCGACAAATTTCATATCATTCTCCTCGTGGAAGTCCACCGCGACCAATGTGACTTCAGTTAACAAAATTGTAGATCTCACACCGACACAAGATTGTGCCGGCACGAAGACCTACAGGGCTTTTTGAATCAAATCATCACCAAACTCAAAAAAGTTGGTTTTGATCCGAAAACAAACTCATTACCGACTCACCGTTTGCTATTCTTTGAATGGTCTCTGCAATCAAATTAGCAACTGAGATTTGTCGAATTTTTTTACACTCTAAAGCATTTGGGCTGAGGGGAATCGTGTTAGTCACGACCACCTCATCAAGAGCATTTCCTTGAGCTATACGCTCAATGGCTGGGCCTGAAAAAATCGGGTGTGTACAGTAGGCGTAAACCTTCTTTGCCCCTTTGTCTTTTAGGACCTCAGCCGCTTTAACCAAAGTGCCTGCCGTATCAATCATGTCATCCATGATCACGCAGTTTCTCCCGTCAATGTCTCCAATCACGTGCATGACTTCGGAGACATTTGCCTTAGGACGACGTTTGTCAATAATGGCTAAATCACAATCCATTTGTTTTGCAATAGCACGAGCTCTGACTACACCTCCCACATCGGGAGATACAACCAATAAGTCATCGTAATTTTTAAGCCTCAAGTCACCCAAGAGTACTGGAGAGGCATAAATATTATCAACAGGAATATCAAAAAAACCTTGAATTTGATCTGCATGCAAGTCCATGGTCAGCACTCTTGCGACGCCAACCGTTTGCAATAAATCAGCAACCACTTTCGCTGAAATGGGAACCCGACTAGAGCGAGGTCTTCGGTCTTGGCGGGCATATCCAAAGTAGGGAATTACCGCACTTATACGCTCAGCCGACGCTCTTTTAAGAGCGTCCACCATAATCAACAATTCCATCAAATTTTCGTTCGTCGGAGCACATGTAGACTGAACCACAAAGACGTCACGCGCTCGAACGTTTTGATTAATCTCAACCGTGACCTCACCGTCCGAGAATCTTCCGACTGAAGCGCTCCCAAGATTGGTACCTAAATGCTTGGCAATATCAGAGGCCAACGCCGGATTGGCGTTGCCAGTGAAGACCATAAAATCGCTAGATGGAGTTGACATTTGGATGAGTTATTTAATGTGTGATGCCACAAACTTGCGATGTACTGACTTTAACCAATTTACTACCTCAAAAAAGTACCCCCAAAAGCACTTAGGTAGCACTCAATTAACACTCAGATACCGATAACTCACCTCAACACTAAAGGCTGCCCAAAAGCATGCAACCCATAAGTCATCGTCTTTAAAAACTCTTATCAAATCTAATGGCAGGGGAGGAAGGACTCGAACCCTCGCATGCCGGAATCAAAATCCGGTGCCTTGACCAACTTGGCGACTCCCCTACACGGGAGAGCCCGATAAATCAGGCTCACCGTTATTTGTCGCTGGATACCCAATCCGCAAGCGGATGTTTATCCAAATTGCCACATACCCTCAATTCCCAATCTGGATGCGGCCGTATCATATCTAAAAAAGAAACGACTGAGGCTCTGTCCACATCTTTTGGAATATTCGCGAAAACTGCACTTCCAGATCCGGTCATTCTTGCGTCTAATCCCGCTCTAGCTAACCACTTAATGGCTTCACTAATTTGGGGACACAGTCTTTCGGCGACTGGCTGCAAATCATTTCGACCAAAGCCAATTGGTTGAGCAGCAAAGTCAAATATTGTAACAGTTTTAGTACTGCGTTCTAGTTGTGAATCTTGAAAAATTTGTTGGGTAGAGACTCCCTGCTCCGGCTTTAAAACGATCCATTCATGAGCACCTAAGTTGATGGGCTCGAGTTTTTCGCCTATTCCCTCCACCCAAGCGTTTGTGCCCAGTAAGAAAAAGGGAACATCAGCGCCTAGTGGTATCGCTATTTTGATAAGATCTTGTCTGCTTAGATTAAGATCCCAAAGCCTGTTGAGTGCAATTAGGGTGCTTGCCGCATTAGAAGAGCCTCCGCCCATTCCGGCTTGCTGAGGAATGTTTTTTTCTAAGAAAATGCGGGCACCTTTGGTGCAGTTACTTGCTTTTTGAAGGGCTTGAGCCGCCTTTACGCACAAATCAAGCGCGGGAAGATGAGCTCTTTGAGTTTCATTTGCATTTATATCGATGCGCTCAACCCGATCATCCTGTAGCAATTCAAAGTGAAGCCTGTCATACCAATCAAGCATCATGAATACAGATTGAAGCAGGTGATAACCGTCCGATCGCCTTTGGTTGATGTGCAAAAAAAGATTAATTTTTGCGGGTGACAAAACATCGGAAATACTCTTCATTGCGATTGACCACTGGTAAGAGGGGTACCCTCTGTACTCTTTAAGATCCTAAGGCTCAAATGGGCACTTGGCAAAGGGAAATCTCTTTGCGCGTCTAACTCTCCAGGTTTACCCTCAGACTCCACCGTGCTGCGCAAAATGCGCCAACCATTTGGGGGCGTTGGCGTGGCCCCGTTAGCCCACTCAAAAATCATATTTACCGGAAGCGTTGTGCCTAAGAGTTTTTGGTTAAGTGAGTTTAGAGATTCAAATTGCAATGGGTCTTTGCCCGGCACATTCAACTGTGCCACTCCAGTGTCCCACTGGGCAGTTGCAAGGGTCGTGCCCAAGCGGGTATAAAACTGCATGTCTCCCTTTTGCGCATCCCCCTCTAAATCAAATTCAGCGGTAAATGACTGTTTTGGTTCGCTGTTGATCGTTAAATTAATTTTCCCACTCCAACCGGGTTGGCTAATCTGGCCCTGATATATTGAGCTTCTTAAAAGAAGTGGACGCTGACTTGAGCAAGCGCTTAGCAGAGCTAGAGCAGTAAAAACGAGCAGAAACAAATAGCTGCTTTGCCTCATTAACATATCTCGTTTTAATTGTTTCACTTGGGGTGTGCAAAATTTGAATTTTAGGGTTTGCCTTTCAGCCTTTTTATTGTTTCTAGCAACACTTCGTTGTCCGGGTTGATCTTAAGGCCTTCATCCCAGGTACGTATCGCGTCCTCATTCTTCTTTAAAATCCACATCACCTCTCCCAAGTGGGCTGCAATCTCGGGATCAGATTTGGCAGTATAGGCTTGTTGCAAAATAGCCAGAGATTCCAAATTGTTTCCCAGTCTGTACTCGACCCAACCCAAGCTGTCTGTGATGAAGGGGTCCTCGGGGGAGAATTCGAGGGCTTTTACGATAAGTCTTTTGGCCTCTAGCAGGTTTAAGTTCCTCTCCGCGAGGGAGAATCCAAGCGCGTTGTAGGCCTGAGCGTAGTCTGGGTGTGTGGAGATAATGGAGCGCAAAATTTTCTCCATATCCGTGTATTTTTTGAGTTTCTCAGCAACCATTGACAACTCATAAGCCACATCCACATCTGCTGGGTTTAGTTTTGAGTAAGCGGCTAGAACTAAGTAAGCTTTATCAAAACTTTTGTAATCTCTATATAGCTGGGCTTGCCCAAGGACCTTCGCTCTCTTGTCGTCCTGAGTTTTTGCCGGCAAACTTTCAATCAACTCAATTGCTTCTGACATTTTTCCTTTAGAGGCCAATATGCTTGCACGCTGAAATTGGGCTCGCATCAGGAGTTGAGGATCTTCGATTTTTGAAAGCCACTCTTCAGCGGAGGAATCTTTATTTTGTTTTTTGGCAATTTGAGCCATCATCAAATAAGCTTGCCCCATGCTTTGAATATTAACGGTCTCGGGATTTTCAGTGCCAAGTTTTAGATATTGAATCAAAGCTTTTTCCGCCTCCCCTATGTTGCTCAATTCCAGTTGAAGTCCACCTAATAAAAGCCAAGCGTCAGGGAAATTAGGAGATTTTTCTGTAATTTGTTTGATGAGCTCGCCTGCCTCCTTGATTCGGTCCATCTCTATAAGACTTCTAACCCATTGCAAAGATATAAGCGGGTCATTTATTAAATCAATAGAATTTTTAACTAATTGCTCTGCCTCCAAATTGCGGATGCTCGCCATCTCAATGGCAAGAAGAGCCCCCGTCTTAGATTTAGGATCAAGGGTGAGGCCCCTTTTTAAAGCCTCTAAAGCCGTTTTGGACTTACCAGATAAAAGACGCATTTTTGCAATGGTGACCCAACTGGCTGAGGCCGTGTCAGTGCGGGTAAGAAAGGAGCCCAGGGATTGCTCAACGACTTGTGCAGCAGCAGTTTTGTCATTGACTTGAAGGTACAACTGAGGAACGATACCGATGGCTTTTGCCTGCTCAGTTTGAGGGGTCAATAAAAGATCGGTTCTCAATGGTTCTTCGGTTTGATCGACCTTATTTAAGGCGATCAAAATATCCAGGACAAAACGGTTAGCCTCTTTGGAGGTAGAGTCGGCATTTTTCCAAGAGCGTGCGGCCTCCAAGGCGGATGGACCTGAGCGAGCTTGCAAAGCGATTTCTACGGCACGTTTAAAAAGCCCTTGATCCTCAGTTTTGCGGGCTGCATCTAAAATTAAAGAGAACCCGGCGGCTGGAACGCCCGCTTCGTTGTTGAGCTCGCCCAACAAAATCTCCATCATCAACTCTCCCGTTAGGGCGGAGTTTTTAGGAGTATCCTCATTGCTTTGATTCGCGTTGGCCAGAGGAACACTTTGCGTATCATTTGAGGGTTTATTTTTTGGCGCCGCAGACAAACATAGGGGAGCAGATAAGATTGCCGCTAAAACGAGGCTTAAGAGGCTAGACTTGGAACGGTCTTTGTAAAAAAATCTAAATAATTGCCCCTTTTGTGGGTTGCTCAACTGAACCCATTTGCTCAAATTCATTGGCTGTTGGGTTGAGCAAAAGATCCCTGCAAAACAAAACTTTGCAAAACAATGGTAATAGGACAATAGGGTTTTCATGTGCGTTTAAGGGCTTCTAAATAAGCGAAATACTTGGGGCAAGAACCTGAGATGATAATACCAACGAACTAAATATTCTCCAACATGCCAGAATTACCCGAAGTTGAAGTGACCAGACTTAGTTTTGCCGATCGAATTAAGGGCGCTTACATCCAAAATATATGGACAGGCAAGCCACTTCGTTGGCCTTTGGGCTGCAAAAACGAGGAATTGACGGGTTTAATCATTAAGTGCGTGAGCAGGCGCGGGAAATACTTATTGATTGAGCTGGACCCCGCTATGTTGATTTTGCATCTTGGAATGTCTGGCTCCCTTCGTTTTGAGGACCTGAGCACCCCAGCTACACAGAAATTACACGACCATTTTGTGTTGCAAACTAATTTGGGGGTATTGACTTTAAATGATCCTAGAAGGTTTGGAGCGGTGGTTTTCGCGGCCGATTCAAACGCCCCCATGGTCGATAAATTGCTGGGTAAACTAGGGGTTGAGCCTTTGACAGAGGAGTTCAGTGCTGAGCATCTTTACAGATCTTTAAAGTCGCGTAAATTGTCAATTAAGCAAGCTTTGCTAGGCGGCCAAATCGTTGTGGGGGTTGGTAATATTTATGCGAGTGAGGCTCTTTTTTTAGCCAAAATTAGGCCTACTCGATCAAGCTCCACCATAACCAAGGCCCAAAGCCTAAGACTTCACCGTGCCATTAGAGAAACACTGAGTCGAGCTATAGAAGTGGGAGGTAGTACGCTGCAAAACTTCACAAATGCAAAGGGGGAAAGTGGTTATTTTCAATTGGAGAGTTTTGTTTATGGGCGAGGCGGACAGCCTTGTAAGATTTGCAGCGCATCAATCAGACTGATTGTTCAAGGGCAGCGATCCACTTTTTATTGCAGGCGCTGCCAAAATTGAAAAAAATCAAAGTGAAGTCTCTAAATCAAGAGAATTTAAAAATAGGTGTAACTGCAAATTCCTTTGCAAACTTACTCGTCACCTGGCAAAGGCACAGCGGGCGGCATGATTTGCCTTGGCAAAAAGATTTAGAGCCCTACAAAGTTTGGGTCTCTGAGATCATGCTTCAACAAACCCAAGTCTCAACAGTCATTACATACTTTGAGCGTTTCATGAAGCACTTCCCAACCCTACAAACTCTTGCCACGGCAAGTCAAGACGAAGTCTTGGGTTTTTGGAGTGGTCTAGGTTATTATTCTCGCGCACGAAATCTTCATTTGTGTGCCCAGCAAATTGTGCAACAGCATGCGGGTGTATTCCCCAAAGACTATGAGACACTGCAAACTTTACCCGGTATTGGGCCTAGCACTGCGGCTGCGATTGCTTCAATATGCTTTAAGCAAAGAGTTCCAATTTTGGACGGCAACGTAAAGCGTGTGCTCTCAAGGCTAAGGGGCTTTGGTGCAGATCTGTCTATTTCTAAATCCAATAAAGATTTATGGAATATTGCGCTCGAGGAGCTGCCAGTGGCTAAGTCGGACATGCCAACCTACACCCAAGGAATTATGGATTTAGGGGCAACTCTTTGCACACCCAAAAAACCCAGATGTGAGGTTTGTCCAGTTAAAGCTCAATGCTTAGGCTATCAATCTGGGGAACCAAGCCGGTATCCCGTCAAAACAAAGCGTATCAAAAAAAGGGCTGAATCAATGTGGTTGGTGTGTTTAATCAGCAAAGATAACCGAGTTTTGCTGGAGAAAAGACCTTCAAAAGGTATTTGGGCCGCACTTTACTGTTTCCCCGCGTTTGGTAGTGTTGAGCTTTGCGACGAATTTATAGGTTCGCTTAGCGCAAAGGAGATTGAGCACGGCGCTGTCTTCACTCATGTGTTGACGCATAGGGAGCTTTCGCTGCATGTTGTGCAAATAAGGTCATTTAGTCACCAAGCACTTAAGGCTATGCTTCAAAAAAAGCCGGAGATAGATTTTCAGTGGCTGAGTCGGGCTGAGTGGACCGCAGCAGGGGTTCCTGCTCCTGTGAGAAAAACACTACTCAGCCTTTAGTTGTCTAGTTCTCTGTGGCGTTTGAGGGTTACCCAGTTGTTAGCGAAAGCTTTTGCTAATTTTTCAACCAAATAAACAGAGCGGTGTTGCCCCCCTGTGCACCCAATGGCAACGGTGACGTAGCTGCGGTGATCCTCATCAAGGGAGGGCAGCCAATTATTGACGAATTGTGTAATTTGCTCCTCCATGCTTATCACACTTTTATTTTGTCCAAGCCAAGTGGCGACCGGCTCGTCTAAGCCGGTCTGATCTCTAAGAGTGAGGTCGTAGTATGGGTTGGGCAGCATGCGCACGTCGAAAACGTAATCGGCGTGAACGGGGATACCTCGCTTGAAAGCAAAGGATTCAAACATCAGAGTGAGTGCAGCTGCTGGGGCACCTATTAAAGAAAGAATGTAGCTTTGCAACTTAGAGCGGCGAAGTAAACTGGTGTCAATGATGTGCGACATCTCCCTCAAATCGGCCAACAAATCGCGTTCCAATTCAATCGACTCAATTAGATTTCTGATTCCCAAGTTGTCCTTATTTGTCGATTTCGCTAGGGCACTTTCAAGCGTTTGTGGGTCCTGTGATGTGGATGTTCCATCGATTTTAGGTTCAGCTTTTTCAGGTTGCTGATATTGCTGATATTGCTGAGACAAAGGATGACGTCTACGAGTCTCTGAGTACCTGTGCACTAAGGTGTCCGTTGTGGACTCGAGAAAGAGCAGACGGATGTTGATATCTCTTTTCCTGAGCTCAGACAGTTGTGCGGGCACTTGGGGCAAGGACTGGCGGCTTCTCACGTCCATAGCAATCGCAATTTTGTCAGTTTGCAGCTTTTGATCTAAATCGACAAAAGGGATCAAAAGCTCTGGGGGAAGGTTGTCCACACAATAAAAACCAAGGTCCTCCAAAGCGTGCAGGGCAACTGATTTGCCGGAGCCAGACATGCCAGTGATCAGTACCAATTCGCGTTTCACGACTTAACCCCCTGTGTTTTTTTACTCGATCGAGCAGACTTCCTTTCCTCGCTTGAGAGGCCCTCTTTACCTAGAATTACCTGTTCCAGCATCTCTCTTGCATGAGCCAGTGTGGTCTCAGAGATAACTTCACCCCCAAGCATGCGAGCAATTTCACTAACTCTCTTATCTCCAACGACTGAATCAATTTGACTAAGTGTGCCCTCACTACTGGCTAGTTTGGAGACCACCCAGTGATGATCTGCACAAGCAGCAACTTGGGGTAAATGGGTCACTGCCAACACTTGTCGGTCAAGCCCCAGTTTTCTCATCAACAGCCCAACCGTTTGTGCAACTGCCCCGCCAATACCGGAGTCAACCTCATCAAAAATAAGAGTCTGAGCCTCGCCGAGTTGACTGGTGGTGACGGCAATAGCAAGAGAGATCCTAGATAACTCACCGCCTGAGGCTGCTTTAGCTACAGGGCGCGGGGTGGCGCCTGCGTGAGCGGCGACTAGGAAAGACACCTCATCAAATCCGAGAGGACCACTCGTTTGGGTCCGCTCGAGATGCACCAAAAATCTCCCCCCTTGCATTCCAAGACCTTGCATGGCTTTGGTGATTGCTTCTGATAGGAGGGGGGCAGTTTGAGCTCTTTTAAGGCTTACTTGGTCTGCTTCGCTGTCATAGGCTTTGCGGGCCTCTCGAGCTGAGTGTTCGAGCGCGTCCAAATCAACTGCTCGCTCTAGAACTTCTAAATCAGATTTCCAAGAGGCGTAAAGCTGTGGAAGCTCTTCAGGGGACCTTTTAAATCGTCTAGCAAGAGACAACCAAAGCGATAGCCTCTCATCGAGTTCGCCGAGTCTCTCGGGGTCAAGGTCGGCCCGTTTGAGCCAAGACTGCAAAGAATGTGCAACGTCTGCAATTTGAGCGTTCGCAGATGCAAGCGTTTCACTAAGACCTCCAAACTCGGCTTCGAGGTGAGAGTTTGAGTCCAGTGCAGTTTGGGCTGCCGCGACCAGTTGATCTGCCCCCATGTCATCACCTTGCAATGACTCAATTGCTTTTTGGGCCACATCGATCAAGGTTTGTGCATTAGCCAGTCGGGAGTGTTGAGCGTTTAGCTCAAGCCACTCGCCCTCCTTGGGCGCTAGTTTTTCAACCTCTGAGAGCTGCCATATCAAGCGCTCTCTGTCTGTGAGTAATTTCTCCTGGGCCTCTTTTGCGGTCGATAAAGCTTGGTCAGCCTCCCTCAATTGGCCCCAAAGCTTTGAGAGTGGGCCCGTTGAAATACCTGCGTAGGCATCTAGCAAAACACGCACAGAGTGTGGTCTGGTCAGGCTTTGCCAGGCGTGTTGACCATGTATGTCAATCAACTTTTCGGATAAGTCTTTGAGCTGCGAAGTGGTTGCTGGGCTGGCGTTTATCCAGGCTCTGCTCTTCCCCCCAGTCTCAATGACCCGCCTCACCATAAGTTCGCTTTGGTCAGCGTCTAGCCCAAACCCCTCCTCCTCTAACCACGCTGTAACGAAAGAGGGGGCAGTGAACTCCAGCGTGATTTCGGCTTTTTTAGCGCCTTCTCGAATCACTGAGGTCTCCGCTCGAGCGCCAAGCGCGAGTTGAATGGCATCAATTAGTATTGATTTCCCAGCTCCAGTTTCACCGCTAAGTACAGAAAAACCGGTTGATAATTCAAGCTCTAAATGCTTGACGATGACAAAGTCTTTCAGCGTAATGCGCTTTAAGCTCATACACCCCCCTCATTCCAGTGAAGCTTCTTTCTGAGCGTATCAAAATAGCTCCAACCGTTGGGGTGCAAAAATCTAACTTGATGCTCTGATTTGCTCACGCTGATGCGGTCTCCCTTGGTCAGGGAGGCCAAGGACTGCATATCAAAGTTAGCACTCGCATCCTT